>Ga0335069_10001986_pt1 | contig 32130 bp, 24 predicted proteins | sample Lox_Sample_11_FD_206714 | JGI IMG/M metagenome (GOLD analysis project Ga0335069, IMG submission 206714) | Soil microbial communities from Loxahatchee National Wildlife Refuge, Florida, United States - Lox_Sample_1.1 | ecosystem: Environmental > Terrestrial > Soil > Wetlands | place: USA...
CGGCGATGTCTTCGAGCTTGACGGAGAGAAGGGTGCGGCGCTCGGGGTCCATGGTGGTTTCCCAGAGCTGCGTGGATGTCATTTCGCCCAGGCCCTTGTAACGCTGCACCTGGTAGTCCTTCTTGCCCTGTTCGACGATGTAGGCGAACAGCTCGCGCGCGGTCTGCTTTTCCACCGGCTCTTTGGGAAGGCGCGACCCGCGGCCGCCCCTGGCCTCCGCGCGCGTCTCCACGCTGCCCGGTGAAGGCGCGCCCTCGGCATCCGGCTCCTCTTCCTCGGCGCTGGGCTCGGCAGCAGCAGCGGCCTTGGTGGCGAACTCAATCAGGAACGGCGGTTCGAGAAATTCCTTGATTTGCGAATACTTCGACATCATCTGCCGGAACTCGGGGCTCGAGGCCAGCGTCCAGTCGACACAGCGCGACGCGCCCTGCCCGTCCGTGAAGCAGATCGACCAGGTATGGTGCTCTTCGTCCTGCACCGGCGCGTGCGGCTTGATCTGGAACTCGTCGGCAATCTCGGTGAGCTGGGCATGCAGCGCCGCAATCTTCTCCGGCAGGTCGCTGTTTTCCTTCGAGGTGAAATCGGAGCGATGCGTCAGCTCGGCGCGCGCCAGCAGCTCCACCAGCTTCTCGTTGCGAATGCGCTTGTCGACCTTCTCCACGAAGCCGAGATACTCGTTAAGGAACCCCATGAAGCGCGTGAGATCGGCGCCTTCAATCTTGCTGGCGTTCTCTCCGTGGCGCACCACAATGCCCTCGGAGGCGCGCTTCACCATTACTTTCACAAACTCGCGATCGTCCTTGATGTACTGCTCGAAGCGGCCCTTCTTGATCTTGTAGAGCGGCGGCTGCGCAATGTAGACGTTGTCGCGCTTGATCAGGTCCGTCATGTGGCGGAAGAAGAACGTAAGCAGCAGCGTGCGGATGTGCGAGCCGTCCACGTCGGCATCGGTCATCAGGATGATCTTGCCGTAGCGCAGCTTGGCGGGATCGAAGTCGTCCTTGCCGATGCCCGTGCCCAGCGCCGTGATCATGGCGCGGATTTCCTCGTGGCCCAGCATCTTGTCGTAGCGCGCCTTCTCCACGTTCAGGATCTTGCCCTTCAGCGGCAGAATCGCCTGGAAGCGGCGATCGCGTCCCTGCTTGGCCGTGCCGCCTGCCGATTCACCCTCGACGAGATACAATTCGCAGCGTTCGGGATTGCGCTCCGAGCAGTCAGCCAGCTTGCCCGGCAGGCCGCCGCCTTCCATGGCTCCCTTGCGCCGCGTCAGGTCGCGGGCCTTGCGCGCCGCTTCGCGCGCGCGCGCCGCTTCAATGGCCTTGTTGATGATGCGCTTGGCGATCGGCGGGTTCTGCTCCAGGAACATCCCCAGCCGCTCGTTCACAAACGCCTGCACGATGCCTGCGATGTCGGAGTTGAGCTTGCCCTTGGTCTGGCCCTCAAACTGCGGCTGCGACAGTTTCACGCTCACCACAGCCACCAGGCCCTCGCGCACGTCATCCCCGCTCAGGTTCTCCTTCAGGTCCTTGAACAGCCCAAGCTGCTGGCCGATCGCGTTGATCGTCCTCGTCAGCGACGTCCGGAATCCCGACAGGTGCGACCCGCCATCCACCGTGTTGATGTTGTTCGCGAAGCTGAACACGCTCTCGGAGTAGCTGTCGTTGTACTGCAGCGCAATGTCGATCTCGACACTGTCGCGTGACGCCTCCATGACGATCGGCTTCTCGTGCAGAACCTGCTTGCCGCGATTCAGGTGCTTCACGAACTCCGCAATGCCGCCGGCATAGCGGAACTCGGCCCGCTTGGCTTCGCCGGTCTTGGGATCGGCGGTGCGCTCGTCGGTCAGCGTGATCTCCAGTCCCTTGTTCAGGAACGCCAGTTCGCGCAGCCGCTGGGCCAGCGTGTCGTAGTTGTACTCGGTGACCGCGAAGATGCTTCTGTCCGGCAGAAAGTGCACCTTCGTGCCGCGCTTCTTGCTGACCCCGGCCTTGCGCAGCTCGCTCACCGGGAGCCCGCAGCTGAAGTCCATCTCCCAGGTGTGGCCGTCGCGCCAGATCTCCACGTTGAACTCCTGCGCCAGGGCATTGACGCAGCTCACCCCCACCCCGTGCAGGCCGCCCGACACCTTGTAGGTAGACGAGTCGAACTTGCCGCCGGCGTGCAGCTTGGTCAGCACCACCTGGACGGCCGGCATCTGCGAGCCGTCCGGCAGCGTCTTCATATCCACCGGGATGCCGCGGCCGTCATCGATCACGGTAATGGAGTTGTCGACATGGATAATCACATCGATCTTTTTGGCGTACCCTGCCAGGGCCTCGTCCACGGAGTTGTCCACCACCTCGTACACCAGGTGATGCAGGCCCATCTCACCCGTCGAGCCGATGTACATGGCCGGACGGAGCCGCACCGCCTCAAGTCCTTCGAGAATCTTGATGTTTTCGCTGGTGTAACTGCCGTTGGGGTTTTCGTCGTCAGGAAGAGGAATGCGTTCAGTCGCCATAGGATTCCGTTGGGCATTCGCTCCGCGTCCCCGGGGGAAGAATCGTTTCCGAACGAGGCTTCTGGCTGGGCACGTTTTCGGATTTAACCGCTTGAAAAAACGAGGACTTCTGCGCGAATTTGCCTATGTCCATTTTAGCACGCGGCGACCTTCCTTGTGAGGGTGCACGGGGGAGCGATTTGACCGAGCAATCGCATGCGCTGCCGATTACGAAAGATTACTTTCGTAACTCATATTCTCGACATTTTCCATCAAAGATAATGAAAAAGGTGGCGTTACCTACAACTTTTGGGTTACTATTCGTGGTGACTCAAGCATTGATTTCTGTCAATCCAAAAACTTCCGAGGGGAAACTCATCATGAAACTTGCCGTTCGCATTTTCGCGCTTTCCGTGGTTGTCGCCGGCGCCGCCGCCGCTTCGCTCTCTTCTTCTACTTCTCATGCCGTCACCAGCGGCCAGGCCGCGTCGGCCAGCCTTCCCATTCCGGCTTGCGGCCCGAACATGCCGACGTGCCCGCCGACCCGATAGCCGAGAAGTCCGATAAAGCGACGGGTAATGGCACGAAAGTGCCAGACCGATAAGCATTTTTCTGCTATGAGCGCAGGGTGAACGGCGCTATTCTGAGAACACTCTCAGAACGGCGGCGGTTTCATATGCCTCTCAACCTCGCGATGTCGGTTATGAGCGTGACGGAGTTCCTTCTCTGGTCCACGTTGGCTTTTCTGTTTTTCCGCAAGCAGCTCCAACGCCGATTCCCGGCCATGGGGGGCTACCTTGCGTTGCGCGCCGCATCGACGCCGATTTTGCTTGGAATCCTGTTTATCCAGGCGCAGCCCTGGGGGCGTGGCTATTTTCCGATGTACTTCTTCGCCTATTGGGCGGTGTACATCGCCAGCGCCGTGCTGCTGTTCTTTGTCTGCTTTGAGGTCTTCCGCTCCGCGCTGTCGGCGTTCTCCGGTCTGCAGCGGTTCGGCCTTGTGATCTTCCGCTGGGCGGCGGTGGTTTCCGTCATCGTCAGTCTTACCAACGTGGTGTTCTCGCATCGCGGAATTGTCTCGATCCCCGATGTGGCCTTCGCCCTCATGCGCTCGGTCAGCATCATGGAGCTTTCGCTTCTGGCGTTCCTCTGCCTGAGCATGAATGCACTGCAACTCCCGGTGAGGGACATGGTCTTTGGAATCTCATTGGGCTTCGGAACCATGGCGGCCAACGACCTTATCGGTGCCGCGCTGGTAAAGTACAATTCCTCACTGACCGAGCCGTTCCAATTCTTCTATCAGGCTGTGACCCTTGTTGGCCTCGCCATCTGGACCACCTATGCGGCTCTGCCTGAACCCGCACGCAAGCCCATCGTGGTGGCCGCCAGCTCGACCATATATCGCTGGAACGAGATCGCCTCGGCCCTGGGCCACAAGGGCACCAAGGTCGCTGTTCCCGCCACCGCCAACAGCTTCTTCCTCAGCGACGTGGAGAAGGTGGTCGACAAGGTCCTCACCCGCAACCTGCGCGAGAGCGAAACCAACTCCTGACGGCAGGCCATCGGATTCAACCACAAGGCCGCGGCAATTGCCGCGGCCTTCGTCTATTAAAAGGGTTGTCAAGAAACACAAAGGCCGCGGAGGACCCGCGGCCTTTGGTGTTTCTTGAAGCTTTGTTTCGCCCTGCGGCTTACTCCGCCGCGGTTGGCTCGATCGAGGCGAACCGTCCGCGGTTGCCGCGGTCGGTGAACACCACCCGCCCGCTCACCTTGGCGAACAGCGTGTCGTCGGAGCCGATACCCACGTTCAGGCCCGGCTTGATCCTGGTGCCGCGCTGACGCATGATGATCGTTCCGCCAGTGACCACTTCGCCGGCAAAGGCCTTCACGCCCAGCCGCTGCGCATTCGAGTCGCGTCCGTTTGTGGAGCTGCCTCCACCCTTCTTATGTGCCATTGCCGAATCCCCTTCTTTTCCGAGCCGTCAGCCATCAGCCGTCAGCTGTCAGTTTGTCTTTGCTCCCCGTCTGCCGCCCCTCGAACTGAGGGCTGAGGGCTGAAAGCTATTTCTCTGCCGTGTAGGTTACACCGTCGGCTTCGATGGCCTTGATGCGTACCTCGGTGAAGTTCTGCCGGTGTCCCTGCATCTTCTTGTACTGCTTCTTGCGCTTGAGATGGAACACCAGGATCTTGTCGCCGCGGCCGTCGCCGATCACCTCGGCGGTCACCTTGGCCGACTCCGGCTTCAGGATGCCCTTGTCGCTCGAAACCGCCAGCACCTCGCTGAACTCGATGGTCTGGTCCTGGGACGGGGTCACCGTCTCGATCTTCACAACGTCGCCGGGTGCGACGCGATACTGCTTTCCACCGGTGCGTAGAACCGCGTACATAATTCCTCCAGAGCGGCTCGCGCATCGGCGCGGCGGCTCCAACAAACCAGAATAGCTCGGGCGGAAACTTCCGTGCTGCGGTACGCTCAAGCCCAACAACTTCTTCTTGAGAGCGAGCGGTTGGCTCCACAGCAACAGGCAGGAATCGCCAAACTAGAGTAGTTTACCGGGTTTGCAGGGTTGCGGTCAATGACCGGAGAAACGCACCGGACAATTCCGACGGAACAGAATCGCGCAGCGGGTCGTATGACCCTAATAAGGAAAGCCTCACGCGATGAAAACCCCTGTCAGCCCCACCCTGGCCGCCACCCTTATCGCCACCATCGTCGGCACCGGCGCCTGACTTACCGGCTTCGCCGGCTCCATGTGGCCCGCTCACCCGATGATTTTCGTGCTCGTGCTCACGCTCGTGGTCGCAATCGCCGTGCAGATGGCATGGCCCCGCGATGCCCGCAGGAATCGCGGAGCCTGATCCGCCCCATTCCCGCCTACAGCACCCGGTTCTGCGCGATCACGTTCCGGTACCACTCCGCGCTCAGCTTGGGTGTGCGCTTCAAGGTCTTGAAGTCCACATAGTGCAGACCGAAGCGCTTCGAGAATCCGTCGGCCCACTCGAAGTTGTCCATCAGGCTCCACAGAAAATACCCCTTCACCGGGTACCCCTCGGCCGCTGCGCGATGCAGGTGGGTCAGGTGGTTGCGCAGGTACATCACGCGATCGGTATCGTCCACGCGGCCGTCCTTGAGCACATCGTCCGACGAGGTCCCGTTTTCGGTGATGTAGACGGCCGGCGGCTTCCACAGATCGCACACATTGCGCACGCCCCAGTAGATGCACTCCGGCCCGATGGTCAGCCACGGCGACCACATGTGCGGATAGGACTCGGGCTGCTGCTCGACGATGAAGCCAAGCGGCGAGGAGTCGGCGCGCACATAGAGCGGGGTGTAGATGTTGAGCCCCACGAAGTCCAGCCTGCTGCCAATGGCCTCCATGTCGCCGGACTCCACCTTGGGCGCGTTGGCTCCCTCGTGCTGCAGGTACTCCTCCGGATACTTGCCTTCCATCACGGCGGTCAGAAAAGACGCATTGCCCAGGCGAGTGGCGCGCCGCGCTGCTTCGATGTGCTCGGGCGTCTCGATCACCGGGCAGAATACGATTGCGTTTTCGGCCAGGCCTACCTGCGTGCCCGCCGGTGTACTGGCGCGGATGGCCCCGACCGCCAGCCCGTGCGCGAGGATGGCATGGTGGCGAACCTGATTGCAGGGCCCGGGCGGCAAACGTAGTCCCGGCGCAAACTGTCCTTCGCGATACCCCAGGTCGGTGAAGCAGACGAACTCGTTGGTGGTCATCCAGTTCTTCACGCGATCGCCAAGCTGCTTCGTGATGTACGCCGCATAGTCGGCAAACGCTTTGGATGTGTCTCGGTTCTCCCAGCCGCCCGGAAGGCCCGCCGGTGTGTCCCAGTGGAAGAGCGTGATATACGGCGTAATGTTGTTGGCGAGCAGCTCGTCGACCACGCGGCTGTAGTAGTCAACGCCCACCTGATTCGGCTGTCCCTTGCCGGTGGGAAACACCCGTGACCACGACATCGACATGCGGTAGGTCTTCACGCCCAGGTTCTTGAGCAGCCGCACGTCCTCTTTGTAGAGATGGTAGGAGTCGTCGGCCACGTCGCCGGTATCGCCCTCGTGCGTCTTGCCGGGCGTGTGCGAGAAGACATCCCACAGCGAAGGTCCGCGGCCGCCGTCTTTCGCTCCGCCTTCCACCTGGTAGGCCGCGGTGGCGCATCCCCACAGAAAGCCCTCCGGATAGCTCAGACCCGGGGACTTCGCTTCCGGCTGGCCCGCAGCCAAACGCGGGAACGAAAGACCGGAGGCCGCAACCGCGGCGGACCCGGCCACAACTTTACCGAACTGACGGCGCGAAATGCCATTCATAAAAAATCCTTTCCCTCTCTGCAAACGAGGCAGAATTGCAGCAAAAACGTTTTAGCAGAGACTCCGCGCGATTGCAAGCATGCGTTTTTCGCATGCGTTTTCGCTCCGCCGGAAAGGGAAAGTTGGCCTCGATGCGATTCCGCCATCGGGCCGGTGGGAGGTTCGGTTGCGGCAGATTATTTGTCCGCCGTCTTCGCGGGCGCAACCACCGGCGTGAGCGCCGGAGCCAGCGGATCGCCCCAGATATAGTGATTGAACCAGTTCTCGTTCTCTTCCATCACGGCACGCTGCTGCCTGGGCTTGTTGATGGGGTGGCCAAAGCCGTCGTAGACCACCATCTTGACGGGGACGCCGTGATCCTCGAGTGCCTGGCGCAGCTCGAATCCGTTGGCGATGGGCACGCGCTTGTCTGCGCTCCCGTGCTGGATGAGCGTCGGAGTCCTGGCCTTTGCAATGTAGTGAATGGGCGACGTCTTCTCGTAGATCGCGGCATCGTCCCAGGGCGTCGCATGCAGATACTGCCGGGTGAACGGCGTAATGTCGGTGTTCACGTAGTAGGTCGTCCAGTCCGAGATGCCGGCGCCCACGCTCACCGCCTTGAAGCGATCGCTTGACGCGGTGATGAATGCCGAAATGTAGCCGCCCTCGCTCCAGCCCATCGAACCCACGCGATCCTTGTCCACGAATCCCTGCCCGATGAGGAAGTCGACGCCGGAGATCACGTCGGCATAATCGCCCACGCCCAGGTCGCGCACGTTGAGCGAGCGGAAGGCCTCGCCATAGCCTGCCGATCCGCGATAGTTGGGGCGCAGGATCAGCGCGCCGCGCGCCACAAAGCGCTCCATGGGGTAGTAGCGGTCGGCATTGAGCAGCGGCATGTCGATGCCGGTCGGGCCGCCGTGAATCACCACCAGCAGCGGATATTTTTTATGCGCATCGAAATCCGCCGGCTTGTAGAGAATGCCTTCGATGGCCGTGCCGTCACCGGACTTCCAGCGGACAACTTCGCGATGCGCGACCGTGAATCCGGAGAGCTGGTCGCCGGCGCGGGTGATACGCACCGGCGTGCCCGCGGGCAACTCCGCTGTGTAGATTTCGGGGTACTGGTTTTCGTCGGCTCCGCGGAAGGCGGCGCGTCTGAAGTCGCGGGAAAACGTGAAGTCGCTTGCGATGGAGTGGCCCGGCATCTCGATCTTCTTCACCTTCTTCGTTGCGGGGTCGAGCAGGAACAGCGATGAACTCGTCTTCTGCAACGCCGAAAAGTAGATGCCTTCGGGCGACCAGCGCAGCAGGTCGGGGTCTTCGTCGAAGTCTGCCGTCAGCACCTGGGGCGTGCCGCCGTCGGCCGTAACGACGGCAATGCGCTGGTCGGTGTAGAAGAAGAACTTGCTCCCATTCACGGTCTCATACGCGATCTGTTTCCCATCCGGCGACCAGTAAGGTCTCCTGTCCGGACCCGGCGTGTCGACAATCTTCTTTACGGCGCCGGCCGGAACCGTAACGGTGTAGATATCCGACGAAAAACCGGAGATCAGGTCCGGATCGCGCTGCGCATTGAAAGCGATGCGGCTGCCATCGGGCGAAAACGCGAAATCGCCCACGCTGAAGTCGTCGCCTTTGGTCAGCAGCTTCGGGTCGGCGGGCGTGGCAATGCGTCCCGCGGCGTCAGCCTGGGGAACATCCACAAGCCACAGGTGCGTCATCGCGTAGTCGGCATGGATGACGTGGTATTCGCCGAAGTAGTCCTTGCGATCCTTCATGGTCTTGGGCTCGGGGCCCTCGGCGGCGATGGCGATATGTTGCGAATCCGGCGACCAATCGAGCCCGCTCACGCCGCTCTCCATCTTCGTGATCTGTTGCGCTTCGCCACCATTGGCCGGCATCACGTAGAGCTGGCGCTTGCCGGCGGGCGAATCCTTGATCTGCCCGGGGCGATCGGAGAGGAAGGCGATCCACCTGCCGTCAGGCGACCACGCCGCGTCTGAACTCGAGCCCGCGCGCGCCGTCAGCAGGTGGCGATCGCCGGTGGAGGCATCGGCGATCCAGAGCTCGGTGTCGAAGGCATTTGCTTCCCAGTTCGTTCGGCTCTGCTCGTAGACGACGCGCTTGCCGTCGGGCGAAATACGCGGTGAGGAAACTGAGACCATCTCCAGCGACTGATCGATGGTGGGAGTCTTCGGAGTTGCTGCCGATTGCGCGGTGAGGACCGCATTGAGAGCGAGTGCAGACAAGGCGGGCAGAGAGAAGGCGCTGGGGCGCATCGGGAAAACTCCTTGGTATCGTCCGAAGTATATGCGCAGCGCAGCGGGAATGGGGGTTGGCTCGCGCGTCATTTGTGGCGGGCAAACACGCGCGAGGGCAAAGTGACTTCCGGAAGAGCCGGCGATGTTCAGCGCGCGGTGTAGTTCTGGGCGTAGGTGTCGCGGGGAAGGCCCAGGCTGGGCGCCTTGCGCGCCAGCGCATACGCCGCATCGCGTTGCTGCGCGCCGCCGATGGTCACGAGCCAGGGCGCTCTTCCCGTGGGCGAGAAGACTTCGGGCTGAAGGTCGGGGTTCTTCCGCAACAGGAATGAGACTTTCTTTTGTGCCTGGTCTTCGCGGTTGTAGGTGAAGGCGACAACGCGCCACTGTGCCTGTCCGTGCGCGGCGGCGCGCGGCGCGGGTCGGGATGAGCCGGAGTGCGCCGCTGTGGGCGGACCATGCAACGGCGCCCTCGCGGCGGCTGGTGCCGCAGCCGGCCGCGCGGCCGCGCCGGCATGATCGCCGAACAGGCGGTGCATGAAGATCCAGCCGAGGATCACAACGACGACCAGGAACACGCCGGCGGCAATCCAGCGGCGGAAGAGCTGCGGCGAAGTGCCGATGGAAGCTGGCAACTCGAACCGCGCGCGTGGGGTACCGGGAATGCCCGCGCATGCCGCGGGTCCTGCGTCGGCCGGTACGCGTGGCTCGGGCCGGGGCTGAGGTCGCGCCGGCGCTTCGGAAGAAACGGTCCTGGCGGCTGGATCGCGGGGCGCCGCGGCTGGTGCGGCGGACATGACCTGGGGCGCCGACGGCGCGGCTTTAGCCGGCTTTTGAGGTGCGAGCGCGGCCTTGATCTCGTCCAGCCCCCACGCGCCGCTCATTCCGTTGCGCACGATGTCTTCAAAAGGCGCGGGCAGGCTCGCCTGCTGGAGCGTGGAAGACGCCTGCGGCATGCCGTGCAGGACCTGCATCAGCACTACGGCGAGGTCGCGAACGTCGCTGCGGCGCGCCTCCAGCCCGGCTTCACCTTCGGGCGTTTCGCGGATGCAGTCGCTGCGCAGCCTCACGCTTTCGCCCACCGCGAAGATGTTGCGCGGCTCGATATGCTCATGGACAAAGCCGTGCGCGTGCAGCGTTTCAAGGGCCGAGGCGATACTGAGCCCGATCTGGGCGGCGTCCGTGGCGGAGAGGCGACCCCCTTCGAGTACCTGGCCCAGGTTTGCGTCGACGCGCTCAAACACAACATAGACGGCCGTGATGTCGTCTTCTTCGATGCGAAACTGGCCGAAGTGGTCGATGCGGAGAAAGTTGGGGTGGCCAAGCGTTTGAACGCCGCGCCAGCGTGCCAGTATCTCATCCTCATCGAAATGGCACTCAATCAGGCGGATCATCACGGACTCGCCGCGTGCGTTGAAAGTCGAGAAGAAGGCGCTGCGTCCTTCGGACTGGAGCAGCTTGTTCAGGGCGAAGGCACTGTCGATGGTGACGCCTTCGAACTCCGTCCACAGATCCATGGGGTTCCTGCTATATCAAGTGAATTCAATGCAAGGCAGGAGGCCGGGGGCAGAAGTCTTCAGCGTTTACAGGGGAGACGCGGGTGCGTACGTTGCGGCTCCTGATCTCAGTCGATTATCCACGATTTGGGCCCGGTGCGGGATAACCGATTGGCTTCTCTGGACCGGGCGCGTTTTCAGAGACGAGACCGGGAGCTCGATTCAAGGGCGGGAATATGCATCTGCCGGAAAAGCAAGAGCCGCAGCTTTGCCGGCCGCGGCTCTTGAGTATTTCCGGATTGCGTTCGGCTACATTTCCTTCACGCCTTCGACGAACGCCTTCAGCTTGCGGCTCCGCGAAGGATGACGCAGCTTGCGCAGCGCCTTGGCTTCAATCTGCCGGATGCGCTCGCGTGTCACCTGGAAGCTCTGGCCCACTTCCTCGAGCGTATGCTCGGAGCCATCTTCGAGGCCGAAGCGCATCTTGATCACCCGCTCTTCGCGCGGCGTGAGCGTGCGCAGCACCTGCGAGGTGTACTCCTTCAGGTTCACGCTGATGACCGCTTCGGACGGCGATACCGCCTGGCGGTCTTCGATGAAGTCGCCCAGGTGCGAATCTTCCTCTTCGCCGATCGGCGTCTCCAGCGAGATGGGCTCCTGCGCGATCTTCAGCACCTTGCGGACCTTGGCCACGGGAATATCCATGCGGCGCGCAATCTCTTCGCTCGACGGCTCGCGGCCCAGTTCCTGCACCAGCTGGCGGCTGGTGCGGATGAGCTTGTTGATGGTCTCGATCATGTGCACCGGGATGCGGATCGTGCGGGCCTGGTCCGCGATGGCGCGGGTAATGGCCTGGCGAATCCACCACGTGGCGTAGGTCGAGAACTTGTAGCCGCGGCGGTATTCGAACTTGTCCACCGCCTTCATCAGGCCGATGTTGCCTTCCTGAATCAGGTCGAGGAACTGCAGGCCGCGGTTGGTGTACTTCTTCGCAATCGAAACAACAAGCCTGAGGTTCGCTTCGATCAGCTCGCGCTTGGCCTGCTCGGCGTCCATGTCGCCCTGGATCATCTCGCGCTGGGTGCGCTTGAGTTCCGCGATCGATACACCGGAGTCGGCTTCAATCTTGTCCAGGTCGGTCTTGCAGTTCTTCTGCTGCCGCCGGTACTCCTTCTTCAACTCCTCGCTCTTCGAGGCATCGAACTTCTGATCGAGCGAGCGGATCTGGCGCTCCAGCGTGCGCATGGTGTCCACGGTCTTGTTGACCTTGTCCAGCAGACGCTTGCGCTCCAGCGCCGTGTACTTGAGCTCGCGCACAATGCGCGAGATGAGCACCTTTTCGCGAGCAATCATCCAGCGCAGATGGCGCGCTTCCTTCGCCTTGGCCTTCACCGCCGGAGTGGCGGCCTTCTCTTCATGCTGCGCGATCTTCTTCTGGTGCTTGATCAGCGCGTCAATGCGCGCCACGGTGGAGCGCACCCGCGCCTGCACCACGTCTTCGGTGAGCTCTTCCTCGTCGAAGACCACCACCTCTTTCACGTTGCGCACACCGCGCTTGAGATCCTCGCCCAAAGCCACAATCTCGCGGATCACGATGGGCGAACGCGAGATCGCCTTGAGCACCCGGTTCTGGCCGCGCTCGATGCGTTTGGCAATCTCCACTTCCCCTTCGCGGGTGAGCAGCGGTACGGTACCCATCTCGCGCAGGTACATGCGCACAGGGTCGTTGGTCTTCTCCAGCGTGCCCGGCGTCAGGTCCAGCTCGACGTCTTCGCCCTCTTCCAGCTCGAAATCCTTGTCGCCGCCGAACTTCGGACCGTCGAGCAGATCGATGCCCTGGGTTCCGATCGTGGTGATCAGATCGTCGATGTCATCGGGACTCGTGGCCATCTCGTCGGGCATCATCTCGTTCACATCGCCGTACGTGAGATAGCCCTTCTCCTTGCCCACGTCGATCAGGCTGTGAATGTCGTCTTCGAATTTGTCATCAATCGCCAAAATAATCCTGCTTTCCAGGTCGTTGCCACCGGTCTCGTTCACCCCGGCCTGTCGTCAATGCCGGCTGAGAGTCGCCCCAGAGCCCTCAAATCTCATGCCTTCACGTGATGCGGGCCCGTGCGAAACGGTTTCAGCCGTCTCGGAAAGCACACGCAATCGGGACCGTGCCTGGGGTGCGCCCAACGCGAGTTCCTGTGGGAACCTGCCGGCGCACGGACAGACCTACGGTCTTCCGCTAAGTGCGGCGTCAAAGTGATAGCTCGGAACAGGATGACAAACGCCTCAGGTCTGGCCTGGATTAGCCCGCGAGCCGCAGCTCATGTGTGGGGCAAAGGGGCGTGCATCCCTACAGAGATCAACAGATTACCACATACCGTCCCGGCAATGCCAATCGGCATTTCCGAGGCCGGATCGAGCCCGGGAGCGGCAACGTTGCGGGTCCAGGTAGAAAACTGCTGTCTTCGCCTTCCCTGCTCCTGCTATTTAGACGCAACTCCCATCGAATTCGGCGCAGAAACCTGCACGGCGCTTCAGGGGGTATCACGCTTCGACAGAATGCGCCGGAAATCTCTCTTCCCGTGCAGGTTGGCGACGATCTGGAGTGGCCTGGTGTTGGGATCGTAGACGAGGATGCAATTCGGGAAACGGGACAGCGTCCAAAAACGAAGAGCATGCGCGGTTGAATCTGGGCGTTTAGAGCCGATCCGCGGATTCTGGCCAAGCGCCGGCAAGCCACAATGACCGCGGTCTCCATGCGGATGGCCACATCCGGATTTTCCTGTGCAATGGAATCAAAATGGATTCGAGGTCCTCCAATGCGCGAGGCGTAAACCTAAAGGGTTCCGGTATTTATCAAGCGACTTCGCGCTTTGCCTGTCGCTCCCGCAGCATGCGAACGACTGCTTCGCCGTCGATGAGTTCCCCGCGCTGAGCTTGTTGGAAGCCTTCCTCGATGTGGGCGGAGATCGCTTCGCGGTTACCCCGCACCCGATCCTCGCTTTCAAGCTGATCCTCGATGACTGCGAAAGCCTGGTTGTGCACCTCTTCAGGACTCATGCCAGACTTTGTGGCGCGTTCCAGAATGCTGGCTTGTTCGGGCGTAAGTTCAATCAGCATGGGCTGCTCCGAATCCGAACGTTGAGCGGATTACAGTCCCTTCTCGGGGCCGCGGTGCAATAGGCGCAAAGCCCGGTCGAGATCCAGTTTCTGCTGGGTGAGGACGGCGAGCTCGGCAAAGTCGCCGCGGCGCTCCGCCTCTGCGATCTGTGCGCGGAGTTCCCGCTGGCGGTGCTCGATGGCCTGCTCCTGGATCTGTTGCAGCGAGCTCGCCACTTCGGCCTCTCCTGGCGGCCGGGTCTCGCCGTGCAGGGCCTGAGCCAGCAGCGCGCGCTGGCCGTCGTCCTCGACCGTATCCATGGGGTCGCTGGCCCGGCGGCCGGCCAGGACCTCAAGCGCCGGATAAGTAGTAAGCTGCTGAAACCACGATGGTTGCTGGAGGATCGCGTCGGAGGCAAGGCGGCGCGCCTGCTCGTGTTCGGGGTCGGCGATGGCCAGCGCCCGCAGCAGCACCCGCTCCACCTCGGTCAGCGGAGAGGAGCGGACCTCCACGCGATCGCGGCGGCGCAGCGCGGCCTGGCGCAACTCCTCGCGCAGCACCGCGGAATCGATGCCCAGCTTCTGCGCGGCGTCGTGGGCAAACTGATCCCTCGCCAGCTTCTCCGGCAGGCGGCGGATGTGCGGCAGAAGAAAGTTCATGGCCTTCACCTTCTGCTCCGCGGTCGCGCCGGGAAACATCTGCCGGGCGCGCTCGATCAGGTAGTCCGACTGCCGCCGTGCGCCACGAATCGCCCCGACGTAGGCCTCCACGCCGCGTTCCCGGATGAACCGGTCGGGGTCGAGGCCGTCCTCCAGGGTGACGATCTTGATCGAAAACCCCTCCTCGGTAAGCAGGGAGATGGACTTTTCCGCCGCGTTGGCCCCCGCCGCATCGGGATCGAAGTTCACCGCCACGTTCGATGTGTGCCGCCGCAGCAGGTTCACCTGGTGCTCGGTGAAGGCCGTGCCGCTGGTGGCGATCACGTTCTGGATCCCGCGCAGGAACACCGAGATGCAGTCCATCTGTCCCTCGACGAGCAGCGCAAACTCGGTCTGCCGGATGGCCGCCCGCGCTCTGTCCAGGTTGAAGAGCACCTGGCCCTTCGAATAGAGCGGCGTCTCCGGCGAGTTGATGTACTTCGGTCCGGCCTTTTCGCCCGTCTCCAGCGTCCTCGCCGTGAAGGCGATTACCCGCCCGCTCTCATTCGCAATCGGAAAGGTGACGCGCTTGCGGAAGCGGTCATACAACGGCCCCAGCGTTCCGTCTTCGTGCTCCTTCTGGCTGAAAAGCCCCGAAGCGCGCAGCGTCTCCGCGTCGGCGATGCCGCTCAGCCGGTCGCGCAGCGCGTTGAAGCTGTCCGGCGCATACCCGATGCGAAACGTCTTGATGCCTTCCGGCGTGAGCCCGCGGCCGGCCAGGTATTCGCGCGCCACGGCGCCTTCCGGCCCGCGCAACTGCTCCTCGAACCACGCCGCGGCCGCCTCGTGCAGGTCCAGCAGCTTGCGCCGCAGCCGCGCTTCGGCCGCCTCTTCCGGCGAGGAATACTCCCGTTTCGGCAGCGGAATACCGCACTTCTGCGCCACAATGCGCACCGCCTCGGGAAAGCCCACCTTTTCAATCTCCATCACGAACTTGAAGACGTCGCCCGAAGCCTGGCAACCGAAACAGTAGAAATACTGCCGCACCGCGTGCACGCTGAACGACGGCGACTTCTCCTTATGGAAGGGGCAGAGTCCGGAGTAGTTCACCGCACCCGCCTTGCGCAGGCGGATGTACTGCTCGATCACCTTGACGATGTCGGCCTGCTGTTTCACGGACTGGGCGAAGTCGGTCACGAAGGGCGTTACTCAAGGATAACGGGAGCGGCTGACGGGTACGCCGGTTGATAACGTGGGACGAAGGTCACATGCCGCCAGCCAATCCGTGCGGTAGGATACGAGCACGAAATCGCCGCAGAAGAATGCCGCAGGAGTCCAGATACCTGAAACCACGGGGGATCTGCTGCGTAAAACCATGCAGGGGGTGGAATGAAACGGCGCGCCGTCACCATCGGGGCAGTTGCATTGGTGCTCGTTGCGGCGGTCTGGGCCGTTCTTGCCATGCGCGCGCGACGGGCGCGGCACGACTATGCCGGCACCATCGAAACCCGCGAGATCCAGGTGGGCTCCAAGGTGGGCGGACGCGTGACCGGGGTCTTCGTCGAGGAAGGCCAGGCGGTGAAAGCCGGCGCTGTGCTGGTGCGATTCGAATGCGACCAGTTGACCGCGCAGCGCGTGGAAGCAGAGGCAGCGGTGACCCAGGCCCATGCCAACCTCGACCGGATGCTGCGCGGCAACCGCCCCGAAGAGATCGCCCAGGCAAAGGCCCAGGCCGGGGAAGCCTCCGCGGCGCTGGAGGCGGCGCGCAACGGCCCGCGCAAACAGGAACTGGACCAGGCGCAGGCTGACTTCGCCGCCGCCACGGCGGATGCCGCGAATGCCGAATCCTATTACCAGCGCATGGCGCAGCTCATTGCCACCGACATCATCTCGCGGCAGCAGTTCGACGATGCGCGCGACCGGCGCGATGCCGCGGTGCAGCGGGCCGAGTCCGCACGGCAGCGCCTGGCCCTGTTGCAGGCCGGAACGCGCTCCGAGGACCTGCGCGCCGCAGCCGAGCGCTATCGCCGCGCCGATGCTGCCCGCGTGCTTGCCATCAAGGGATTTCGGCGCGAAGACATCGAGGAAGCTCGCGGCCGGCTCGCGGAGGCCCAGGCGCGGGTCGCCGACCTGGATGCGCAGCTTCGCGAGGCCGAACTCATCGCGCCCGCCGATGCCGTTGCCGAAGTGGTCAGCATCCGCCCCGGCGACCTGGTTCCCCCCGGCCGCATCGTCCTTTCGCTGCTGGAGACGTCGCAGCTCTGGGTCAGGATTTACGTGCCCGAGACCGACCTGGCCCAGGTGCATCTCGGCCAGGCGGCGCAGGTGCGCGTGGATTCGTACCTCGGCCGCGGCTTTGCCGGCCGCGTGCAGGAGATCAACTCCGAAGCCGAATTCCTGCCCCGCAACGTGCAAACCCGCGAAGACCGCGAACACCAGGTCTTCGGCGTGAAAGTCTACGTCGACAATCCGCAGGCCGTGCTCAAGTCGGGCATGTCGGCCACGGTGAGGCTGGAATGACGCCCGCCATCAGCGCCGACCACCTCACCATCCGCTTCGGCGCGCTCACGGCGGTCGATGACGTCAGCTTCTCCGTGCCCGCGGGCGAGATCTTCGGCTTCCTCGGCCCCAACGGTTCCGGCAAGACCACCCTCATCAAGGCGCTGTGCGGACTGCTCAAGCCTTCCGGCGGCACAGGCAGCATTCTCGGCATGGATATCCGCCGGGACGCCCTCGAGATCAAGCGCCGCGTGGGCTACATGAGCCAGAAGTTCGGCCTCTACGAAGACCTCACCGTGGGCGAGAACATCGCCTTCTACGCCGGTGTCTATGGCATTCGCGGCGAGGCGGCCCAGGCCCGCAAGCGCGAAGTGCTCAACCTCACCGGCATCGAGCGTTACCTCGATCGCCGCGCCGCGCAGCTCTCCGGAGGCTGGAAGCAGCGCCTCGCACTCGCCTGCGCCATCATCCACTCGCCCGAGGTCGTCTTCCTCGACGAGCCCACGGCCGGCATCGATCCCGTGGCCCGGCGGGCGCTGTGGGACCTGCTCTTCCGCCTCTCCGGAGAAAAGGTTACCTTCTTCGTCACCACCCATTACATGGACGAGGCGGAGCGCTGCGGGCGCGTCGGTTACATCTATCTCTCAAAACTCGTGGCCCTGGGCACCGTGCACGAATTGCAGCGCCTGCCGGATGCCAATCCGCCCGGCACCACGCGCGTGCAGATTGCCACGGGGATTGGGGCGGCAGATGCCTCGGCCCTGCTGGGACCGCTGCGGCAGATGCCCGGCGTGCGCGAGGCAACGATCTTCGGACAGTTCATCCACGCGCTGATGGAAACCGGCCACCTCGCCGCGCTCAAGGCGATGCTGCCCGATGCGCGCATCGACCCCATCGAGCCTTCGCTCGAAGATGTCTTCGTCACCCTCACCTGCAAGATCCAGGAGACGTCGCAATGAAGCACCTGTTCCGCGGGCTCGGTCCCATCTGCCGCAAGGAGGCGCTGCACATCGTGCGCGATCCCGGAACGTTGTTCTTTGCGCTGCTCATTCCCATGCTGCAGTTGTTTCTCTTCGGCTTCGCGATCGACACCAACATCCGCCAGGTCGCCACCGTGGTGCTGGACGAGTCGCAGACCCAGGAGAGCCGCGCGCTGCTGCAGCGCTTCGCCGCCTCTGACGTCTTCGCGATCAAGGGCAATGTCGTCTCCAAGGACAGCCTTTATCAGGCAATCCGCAGCGGAAAGGCCCGCGTAGGCATCCGCATCCCCTTTGACTATGCGCGCCGGCTGCAGAACGGAGGCGCCGCCACCGTGCTGGTGCTGGTGGATGGCTCCGACTCCTCCGTCGCCGCGCAGGCGGTCAGCACCTCCACCGGCGTCACGCTGCAGCAGTCGCTCGCGCAGGTGCTTCCGCAGGGCAACATGCCCATCCAGGTGCGCCCGTCGGTGCTCTACAACCCGGCGACGCGTTCGGCCAACTTCTTTGTGCCGGGGCTGATCGGAATCCTGCTGCAGATGATGACCATCCTCCTGATCGCGCTCAGCCTGGTTCGGGAGCGCGAACACGGCACGCTGGAGCAGCTCACCATGACTCCCGTGGCCCCCCTCGGCCTCATGCTGGGCAAGATGATTCCCTACGGCGTGATGGCGTTCGGAGAGCTCTGCGCCATCCTCATCGTGATGCGGCTGGTGTTTTTGGTTCCGATTCACGGCAACGTGCTGGTGCTGCTGCTGCTGTCGCTGCCGTTCCTGCTCACGGTGCTGGGACTCGGGCTGGTCATCTCCACCCGCGCGCACACCCAGGCCGAAGCCTTCCAACTGGCCATGGGCACCATCCTGCCCTCGATCTTCCTCTCCGGCTACATCTTTCTCATTGAGAACATGCCGCCGTTCTTCCAGGGCGTCAGCCGGCTCATCCCGGCCACCTACTACATCCGCATCCTGCGCGGCATCATCCTGCGCGGCGCGGGCCTGACCGAGCTGTGGGGCGACGGCGCCGTGCTCACCCTGATGGGCTGTCTGGCCATCCTGATTGCCGCCCGGCAGTTCGTCCGCCAGGGTGCGCATTCCTGAATAATGGAAGGATGGGCGCGGGCGAGAGTCAGCAGATCTCTTTCGGAATCGATTTCGGCACCACCAACAGCGCCGTCGCGATGCTGCGGCCCGGCGGAGCGGTGCAGCTTACGAGCTTTTCCTTTCGCGGCGAAGAGATCCCCTCCTGCCGCTCGGTGCTCTATTTCGAGCAGTCGATGACGGCCGGCGGGATGCGCCGGGTGCATGGATTCTCGGGGCCGGAAGCGATCGAACACTATCTCGACGCGGAAGAGAAGGGGCGGCTGATCCAGTCACTCAAGTCGCATCTGCCCAGCCGCTCGCTCTCCGGCACCGAGGTCTTCGGGCGCCGGCACCGCCTCGAGGAACTGGTGGCCCGTATCCTGAGCGATCTGCGCAAGCGTGCGGAGGAACAATTTGGGCAGACGGTGCGCAGGGCCACCGTGGGCCGGCCGGTGCGTTTTGTGGGCGCGGAATCAGAAGAAGACGATGATTTCGCGGTGTCTCGGCTGCGCGCGGCATTCGCCACGGCAGGATTCGACGATTTGGAGTTCGAATTGGAGCCGGTGGCGGCTGCCTATGCCTACGAGGCGGCTCTCGACCGGGACGAGTTGATCCTCATTGGCGACTTCGGCGGCGGGACCAGCGATTTCTCTTTGCTCCGCGTAGGCCCGGAGGTGCGGCGGCGCGGCCGGCGGCCGGAAGACCTGCTGGGCAACAGCGGGGTTGGCCTGGCTGGAGACGCATTCGATGCGAGGATCGTGCGCAAGCTGGTGTCTCCCGCGCTGGGGTCGAACTCCGAGGCGCGGTCGCTGAACAAGATTCTTCCCGCGGTGCCGGCGTGGATCTACGCCAACCTGGAGCGCTGGCACTACCTGTCGTTCCTGCGCACCAATAATGTGCGCGAGATTCTGAAGAGTGCGCGGGCGCGGGCGCTCGAGCCGGAGAAAATCGAGGCCCTCATCGCGGTGATTGAGGGGGATCTCGGATACCAGCTCCACCAGGCCGTGCAGCAGGTCAAGTTCGAGCTGTCGCAGAAGGAACGCGCGGAGTTTCGTTTCCGCGACGGAACCGCGCGCGCCTCCACGATCGACCTGCGCATTCCCGTGACGCGTGCGGAGTTCGAAACCTGGATTGCCGACGAGCTCGCCGCAGTCGAGCACTGCGTGGACGCGTTGCTGAAGAGCACAGGGGTGCAGGCGCGCGAGGTCGACCGGGTCTTTCTTACCGGCGGCACATCCTTTGTGCCTGCGGTGCGGCGCATCTTCGCCGCCCGGTTCGGCGAGGAAAAGATCCGGGGCGGCAACGAATTCACCTCGGTGGCGCAGGGGCTGGCTCTTCGCGGCGCGGCAGACGGCCGCTGAAGGGGACGAAAGCGAAGTTCTTGCTCTGCGCTAAAATAGTTGTTGCAACGAATATTGTTCTGCCGCATCCAACCAGGCGAAGGAGAGAAACCCCATGGCCACCGCCACTTCCACCCCCGCATCCACCCTCACCTGGAAACTCGATCCGGCGCACTCCAGCGCGGAGTTCAAGGTGAAACACATGATGATCTCCAACGTGAAGGGCAGCTTCAGCGGCCTGACCGGCGCGCTGGTCGAAAACACCGCTGACCCCACCCTCAGCCGCATCGAAGCGTCCGTCGACATCTCCACCGTCAGCACGGGAGATGCCCAGCGCGACGGCCACCTGAAGAGCGCCGACTTCTTCGACGCCGAGAAGTTCCCCGCCATGACGTTCAAGTCGACGAAGGTCGAGATGAAGGCGGACGAAGAGTACAAGGTCACCGGCGACCTGACCATCCACGGCGTGACCCTCCCCGCGACCTTTGCGGTGGAAGGCCCAAGCGCACCGGGGAAGGATCCCTGGGGCAACACCCGCATCGGCCTCACGGCCACCACGAAGATCAACCGCAAGGACTTCGGCCTGACCTGGAACGCGGCGCTCGAGACCGGCGGCATCCTGGTCGGCGAAGACGTGCAGATCACCCTGGATGTGCAGTTTATCCAAGCCTGAGCTCCGGAGCGCAATGCCCCGGAAAGGCCCTCGATTCCGGCCGCTGAGTTCTCGTTCCGCAGGGACGGCCGGAAATCCTGGGAACACCGCTCCGCCAAAATTGGAATGCCCCGCCCGCGGACCGTCGGTGCATCTCCTGTTGCTCCGCCGTTGCGGGCTCGCACTGCCTGCTCTCGTACACTGGAGGCAGGCATGATTTCTCCCAGTCGCGACGAGGCGGTTCTCATCCACTTCTCCGGCCATGACGCCCCAGGGCAGACCGCGGCGCTCACCGGCATCCTTGCGAATCACGGCGTGCGCATCCTTGATATCGGCCAGGCCGTGGTGCACGAGTCGCTGGCCCTGGGCATCCTGGTGGAGGCCGCAACGGCCGCATTTGCCCCGGTAAAAGCGGAGCTGACCGAGCGGGCGCACGCTCTCGGGCTGCAGGCGCGCTTCAGGACGGTTCGGCACGGCGAGGTGGAGCACTGGGCGCGCGGCCTGCACCCTTACCACTTCATCATCACGGTGCTGGGCCGGGCCATCACAGCTTTGGAACTGGCGCGGGTGAGCAGCATCGTCACGCGCCACGGGATGAACATCGACCGCATCGACCGGCTCAGCGGAAAACTGGCGCCCGAAATCCCTGGCGGCAACGCCTGCGTGGAACTGGCGGTAAGCGGCGACCCGGCAAAGGAGACGCCCATGCGCGCCGAGTTCCTGGCCGCGGCCCAGGAACTCTCCATCGACATTGCCTTTCAGCGGGAGAGCATCTTTCGCCGCAACCGGCGGCTCTTTGCATTCGACATGGATTCGACCCTGATCCAGGGCGAGGTGATCGACGAGCTGGCGCGCATGGCCGGCGTGGGCGAGCAGGTGGTGCGGATCACCGAGGCCGCCATGCGCGGCGAACTCAACTTCGATGAGAGCTTTACCCGCCGGGTGGGTCTGCTGAAGGGCCTGCCCGCCGAGCGGGTCAGCACGCTGCTCGACACCATTCCGCTGGCCGACGGCGCCGAACGGCTCATCCGGACACTCAAACTGCTCGGCTACAAAACGGCCATCCTGTCCGGCGGGTTCACCTTCTTTGCTCGCGACCTGCAGCGGCGGCTGGGAATCGATTACGTACACGCGAACGAGTTGGAGATTGCCGGCGGCGCGGTCACCGGCCGCGTGATTCCACCCATCGTGAACGGCGCGCGCAAGGCCGACCTGCTGAGTGCAATCGCGCAGTCCGAAGGCGTGTCGCTGGAGCAGTGCGTGGCCGTGGGCGATGGGGCCAACGACATTCCCATGCTGAACCTCGCCGGCATGGGAATCGCCTACCGGGCCAAGCCGCTGGTGCGCGAGAAGGCCGGGCAGGCCATCTCCGAACTGGGACTGGACGGGCTGCTGTATCTGGTCGGGGTGCGCGACCGGGACCTGCTTCTGCACGAGCCGGCGATCTCCGGAATCTGACCGCAAAAGCCGCCGGAACGGGTGGGTTTCAGGCGGGCTTCCGGCGCTGCGATACGATCAAGCCAATCAGGGCCCCGGCCACCGCGCTCAATGGAACCACGGCAGTGTGCCAGACGAGAATGTGGGCGGCCTCAAAGTTGACGCAGTGCAGCTCAAGCACGCCGACCCCGGCTAGACCGGCGAGCGTGCCGGCGGCGAGTCCGGCGGCAACGGGGCGGACGGCAAATCCACGGCGCAGCAGCAGCCACCCGAGCAGCGCGGTCGGAGCGGCGTGGGCGATTCCGGTGACGAGGCAAAGCAGGCCCGCCGAAACGAAATGTGTGCTGTGGTAGTCGCGGAAGAGCAGGGCGAAGACGCCGGCCAACCCTGCGCAGCATGCAGCCAGCAGCGCGCCCGCGGAGATGCGGCGCCGGCTGCCTGGAATCATGGCGCGGACGAACACGCTGGCCGCGGCCCAGGCGAAGAGGCCGAGAGCCGAAAACACCAGCGCGCGCTCCAGCCAGTCCATTTTTTCGACGCCGGAGAATCCGGCGCGGGCTGCTCCCGCAAAAGCTACGGCCGCGCAGATCAGCACCAGTCCGCCGGTGAGCGCCCAATTCGGCCAGAGGGGGCGAACCGGCGCCATGGAGGGCTTGATGGAGTCTGCAATGCGTCGCAGCGCCTCCGGGTCTGGACCGGGCGGAAGGGGCGCGGAGCTCAGCATCTCGTCGATTTCGCGATCTTTCACGAGAGTCCTCCCCGCGTGCCTTTGCCGGTGCGCATGCCGCTCAGCTTCTCCCTGAGCTTGCCGTACGCCCGGTGCACCTTCTGCTTTACTGAACCGACGGTGGAAGACGTGGCGCGCGCTACCTCCTCCAATGACATGCCGGCCACCTTCAGCATTTCAATGACTTCGCGCTCGCCTGCGGAGAGGGGCGCCAGCAGGGCATCGAGGTCATGGGCCCGCTCGGCATCCGGGGCAGTGCTGGCGGCGTTCCTGGAAACTGCTTCCAGCCTGCGTGCGCCGGCTTGGCCGCGGATGGACCTGCGATAGTGGTCCACGCGCACGTGGCGGGCAATCGCATAGAACCACGGCAGCGCGGGCTCACCGGGCCGATACGTGTGCCGCACCTTGTGAATGCGAAGCCAGGTCTCCTGCAGCAGGTCGTCGGCATGCGCGCGGCTCTGCAATTGCGCGGCGAAAAAACGATGCAACTGCGGGCCGATGCGGTCGATCAGCGTCGCGGCCGCAGCAAAATCGCCCTCCTGATAGCGGGCCATAAGCATCTCGAGATTGCCGTCTTCATGCATTCGATGAAGGGTCTTTCTGCCATGTGTATCAGTACCGGCATAGCGGCGCAAAGCGTATTCCCCGGCTGGCGCGCATCTGCACACTGACTTCCATCCCATCGAAGACGCATTCGTCAGGCCGCGCGGAAAAGTTACGCGGAGCAGCGCGAATTGAACAGCAATTCACAAACGAGACTTTCGCGCGGCATATCGTAACTTCTCCCCTGTCCCGAGCGAACTCCTGCATACAGACAGGCTCCGTTCCTGAGGCCGGCCCATGCGGCTTGTGAGCGGTGCGCGACTCAACTCCCCAAAACTCAAAGGAGATCGCGATGAGGTTTCAGAGGGTGCAGAAGACAATTCTGTGGCAGGCAGGCTTTGCGCTTGCAGCCATGTCCCTTTTCGGTATTCAAATGGCGGCGGGCCAGCCGGGACGCAGCACGCTGGTGATGACGAGCACGAATGACTCCAGCAGCAACGCCGTGGCGGTGTTCCGGCTGGATACTACGGGAACGCCTTCGCTGGCGCTCTCCCAGGTGGTGCCCACGGGCGGCAAGGGCGGCGCAGGCGGCAACGCCGGAATCCTGCAGTTCAGCGACAAGCGTGGAGCGGTGGCCAACTACGGGTCGAACACCGTGACGCAACTGATGCGGCATGGCAATGCAATCGCGGCGGAAAAGACGATCGCACTCGCATCGGACTGCGTGGGTCCCGATTCGGTTGCGCTGACACAGGATCATCTCTTCGTGGTGGGCGCCGCTTGCGCAGAGAGCCACGACTGGCCGTCCGGACGCCTGGACGGCAACGTGGTGAGCCTTGCGGACAACTCGGCCGGGCAGATCGTGGTGGGCAGAACGTGGGCGGCGGTAACGATGAAGTCGGGCTCGGTGCTGCAACTGGGCCTGGGCGGGGACGGCGCATTGAGCGGAGTGAGCGGCACCATCGCGTTGCCCGGCGATGCGGACAACACGCCGCTGGGGGCTGCGTTCTGGGGCAATGTGCTCGGATTCACTCCGGCGCACAGCCCCGACAGCTTCGCAATTGTGGACGAGAGCCAGGATGTGTTCCCGATCGCCGGGCCGACCCCGCCGTACCCGAGCAATGCGCCGTGCTGGGTGGCCAAGGGACCGCACAGCATCTGGTACACGGCCAACTCGCCGGGCCACGCTGTTTCGATCTTCTTCAGCGACGCGCAGGGCGGGGCGTTCTACAAGTCGGTGCCGGTGGCGGGTACGCCGACGGACATCTCGGTGTCGCCCGACCAGAACTGGCTGGCGGTGATTTATGCGGCAGCAGACGGGGCGCATGTCGCCATCTTCTCGATCGATCGCTACGGGGATCTCACGCTGGCGGCGACTTCAGCGGCCATCGGGGTGAGCTCGTTTAACGGGGTGGCGTTCAGCGAATAGCCGATGGACCTGCCCGGCGGCGAGGCGTCGCCGGGCAGGCCAGACCCGGGCAACCCGCGAAATACTTGTTGCAACGAATATCTCCTTCGCGAATCTATAGGGTGTACGTTGATCTGGAGGTACACCATGTCGCTTCGCCCCGTGAAGGAGATTCTCTCTACCAAGTCCACCCTGGAAGGCGCCGGCGTCAAGCTGGAGCGCGCCTTCGGCTTCGGCAAGACCAAGGAGTTCGATCCGTTCCTGCTCTTCGACGACTTTCGCAACGAGAACCCGCGCGATTATCTTGCCGGCTTCCCCTGGCACCCGCACCGCGGCATCGAGACCATCACCTATGTGCTGGCGGGAGAGGTGCAGCACGGCGACAGCCTGGGCAACAAGGGCCGGATGACCGCCGGCGACGTGCAGTGGATGACGGCCGGCAGCGGGATTCTGCATCAGGAGATGCCCAAGGGCGACGAGCGGGGGCGGATGCACGGGTTCCAACTGTGGGCCAACCTGCCCGCACAGTTGAAGATGACCGACCCACGCTACCAGGACATCCCCGCCAGCGCGATCCCCGAGGTCACCGAAGACGACGGGACCCATGCACGCATCATCTGCGGTGATTTCTGGGGCCGGCGGGGGCCTGTCGAGGGCGTGGCTACTGAGTCCATGGCGGTGGATGCGCGCTACGTGGACATCTCCGTGCCGCCGGGCAAAAAGAAGCGCATCCAGGTGGAGACCACGCGCAATGCATTTGCGTACGTGTTCGCCGGGACGGGAACCTTCCGCGACGCGAGCGATCCGCAGGCCGTGCTGACCGAGAGCGGCGTGGACCCCAACGCGCAGCCGGTGTATGACGCCAAGAATCATTCTCTGGTGCTGTTCGACCGGGGAGACGAAATCGTGGTGCAGGCCGGGCCGGAGGGCATCCGCTTCCTGCTGGTTTCAGGCCGGCCGCTGGAGGAGCCGGTGGCGTGGTATGGCCCGATCGTGATGAACACCCAGGCCGAGCTGCAGACGGCGATGAGCGAACTTCAGTCGGGCAAGTTCATCAAGCACCGGTGAGGAGCGTAGCCAGTAGTCCAGGCCCGGATCGCATCGCGGTCCGGGCTTTTCTCGTTTCCGGTGTTGCTCTGAAAAACTCTGGCTGGATCGAAGACGGGTCTTGCTATACTCCGCGGTAATGTCGGACGAGCACGAACTGACGCCGCGTGAGCCAGCAGAACCGGAACCGGGCGATGCGCGAAATGAGCCGGAAGGCGGAGATGTGCAGGACGAGCCGGCACTGAGCCTGGCGGCGATCGCCGTCGCACCCAATGCGAAAGACGAAGGTGCAGAGGGTGGGGCTGCGAAGGCGGGCTGCCCGGTCTGGGGCTTGCACATGGATTACAGATGCTGGCGCCCGATCCACGCCGCTCCAGAGGGCACGGACGCGCGGTCTGTGTGCCTGATGCACTCCAAGGATCCCGCCAAGCTCTCTGGGTCGCTGTACGAGAAGTTCTGGACCGAGTTTGAAGCGACTCTGGATGCCGCGGGAGATGGCGTGGCATTATTTGACGGATTTGTCTTTCCAGAGATCGACTTCAGGAGCCGGGAGTTCCATGCCATGTGCATATTTAGTCAAGCCATCTTCAAACAGCGCGCAGACTTCTACAGGGCCAAGTTCAAAGAGGGTGCATACTTCATAGGCGCCAAATTCAAGCAGCGTCCAAACTTCACGTCGGCCATCTTCACAGAGCCTGCCGACTTCGGATCTGCCAAATTCACACAGGGTGCCTACTTCATAGGCGCCGAATTCACAAAGGGTGCAAGATTCGCATTTGCCAAATTCACTGGGGATGCAGACTTCAATTCTGCCAAGTTCACACAGGGTGCAGACTTTGGGCAAGCCACCTTCACACAACCTGCGAACTTTACCTACGCGAACTTCCGCGGTACCGCGGATTGGAGGCTCAGCGAGTTTCTGGATCAGGCTGATTTTCGGCGAACGGAATTCGATCCAGAGGACAAGGAACGGCCAAGCGCGGTCTTCTCGCTCGCAAAATTCTCCAAGCCCGGCGACGTCATCATCGACGGCGTGGATCTGAGCCGCGCCCTGTTCCACAACTGCGACATCAGCGCGGTCTGGTTCACCTCGTCAGTGAACTGGGCAGAGCGAGACAAGGGCCGCGGCCTGGCAGTGTTCGACGAGACGATTCCGCTGGGTAATTTCTTCGCCAAAGGTCTCCGGCGCGCCGGCGGCGAGCGCGATCTTGGCGCCATTGCGCAGATCTACCAGCAACTCAAAAAGAACTACGATGCGCGGCTCGATACCTGGACCGCCAACGATTTCCACTACGGCGAGATGGAGATGAAGCGGCTCGCCGGGCCTGAGACGGGCAGGTTCCTCCTCGCGCGGCGGTGGCTGCATCGCAACCTGAGCCTGGTGGCGCTCTATCGCACTGCCAGCGACTACGGAAACAGCTATGGAAGGCCGGCGGCGTGGATTCTGGCCGTTCTGCTGCTCTTTACCGTTCTGCTGCCTGCGCCGGGTGTCGGGCTGATGCGCACATCGGGTTCCGGTGCGACCTCTCTCCCGACCGCCGAGACGTATGCGTCCGTATGGGACAGGAAGGACCACTGGGGCCCGAACCTCTGGCGGGAGGTGAAGATCGAGGGCAAGGCGGCGATTGCCGCCATCGATACGGCAGGCTTCCAGCGCAACGCCGAGTACGTTCCGTCCTATCCATGGGGCAGGGTCCTGGCCATCGTCACTACGCTGCTTACCTCCACGCTGTTCGGGCTGTTCCTGCTGGCGATCCGGCGACAGTTCAAACGCTAGAGCTGGAACGAAGGGACCGTTGGAACAAGAGACGGAGGGACAGAGGGCCCCGGGGCTTGACCGCTCCGGGGCTTTCCATTCGCGACTGGGGATTACGGCCCGGGCTCTTTCCAGAGACCGGGGCGTTCCTGTTTTCGGAGCTCAGACACTGCCCTGAGGATTGATCCAGCCGTTCTGGTTCTTGTAGAAGTCGGCCGGCTGAACGCCAAGCGCCCAGATGGCGTTCATCAGCTCCTGGGCCGGGAACGGGCCCATCTCGGGCGGGTTATAGACGTTCGCGTCTCCGCCGATCTCGAGACTGAAATAGGTGTCGGTGCCGCCCATCCCGATGTTGGGCTCGGTGTAGGTGCAGTAGTCCGGAGTGCGACTGTTCCAGGGGCCGGCCTCGTCGAGCCACAGGAGGTAGACCACCTCCCACTTGGCGGTCATGAGCATCTGGAAGAACCAGATTTCGTAGGCATTCTGCGCATAGGCGGCAATCTGCGACGATTCCTGGTCCGGCCAGTTCCACAGACCGGTGAAGCTGGCGTTTCCAACCAGGTTCAGCATGCCCCAGTCCTGGACGATGGCGGCCTGCGAGTTGCCGCTGACCAACGCGGCGCTTTTGTAAATGCCGAGGAGCAGGTTCTGGGTCAGGTTGTAGTAGGTGGTGGTGATCTGCTGGCTGCGGTCGCCGGGATTTGGAGGACTGCCTCCCATCGCATCGAGGCCGCTGCCAAGTGCGGACGCGGCCGCGCCCATGGCGAACCCGAGAACCTCTCCCAGGCCGCCAACCCCGGACAAGCCCCACATCAGGGCCTGGAGGACCCCGCCCAGGATCGCCAGCACCGTGTCATCATCGTCGGGTCCGTTCGGTTGGGCGAGTCCCACCATCCCCGGAATGGATTGCATTGCTGTGTTGTTGAGGTTTTCAATGGCCTGGTTGAGGTCGTTGATGTTGGTGAAGAGGGCGTTGACCTCCTCGGCATAGCTCAACTCGGTGAGCAACTGCGGCTGAAGGACGTTCCAGTCATCTTCGCTGTAGTCGCCGGGGTAGGCGGCGATGAACGCGGCCCAGGTCTCGGTTTTGAGGTTTGTGTACCACGTCTCAAGGTTGGCAAGGGTGTCGTTGTAATGGGTGCGTATGTCGTAGGGGACGGCGTCGCTCGCCGCGGACGCATTGCCGGCCGGGGTGGTGAGCAGGAACTGGGAGATCGCGGCGTAGAGGCTGGTCTGCGTGGGCGTCATGGCCGGAAAGGACACGGGCGCCTGATCGACGACCCCGAAGCTGAGACAGGACAGTTGCAGCGACAGGAATCCCGAAAACCAGAGGACGTAGCAGCGATAGCGCGAGGCCGCCTTCATGGTAGACAGGGCGAGGTCGCCGGGCGAGCTCATGGGCACCGTAAGCCATGATCCGTCGCTCTGCAGCACCTGGAAGGGCTGATTGTTGGGGCCGGCGATCCAGACCGACCCGTCGGGGGCCGCACCCACTGAGCCGATCCATTGGTTGGCGAACTCCGGAACCGGTTGCCATCCGCCGTCGGCACTGTAAGAAAGCAGGGTGGTGAGATTGCCCACGGCCCAGGCGCCATTGGCGCCCGTGGTGGCCAGGGCATTCAGGGTCTGGCCATTGAGATTGGTCGTGAGCCATCCGCTGCCGTTCCACAGATAACAACCGGCCGGTCCGGCTGCCCAGAGGGTTCCGTCCCCAGCCGCTGCCACGCGGCTGGGGACGTCGCCGCCGGGAACGGCCGGCATGGACTCGCTCTGGCCATTGATGAAATGAATCAGCGAGCCGCTGCCCGCCGCGATGTAGGCCTCGGTGGCGGAGATGGCGGCGATGTCGAGAGCGATGATATCGGGAGCAATCGTGGTCCAGGTGGAATTCACAATGCTGTAGATCATCAAGCCGCTTGCGGTCCCGACCCACAAAGTGTCTTCGGAATTGCCCTCGGAGTCGGGGGCGGCTGACATGCATATGGCGAAGTTGGTGGCCGCGATGTTGGTCCAGTTCGTATTGATACTGGCCAGCGGCGTGAGAGGCAGGGGAAGCAAAGTTGAAGAAGCGCTGCCTGCGGCAACTTTTTGCTGGGCGTTGAGAGTCGCCATGGATTCTCCAGTCTTGTCTGCGGTGGGCGAATGCAGCCTGTTCGCGGGCGGGGAATGCAGCCGCACCGCGGGGTGCGAGCCGTGCGGACGAGTGCGCAAGTCGGACTCCAGGCGTCGGATGGAGAGACCGATTCGAGGCCGAAAGTTCCCGGCTCCGCGCAAATGACGCTGTGCGGCTCAGAGCAAATGCATGGGATGAAACGCAGAGGGAAGAAAACCGGACGACGATTCTTGACTCGGGGGAATTTTGCGTGACGCCAACACCATAGCACGGAGCGGACGCGAACCAGTTTTAATTCTGATGCGCGGCCTTCCGGGCGGGATCGGAAGCAGGCGCAGCCGGTCCCGCGGAATCGCTCGCTCCGGAGCTTGCTATTTGTGGTTGGGGTAGGGGTTCGGAAGGGGCTTGACGGGGACCCAGCCCTTCTGTTCCACCCAGCGGTGATGCTTGCGGTAGACGTAGTGGCCGATCAGCCAGCCGGCGGCAGAGCCCACAAGCACGTCCGAAGGGAAGTGCTGCTGACCGAGGACACGGGTGAGGGCGATGGCGGTGGCGCCGGTGTAGGAGAGGATGACCGGCAGGGGGTGGGGGTACTCGCTGGCGATCACCGCCGCGGCGGACCATGCGATCACCGTATGCGAGGAGGGGAATGAGGAGTCCCAGCCGACGTTGGTCTGGAAGAAGTCCCCGCGGGCGTTGTGCTGGTCGGGGCGCTCGCGCCAGAAGACGAGCTTCATGCCCTGTTCGACCACGACCGCGTCGCCCATGGCTTCGGCGCCAAGGAGGCCGGTTTCACGGGAGTGATCGTCGTCGTTGAAGAGGCCCACGCCGTAGAACACGGCGGGAGTAAAGATCATGCTGCCGACGAGGACATTGGAGGCGGTGGTGTTCCCGTTGTTGAAGCCCTTGTCGCGCGAGACCTCGTCGCGCATGGCCGTTGTGTCGGTGGCAATGGCCGCGCCGGTGGCCGCGCCGAGGGGCAGCAGCCAGAGGAGGTCATGGGCGCGTATGCGCAGCGGGCTGGTCCAGATGCCGGCCTGATCGTAAAGGATATTGCGGGGCAGATTGCGCAGGGTGGGGGCATCCTTGTCCCCGGCCTGGGTCTGCTGCTGCGGGCTGGGGGCCGGCGCATCCGGCAGGACGTTCTGCGCCTGCTGGGCAGAGGCCCCGCAGGCCAGGGCGGCCCCGAGAAGCACGAGGGCGCGGCAGAAACTTACGGGCGGGAACTTGATGGGCTGCATGACTTTTTCGATGCTACCGGAAGCGCAGGGCAAACCAGTATGAAGAAATCGTCATGTCCGGGGACTATTTGCCGCCTCGGCGAGATAGATGGCGGTGTAGTCGAGGTAGTTCTGGGCGTACTGGAGGATCAGTTTGCGGTCTTCGTCGCCGAGCTGGCGGCGCATTTTGGCGGGCAGGCCGGCCCACAGGGTGCGTGGAGGGACGACGGTATGCTCGGGGACCACGGCGCCGGCGGCGATGATGCTGCCTTCGCCGATGCGGCAGTCGTTCAGGATCCGGGAGCCCATGCCGATAAGGCAGGCGTCTTCAACAATGCAGCCATGGACGGTGGCGTTGTGGCCGATCGTGACCCAGTCGCCGACGACGACGGGGTAGACATGGCGCTGGCCGTGGAGGACGGAACAGTCCTGTACGTTGGAGTTGGCTCCCACACGTATCGAGTTCACGTCGCCGCGCAGCACGGCGTTCATCCACACAGACGAGTTTTCGCCCAGGGTTACGTCGCCCAGCACCTGGGCGGATTCATCGATATAGCAGCCGGCCGCGATCTGGGGCATACGGCCCTGGTAACTGCGGATCATGCTCACCCTCTGGGATCAGTGTAGAGCATGGCAGCCTGAAAAAGCGCGGCGAGATTGCGCCAAGTCATTGACATTACTGCAACTTGGCCTAGGGCTTTCCCTAGCTGCGCGGTGCGGCGGTTTTGGAGTACGCTCCACGAAAGGGAAGTGTGAAGCAAAGGGCACTTGAGGTGGCCGGCCATGCGATTGCAGGCCGGATTGTCGGCAGGAACTGCTGTTTCAGCTCCCCAGTCGAATGGTTGGCTTGACCAAACACCCAATAAATCCAGTATCATAAAGGGTGCCCCTTTTGGCAGGTCTGGAGGTGGGGAAGAGTTGGCAGAGGTTCGCGTACAGGAAGGCGAGCCGCTCGAGAACGCGCTGCGCCGGTTCAAGCGGAAGGTTCAGCAGGAGGACATTATCAAGGAAGTGAAGCGTCACTCCTACTACCTGAAGCCCGGCGAGAAGCGCCGCGTCA
>Ga0335069_10001987_pt1 | contig 32122 bp, 32 predicted proteins | sample Lox_Sample_11_FD_206714 | JGI IMG/M metagenome (GOLD analysis project Ga0335069, IMG submission 206714) | Soil microbial communities from Loxahatchee National Wildlife Refuge, Florida, United States - Lox_Sample_1.1 | ecosystem: Environmental > Terrestrial > Soil > Wetlands | place: USA...
CAGCGTGCCCACAACCATCCTGGGTATCGCTTGCAAGTTGCCGAAGCTGGGTCCACGCACATGCACGCGGTACGGCTTCGCGGTCCCGTCACTCACAACGTAATAACCGACCTCGCCGCGCGGCGATTCAATCACCTGATATACTTCGCCTGCTGGTACGCGGAAGCCCTCGGTCACGATCTTGAAGTGATAGATGAGCGCTTCCATCTGCGTTTTCATGCGGTCGCGATCCGGCAGAACCACGTGCGGCGCATCCGCCGTCCATGGCCCCTCGGGCATGCCTTCGAGCGCCTGCTTGATAATGCGCGCACTTTGCCGCATCTCCTCGATGCGCACGAGATAACGCGCATACACGTCGTTTTCCGCGCGTGTCGGGACATCGAAATCGAATTTTTCGTAGCTCGAGTACGGATGTTCCTTGCGCGCATCGTATTTCAGACCCGCAGCCCGCAACATCGGCCCTGTAACGCCCAAATCCAACATGTCCTCCAGAGGAAACGTTCCCACTCCCTGGGTGCGGCCAATCCAGATTCGGTTGTTGGTGAGCAGTTCTTCGTATTCATCCACGCGGCTCGGAAAAACATCGATAAAACTTCTCACCCGCTTCTGCCAGCCGCGCGGCGGTTCTAGCGCCAGCCCGCCGATGCGGAAATAACTCGTCATCATGCGCTGGCCCGAGAACATTTCGAAAATGCGCAAAATGTCTTCGCGCTCACGGAAGCAATACAGGAAAACCGACATCGCGCCGATATCGATCGCATGCGTCCCCAGCCACACCAGGTGGCTGTTCAAGCGCGTCAACTCGGTCAACATCACACGCGTCCACTGCGCGCGCGGAGGAATCTCCAACCCCAGCAGCTTCTCCACCGCCAGGCAGTAACAGAGATTGTTCGAAAGCGGCGCCAGGTAATCAATGCGGTCAGTCAGCGTGACAGACTGCTGGTAAAACTTGACCTCGAATTCCTTTTCGATCCCTGTGTGCAGATAGCCGATGTCCGGCTGCGCGGAAACAATGGTCTCGCCGTCCAGTTCCAGCAGCAGCCGCAACACCCCGTGCGTGGACGGGTGCTGCGGCCCCATGTTCAGCACCAGCGTTTTTGGACGCGGGTCGATCTCGGGTGCCGTGGGCTCGGATTCCACCACGGTTACGCCGGGTGTTTCGCTTTCGCTCATCTCAAACCCGGTCCCCCGTCACCGGATAATCCTTTCGCAATGGATGGCCTTCCCAATGCTCCGGTAGCATGATGCGCTGCAAGTTTGGATGGTTGCGAAAACGGATGCCGAACAAATCAAATGTTTCGCGCTCGTACCAATTGGCACCGCGCCAGATTTCCGTCACAGAATCAATCTCCGGGTTCGCGCCCGGCAGGCGGCACTTCAACCGCAGCCGCTCCCTGCGCTCTGGCGAGTGCAAATGGTACACAACCTCAAAGCGCGGTTCCTCCGGATACCAGTCCACTCCTGTAACCGTACTCACACGCACAAACTTTAGTTCCGTCTTGAGGAAGCGGCAGGCTTCGACAATCCGCTCCGGCACGATTTCGAGCGTCACCTCGCCGCGGTTTAACTTACCCGCAATCGCCACCTCAGGCAGCGCTTCCGTCAACGCGGCCACCGCGGGTATAGCTTTGACTTCGTCAGGAATCATGATCGGCTGCCCTTCGATCGGTCGTCGGAATACGCCCACTCAAGCGCTCCCTTCTTCCAGATGAAAAAGAAGCCGCAAAGGACCAGAACGATGAAAATCAACATCTCGACAAACGCGAACATTTTTAGTTCGCGGTACACCACCGCCCAGGGATAAAGGAAGATCGCTTCAATGTCGAATACGATGAACAGCATGCCAACCAGGTAGAACTTGACGCTGAATCGCTGCCGCGCATCACCCGTCGGAACAATGCCGCTCTCGTACGGCAAATCCTTCACGCGATCTCGCACCTTCTTCCCTAGCAAGTACGAAAGCCCAAGCATCAGGACCGCGACCGCCATCGCGATGACGACCTGAAGCAGCACAGGGAAATAGACCTCGATGTAGGAAGTTGGCATCCTGTTTTGCCGGGATTAAAAAAGACGGTAACTTTGAATATAATGAGTGGGAAAACAGAGTGTCAACCGACTATCTCGTGATGCAACATACAGAAGCAGACAGCTTCAGCGTCATCTTGAACGGCGATGCCCGTCAAGTGCGCGCCGGTGAGACCGTTGCCGATTTAGTTCGTAGCTTAGAACTCGACCCCGAGCGCCTCGCGGTTGAGTTGAATCGACGCATCATCAAGCGCGCGCAGTGGGCGTCCACGCCCCTCGTCGCCGAAGCGCAGATCGAAATCGTGCAGTTCGTCGGCGGCGGTTAGTTCCGCCATCGAACCGCCGCCCTCCACCCTTCCACGCGCAATACAATCCACGCCTAGTGCCTTCTTATTAATTACTTCTGATTATTGCGCGTTTTGGCGCATCCCCGCATACTACCGGAATCTTATGTGCTTCGTTGGTCGAAAAACCTCGCTCGTCGTATTTGTGTGCTTCTTGTGGCGTCTGCAGGCGCAAGATCCCGTTGGTGTTCTCGAAGGACACGTCACCGATCCCTCCGGCGGATCCGTTTCCGCGGCGGAAGTCACCGCGAGCAGTCGTCAAACCGGATTTAGCGCCAAACAACGCACCCCTGACGATGGCTCGTTCCACTTTTCGTCCCTGCCGGCCGGTGATTATGACTTGCATGTCACCACCGACGGCTTCGCGGCGTTCACCGCTTCGTCCATCCCGATCGACATCGGCCGCACGGTCCGCGTCCCGGTGAAACTCGAAGTGGCGACAGGACATAGCGAAATGAGCGTAAGCGGCACGGGCGCCACTGTCGACCTCGGATCGACGCTGGGTGATGTGGTGTCGTCGCACGAAGCCACCGACCTGCCTCTGAACGGACGTAACTTCGCGCAATTAGGGCTGTTACAGGCAGGCGTCGCGCCCATGACCGGCGGCCTGGCGGAGGCGGGCGGCATCGTGCGCGTGAATCAAGCCTACGCTGTGAACGGCCAGCGTCCCGAATCGAACGGCTATCTCCTTGATGGCGTGTCGAATATGGACAACGTCAACGGCGCTTTCGCGATCCGTGTGCCCGTCGACGCGATTTCCGAATTCCGCATCCTCACCTTGAACGCACCCGCCGAGTATGGCGACACCAGCGGCGCGACCACCAGTGTGGTCACAAAGTCAGGCGGAAACGCCTTTCACGGTGATGTCTACGAATTCCTGCGGAATAATGACGTCGATTCGCGTAACTTCTTTGCTGCCACTACCGAGCCGCTCCATCAGAACCAATACGGCGCTACACTCGGCGGTCCCATACGTCGAAACAAAGATTTCTTTTTTGCTTATTTCGAAGGCTATCGGAACCGCCAGGGCGTGACGCAGACCGCCATCGTGCCGACGCCGGAGCAGTGCGTCGGCAATTTTTCGGGTGGCAACGGTCCCTTGATCAACTACTTCACCGGCCAGCCCGTTCCCGGCAACCAGATCCCTGCGTCGATGATCAATCCCATCGCGCAGAATGCGCTCCAGTTTTATCCTCTGGGAAATATCTCTCCGTCTCTTTTTGCAACAACTCAAGTGGGCACGAACAACTATGACCAGGGCGGATTCCGGTTGGATCACAACTTCTCTGACGGTGACCAGCTCTTCGTGCGCTATGCAACTTCCAGCACCAGCGAAATCGATCCCCTACCGATCGCAGGCGCAGGCGTGCCCGGCTTTCCGGTGGGCGACAGCATACGCACCCAATCGGTAACGGCGTCGGAGACGCACTTGTTTTCTCCCAGTACCTTGCAGACCTTCCGCGCGGCCTTCTTCCGGAACGAGTTCATTTTTGGGCAACGGCTCAACGCCGCGCCGCCCAGCGCGCTCGGTTTCCAATATCAGCCCACGCTTGGTATCGCCGCCGGCACGCCGTACCTGATCGTCAGTGGTTACGCGAGTGTTGGCGATCCCATCACAGGTCCGCAAAATACCTATCAAAATAATTACCAGCTCAGCGATTCGATTGCTATGACGCGCGGCCGGCACAGTTTTAAGTTCGGCGGCGAGTTCACACGCAGCCAGATCAACCTTCTGTTCGGCATCGCCACCAACGGCTTTTTCGTCTTCGCGCCGTTTCCCTTTAGCGATTCCTTTGCCAGCTTCCTGACCGGCCAATCCGTGACGTTCTTCCAGGGCGGTGGAGAATTCGACCGCGCGCTGCGCAACATTATGGTGGCGGGCTACGCGCAGGATGAGTGGCGGATCACGCCGCACCTGACTTTGAACTACGGCCTTCGTTATGAGGTCAATACTCCGTGGGTGGACATTCGCAACCGCATGAACGAGTGGGACCCGGGAGTGCAATCGAAGGTATATCCGACGGCGCCCGAGGGATTGCTGTTTCCCGGCGATCCGGGCGTAGCGCGCAGTATCGCGCCGAACTATTACAAGGGCCTGACGCCCAGGCTGGGTGTCGCGTGGGATCCGACCGGCAGCGGTCGCACCACCGTTCGCGCGGGTTATGGCATTTTCTTTGACTCGTTTGAGAACGGCGTTGGCGGCCCGCTCCAAGCGCCGGTTAGCGCCCTTCCCTGGACGCAGGCCTACCAATTGGGTGGTCCTGGTTTCAATATCGCGAACCCATACGGCAGCAACCCGCCGCCGTTCGGAGGCGATAACTTCGTCAAACCGGCGACGGTCCTCACCGTCGATCAATCGGCGCGCCCGCCGTACGCGCAGAACTGGAACCTCTCCATCGAACACGTAGTTGGCAAGAACTACCTGCTGGATGTCCGCTATGTCGGCAATAAAGGTACCCGGCTTCCGCGCTTCATTGAGGCCGACCCGAGCGTCTATGGTCCGGGCGTGAACCCCAACAACATCGACCAGAACCGCATCTATGCGGGATGCCCAAGCAATGGCGGCTTGTGCAATTTCGCTTCGGTTGGACTGGTGAGCGACATTACGAATTCCACGTATCACGCCGGACAGGTTTCGCTCTCACGGCATTTTGTCAGCGGTCTCGGCTTCCAGGCTTCGTATTGGTACTCAAAGAGCCTCGACTACGTCTCATCGTTCAACGTTTCCGGTTCGGCACCATCCGATGTTTCCGGAGAGAACGATCTGGCGCAGAATCCCTTTAATCTGCGCGCCGAGCACGGCCCGTCCCTGTTCGATGCGCGGCAGCGCTTCACCATTAGCGGCAGTTACGAAATCCCGCGATGGGCTAACGCTCCTCACGCGGCGGCATGGATCATGAATGGCTGGCAGTTCAACGGTATCGGGAGCTTTTCGTCGGGAACGCCCTTCACCGTATATGACAGCGCCAACGTTTCGTTGCAAGGCCAGGCGCCCGAGATCAGCGGCTTCTATTCCAGCCGGCCGGATTTGATCTCCAATCCCAACGCCGGCCCGCACACACCCAATCAATGGGTGAAGCCCGCTGATTTCCTGCGGCTCAATCCAAATACGCAAGCCGGCCAATTCGGCAACGAAGGCCGGAACGTGGTGCGCGGCCCCGGCATCGCCGACCTCGATCTGTCGCTCTTCAAGAATTTCTATATCGGGGAGAGCGTGCGCATCCAGTTTCGCGCTGAGTCGTTCAACGTCGTGAATCACCCGAACTTCTACTTGCCGGAGAACGACATCGCCTCGCCGGAATTCGGACAGATTCTGCAAGCCGGGCCGCCGCGCCTGTTTCAGGTCGCGCTAAAATTCCTGTTCTGATCGATGCGTAAAGTCTTACTGGTTGGCCTGGCTCTGGTAGCGGTGCTCTACGGCGCGGCATGCGCTGGAATTTACACGGCGATGTGCCAGCCGCCGGAACGCTTCGGCGCGATCATGTCGCACGTGCCCGATTTCGCGTTCCTGATTCTGCCGTTCCGTCCGTTCTGGATGTCGGCCCGCGCGGGCAAGCTGCAAGTTGGCGATACCGCTCCGGATTTCGAGCTGCCCACGCTCGATCACCAGCGCACCGTACAACTCTCCTCCGAGTACGCGCGGAAACCCGTCGTCCTGATTTTCGGCAGCTATACCTGACCGCCGTTTCGCCGGGAGGTTCCCGCGCTCAACAAGCTTTACGAAACGTATCGCGATCGCGCGACCTTCTATATTGTCTACATCCGGGAAGCGCACCCGACCGATCTCTGGACCACCGAGTCCAACGCTCGCGACGGCGTGCAATACGCTTCGGCACGCACAGAAGGTGAGCGCACCAACACCGCTTCCGCCTGCGTCCGCAATCTCGGGATTCACATCCCCGCGATACTGGACGGCATCGAGAACAAAACCGAAGGCGCCTACACCGGATGGCCGGACCGCTTGTACCTGATCGGAACCGACGGCCGCGTGGCCTTCAAAACCGCGCCCGGACCGTATGGATTCTCCACTAGAGGTTTGGAGCGGGCGCTGGAACAGTTCACCCAGATCAAAAACTAGCTATGGATTCGCGGGAATCGACGTGAACGCCGATCCGTTGGCCCGCAGCCCGAGCACCGCGACGTTGCCGGAAGTCGCCGAGAAGACGGCTTTGCCGCGCAAGCCCGCCATGCCCGATAAGCCGGGAAGAGTTCGCAGAACGGCTTCGGTTTTGTGGTGTGCCGCAAGGTTCAGCGTAGAGGTGCCGACGGCGTTTCCGTTGTTGTCGGTGAGACTGATGGAAATCGTCGCCGCGGAGGAGCCGGCATTGACGATGGCAACTCCGGTGGTATAGCTGCTGTCGTCCCAGATCAGTGTGCTGGAATTTGCATTTGCGGTCGCAAAGGGCACCACGGCTTCCTGGCTTTGCCCGCCTACGGTCTGCCGAAACACGCCATATCCGGTCACGCCCGGCGCCATGGTGAACGCAGCATATCCTTCCACGAGTGATCCCGAATTCGGAAGCTCGATAATCTCCGTACCCAGGCCAGGCACCTTCACCACCGTGGATGATCCGCCCAACGCGGCAACGTCGAGCGGGCTTCCGTCATCGGCCGTGAAGGTCACTGTAAACGATACTTCGGTGCTGGTCGCATTGCTGAAGTAGAGCGCCGTATACCAACCGCCGCCGAACGCGACCTGCGGAAGCACCGAGGAGAGCGATTCAGGCCGCGAAATACCATACGAGAACGTGCCCGCCGCGGCCGACATGTGCAGAATGCTGCCGTCCTCGACGATCGCAAAAACATCGTCGGTGCCTCCGGACGCTTTCGCGGTGCCCGAACAGTCGCTAGCAACCGTATACGTCCCCTGGCCGCTTTGCGTGCTCGTGGCGGAAGCGTCACCAACGGAGAACTTGTAGGTATAGCCACCTTTGCCGTCGAACGTGACGCCGCCGGCTATGGAGGTGGGTGACGCCGCGCCTAAGGCAGGACCCGCTCCCAGAAAGCCATAGCTTCCGATCAGCGAGCCGGTGCTGCATACGCCAGGTTCCTGAACCCAAGCGCGGTACGCCTGACCGGTGATGACGTAGCCTGGATCGTCGGTAGAGGTGATCTTCTGCCGTCCTCCGGCGACGAGCTGAAAGTTCGAAGTGGAAACGCGTGACTTCGCGCCCGCGGGCGTGATGGTCAGCGTCTGCGTCCCGCTGCAATCCGCGTTCACCGTGTAAGTTCCGGTGAGAGACAATTGCACGACAAATCCGTTGGCATCCTCGGTGGCCGTACCCGAGATCTTGCCCGTCCCGTCGGCGACCAGCTTTCCGAGTTGGACATACGGCACCGTCAGGGTGCCCGTCGAGTTCGGACCCGTGCCACTAACCAGAAAGAAGTGGGTGCCCACCCAGCTCGCGTTGGAACAGTTTTGCGCCTGCGCAAACGCAGCCAGCCCAAGAAATGCGATGGCCTTTGCAGCTAGGCTCGATAAGCGATTCGGTCGGAATATCATGGCCTCGCGGTATCTCCTCCTTTGAATACGGCGCAATCCGGCGGCGGATTACAACAGGCCGGATAAAAATTCGAGGCGTGTCGACGGAATGGTCTGGCTGGAACGCCGGGAGAAACGGGAGGCAGCGCTCTTGAGCACCGCACACTCCCGGTCTACGAGTGAACGCGGCACGCGCAACCCACAGCCCTGCCGTGAAGAATCCGCGCAATGCTCTGTTCGTAACGTCGTGACGTGAAGTCAGAATTTCTTACGCGAAGCTGCGGACCGCGCCCGCTTCGTCGTCATGCACATCGAAAACCGTATACAGCTTGGTGATTTGCAGGAGGTCCTTCACCCGCTTGGTCAGCCCCAGTAGCTTCAGTTGCCCGCCGTGATTGGCTACTGTTGTGAATCCCGATACCAGCTCGCCGATACCCGAGCTGTCAATGTAGGAGACTTCGCCCAAGTTGAGCAGGATCTTCTTTTGACCCTTGCTCACCAGGTCGCGCAGCGTATCGCGCAGCGCACTCGAGCCCTCACCCAGCGTGATCCGCCCCGCCACATCCAGGACCGTCACATCTCCCACCTGACGCGAACTTAACTTAACACTCACTTCCGTCGACCTCCTAATCAGAACGTGTGCAGTCTATTTCGATCCGAGATACTTGACCAGCGTAACTTCGGTACCCAGCGGGCTCAGGCGGCGCACCTGCAGCTCATCCATGAACGCGCGGATCAGGAACATTCCCCGCCCGGAAAACCGCAGAAGATTATTCTCCGCCAGCGGATCCGGCACTTTGTCCAAATCGAACCCCTTGCCTTGATCCGCAATCGTCACAGTGAGCCGGTCGGCGGCTTTCGACACCGACACGTGAACCTTCTTGTGCGCGCTGTACTGATTCCCATGCACCACGGCATTCACCATGGATTCGCGCACCGCCATTCCAATTTTGTGCAAGTCTTCTTCCGGGAAACCGGCTTTCTGTGCTACATCGAGTACGAGGTTCTCGGCGCTGTCTACGCTTTCCAGCGTCGAATCCAGAAGCTGGTCCACCGTCTCGGCCTCGCCGCCAGTGTTCTTCCCCATATTTAAGCTGGCCTAGCGCGGCCAAGTCGAATCGCTACAATAACCTGCCGATTGAACCAAAGTCAAGAGTCGAGCCATGCGCGCCGCGCCTGCTTATTTGGGCTTCGCGAGCATCCGATCCAACTCCGTGAACAGATCGCGGCCTTCGAAAATTCCCTTCGTTAGCGGCGAGTAGCCATAGTCATTCTGGATCATTCCCCGCGCGTCGATGAGGAACAGGTGCGGCACTGTGACATCCGGATTCTGCGGCGTCGCCTTGAAATACGAGAAAGCCACCTGGCCCATGTCAAACAGCACCGGCACCGTCACTTTGTGGTCCGCCACATACTTGCGCACGGAATCGATTGTGTCCGGCGGATTGACGATGGTTAGCGCCGCCACCTTGCCGTGATACTTCGCCAAGACCTCTTCCAGGATCGGCGCGAACCCCACGCACGTTGGGCAACTGGTCCGCATAATCTCCACGATCAGGATCTTTCCTCGGTAGTCTTGCGGATCGTGCTGCTGAAAATCTTTATCCATCAAAGAGAAGCCGGGCGCGCGGCGGCCCGAAAGCTCGCCTGAGCCCAGCAGCGTGCCGGCACACACCAGCAAAGAGAGAAAACGTCGCATGCCTCTCAAGTTAGCATGTTGGAAAAGCCGCAACGCGCCGGGCTACAGCGACGCGGCTTCGGACGAGAACTTCTTCAGCTCGGTGGGCATAATGCCGAGTGAGGCGCGGCAAGCCGGGAAATCGTTGGCCTTCGCGCTCAGCTCAATGCTCTTCATCAGCGCGGCCAGCGACGCGGCCCCCACGTTCGCGCACGCGCCCTTCACATAATGAGCCAGGGTCGCACATTTGGCGGCGTCCGCCTGCTCCACCGCCTGCCGTAACGCGGGAATCTGAGCCGTTGCGTCATCGATCAGCGCGGCCGTCAGTTCTCGCATCAGCTCGGTATCGTCCATGCAGATGTTCCGCAACTGTTCGACATCAAATACCGGCGCTCGTGCAAGATCAGGCATGACAGTCCGCCTCTCGTAGCTGTCACGATCTTGTCAGACGGTACGCTATAAGGACATCAGCGATACACCTGAGTAGGCGCGCCCGCAGTTTCGCAAGTCGGCCCGGCGCTTGCTGTATCCCGCCAACAAAACGCGCTCTACCAGTTGGTCAGTGAGCCGTCCGGCCGGTGGAAAAGCGGAATCGGCCGCGATCCCTCCGTCACCTCCAGGACCATCTGTAGCGCCTTCGCATCGAACTCCACTCCCAAGCCCGGCCGCCGGTTCGGCCAAATCTTCCCGTTGCGAAAATCGTAGCTCTGGGGCAAGTGCGGCTCCTTCGCCGGGCTCGCTCCCACCATTTCCATCATTACCGGTCCGGAAAACGTCATCGCCACGTGAGACACCGCCGCTTCCGCGATCGGTCCGGTGAAGTGCGGAATCAAGCCCACATATTGCGTCTCGCACAATGTCGCGATCTTCTTGTATTCGCTGATGCCCCCCACGTTCGGCAGAGTCACGCGCGCGTAGTCGATGAGCCGCCCCTCGATCAGCCGGTTCACATCCCATCGATCGCCGAACTGCTCGCCCACCGCGATCGGCACCTTCACATGCTCGCGAAGCTGCTTGTAAACTTCCGTGTTTTCCGAGCGCAATAGGTCCTCGCAGAAGTACGGTTCCAATGGCTCGATCAGCGTGCTCAATCGAATCGCGTCCGCCAAGTCCAACCGCGTGTGGTAATCGATTGCCCAATCGCCATCTTTTCCCACGCCTTCGCGGATCTGCACGCAGTCTTCATACGTCTTGCGCACCATTTGATGCGAATTGAAAGCCGCGCCATCCCCGGGATCCGCCACTGAAGTTCGATACGCCCGGAAACCGGCCTCCAGACACGCACGCGCCGTTTCCTTCAGGCCGCCCTTATCCGGAAAGCCGGTCGAATAACACTCGACATAATCGCGCGACTGGCCGCCGAGCAGTTCGTAAATCGGCACGCCCAGCGCCTTCCCCTTGATGTCCCACAGCGCCATATCGAGCGCGCCCATCGCATGCAGTTTTTCTCGCCCCGCCGGATAAAAACGCCCACGATACACAAGCTGCCACAAATGATCGATCTTCGACGGATCGTCGCCGATCAGCATCTCCGCGCATTCCGCGATGGTGTCGCGCGATCCGCCTTCGCCGATCCCCGTGATCCCCTGGTCGGTCTCGACCGTCACGACATGAAAACTCTGGTTGAACATCGGCCGCGACCGGGGATTGTGATAGAAGCGGATGCGCTTGATCTTCATTTTGGGAAGATCCGCAAAAAGCGCCACGGGACGCGACAACACGGCCGCCCCCGCCGCGAGCGTGGAGAGAAACGTACGGCGTTGCATGTGGGAAACGATATCAGAAAACAATGAAGCGGCGATGAAAACCCCCGCCTTTTAGCCTTTAGGTCACATGCAACGCCGGAGCGTTGTTTCTGTCTCGGTGCGGCTTTATGACAATCTCGACATCCTGATTGAGCGCTACCAGGAAGCGCAGAAGCCGCTCAACAGAGAACTGCCGGAACTCTCCGCGCAGCATCTTCGAGACATCCGGCTGGCGGATGCCGAACAGATCGGCAGCCTCGATCTGGTTCAGACTGCGTGCTTTCATGATGCTGTCGATTTTGAACACGAACTGCGCCTTGACCATGTGCTCTTCGGCGTTCGGCACGCCGATATCTTTGAACACATTTCTGCTCCCGGTTTCGTAGGCTTTCTTGCTCATGGCTTTCTGTCCCTCGCAATCTGCTGCCCGTCATACAAGCCGTCCCGGCCTACCTCGCCCTCACTCCCCCAAACTGGAACCACGCCCGCACCACGCGTTGCTGCGCGTCCACGATCGCCGTACACAGGAAGCCTGGCGATTGCGGATCGCCGAAACGCAGGTCCATCACTTCCACGCGCGTGGCGCCTTCGGGGCTATCGGCGGGCGTCAGTTGCCAGTACGGAAACTGCACGAATTGCAAATACTGCTGAACAACCGGATCCTGCCGCGCCGCCTCGATTGCTGGTGACGGTTCCGGTTTGTAAAACACGCGCCCCGCGGTTGGGTCAAACTCACTCAGCAGGTTTACATCTTCGAAGTGGAATGCGTCTCCGGTCTCCACCAATCCGCGCCATTGCAGAGGGTTTCCCATCGGAAACGCGGCCGTGCGCTGCGATGCTGCGCCCGAATAGATGCGCGAGTCGAGCGTTTCCACAACCCGGGCGTGCGTCACGTAGCGTGCCCCGTCATAAAGCGCGAGAAATGCGATCGCGAAAATAGCGAACCCGCGCCGCGCTCCACCGTGGGCCGGCCCGGTTGCGCCGATCTCCGAGTTCACCAGGCGCGAAAGCATCGGCGCAAACACTGCCACGAGCAGCGCGCCCCAAATCCAAAAATCAATCACGCCAGTGATGTCCATGCGCAGCCACTGCCCCGAAAAAGGCAGCAACACGCGCACCCCATAAACATTCGTCAGGTCCAGCAGCAGATGGCTGGCAACGCCGATCAACGCGATGCAGCACGCGCCCCACCAGTTCACCGGCTTCCGCGAAACTCCGCGCACCGCCAGCACACAAAGCACCGCAAGCACGGGCATCGCCACCAGCGAATGCGTCAAGTGCCGGTGATAGTGCAAGTAGTTGAGCGATCCGCCGAATGCACTGACCACGTCGATATCCGGTGCGTTCGCGGCCAGTAAAAGAATCCACGTGGCGCGAGGTGTGAATCGATCAAGACCGGCGCGCGCCAGCATGACTCCTGTCAGCGAGTGTGTGAGGTTGTCCACGCTCTGGCTAATCCGGCGATTTGGCGTGGCGCACGTGCGCGATATTGGAGTAACCGTTCATCGCCAGGCGGCAGGAAGGGCCTTTCCCGTGGTAGCGCGGCGCGTGGAAGGTGAACGGTGGAACGTAAACGATGTCGCCTTGGTCGGCGATGATCACGCCCTGCCCTTCGATCGGATAGCAGATCTGGCCCAGCATGATGAGCCACGATTCCGATGACTCCGGGTGATAGTGGCCGGGATTCTTGGGATCGAGCGGCGGCAGCTCGCTCTCGTATCCATAGATAATGTTGGCGAACAAACGGGCATCGGTCACAAACGCACGCTCGCGAACCTTAGGATCTTTCGTCAGCTCAAACAGGTTCACATGCGGCAGGTTTCCCGCGCCGTAGGCGAACGGCTTGCGGTTGAGCTTGGTCTGGATCCAGTTGATGCCCGCGAGTTCCGGCGGTTTTACGTCGATCGGGTATAGCGTATGCGCGTTCGGGACGTTCACTTCGTATCGCAACGCCGGTGTGTCTCCGATGGTCTCAATGGAGTAGATGGTCTGCGGCGGCACCTGCACCAGCGACCCGTGCGTGGCCACAAACGGCTCCTGGCCTTCGATGGTAAAACGCAACTGGCCCTCGACCACCGCCCAGAACTCGCGCGTATCGGGATGAAACCGGCGCGGCACCACGGTTCCCGGCGCCGACTGAATGTATTCGCCGTGCAGCGTGCTGTCGTCCACAATCACCTGGCGCCAGTTGGATTCGCCCGCATGTTTCTTTTTTAATTCTACGAGGCGCGTGATCGGCTGGTGCGGCGGAACGTATTTCGTCAACTCCACCGGCTTGGGTGCCCAGGATGCCTCCTCCGCGGGCCCGCCGGCTTTCTGCGCCAGGCACAGACTCGCCGCGATGGTCGCCAGCGCAAATGCTCTCAGTCGCATAATGGCCGAGGATTGTATCACAAGCGTCAGGTTACGCCCGGCCTACTTGATTTCCTGAATCCGGATGTTTCGGAACATCGCCACGGCCTTGTGATCGTGCAGTTGCAATCCAATCGGCCCGGTCTTGGAGCGTTTCGGATCGCCCGGCGATTCCGCTACCACCTGCCCGTTCAACTTCACGCGAATGTGGTCATTACGCGACTCGATGTCGAGCGAGTTCCAATCGAAATCGTGCTGCACGCCGGTCTTGGCTTTGGCGAATAGGTAAACGCTGCCGCTCCCGTATTCATCCCCGTCGTTGGCAATCTGAATCTCGTACCCGATATGCGAAGGCGTTCGCTTGCCGTCCCACTTGGCACCTTGTGCGTATTGTGCACGAGACGTATCGCGGATCGAGACGCCGCTGTTGCCGCCCCAGCGCAGCCAGTACTCAAGGTGCAGATCATACTCGCCGTAGTCTTTTTTCGTGTACAACCAGCATTGATGTTCCGTAGTCTTGGCCGGGTCACGCTGCCCCACCAGCGTCCCGTCGCCCATCACGTTCCAGAATCCTTCCCCGACGATCTCCCAACCCTCAATGTTTTTCCCGTTCAACAGATTCACCCACGCGGCGGAGGAGCACTGCGCGGATACGAGTGCCAAGCATGTCATCAGAAGGGTCTTGCGGCCAGAAAGCATTTCCCTATTCTAGGCGAGGTTGCCCCATTTAGTGATCGAACGCCGCCTGCACACCCACCCTTCCGGCCGGTCGGTGGCCATCGGAGTGGGGATGCAGGTTGCGTCAAAGCGTCACGCCGTCCTGAGGAGTGGCGGCGCGACGTACGGCTTCGGCATTTCGGTGATGCTAGGCGCCTGGGGAGACGGACCTTTGCGCACCGTTCCGCCGAAGTATTCATCTAAGGGGTAAAGGCTGTATGGGGTTAGCTCGCGGAACACGCGGCCCAGCTTCTGCTGGATCCGGTAGACGGCGTGAAAGAATGTGCCGCGATCGATATTCATCTGCCGGCAGCAGAGCTTCCAATCGGCGCCGAGCAGAAAGTGAAATCGAAACACTTTGTATTCAAATTCGTCCAGGGTTCGGCGGCTCACCAGACAAAAGTCCGCCACGTAGTCTTCGTCCTTCCTCACCCATGTGAGCCGGCGGTCCTTGCCGGCGCAAAGGGTGAGCGTCACTTTGCTCATGTACTTCTCTTTGGTTGCGCAGTAGCGGAACCGGACGTAGCATGCGCGAAAGATGGCCCGCAATACGCAATTGCATGGGCTCGGCTTTCCGCCTCTTCCAGGACGCACTCCATCCCCATGGCAGTGTGTGCAGGAAGTTTTCGCTAGCGCGAGAGTCTCTGATCTGTCCCAATCCATTTTAAAGAATGTCCTTCCGGGATGCCCCGTCTTGGCGCATACGGGGCAAACCAACGAAAACGCTGTAGTCTAATGTAAAGCGAATCGATGTTACGTCAAGTTTTTCTTATAAATATTTTTGAAATAGAAACTTGGTCAAGGAACCATGAATCAAACTAAGTCTATGTTTATGTGGGCATTTACAAGGACTAAGCGGCTCGGCTTTAATTCTTATTTAACTTCTCGTATATTTTTGCTACTATCTATTTCGGTTGCCCTCTATTTCAAGGGGAAATCATTTTCGCATTGCCGCTTATGAATTTTGAATTGCTGCAGCGCCGGCTCATCGCGCACGTGCAGGATCGAGTGCAGCGCGGCGAATTGACGGAACGCGGTCTCGCCCGGCGAACGGGTATCTCGCAGCCCCACCTGCATAATGTGCTCAAGGGCGTGCGGGTTTTGTCGCCGCAGATCGGCGACGTATTGCTGCGCCACCTGCACATCACCGTGCTTGATTTACTCCGGGAAGAAGAATGGAACGGGCGCTGCTCGCCAGACCACCACGCGGCGGTTCCCACCGGGACTCGCTTTCCGGCGGCGGACGGCTTACCCTAGAGGAACGCCGGATGCGCAACGTGCAGACCGGCGAACGGGGAGCCCACCGGATTTGCAAAAGGATCGCCTGAAAAAGCTGGCCGAGGCCATCGAAGCGCTGGAGAAGAAGGACAGCGCGCTCATCGAGAAAACCATTACCATCGCCGCCCTTCGGCGGCAGGCCGCGGTCGCGTTGCACGCCATCTGCGCCGTCTTTGTCGGCAACTTGAATCGCCAGCTCACCAACGTCCAGATTGAGTTCGATCCTTCTGACTACGCGCCGGAAGCTTTCCAGGACATCGGCGTCAACCTTTTGCAGATCAACGTGCGTGGCCGGATTCTTCAAATCGAGTTCGCTTCCACGCCGCAAACCGTCTCCACCGAAAACTTTCGCGTACCGCATATCCTGGAAGGCTCCGTTCGTTGCTTCAATCAGGAGTTTCTGGATCGTGCAGTCATCGAAGAACAGTTTATTTTCTATTGTTTGGAAAAGAAGCGAAACCTCTGGCGCTTCTTCGACGCCCGGACCTACCGTTCCGGACCTTTCGACCAGGAATACCTGATCTCGTTGATGGAGCAGGTCGTATAGCGCAGAGTCCGCGTCTGCGTGCAATTTGTCACGCGTTATTCACACAGCCATAATCGGACAGCAAAATACGCCTGATAGACTCACCGGTCAGGTCATTCATCATATGTTTAAATCCAGAAGGTTGTTGATCGCTGTTCTTCCCTTAGTGTGCCAAGTCTTGCACTCCCAAACGTTTACCGGCAGCATTCGGGGTCGCGTAACGGATCCTGCTGGGCTTGCCATTCCGGATGTCCAGGTCGTCGCCACCGAAACGGCGACTAGTGAATCGGCTCGGACCATCACCAACGACACCGGGGAGTACTCGATGGGCTTCCTCAAGCCCGGCGTCTACCGTGTGACGTTCACCGCCGAGGGCTTCAAAGAGGAGGTCAACAGCGATCTTCAACTCCAGCTGAATCAGAGCTTTCGCCTCGATCAGACATTGCAGGTCGGGTCGGTCAACGAAAGCGTGGAGGTCGTGGCCACGGCCTCGGAGGTGAATTTCGATTCACCCGAGATCGCGCATGTTGTTGGAACGGAGCAATTAGCAAACGTTCCGGAACTGGTGAATCCGGGGCGCGGGCGGTCGCCATTTCTGCTGGCGAAACTGCTGCCAGGTGTGGTTTCCACGAGCTCTAACAATAGCAATATCAATAACTTCAGCTTCGGCGGGGGACGTCCTGACACCAACGAGATTCTGGTAGACGGGCTCCCCACGACCAACCCGTCGGACAATACTTACACGTTCACGCCGTCGCCTGATTCGGTTGACGAGTTCAAGGTGATCACCAACGCCTTCTCGGCAGAATTCGGCCACACCGGAGGCGGTGTGCTGCTGGCGACGTCGAAGCACGGCACCAACGAATATCACGGAAGCATTTATGACTATTTCCGCAACCGGATTCTGAATGCCCGCAGTTTCTTTCAGGCCGAGAACAACCAGCGCTACATACAGAACGATCCCGGTTTCACCCTGGGTGGCCCGATCGTCGTTCCCGGCTATAACGGGCGCAACAAAACCTTCTTTTTCGCGGACTACAATGAGACGCTGTCGACCACCCCATCCGACAGCCTGCAGCTGACGCCCACCACAGCCGAACGCGCCGGGAATTTCTCCCAGACCCAGACCGGTAGCGGCAATGCCATGATCTACGACCCGCTGACCACCACCGTCGATTCCAGCGGCAACATCATCCGGCAGCCATTTGCCGGAAACATCATACCGGCGAGCCGGATCGACCCGGTAGCCGCGCAAATCGTGAGCTACTACCCGAACCCGAACGGGTCTTTTCAAGGCGGCGCCTACAACTACCAGGTGAATGCGAGCAATTACAATCAGATCGCGCAGGGGCTGATTCGTGTCGATCACAACTTTAGCGACAGCGACAAGATCTTCGCCCGCTACGGCCGGTACAATCCGAACAATCCTGCGGTGATCCAGATTAATAACGCCGCCAACCCTAACAACGGCAGCGGCTGGTGGGACAACCAGGCCGGCTTGGGATATACGCACGTATTCAGCCCGACCGTCTTCAATGATTTCCGTGTGGCTTTCGTGCAGGAGATCAATTACCAGGAGCCCGGTGGGCCGCCGGTTCCGACGTTGGGCCTAAAAGGCGTGCCGTTGAGCGCGTTTCCGGACATCAGCACGAACGACTACATCCAGCTTGGCGCCAGCTCTCCGGGTCACGATCGCGACCGGAGCTGGGTTTTCAACGAGGCGCTCCAGATTCAGCGAGGGAAGCACCTGCTCAAGATCGGCGGCGACTACCGGCGCCAGATGTACCACTATTACAACCCCGGCTACGGCGACGGCTACTCGTTGGCAGGCGCATACTCTTTCGATTCGACCTTCACGTCGATCAGCGCCAACTCGAATAGCGGTTGGGATCTCGCCGACCTGCTGCTCGGGCTTCCGACAGCGACCGTCGTCGAACACGAGGACTACACGTATCGCGAGAACATCAATAGCGCGTCGCTATTTGTCCAAGACGACTTCAAGCTGACGCCGAAGCTGACGCTCAACCTCGGGCTGCGCTGGGAATATGACGGCCCTTACTCGGAGGCCAACAATCAGTTTGCCAGCTTTAATCCCACGCTCACCAATTCGCAAACGGGCACTCCGGGCGAGGTGGTGTTCGCCGGGCGCAACGGCGCTCCCGAGCACTTCATGCCGAACGTCTACCACGACTTTCTGCCGCGAGTCGGCTTCGCCTGGAATGTTCTAAAAGATACTGTGATCCGCGGCGGCGTTGGTTTCTTCCGCCTGCCAAACATCGGCTTCTACCAGTTCGGCCCCCTTTCTAAATATGTCCAATACGGACAATTCGTAAGCTCGAACGGCTACACGCCCGCGTATCAGCTCGATCAGGGCGTCCCGGCGGCTCCGTACTTCGTCGACGCGAACGGAAACCCGATTGTGCCCGCTAGTTTGTCCAGCCCAAGCTCCAGCGTCACGGAGATCGACAGCCGCGTGCGCACACCTTACAACATCAACTGGCAGTTTGGAGTGGAACGACAGTTCGGATCGTGGTTCGCTGAAATCGACTACGCTGCCTCCAAAGGCGTAAAGCTGCCGATCGTGTTGGGAGCCGACGATCAATTGCTGCCGAGCCAATTCTCTACCGGTAGCCAGGCGCTGCGTCCGTTCCCCCAATACTCCAACCTCACCTACCTGACCCTGGACGGCAACTCCGTTTACCACTCGCTGCAGGCGAAGCTGGAACACCGCTGGAAGAACGGTCTCGTTATCTCGGCGGGCTACACGTTCAGCAAGCTGCTGGACGATGTGGATGAGGTCGCAGACTCGAACAGCCGGGCGCATCACCAGGGCGTTCAGAATGTTTATGACCTGCGATCCGAGTGGGGGATTGGCGGCTATGACATCCCGCAACGCTTCGTCGCGAATTATGTATACACTCTGCCATTCGGACGTGGTCAGAAGTGGGGCAATGACACCCCTGTGGTACGCGACATTATTTCCGGATGGGAATTCTCCGGGATCACCGAGTTCCAGACGGGCCAGCCACTGGCGATTACGCAGCCGAACAACACGCACGGCTACACGGAGGTGCAGCGGCCGAACGTGATTGCCAGCCCGGTACTGTCCAGCGGACAGACATTGGCGCACTGGTTCAATACCGCGGCATTCGTGGAAGCGCCGGACTTCACCCTTGGCGATTCCCCGCGTTTCCCGCTACATGGGCCCGGCCTCAACAACTGGGACCTCGCGCTGCAGCGTAATTTCATGATTGGCGAAAGGGTCAAGCTGCAATTCCGCGGCGAATTTTATAACGCCTGGAATCACGCGCAATTCAGCAATCCCAACGGGTCCATTACGAGCGCCAGCTTCGGTGCGATCGGCGGCACCTCGGAAGCCGGCCGCGTCACCGAACTCGTACTGCGGATCTACTTCTGATGACGGCGCTGCTTTTGTTGTGGCTGGGCGCGCAGATCGCCGTCATCTCGCATCGCGGTGAGCATCTGGCGCATCCGGAAAACACCCTGCCTGCGTTTCAGGCGGCGGTCGACGCCGGCGCCGACTTCTTCGAGCTCGATGTGCGCACCACCTCCGACGGGCGGCTGGTTTTGATGCACGACCGAACGGTCGATCGCATGACGAACGGCTCGGGACCCGTTCGTCAGATGACCTTCGACCAGATCCGCGCACTGGATGCGGGCGCAAAATTCGGACCGCAGTTCGCGGGCACAACCGTCCCGACTTTCGAAGAAGCGCTGAATCTAGCTCACGGAAAAATCGGCGTGTACGTCGATTGCAAAGACATCGCGCCAGCCGATCTGGTCGCCGCTCTCGAGAAGGCGGACATGCTCGACAAGGTCGTGATCTATGGCGGAGCCGGTTTTCTGAAAGGCGTTCTGGCGCTGCGCCCGTCGCTCAAAGCCATGCCGGAAGCCGACAACGCAGCTAGGCTCCAAACATTGCTTGCTGGTCTGAATCTCCACGTCGTCGCTTTCGACGCCGGCGATTTCAAGGATGACGTGGTGGCCGTTGCCAAGCAAGCGCAAGTGGACATTTACGTCGACCTCCTGGGCCCCGCGGATAACGCGTCGTCATGGCAGGATGCCATCGATCGTGGCGCCGCCGGCATTCAGACCGACCATCCCGCCGAACTGGTGCAGTATTTGCGATCTCACCAACTGCACAAGTAGGACACGAAGCCGCTGGCTTTATGTGCGTCCCGCGAGTGGAACTGAAGGGTATTTGCGAAAGTCCCACATGTGCCGGTACTGAAAGTGAATATAGGCGGGGATCACCAGCGTCGCGAGGCTCAGCAGCGTTTCCGCCCTGGCAAACAAGCGGCTTACGTGGGGCGGCAGGAAAAGACTACAGCACGTGGCGAATAGAACCGTCCATACAAAGACCTGAAGCGAGTGCTGTCCGACGAAAGCCAGCCAACTGCCAAACGGATTCTTCGCTACTATCTTCTGTAACGGCTCGCGAAGACGCCACACAACGTACGCCCAAACCGCAAAGTTCAAAAGCCTGAGCGCGCCTTGCGTCTGGATAGCGAGTGGTCCCGCGAACCACGCCTCCCATAGATCCAGCCGGTGCGAAAATGCCACCATCATCCGCAGAACAAAGAATGCGACCGCTGTCAGTGCGCACACAGCGATGATGACCCTGGAATGATGGAGAGGCTGCGCCAAGCTCGAGCCGGAATGGCTGCGGTTGCCGAAGTACAAGCCCACGAAGAACACAAACTGGCAAGCAAAAGGATTTAGAAAAAACAGCGGACCGTCGACGCCCGGCGGCATCGGAGGAAGACCAAACTGCGCCGCGCTCCAGAAAAAGAAGCTCGGCACAAGTATGGACCAGCTCTTGCGTTTTTGGAATTGCCTAATCGCAAACGGAGCTAGAAACAGAAAGAAGCAGTAGAGCGGAAGGATATCCAGGAACTGAAATTGGTAAAGGAAAACCGCTCCCAGCGCCGTGCCGAACCAGGGATGGTGATAGAAGTAGACATGCTGCGATCGGAACGCCTGCGACGAGGTGCCGGCGGCTGCCACAACAAGAAACAGCGCCATTTGTACCAGATATATCTCTCCGGCGCGCCTCCAGGCCTTATCTCTCAAGGCTGCGGCTCCCCGGTTGATGTTCACCGCCCCATAGGTAAAACCCGATACGATTCCTGAGAGAAACAGAAAACAAGTATTCGCGCTGAAAAAGCCAATCGGCCCGAACGCATTGAATAGTGCACCGGCGGCATTATGCGGGAGGTGGTCGATCGCCATGATCGCCAGGGCGATTCCCCGGAGCGCGTCAATCGTGATGTTTCGTCTGTAGTTCAACGGAGGAAATTGGCCCATGAACAGCGGCGGCGGTGCTAGTTCAGAAATAGCCTGAGCACAAAGAACGCACAAGGTTAGGGTCCGACTATGAGTACCGGTACGCTTTTGTCTTCATGCACTTCGCGCGGTTTGCGTACACAACGAGCCTGGGTTCCTTAAGGAGTACTCCCTGGTGGCAAACTCGACAGAGGCAGTCGCCGAGTTCCGCCGGCGGTGCGCTATTCCTTATCGGCCTTAGCCAGGAGTTCCTCGAGCACCGCGGAATTGGGGCGGTATTGGGTATAGGTGGAGCGGGTTACTGCTGTCGACTTAAACAGGTGGAGTTTAGAAACGTTCAGTTTGATCGAGACTTCATCGATCAACCAGGTGGCATCGGTGACCGGGGTCATCTTGATCTCGATCTCTGTGCCGGGAAGAACGCTGGCCAGCGCGCCATAAACCGGCACCGGGGTCACCACGGTGCATTCGACCAGCATAGGGTGCAGGGTATCTCTTTCCACCCACGCCTTGCCTTCAACGCCGGCCAGCACCTTGGTGGCGCGAGTCTTGGGAACGAACCCCGGGATCGGGGTCGCCGAAAGAACGTAGGCGGGATAGCCATCCTTGGAGTCCTCGCCGATCAAATGAAAGCTGAGCACGCTCGGGAAGTCGAGCAGCAGTTCGCCGTTCTCGTCCCGCTGCTTTTTCCACGCGTTGATGCGGGAGCGGCGCGCCGAAGGGCTTTCATTGGTCCGCTTGGCGACTTCGTTCTTCAATTTCATCAGTTCTGCCCGTTTGCGCTCGGGCGGAAGGGGTTGATCGTTGATCGCGAGCGGCAGGTGGTAATCGGAGCCGTCGATCATGACTACCTCAAAGGTTTTGCTGGTCAGCTTTTCGCCCTTTTGAGTTTCATCCTTCTCGACGCATGCGTATGAGGGATCGGCAGCCCAGTCTGCGTTGAGGGCGGCGGTGGCCCGCTGGACGATGTCACTCAGCTCCAAGGCGCGACTCGGCGCGGATCCAATTCCGCAATAACAGGCAATCAGCATGAGCCAAGCAACGACTGGCCGGCGGTGCGGTGACATTTTCGTTTGGTTAGATGCAGCCGAAGCACGGCATGATGCAGTAGAGGTGGAATTGGCCGGCCGGAACGGCCTATTCGTGCCGCAGGGCTTCTATTGGCTCGATGCGGGCTGCTTGCCGCGCTGGTATATATGCTGCCAGCAATGCGACGGTGAGGATTGCCGCGGCTCCAAAAACCAGCGGAACCGGGCTTGTGGCAGCCAGATCCGGCATCCGACTCACGGCGAAGCGTTTTCCCCAGACCGCCAGCGGCAATCCGCACGCCAACCCCACGCCTGCCATGGCGAGGGCATCGCGGAGCACCATGCGTGTGACGTCGCCGCTCGTTGCGCCCAGGGCCATGCGGACACCGATCTCGTTGGTGCGCCGCGTCACGGTGAACGCCAGCAGGCCATAGATCCCGATCGCCGTCAGGACCGCGCCGAGACTTCCGAACACGCCCGAGACGAATGCCATCAGCCGGTCAGCAACAATCGTCGCGTCCACTTGATCGGTAAGGGTGGTGACGCGCGTCACCGGCACGTCTGTTAGCAATTCACGGATGGCCTGACGGGCGGCGGGCGCGAGGGTCAGCGGATCAACGCTGGTGTGCAGCGCAAAGGTGGACGCCGAGCCTGGGAATTGGAATGTATTGAGGTAAATCCGGCGTAAAGCGGATTCACGAATCTCGTAGTACATTGCATTACCCGACACGCCTACGATCTCGTAGGGCTTGGCGTCACCATCGAATGTCACAAACTTACCGATCGGGTTCGCGGCACCGAAATAGTAGCGCGCCATGGCGTCGTTGATGATGGCCACGCGAGGGCGGCCCCGATCGTCGAAACGGAAATCGCGACCGGCGAGCAACGGCGTGCCCAGCGTCTCAAAGTACTTCGGTGCAACCCAGTCGGCGAATACGTAGCGTCGATCCTCCGGCCTCTCCGCGTGGCCTTCGACGGTCACGAAACGTGGCGCACCCGCGCCCGAGAGTGGTCCGGGGCCATTGATTGTAGCGGAGAGCACGCCAGGAATCCTTTCCAGGCTCGCCAGCAGATCCTGGTACGCGCTGGACAAAGCCTGGTCGCTTCTGTCCGCAGGATCGAGAGTCATCAGAAGAACATGGTCGCGGCGGAAGCCCAGGTCCATGTGTTCGAGGTTCGAAAGATTGCCCATGAACACGCTCGCGGCACTCGCCGGACCCACCGACAGCGCCACCTGCGCAACCACCAGGCTCTTGCCGAACGTGCGACGGAATGTCGTCTGCCCCGCCCTGCCCGAACTGCGCAGCGAAGAGACCGGTGCGGGTGCAAACGCGTTCCAGGCCGGAGCCAGCCCGAAGAGCACTCCGGTCAGCAGCATGATGCCGCACGTGCACAGCAGGACATGCATATCCGGAAGGAGATGAAGATCCATGCGAGGCGGCGGCCCGACGAAGCGCCCCGAGGTCGTGATCCTTACCAGTGCAGCAGCGCCAAAATACGCCAGGAAGATACCCAACGCACCCCCGGACACGGAGAGCATCAGAGATTCCGTAAGCACCTGGCGCAACAAGCGAACGCGGCCGGCGCCGAGGGAGACGCGCACCGCCATTTCCCGCTCGCGCGTAGCGCCTCTTGCCAGCAGCATACCGGCAACATTGGTGCACGCGATCAGCAAAAGCAAGGCAACCACGGCCATAAGGGCCACCAAAGGCTTTGCGAACCGGTCGCGCAACGGCGTGGAAAGGCCGGTTCCCGCAGGTTCGACAGAGAACCTAAGCCGGCGCATCACGGGATCGTTGCTCGCCCGGGTTCTTTCCTCCAGGGTGAAGGGGAAGAGCACGGCCATTTCGGCTCGCGCCTGGGCGAGCGAAACACCGGGACGCAATCGGGCGACAAGCCGCAGAGACCCTAGGCCGGAAAGAGCACCCGGGTTGATCATCTCCTGGACGGGCATGGGCAGCCAGAGATCAAACTGCATGCCCGGCTGCAAACCGGAGAATTCGCGCGGCGTCACGCCGATAATGGTTACCGGCACATCATCCACCACGAGCCGCTTGCCGGCGATACCAGCGTCCCGATTGAAGTGACTTTGCCAATAGGACCAGCTGACGACGGCTACCGGCGTTCGCGCGGAATCGTCTTCGGGACGAATCAGGCGGCCCAGCGCGGGTTTTAGGCCAAGTAACTGAAAGAAGTTTCCTGCTACAGATTCACCGTAAAGAGTTTCCGGTGCGATTCCGTCGCCCCGAACGCGAAAGCGCGATGAGTGGCCGGCTATGATCCCGGAGAAAACGTGCGACTGATGACGATAGTACTCGTAGCTTTGCCGGCTGAATGTGTTCAGCGGCGGATCGCCTGGATAGGAGATCAGGAATTCCACAAGTTGCTCAGGATGCTCGACCGGCAGCGGGCGCAGCATCAGAGTGTAAAGGAGACTGAAGATCGCCGTATTGGCACCGATGCCAAGAGCCAGCGACAATACGGCGACCGATGTAAACCCCGGGCTACGGCGCAGGACGCGCCAGCCGTAGCGAATGTCTTGCAACAGCACTATCGTCGACCAGTGAAATGAAGAATGGCGGCGACTGCCAGACCCACGGGCAGGCTGAGAATCGCGAACCATCGCACCGCGGGGAGGGCGAGGAAAATAACCAGCGACCCCAGTGTGAAGATCAGACCCATGGCACCGCTGACGGGAATCTTGTCAATCCGGATGCCGGGATGGCTGCTGACAGGCTCATCGGGAACACGCATGATCAACCTCCAAGCCAATTGTACTAATGAATTAATACATTAGTCAAGCAGTATTTTAGAGGTGTGGATGACGTGCGCCGCCGAAGCCTTCCCAAACGTAGGCCGAGAATTTCCGGACCGTGCGGAAGCCGATGCGCTGATAAAGCTCTACGGCTTCGCGGTTTGCGCGAGTGACGGTGAGGCTGACGCGGCGGCATCCATGCTCTTTCAGCGTCATGAGCGAGTCACGGAGCAATTCGTATCCAACGCCGGTTCCGCGTACCTGGGGAGCCACGCAGATTTGCGTAATGTGTCCTGATTCCGGGCCAACGATGCTGGCGAGCGAAAGGCCGGCAAGATAACCGTGAGCGAAATCGAAGGCAACATAGGACGCGTGGCGGTAGAAGGTGCCGCAGCCGGGATATTGCACGATGTTGTAAAGGAAACGCCGCGCGCCGGTCACCGAGCGGTACTGATCGTTGATGTGGCTATCGATGTGACCGGTGTAGGCGGAAGCGATGAGTTGGGCCGCGCTTTCCTGGTGATGATCGGACCATTTTTCGGTCAGGATGCGAGTGCGCGAGGGGCGATCCGGGGGAAGCGGAACGGCGTCGAAATCGAGCAACATGAAGTTGCGCTCGTGCGCGGTCAAATATTCGGTGCCGGGAACGGCGCGCGGCACCGGCAGGAGCATCATGAGCTGAGACTCGACGCGGCGGACTTGGGATCCCGTGACCACACCTTCGAGCACGGAGGTGAGCAACCGCGATTCGTTTTCCACCGTGCGCCACGCGGGCCGCACGTAGAGATCACCGATTAGGCCTTTGTGGTCTTCGACAACGAAGTAAGAATAACCCACGATTTCGCCGGCACTCACGAGTGCGCAGCCGCTAAGAGCGCGCAGATCCAGAAAGCGGCGCACCAAGTCCGCAGATTTTCCGAAATCCCAGTCGAGCGCTGTCTGCCATTCGCGGGTTTCTTCCTGGAGCAGGGGATCGAGATGGCTGGAGCTCAGCCTTCGCAAATCGATCAAGTCCGGAGCAGGGACGGCGGGAGCAACTTCGAGCCGTGCAGCCATCTACCGGGATTATAGCGTGGCTGTCTAGGCAGGAACGCATCTGTCGGCGGTTCCTTCGTAGTAGTCGAAATGTGTGCGAAACCCGATGCGCTCATAGGCGCGGATGGCTGGAGCGTTGGTTTCTTCCACGTTGAGGCCGATCGTTCGGATGCCAGCTTCACAGAGGGCCATGGCTACCCCGGATACGACCGTTTGTGCCAAGCCCGCACCGCGGCAATCGGGACGAGTAAAAATGTTGCCCAGGCCGGCAACGCTCTCCTGATGCGAGACCACATGTACTCCCGCCACGGCCAGCAGTTCACCGCCGCGGCGGATGCCGCGAAAGAAACCCGCACTGAGCTGGAACGGAGCAAAGGCAATACCGCCGCCATCACCGGTTGCATAGAGGCGATCGACCTCGGTCGAATGCTGTATGGTCAGCGGCTCGGTTGCCCCGATGCGCGGATTCGGGTCGTCGAGAAACATGCGCCGCATGTGATGGCGTTCGCGGAATTCGTAGATCCCATGAGCAGCGTCCAACTGTTCAGGCTTGAGGTTGAGATATCCCGAGTGTTCGGCGACGGCTGCCAGCAACTCCCGCGTTGCATCAGAATCGCCCAGAACGAAGATAGGTCGAATGTGAAGCGCGCGGAACACCAGGGACAGGGCATCGCCATGAGCCTGCCAGTCGCAGTGTTCGAACATGCCGTCGTCCAGGTCCGCCAGCGCATAGAGTGACCACTCCCGGTCCGTGTTCAATAGTCGACGGATTTCGGATTTGTCGTTGAGGCGGCGTGGCATGGGGCGGAGTCTAGCACAGGGAGGCAGTAACTTCACTCACAGTGATTGAGTCCAACGTAGGTCTGGCAATCACTTGGACCCTTGGACCGCGGGGTGCCCAGAGGCACGGGTCTGTAGGACCGAACAGGGTGACCACGGGAGTGCCGACGGCCGCGGCGAGGTGGGTGATGCCGGAATCGTTGCCGATGTAAAGGCGCGCGGTGGCAAGCCAGCAGGCGAGTTCATAGAGATCATCGATGCGGACGGCGCCGGGTAGCTGGTCTTCGGGGCCAGCACACCAGCGGACGGGCATGGCGAGACGGCGAGCGAGTTCGCGGTAACGGTCGAGCGGCCAGCACTTCTTCGGGCTTCCGGAGAAGGGGTGAATCACGGCGAAGCCGCCGTCGGTTCGCGCGCAATCGATGCGAGGGATAGCGGGAAGCGAACAGCCGACCTGAGAGGCGAAGTAATCGGCGGCATGAACCTCGGAATCCGCCGGCGGAATTGCCTGGTGAAATTCGAAGGGGAGGTTGTGAACGGCGGCTCGGAACTCGGGGCGGCTGGCGCCGTACCAGGAGACAATCGAGTCAAAGCTGCGCAAGTCGGAAAGCAGCTTTTCGGAGGGCGAGAACTCCAGCATGTCGAGGCCGGTGGAGGCGATGGAGCGGGTGCGGTGGGCGAAGCGGGCGAGGGGCAGATTCTGGGAGGCGGCCCAAACCTCTGTATATTCGGCCCTTAGGAACTCCATGGCGGGCAGGGTTAGAATAAAGTCGCCAATCGCTCCGGGCCGGATCATGAGTCTTCGTTGGGGGCGCAATCATCCTAATGTTGACAGAGATTTAGACGCTGGTAGAATGGTCGATATTAATTCCTTTTAATTCAGCGACATGGCGCAGACGGCTCCCATCCCGAACTTAATGCAGCAAAGCAGCGTGCTGGCGACCATCGGCCGGACACCGCTAGTGCGGCTGACTCGTGTGACTGCTGATTTGCCGGGCATCGAGATTTATGCGAAAGCCGAGTATGCGAATCCGGGCGGAAGTGTAAAGGATAGGCCGGCGCTGAACATGATCCTGGACGGAGAGCGGACGGGAAAGCTCCGGCATGAGCTAGTGATTCTTGATGCGACCAGCGGGAACACGGGCATCGCGTACGCCATGATCGGGGCGGCGAAGGGATACCGTGTGAAACTGTGCCTGCCGGCCAATGCATCGCTCGAGCGCAAGCGGATTTTGAAGGCGTACGGGGCGGAGACGGTGTTGACCGATCCGGCGGAAGGCTCGGACGGCGCGATCCGCAAGTGCCGAGAGGTCTACGCGGCTGATCCTGACCGCTACTTTTATCCGGACCAGTACAACAACCCGGCAAACTGGATGGCGCACTTCGACGCCACGGGACCGGAGATCATCGAACAGACGGCGGGGCAGATTACCCACTTTGTGACCGCCATGGGTACGAGCGGAACGTTCACGGGCGTGACGCGAAGGTTGCGGCGGGATATGCCGGGCGTCCGGTGCTATTCGGCGCAGCCATCGAGCGGTTTTCACGGCCTCGAGGGCCTGAAGCATATGGCCACGGCGATTGTGCCGGGCATTTACGATGAGACGCTGGCGGACGGCAACGTGTGGGTGGAGACGGAGAACGCGTACCGAATGGTGCGCCGACTGGCGCGCGAGGAAGGCTTGCTCGTCGGCATTTCGTCCGGCGCCAATGTGGATGCGGCACTGCAACTGGGACGTGGCCTGCATGACGAAGGAAAGAGCGCGCTGATTGTCACGATGCTCTGCGACAGCGCCGACAAATATCTGAGCGAGCACTTCTGGGACGAGGAATGATCGAGATCGAAGAAAAGCCATGGAGCGAGATGGTGGAGCACGCGCGCGCCACCTATCCCAACGAATGCTGCGGCGCGATGCTGGGGAAGGCGGGCGACGGCAAGAAGCTGGTAGCGATCGCGATGCGGCTGGAGAATGCCTCGACCGGTTCGCAGCGGGCGCGATACGAATTGCGACCCACGGATCTGCTTAATGCCGAACGGGAAGCGCGCAAGCACGACATGGATCTGATAGGCATCTATCATTCACACCCGGACTGCGGAGCGTACTTCTCAGAAACGGATTTGAAGAATTCGTGCCCGTGGTACTCTTTTGTAGTTCTGTCGATCCAAAAGGGCGAATTTGATCACGCCAACAGCTGGTTACCGAATCCGGACCAGACGGCGGCGGAGAAGGAAGAACTGGTTTACAAGGCGGCGGCCGAAAGCAGTGGCCGCGCATGAAAGAGCAATGGCGAAAGTATTAATTCCGACACCTCTGCGGCAGTTCGCAGACAAGCACGACAGCGTGGAACTCACGGGCGCGACGGTGGGCGAGGTTCTCAATGCCCTCACCGGCCAATTTCAAGAACTGCGGCGCCAGCTTTACACAGATGAAGGCAAGTTGCGGAGCTTCGTCAACGTCTATTTGAACGACGAGGATATCCGGTATTTGAAAAAAGACACAACCCCGGTGAAGGACGGCGACACGATCTCGATCGTCCCCAGCATTGCGGGCGGCGCGGCCGTGGAAGCGCCTCCGCAGCCGGCGACGCTTTCGAAAGAAGAGGTGTTGCGGTACAGCCGGCACCTCATCATGCCTGAAGTGGGGATGGAGGGCCAGCTCAAGCTGAAGAGCGCGAAAGTGCTCATGATTGGCGCGGGCGGGCTGGGAGCCCCGCTGGGGATGTATCTGGCGGCGGCAGGCGTGGGCAGGATCGGAATCGTGGATTTCGACGTGGTGGATTTTACCAACCTGCAACGGCAGGTGATCCATGGGACGAGCGACGTCGGGCGGAAAAAGCTCGACTCGGCGGCTGATACCATGCGTGGAATCAATCCGTACGTCGAGATCGATAAGCACGAAGTCGCGCTGTCGAGCGAAAACGCGCTCGACCTTTTCAAAGACTACGACATTATCGTGGACGGCACGGATAATTTTCCAACGCGGTATCTGGTGAACGATGCGTGCGTGCTGACAGGAAAGCCGAACGTTTACGGATCGATTTTCCGGTTCGAAGGGCAGGCGACGGTTTTCGCGTACGAAGGCGGGCCCTGCTACCGGTGCTTGTATCCGGAACCGCCACCTCCTGGTCTTGTGCCGAGCTGCGCCGAGGGCGGAGTGCTGGGAATCCTGCCGGGAGTGGTGGGGCTGATTCAGGCGACCGAGACGGTGAAGCTGATTCTGGGAAAAGGTGAGCCGCTGGTCGGTCGGCTGCTGCTTTACGACGCGCTGGCGATGCGATTCCGCGAGCTGAAGCTGCGGAAGAATCCCGAATGCCCGGTGTGCGGCGAGCATCCGACTGTAACGAAGCTGATCGACTACCAGCAATTCTGCGGAATTCCGCAACACGAGGCGAAACCTGTGGCAGGAACGGCGGAAGGCGAAATCGATCCAGTCGAAGTAAAAGCAAAAATTGATCGCGGCGACCGGTTCGTGCTGATCGATGTGCGTGAGCCGCACGAGTACCAGATCTGCAACATCCCGTTCGCAAAGTTGATCCCGCTGGGCGAGCTGCCGAAGCGAGTGAATGAGCTGAATTCGGCGGACGAGATCGTAGCGCACTGTAAGAGCGGTATGCGCAGCGCGAAAGCGGTGGAGTTCCTGAAGCAGGCGGGTTTCAAGAAGGTCAAGAACATGAAAGGCGGAATTCTGGCCTGGAGCGACAAGGTGGACCCGAGGGTGCCGAAGTACTGAGGCTGAAGATGGGTAGGGGGACCGTGCTTCTCAAATTGGCAGGATCCGGATTGCTTTGCCCGTTCGCGCTGTTCGCGGGTAGCGCGCCGGTGGCGGTGACGTTCTCGAAAGATGTCGCACCGGTGTTGCAGAAGAATTGCCAGACCTGTCACCGTCCGGGTGAGGCGGCGCCGTTTTCGCTACTTACTTACGAGCAGGCGCGGCCGTGGGCGAAGGCGATGAAGGAAGCGGTGCGGCTGAAGAAGATGCCGCCTTGGTTTGCAGATCCGCATTACGGAAAATTTTCGAACGACCGGTCAATCACGCCAAAGGACGCGGACGTTCTGGCGGCTTGGGCGGATGCGGGTGCGCCCGAAGGTGATCCAAAGGACTTGCCGCCGGCGTTGCATTTTGTCGACGGTTGGTCGATTCCCAAGCCGGACGTTGTTTATGAGCTGCCCCGGGCATATCCGATTCCGGCGACGGGCACAATCGAATATCAGAAGGTGATCGTGCCCTCGGGATTCACGGAAGACAAATGGGTGCAGTTCGCCGAAGCGAGGCCTGACGATCGCGCGCATGTGCACCATATGATTCTGTTTATCCGCGAGCCGGAGTCGCATTGGCTGCGAGGCGTGGCAAAACCGGGCGAGTTCTTTGTCGCGCCGAAAGTGAAAGATGAAACCGTGGATACGAGCGCGTTGCCGAGCGACTTCCTGGTCGGGTACGCGCCGGGACAGCCGGCCGAGATGCTGCCGGACGGGCAGGCGAAACTGATTAAGGCGGGCTCCGATCTGGTTTTGGAGATCCACTACACGACCAACGGCAAAGCGAGCAGCGATCGGAGCAAGTTCGGTTTGGTTTTCGCGAAGCAGCCGCCGAAAGAGCGGGTGCTGACGCTGTCGGCAACGAACGGGACGTTCCGGATTCCGCCGGGAGACCCCAACTACAAAGTGGACGCGACGTTCGAGGTGGGAACCACGGTAAAGCTGGCGAGTCTGCATCCCCATATGCACGGGCGGGGGAAGGATTTCGAATACCGCGTGGTCTATCCGACGGGCGAAACGGAGACACTGCTGCGCGTGCCGCGCTATGACTGGCATTGGCAGCTCTGGTATAACCTGGCGCAGCCCGTTTTGTTGCCCAAGGGCACGAGAATCGAATGCACGGCGCATTTTGACAACTCGCCGAACAATCCCGACAACGCCGATCCGACGAAGGAAGTCACCTGGGGCGACCAGAGCTGGGATGAAATGATGGTGGGCTTCTTCAACCTGGTATTCGATGCGGCTATGCCGGTGAAGAATATTTTCCCGCCAGCGAAAGTAGCCACTGTGGGAGGAAGGTAGCGCATGGCGTT
>Ga0335069_10001988_pt1 | contig 32118 bp, 27 predicted proteins | sample Lox_Sample_11_FD_206714 | JGI IMG/M metagenome (GOLD analysis project Ga0335069, IMG submission 206714) | Soil microbial communities from Loxahatchee National Wildlife Refuge, Florida, United States - Lox_Sample_1.1 | ecosystem: Environmental > Terrestrial > Soil > Wetlands | place: USA...
CTAATTAACATTATTTTTGCTTGGGGGGGGGGCGGGGGCCCCCACCACTCGCAAAGACAGGGTGCCCTCTTACGGCGAGCGGGTGTTACCAGATGCTGGCGCGGACCGGCTCGGGACGCACCATCGGGTCGCCTGCCTTCAGGCCGAATGCCTTCTGGAACTCGGGCATGTCGGACAGCGGGCAATTGACGCGCAGCGGGCTGACGGCATGGGGATCGAGTATCACCAGCCGGCGCAGCTCGGCGTCGCGGTAGTTCGCCCGCCAGATCTGCGCCCAGGCAAGGAAGAACCTCTGCTCGGGCGTGAAACCGTCGATCAGGGGCTGAGCGGGTTTCCCCTCTTCCGCCTTCTTCAGTGCCGCAAAGGCGATCGTGAGCCCGCCGAGGTCGGCAATGTTCTCGCCGAGGGTGAGCGCCCCATTTTCGTGGACTGTGTCGACCACCAGGCACTCACTGTATTGTCGCTCGAGCAGGTGCGCGCGGGAGTCGAATGCGATCCGGTCAACCGGCGTCCACCAGTCCTTGAGGTTGCCGTCGGCGTCGAACTTGTTCCCTTCATCGTCAAATCCGTGCGTCATCTCATGGCCGATCACGGCACCCATCCCGCCATAATTGACGGCGTCGTCGGCCTCGGGATCGAAGAACGGCGGCTGGAGGATCCCGGCGGGGAACACGATCTCGTTCAACTGCGGGTTGTAGTACGCATTGACGGTGGGCGGCGTCATCCCCCACCGCGTCCGGTCAACAGGTCCGCCGATCTCGTCAATGTCGCGCTTGAACTCGAATTCGCTCGCCCGCTCGAGGTTCGCGATGAACGGTCCGCGGTCGATCGTCAGCGAGGAATAATCCTTCCACTTCTCGGGGTAACCGATCTTCACGCGGAACGACGAGAGCTTGTCCAGCGCCTTTGACTTCGTGTCGTCGCTCATCCAGGTGCGGGTCTTCAGCCGCTCTTTGAACGCCTCGCGCAGGTTCTCCACCATCGCCATGGCCCGGGCTTTCGCTGCGGGCGGGAAATAGCGCTTCACGTACTGCATCCCGAGGGCATCACCCAAGTTCCTGTCGGTCGCGCGCAGCGCGCGCTTCCACCGGGGCTGAATCTGCTTTGCACCGGTCATCACTTCGCCGCGGAAGTGGAAGTCCTCCGCCACAAACGCGGAACTCAACCAGGGGGCCGCCGCGTCGATCACGTGCCAGCGGAGGTACGTCTTCCAGTCCCCCAGGGGCACATCGTTCATCATGGCGCTCACCTCTTTGAAGAAGGCGGGTTGCTCGACGTTGATGGCGCCGGGGCTGGACTTGCCGATGGAGGAAAAGTACGACGACCACCCGAAGCCGGGGGCGAGATCGCGCAGGTCGCCCAGCGTCATTTTGTGGTACGTCGCGTTCGGGTCGCGCTGCTCGACCCTGGTCATCGAGGCCTTCGCCAGGCGCGTCTCGATCGCCATTACTGTCTTCGCCCCCGCCGCTGCCGTTGCGGGATCGTCACCGGCCAGCTCGAGGAGCTTCTGCACGTGCTTCACGTATTCTTCCCTGATCTGGCGGGAATGCTCGTCGTCCTTCGTGTAGTAGTCACGGTCGGGCATGCCGAGCCCCCCCTGGCGGATCTGGGCGATCATCTGCGCGGAGTTTTTCGCGTCCTGGTTCACATAGAAGCGGAACACGGGATTGGCCAGCACGATGTGAAGGTGCCCCACTTCCGCGGGAATGTCCGCGGCGGAGCTGAGCGCGGCAATCCTTGAAAGTTCGTCTGCAAGGGGTTTGATCCCTTCCTGCTCGGCCTGAACGGAGTCCATCGCGCTCGCGTAGAAATCGCCGAGCTTCTGGACGTTCGCGGTTTTCGGGGCGCTGCTTGAGGCGGCGGCATCCTCGAGGATCGCGTGCAGATCCCGGAGGTTCTTCTCCATGAGTTCGTTGAAGCTCCCCCACCTCGAATATTCTGGCGGCACCGGGTTGGCGGCGAGCCATCCGCCGTCGGCGTACTTGTAGAAGTCCACGGCTGGATTTGCCGATTTGTCGATGTTGGCCGGGTCAATGCCGCGGAAGGTGGCGGGGGCTGCGGGAGGCTGCTGTGCGGTGAGAGGCGCTGCGGCAAGCGCAGCAATGAGCACGAGGGCGCCAAAGCGCCCGCGATGGTGAACGATCATGATCCCTCCGAATGATGTGGCTTGTAGTCCGGATATACGGTCCAATGTGCGGAAATATCTGCCTGACGGGAAAGAACCTGGAGGCGTATTCCGTTATACGGAGGAAGGGGGGAAAAAGATTCAGGAAACGACTACTGGTCGAAGAACTTTCTCATGAAGTCCCAGAAATTGTAGTGGTCGCGGTGATGGGATTTCCACCCGAGATAGGCATCGCGCGAGATAAGACCGATGGGGCCGTCGTAGATTCCGCCATGCAACCAGCCGTCGTACACCCTGACGGCAATCACATTGTCCGCTCCGAATTTCAGCAGGTCCGGAGGGATCGTGTAGGCACGGAGTTGACTGTATTCGTTCGACCACTTGATCTTCCCGTTACGCGGCTCCATCGACCCTGTCCTGCCGATCCGCTCCCCGTTCAGAAAAGTCTCATCGAGATCATCGACCTTGCCGAGGAGAAGTATCAGCGTCTTTCCCTCAAGCGCCGGATCCGGCCCGAAATGGTACCGGTACCACCCGAACCCGTCGTAGTCCTTCAGCCCCTGAGTCTCCCAGTACAGCGGCACGACTGCGTCATGCCAGGAAGTCTCGTCACACTTCGAGTCTTTCCAGGCCGGGTCGTCGCCCACCCGGAGCTTCCACTTCCCTGCAAGTGACTGTTCGGCGAGCAGCGGATCGGCAAGCTGGTAGATCCCCAGGCGTCCTCCCGTGATCCCTCCCGCCATCTGGCTGTCATACACGCGGACAGCGATCACGTTCGGCTGTCCGAATTTCAGGACCCAGGAGGGGAGCATGTAGTCCCTTGTCCAACCATATTCGCTCACGTAGTGGGGAGGCATCTGTCCCCCGAACCCGATAAAAACGCCGTTAATGTACGTTTCATCAGCATCGTCGACGGTCCCGAGGTGGAGCCGCAGGACCTTCCCCTGCCACTCTTCCTTTGCATCAAATGTCTTCCTGTACCACGCATACCCATCATACCCGGGATATCCCTCGTTTTCCCAGGCGGAGGGAGCGTAGATATCGTCCCACTTCGAGTCGTTGCAGGAGGGACCCGCCCAGGACATATCATCGCCGATGTGGAACTTCCACCGGCCCTGGAGGTCCTCCAGCATCTGCTGCTCCTGCGCACGGGCAGACACCGGGAGGGATGTCAGCGCAGCCAGTGCACAGGAGCACAGCAGCAGATTCCGTCCGATAGTCATGACACGTTCTCCTGGCTTCACGTGTGTGCTTCGGATTCGACTGACGCTACCGCGCCTCGGGACTCCCCGTGTTGCAGCCAAGGAGCGCCTTCTCGGCGCGCGCGCTCACCGCGTCGAAGAGATCTTCGTCCCACGTGTACTTCTGTGACCCTTCTTTTGCGAACATCGAGGGGGAGTCAAACACCATCCCCGCAAGATACGCCTTGTACCTGATGGCCTGCGTCCTTCCGTCACTTGCCAGCCTGTCGAGGGCGGATCGGATCTCGTCGAGGCTCGCCGAAGGAAGCGCCCACTTCATCCGCACGCTGTGGGCAATCGCGGATTCCACCACTCCGTCAATGTTGGAGGCCAAGCAGGCCTTGTAGTTCGCTTCAAACCGGCGGATCGCTGCAGCCGGGATCGCTGCATTGGCAGACATTTCCGAACCGGCAGGGGTGTTGCGCAACTGCGCCGGGGCCGGTGCTGCCAGGGCGGCCATTGTGACCGCCGCAAGTACCATCGTGCTGGGCTTCATACGTTCCTCCTGGTGCTCTGGTGGTTGTTTAGTTACACCAGAAGATACGCCCCCGTTTCCGGGAAGATGTGAACGCAGCGTCAGAAATTGTCAAAGATTGTCACAGGAGCAGGGGACAGCCCCTTCACGCGATCAGTTTGTACCCCGCGCCGTGCATCGTGACCAGAAACCGCGGATCGGCCGGATCGTCCTCGATCTTCTTGCGGAGTCGAAGGATGAAGTTGTCGACCGTCCGCGTGCTGACGGATTCGTCGTACCCCCAGACGCTTTCCAGGAGCATGTCGCGCGTCACGGTGCGGTTGCGGTGCCTCCACAGGAACCCCAGAACTTCGAACTCCCGTGACGTCATCGTCACCGTCTCCCCCTTCTTCGTAGCCGCATACGCATCGACATCAGCCTCGAAATCTCCCAGACGTACGTGCCCACCTCCCGCCTGGGCGCCGGCAGCCCCCCTGCGGATCACCGCACGCACGCGCGCCAGGAGCTCGCGCAGGCTGAACGGTTTGGTCATGTAGTCGTCCGCCCCCAGCTCAAGGCCGAGCACCCTGTCGATCTCCTCCCCCTTCGCCGTGAGCAGGATGACAGGCGTCGAGACCCCCTTCTCCCGCGCACGCTTCAGGACCTCAAACCCGGACAGCCCCGGAAGCATCACGTCCAGGATGACGCAGTCAAACGTCTCCTCGGTGAGGACACGGAGGCCGGCAGTCCCGTCCCCTTCGATCCTCACCGCGTACCCCTCGAACTCGAGGTTGTCCCTGAGTCCGGTCTGCATCCGTGTGTCGTCTTCGATGATCAGTACGCTGCTCATTGCGGAAAGACCAGTGTGAATGTGCTTCCTTCACCGGGAGCGCTCAACAGCTCGATCCGGCCCCCGTGAGCCTCCATGATGTGCCGCGCGATGGCAAGCCCGAGCCCGCTCCCCGTTGAGCCGCCGTCAACCTGCGAAGGGACCCTGAAAAATGTCTCGAATATCCTCTCCTGGTACTCGCGGGGGACGCCCCTGCCGTGATCCTCGACAGTAATCCAGGCTTCTCCCGTTCGCCGCGCTCCCGTCGCAACGCGGAGATATTTCTTCCCCCCGCCGTATTTCACGGCATTGTCAAGGATGTTGAAGAGGGCCTCCTGCACGGCCTCGCCGTCAGCCTTCACATGCGGGAGCGCGGGATCAAGTGCGATGAGTGGGGAGATACTCCTCCCCGCCAGGTGAGGGGCGAACGATGTCATCACATCCCGCACCACGCCGTTGAGATCGGTCGGCACCAGCGTATAGGGCTTCCGGCCGGCCTCCATGCGGGAGAAGTTGAGCAGGTTGTTCACCAGACGGGTGAGTCTCTCCGTTTCTTTGACGATTGTCGCGTAGTACTCCCGCTTTTTCCCCTCACTCCTGAGGCGGCCCATCTCAAGCGTCTCGGCGTACATCCTGATGAGCGCCAGGGGAGTCCGGAGGTCATGCGAGACACTTGATACGAAATCGGATTTGAGCCGCACGAATTCCATCTCCCTGCGGACGCTCCAGTACACGACGAGAACCCCCGTCAGGAGCAGGGCGTCGAGCACGACCAGAGTCGCCAGGTCGCGGCGTGCGCGGTCGTGCGCGGCAGCGCGCACGGACTCCCTGCGGAGGCGGACGCCGACCGCCAGGTCAGGAAAGAGCCAGAGCTGCCGCGACAGCTCGGGGCCGGCTGTGACGCTGTCGTTCGTCGTATAGATTCTGTTTCCGCTGCCCGTGCTGAGCGCGGAAAGCACATACTCCCCGGCAGCCGCCGCGCGCATCCTCTCCCCGAGCACCTCGCGGACGAACGTCTCCTCGCGCAGCCGTATCCCCGCCAGCGCGGCCTGATCCTTCTCGTTCCGGAGGACAAAAAGAAGCACCACGCCTTCCTCACCCGCCGGCTGCCCTGCCGGGACCAGGGATTCGATCTTCCTGTAATTCTGCCGTCCGAGCGCGAGAAGCCGTTCGATCACCGGTTTCCCCTCATGCAGGGCCGCTTCGAGCAAGCGCCGCCCGCGCGGGCTGTCTCCCCCCCGCGACGCGAGACCCGTGATCTTTTCCCCCGACGTGTCGGCGAGGAAGATGGCGTCGACCGAGGTGTTCAGGGGAAGGAACTTTTCCGCGAAGCCGCGTGCGAACGTCCCCCCGCCGGGAGCGGGCTCCCATGCACGCTGGAGTGATCCCGACCACGTGTTGACCACGTCCCAGGCGAACTGGTTGATGGAGAAGAGAACGACGTCGAGCTGCCTGTTGTAGATATCCTCGAGGGCCGACTCTCCCGCACCGAGCCGCACGAGCTGGAACGCCGTGAAGACGAGCAGGGGGAGCAGGACCAGCAGGAGGAGGATGAGCGCGATGCCGCGGACAGTACGGGGCTTTTTCACGTGATGGATTAAGGATGAGCGAGCCGAGCGGGCTGACGCAAACTATGGACTGAGCGAGAGAAAGTCAATTGAAGTCCCCGGGCCTGCGCGGACCCCGGTTTTTCCTTATATTACGGACTATCACTTTCGGAGGTTACGATCTGGGTATTCGTGAAGAAACCGCCCGCCGGAGAACGTTCGCGATCATCTCGCACCCCGACGCCGGCAAAACGACGCTGACGGAGAAGTTCCTGCTCTACGGCGGGGCGGTCCAGCTCGCCGGGTCAGTCACCGCGCGGAAGAACCAGAGGCAATCGACTTCGGACTGGATGGAGCTCGAGCGCAAACGGGGGATTTCCATCAGCTCGACCGTGCTCCAGTTCGATTACAGCGGCTTCAAGATCAATCTGCTGGACACGCCGGGGCACCAGGACTTCTCGGAGGACACCTACAGGGTCCTGACCGCGGTGGACGCCGTCGTCATGGTGATTGATGCGGCGAAGGGGATCGAGGCCCAGACGCGCAAGCTCTTCGCAGTCTGCCGCAGAAGGAACATCCCGATTTTCACATTCATGAACAAGCTCGACCGGCCGACGCGGGATCCGCTCGAACTCATCGACGAGCTGGAGCATGTGCTGGGGATCGGCGCATTCCCGATGAACTGGCCTCTTGGCACGGGGTTCGGCTTCCGCGGCCTGTACGACAGGCTCGGCCGGCAGATGCATCTCTTCGAGCTGGGCGCCGGAGGGGCGTACAGGGCGCCGGTGGAAATCGCCTCGCTTGCCGATCCGCTGGTACGGGAGCGGCTGGATGAGGACAACTACCGCAGGGTGCGCGAGGAGCTGGAGATGCTCGACCTTGCAGGCAATACGTTCCATCCCGACGACGTCCTCGCGGGAAAGACCACTCCCGTGTTTTTCGGGAGCGCCCGGAACAACTTCGGCGTGCAGCTCCTCCTGGACGGTTTCCTTAATCACGCGGAGACGCCGCGCCCGCGGATGAGCAAGGGCGCCCTCGTCCCTGTGGAGCGCGAGGCCTTCTCAGGCTTCATTTTCAAGATACAGGCGAACATGGATCCGCGGCACAGGGACCGGATCGCGTTCCTCCGCGTCTGCTCGGGAAAGTTCTCGCGCGATATGACGGCGCTGCACGTCCAGTCGGGAAAGAGCATCCGGCTCTCAAACGCCGCGAAGCTCTTCGGCAGGGACAGGGAGACGGTCGACGAGGCATATCCCGGCGACATCGTGGGGTTCGTCGGGCAGTCGCTCCTGGGCATCGGCGATACGCTGACCGAGGACGGTACCATCGTGTACGACGAGATCCCGCGGTTCCCGCCGGAGTGCTTCGCCATACTCAACAATCCAAACCCGGCGAAGTTCAAGCGCTTCCGCGAGGGCCTCGACCAGCTCCTCCAGGAAGGGGTCGTCCAGGGCTTCTATCCCCGGAACGCCGCGCAGCAGGTGCCGATCCTCGCAGCGGTGGGTCCTCTCCAGTTCGAGGTCTTCCAGTACCGGCTGGCGAACGAATACGGCGCCGAAGCGCGCCTCGACGCAACAGAGTGGAAATTCGCCAGGTGGGTCCACCCTTCGACTGACCCTTCACTCCTCACACCGGGGATACTCCCGACGGGAGCGGTGCTCGCCGAAGACGCGCGCGGCGGGGCGGTCATCCTCTTTCCCGGCGACTGGGCGCTCAGCTACTTCACGGAAAAGCACCCCGCAATACAGATCGGCGAACTCCCGTTCGAGAACGGCGTCACCGAGGGGCGCCGCCGCTAACGGCGGGGTCCCGGCCCGCGATGTGCGGACCAGGACCCCGGCACAATGCTCTCCTGCCTCAGGCTGCTGACCTCACGAAAAAAGCAATCCCGATGCCACCCGCCACCCACGCGGCGAGCGTATCTGCAATCCACCCCGTGGTATAGTCGACAGGGTACATCATCCAGTTCCAGTTCGCCACGTGGATGAAGAGGCAGATGATCACACCGATGAGGCCGCAAAACATCACGCGCGCAAAATACCCCGCTCTCGCCGCCGTGGACCGCGAGAGGAGCCATGCGGCCAGCATCGCCACCAGGATGTCGTCCACGAGCCCGATCCCCATTTCAGCAACCATCTCGATCGTCGTATCGCCGCCGGCGGGCGAATAGATCACCATTCCCACGGGGCCCTGGCTGAACTTCTTTTTCCAGGCATCCATGGCCGCATCGCCGCCGGCGGTCGGCCGCGCCGGGAACATGTAGACGGTCTTCTTGTCCATGCCGGTCTTCATCGCTGCGACGACCGAGTCCTCGTTTGCCATTGCCTTGATCGTCGAGGTGTGGAGCGGGAGCGCCATCCACGCCGCAGCGCTCCAGATGAACATGAGCAGGCCGCCGACGACTCCGGCCAGAAGGATCTTTTTCATGGCTTCTCCTTTTCGAGTGAGAGCGCGCTGTCCAGGACGATCTGGTTCGACAGTCCGTTGGCGCCGTTGATTTCCGGTTCTGCTCCCCCCAGCACCCAGTCCGTGAACATCGAAATCTCTTCCACGTACAAGTTGGGGACGGCAATCTCTTCGACCTCGGGGGCGAGCGGCTTGTCCGCCTTGCCGCGCGTGAGGATGACACGGCCGTGCTGGTCCCCGGCCGTGAATTCGGGGATGGTGATCACCCCATCCGTCCCGATGACCTCCAGCGACACGCGCCTGAACGGAGAGGTGAAGGAGCAGTGCACCGACGCCAGGACGCCGCCGGGGAATCTCATCGCGATAATCGCCGATTCTTCCGTGGACGCCGCCGTGGGCACGGGTGAAAGCCGCGCGGTCACGTCCGCGGGCTCGCCGTGCAGAAGATAGCGCAGCGTGTCGATGCAGTGAACACCGATGTCGAACACCGGTCCCCCCCCCGCCACGGCACGGTCCAGGAGCCAGGTGCGCGAGCTGACACGCGCGTCGTACATGAATTCCGCACGTGCGCTCGTGACCGTCCCCACGCGCCCCGCCCTGATCATTTCCTCTGCGCGCCGGGCAAGCGGCGAGAGCCGCACCATGTGCCCCACCATCAGCTTCACGCCCGCCTTCCGGCAGGCGTCGATCATCAGCCCGGCCTCGCGCACATCGAGAGCCATCGGCTTCTCGACAATAACGTGCTTTCCCGCGGCGGCTGCCGCCAGTGTTTCGGGGCAGTGCGCGGCATTGGCCGAGGCGATGAACACAGCGTCAATATCGGGATGCCGCACCAGATCTTCCGCCGAGGCAAACGACAGCGGGATCGAGCACTCATCCGCTTTTTTCCTTGCGGCTTCCAGGGATCGCTTCTGGAGCGCCACTACGTCCGAGTCCCTCGCCCGCCGGATCGCCGGGGCAATGGCGCGCTCGGCGAACCTGCCGAAACCGATGATACCGTACCGTATGGTCCTCTGTGCCACTGCGCCACCCCCTCTGCTCGTGCGGGTGCAAGATACATCGGGGAGACCTCCGATGCAAGATTGCCACGCGAAAACCGCTCGCAACGACACAGAGCGTCGGATTGCCACGCGAAAACCGCTCGGATTGCTTCGCCTGAGGAGCGGCTCGCAATGACAGGATCAAGCGGTCGCAACGACACAGAGCGTCGGATTGCCACGCGAAAACCGCTCGGATTGCTTCGCCTGAGGAGCGGCTCGCAATGACGGGCTTGGGTTGGATTGCTTCGCAAAAAGCGCTCGCAATGACGGGGACTGAAGGGCTCGCAATGACAGGATCAAGGGCTCGCAACGACGCAGGGCATCGGATTGACCCTCCATTCCCGATGTATTATCTTCGAACATGGGGAGGAACTTCGCCGCTATTGTGCTGCTGGGTGCGGGGCTTGCCGCCGCCGGGTTCGCACGCCCGGACGGGCCGGCTCCTCAGGGAACCTGTTCCCTCGGTCGGGCGCTCGCCGCCCGCCAGCCACTCCGGACAGCAGACTTCACCGACCCCGCAATCCACGTGACGTACTACCGACTGCGCCTCTCGCTCTCCGCTTCCCCCCCGTTCCTGAACGGGATCGTCGACGCCAGAGTCGTGTGCACTGCCGAGAGCACCGCCACGGTGATGTTTGATCTGGCAGGGACGATGACCGTCGATTCCGTTCGATCTGCGGCGGGGCGGCTCCAGCATGCCCAGTACCTTGAGGGATTCCAGGTGAATCTCGGCAGGACGCTCCGCAGGGGTGACACGCTGACGCTGGAAACGCATTACGAAGGGGTGCCTGTTCCGACTGGGTACGGCAGCTTCGAGTTCAGCTCGGCCAACGGCGCCCCGTGGATCTGGACGCTGAGCGAGCCGTACGGTGCGCGGGACTGGTGGCCGTGCAAGGATGACAACACCGACAAGGCCGATTCGGTCGACATGGAGCTGAAAATCCCAACGGGGCTCAAAGCAGGTTCAAACGGGCGGCTCGCCGGCGTGATCGACAACGGAGACGGGACGAGCACATACCACTGGTCCGAGCGCTACCCGATCGCAGCCTACCTGGTGTCGCTGACCGTGGGCAACTTCCAGGAATTCGACGACTGGTTCAGGTACAGCCCCTCTGACTCGATGCCGATCATCAACTACGTGCTCCCCCCCTCGACCCCGGGACCGCCTGGAGCGCTTGCCGAGACACCGACGATGCTACGCATCTTTTCCAATGCCTACGGACTCTATCCGTTCATCCGGGAGAAGTACGGACACACCCAGTTCGGCTGGGGTGGCGCCATGGAGCACCAGACAATGACGTCCACGAGCAACTTCATCGAGGGGACAATCTCCCACGAGCTGGCCCACCAGTGGTTCGGCAATCTGATCACGTGCGCCAACTGGCCGAACCTCTGGCTGAACGAGGGGTTCGCCGTCTACAGCGAGTCGGTATTCCTGGAAGGGGCGTATGGAGAGGCGGCATACAGGAAGCACATGGCCGACAACATGACGTCGGCGATGAGCGCGCTGGGAACGCTTTACGTGCAGGACACATCGACCGTCGCGGGGCTCTTCAACTTCAACAGGGTGTATGCGAAAGGATCCTGGACGCTCCACATGCTCAGGCACGTCCTGGGCGATTCGGTGTTTTTCCGTGCGCTGAGGGCTTACGTGGCCGACCCCCGCTTCCGTTTCCGGAGCGCGACAACGGAAGGGTTCAGGAGCGTCTGCGAGGCGGTTGCGGGAAGGGACCTCGGCTTCTTCTTCAACGAGTGGGTGTACGGGGAGGGGTATCCCCGGTACACATACAGCTGGAAGCCCTCCCCCGGCTCGGGAGGATTCGGCGTATTGGTGTCGCTCGCACAGTCCGGGAAATCTCCGGCAACGCCGGTATTCAGCATGCCGGTCGACATCAGGATTACTGGCACGACGCGCGATACGACGGTCCCGGTGTTTTTCTCCACCGCGTCGGCGACATTTGCGGTGCAACTTCCGTTCGCCCCCGCCTCGGTTGACATCGACCCTGACCGCTGGATCCTGCGTGACGTGACCGCGGCAAGCGCGGTTCTCCCCGCGGACTACATTCTCGAGCAAAACTACCCCAACCCCTTCAACCCGGGAACGAACATCGACTTCGCACTCCCGCACCGGTCCGACGTCACGCTGGCGGTGTACGACGTGCTCGGACGGCGTGTGGCGGTCGTTCTCCAGGGGCGCGTTGAGGCAGGGAGGCACTCCATCCGGTGGGAGGGAACGGACGCGTCGGGGAGGCCCGTCAGCTCGGGCACCTACTTCTGCCGTCTGACCGCGGGTGACTTCACACAGACGCGGAGGATGGTGCTGCAGCGATAGTTCGAGGACGAGATTGGTTCGTGGTGGCGCTTACAGCGCCACCACTCGCAATGACAGGACCGAAACACCCCTGTCATTGCGAGCGTTTTTTGCGAAGTCCGCTCTTGGGACCACGCCGCTCTCTGGCGTGGCAATCCAGGCGCCGCAGGCAAGGCAATCCGGATTTACCCACCCTTCCGTGCTCCCAGCGCGCGGTCGAGCATCATGAGGGGAGGACCGCTCTCTCCCGCCATCTTGAGCTGCTCGACGATCATCTGCGCGTTCTTCTCCTCTTCGATCTGCTCCTTGATGAACCACTGCACTCCCACCTGTGTCGCGTAGTCGTTCTCCTTCAGGGCGACCTCGTACAGCTTGTTGATCAGGGCCGTGACCTTCTGCTCGTGCGCCAGGACATGCTGGAAGATCTTGAGCGGGGACTTGAAGTCCGTCATCGGCTTGTCCACCGCCTGGAGGATGACCTTGCCGCCGCGATCCTGGACGATGTCGGCAAGCTTCATAGCGTGTCCAAGCTCCTCCTGCCACTGGATTCGCAGCCAGGAGGCGCACCCGGGCAGCCCGGCGGATGCGCAGTGCATCGACATCGCCAGGTAGAGGTACGCGGAGTTGATTTCGTGCTTTATCTGCTCGTTCAGAGCGTCGGTCATGGGTTTTGTGAGCATGGGGTCTCCGTGGTTGTATGGGATTGTCCCGCCTTCGGCGGGACGCAAAGAGCGCGCTTCGCTCGCAGGGACAGGCCTGGAGCGCACGCAGGGACGGGCCTGGAGCGCTCGCAAATACTGAAAACTAACTCAAACTTTCGAGAAGCGCGGCGTCTTTCAGGGACTGCTCGTCCCCTTTTCGGGTCAGCGCGGCGTTCAGGTTCCGCAGCACGCGCCCGAGTATCACACCCGCGTCGCACCTGAGTGCAACGAGGTCGGCGGTCCTCACCGGTGCGTGCGCGCTGAGCCGGGCGAGATCCGCATCGAGCAGTATGCGGCCGTCGTTGAAACAGTCCACGACAAAGGTCTTCCCGCCGTGCTCCGCGAGCGCGAGGAAGTGGCCGGGAAGGTTGCAGCCCTCGACGCTGAGGGCAAGCCGGCGCGCAACGAGGATATAAATGGATGCGAGCGAGATCGGAAGCCCCTTCCCCGTCGTGAGCACGTGGTGCAGGTCGCTCCCGGCGGGGTCGTCGTAGGTTTCCCGGTCGCCGGTGAGACCCCGTGTCCGGAAAAGGAACTCTGCAAGCGACAGGGCATCCTGTTCCGGCGGGCCAGCCTCGAACGCCCGTGTCAGGGCGTCAAGCTCTTCCCCGAGCGTCCGGCCGCCCCGGTCTCGTCGCAGGAATCGCGAGATGAGATCCTGACCGGCCTCCAGGAGCTCCTTGTCCCCGCTGACGGCGGAGAGCGATTCCCACCCCGCACGGAGACGACGTCGGCGCCCCTCCCGCACCAGGCTCTCGATCAGTCCCAGTTCCCGGGCACTGTGCGGAAGCTCGAGCCCGGCAATCTGATCCTCGAGGTCATCACCGTACTGTGCGAACTGGTCCTCCACCGCGCTGCGGACTTCGGGCGAGTCATCATCAAGCAGCCGCAGAAGCCAGGGGAGCTGGCGCGGATCAGGCATCTCTCCACCTCCGCCGGCCGGAATCCGGCCGGCTCACTTCACGGAAATCAACTCGATCTGGAAGATCAGCGTCGAGTTCGGCGGAATAGTCCCGTCATTGGAGCCTTTCGGCCCGTACGCAAGATCAGGCGGGATATACAGTTCCCACTTCGAGCCTTCCTTCATGAGCTGCAGAGCCTCAACCCAACCCGGGATCACACGGGAGACGGGGAACGTCGCAGCCTCGCCCCGCCTGTACGAGCTGTCGAATTCGGTCCCGTCGAGCAGCTTGCCGCTGTATTGCGTCGTCACGGTGGAGGACGCCCGGGGAGTTTTCCCTTTGCCGTCGACCAGGACCTTGTACTGAAGTCCGCTCGGGAGCGTGACCACGCCCGGCTGCTTCTTGTTCTGGTCCAGGAACGCTTCACCCTCTTTCTTGTTCTTCTCGCCGGCCACCTTCGCACCCTCCTCGAGTTTTGAGCGCTGTTCCGTCTGAAACGCCATAATGCAGTCCCGCACCTGCTCTTCGGTCATCAGGCGGGCAGAACTGTCCTTGGCGGCGTCAAGAACGCCGCGGATGAACGCATCGGGGTTGATCTCGATCGAGTCGCGGTTCAGATTGTGGCCCACACTGAGGCCAATGCTGTAGCTGAGCTTGTCTTTCTGTGTTTCGAGCTTCACTTTCTTGTCTCCGGCAGCCTGGCAGCCGAGAAGCGCGAGCGCCAGGGCGGCAATCCACAAACGTTGCATGGGGGTCCTTTCAGATGAGAAATACACATCTTTCAATGTAGCGACTCCTCCTCTCAGAAGCAACGTTTCAGACGCCGTCGAATATGTCGTTCAGCAGCTCGCGCGACCTGTCCACAAACTCCGAAGGGACGTACAGATCCGCTCCCTGAGGAAGACCGATCGCAGCCCCGGCGCCGAGGAAGCCGACATCCAGAGACTGGATGATGGAGGGTATCCCCTCGGCGTCAAGCGTCTGCCGGGCCCGCTCGGCAAACATCCGGTCCGGGAAGTTCTTCACCTTCACGAGGTCCATTCTTCCTCCTTGGACGCGCTTTCCCTGCGTCAGTTCTTCTTCTGCGCCAGGAAGCGCTTCACCTTCTGCGTCGTCGTCTTCTCGAACTCCCGGTCGCGGATATAGAATTTCCGTATCTGCTTGAACGCGGGAACAGACTTGTTCACGACCGCGATCTCATCCCCGATGACGGATTTCATCAGGTCGGAAGTGATTTCCTTGCCGCGCGTTTCCGACAGCTCGATAAACGCCTCCGCGTCGACGACGACCTGCGCGGCAATGATCTCACCCTGCCGCGGGTCGTCCTCGCCGTACACCATCGATTCCATCACGAACGGACTTCTGTTGAGCAGGTCCTCGAGCTCCTCCGGGTAGACGTTTTCGCCGCTCTTGGAGATGATGACGTTTTTCATCCTTCCCATGATGTGGAGAAATCCCTCACCGTCGATCAGCCCCAGGTCGCCCGTCTTGAACCAGCCGTCTTCGAACACGGACGCAGTCGCGCTTTCGTTCTTGTAGTACCCGAGCATGACATTCGCGCCCTTCGCCCATATCTCCCCGACGCCGAGGTGATCCGGCTCAGCGATCCTGAGCGTGACGCCGGGCAGCGTGAGTCCGGCGGATTCGTCTTTGAAGTTCTCAAGCCTGTTGAGCGTCAGGATGGGCGCGGTTTCCGTGAGGCCATAGCCCTGCACGAAGCAGAAGCCGAACTCCCGCAGTCCTTTCGCCACCATGGGATCCTGCGCCGCGCCGCCGGCAATAAAAAGGCGGACGGAACCCCCGAACCGCTCGTGAATTTCCTTGAACACCGTCCGGCGGAAGCTCTTCCACCCGATCGCTTCCGCCACGGCACCCGCCTTGATCAGCGGTCCCACGATCAGCGAGGTGAGTTTCTTCTCCTGGATGCCCTTGTACACCCGCTTGAACATCTTGTCGTACAGGAGCGGGACCGCCAGCAGAATCGTTGCATGCACGCGCTGGAGATCGTCGACGATCGTCTTGAGCGACTGGGCGAAGTGGACGGACGACCCCATGAACATCGGGCAGAGGAACCCGCATGTGCACGCGTACGTGTGGTGGATCGGCAGCACGCCCAGAAACCTGTCCTCCGACGTGATCTTGATCATCTTCGTCATCGCCATCAGGTTTTCCGCCAGGTTCTTCTGCGAGAGCATGACGCCTTTTGCCCGCCCCAGCGAGCCCGACGTGAAGATGATCTCGGCAAGGTCCTCGGGATTGACCCGCGGAAGCTGCTCCACCGCACACCCCTTGCTCCGCTCGATGAGCTCCACCATAGAAAGCGTCTTATCCTTGCGGTTGGGAATGTCCATGTTGATGTAGAGCTTCAGCTTCCTCATGGAGGCGCGACTCTCCCGGAGCAGCGGTTCGAACGCGTCGGAGTAGATGACGGCGGTGGCGTCCGACTCATGCAGGATGTTCAGGATCTCGTTGGAGGTCAGCGCCCTGTCCACCGGCACGACCACGTAGTTGAAGCACATGCACGTCAGGTAGGAGAGCGACCACTGCACCCTGTTCTCCCCGATGACCGCGATGTGGCTCCGCTCCTTGACGCCCAGGGCACGGAGCGCCGAGCCGAGTTTCAGGATGTGGCGCAGCAGGGACGAGTACGTCAGCCGCGGGATCGGGTATTCCTTCAGGTCCTCCAGCGCGAGCTTGTCGCCGTAGACGCGCGCCGACCGGAGCACGAGATCCTGCACGGACGTGATGACGGGAACGTTGTTGAGCGGCAATTGCAGAGCCATGGGACTCCTCCGGATCGACTGTGGTTCAGAGAGCGACCGGCTCGGCCAATCTGGCAAGCTCCTGCGCCGAGGCCTTCTCCACGTCCGCATGGAGGCTGTTCCCGTTCGCATCCATCGTGACGATGGCCGGGAAGTCCTTCACGCGGATATGCCACATTGCCTCCGGAATTCCGAATTCGAGGAGATCGACCCCGTCGACCTCCGTAATGCATTTCGCGTAATACTGTGCGGCCCCGCCGATGGCGTTGAGGTAGACAGCGCCGCATTCCTTCAGGGCTGCGAGCGTCTTCGCCCCCATCCCTCCCTTGCCGATCACCGCCCTGACCCCGCACTTGCGGATGACGTCGGCCTGGTACGGTTCCTCCCGGCTGCTCGTCGTCGGCCCCGCGGCGTTCATGAACCACCTGTCCCCCTTTTTCAGCGCCACGGGACCGCAGTGGTAGAGAGCTGCGCCGTGCATATCCACAGGGCTCTCGTGTGACATCAGGTGGTGGTGGAGCACGTCGCGCCCGGTGTGCATGAGACCGGTCAGCAGGACGACGTCACCCACATTGAGCGAGCGCACCTGCGCCTCCGACAGCGGAGTCGTCAAACGCACTTCGCGTCCGCTCAACGGCAGTCCTTCCGTACGCGCCATGCGCACGGCGGGAGTCTCATCCCTGTAGAGCCACCGCCTGATGGCCCCGGTCTTCGCATCGAGCACCACACCCAACCGCCTGAACGCCCAGCAGTCGTACGCAACGGACACGAAGAAACTGGCCGGCAGCCTGTGGTACGCCCCGATCTTGCAGCCAATGAGCGTCACCGCGCCGCCGAAGCCCATCGTCCCGATGCCGAGCTTGTTGGCGTCCTTCATGATATACGCCTCGAGCCTGGCCAGCTCCGGGTTCGGGTTGATATCGTCCAGCGTCCGGAACAGCTGCTGCTTCGCGAAAGCGTAGCCCGTGGCCCTGTCGCCGCCGATGGCGACCCCGATCGCGCCGACGCTGCATCCATGCCCCTGCGCCTGGTGCACCGCGTGGAGGATGCACTTGCGCACCCCTTCGAGGTTTCTGTCAGCCCTGCCGAGCCCGGGAAGCTCGCAGGGGACAGAGTACTGTATGTTCTTGTTCTCGCAGCCCCCGCCCTTCAGGATCAGGCGCACCTCAATCTCGTCGTTCTCCCACTGCTCGTAGTGAATGACGGGCGTTCCCTCCCCCAGGTTGTCGCCGCTGTTCTTCCCCGTGAGAGAATCCACCTGGTTGGGACGGAGGATCCCGGTTTTCGTCGCCTCAACGATCACCTCCCTGATCGTGCGTGTCATCTCGATCTGGTTCGTGCCGACCGGGGTCCTGATTTCGAATGTGGGCATCCCCGTATCCTGGCAAATCGGCGCTTTGCTGTCGCATGCCATGTCCACGTTGATCGCGATCGTATCGAGCGCGAGCGCCGACTGCGTGGCGGGGGTCTCCGCCTTCATTGCAGCGGACATGGCGCGGCGGACATCTGGGGGAAGATTTGTGGAGGTTTCCAGGACGAGATTCGCGAGGCTGGATTTCAGGTGCTGCATAGGTGCTCCTTATTGTTGCTGGATTGCCACGCCAGAGAGCGGCGTGGTCCAAAAAGCGGATTTCGCAAGACGCGCTCGCAATGACGGGGGATGAGGATATGCAGAGAGTCAGTATTCCGGCCGCCGGGCGTAGGGGATCGGATCCTCCGCACCTGCCCGTCGAAAACCGCGCAGGCGCAGGGCGCAGCTGTCGCAGACGCCGCAGGCGACATCCTCTCTCTGGTAGCAGGACCAGGTCAGGTGCAGGGGCGCGGCCAGCTGCATTCCTGCGGTGACGATGTCCCCCTTCGTCATTCGTATCACGGGCGTCACCAGTGCGATGTCCGACCCCGGTTTCGTTCCCGCCCGAACGGCTGCCTCAAAGGCGTCGTAGAACTCGCGGCGGCAGTCCGGATAGCCCGACGAGTCCTCTTCCACCGCTCCCACGAACACCGCGTGGGCGCCAATCACCTCCGCCCAGCTCACTGCAGCCGAGAGGAGGTTGGCGTTGCGAAACGGTACGTAGGATGTCGGGATCCCAGGAGCAGTGAGGTCGGCGGCTGAGACAGGAATCGAAGGGTCGGTGAGACTCGAGCCGCCGATCTTTCCCAGATGTTCCATGGAAATGACCAGGCGGGTTCCGATCCCGTAGTAGTCGGCGATATCATTGAACGAGCGAAGCTCGCGCGCCGATGTTCGCTGCCCGTACGAGCAGTGGAGCATGGCGACATCGTGGGTCTGCCGGGCGATTGCGACAGTCACGCAACTGTCCATCCCCCCGCTTGCCAGCACCACCGCACGACCTGCCCCCATCACACGCCCCTGGCAGAAGGTTCCCAGATGTACTTGTGCGCCTGGAGCTGGAACCTCGCGTTGGTTCCCTCTTCGAGCATCCAGCGGGCGAGCTCCACGGGCTCGAGCCGCCCGAACACGACGGACATCAGCACCGTGCACTTCTCATCCAGTCCGTGCTCCCGCATCTTCCTCGCCGCCCATTCGAAGTCGTTGCGATCGGCAATGACGAATTTCACCTCATCGCGGGGTGTGAGTGCACTGACATTGGACCAGAGATTCTTCTTTTCCATCCCGCTTCCGGGACACTTGAAGTCAACGATGCGGCTGACACGCCTGTCGATGGGGGTGATATCGAGACTCCCTCCGGTCTCAACGAGCACTTCGAAGCCGGCGTCGCAGAGCGCCCGGAACAGCCCGTGAACCCCTTCCTGCGCAAGCGGTTCACCTCCTGTGACCTCAACGAGCCGGCAGCCGAAGGAGTTCACACGTGCGAGTATCGCATCGACGCTCATCGGCGACCCTTCTTCAAAGGCGTAGGCTGTGTCACACCAGGTGCAACGGAGGTTGCAGTATGTCAGCCGGATGAACACGCAGGGTCTCCCCGCGTGTGTTGACTCACCCTGAATCGAGTGGAATATTTCGTTGACGACCAGTTCGGTCATGGGGCGTGAAACTGAGGGGGAACTCAAATCAAGTTAAAGAGAAGGGGAGGGAAAAGCAACGGGAATTGGCGCAGATTGCTTCGCACAGAGCGCTCGCAATGACAGGGATTGCTTCGTCGCTGGGAAGCGCTCCTCGCAATGACAGGATCAGAGCGCTCGCAATGACAGAATCGGGGCGCTCGCAATGACAGGATCAGGGCTCCCGCGATGACAGGATCAGAGCGCTCGCAATGACAGGATCAGGGCTCTCGCGATGACAGAATCGGGGCGCCCGGGATGACAGGTTCCTGGAAATGCCTACTTCTGCGCGGGCTGGACGGAACGCTTGCGGGTGAGGCAGTTGATGACGGAGGCGATGACGACATCGTCGTCGACGGGTTTCAGGATGAGATCGTCGACGCCGAAGCGCTTGCCGGCGATGAGCGTTTCCCTGTCGATGCGGGTCGCCAGGAACAGAAACGGCACTTCCTGGTTCCCTGCGTTGGTCTTGAGCCACAGATAGAGATCGAACCCCTTCGGCCCGGTCTCGAAATTCACCTCCGAAATCACCACTTCGGGCCGGAACATGGAAAACGTCTCCAGCGCCTCCTCGTAGCTCGAAGCGCCGATGGCCATGAACCCGTAGCGGCGAAGCGTTCCGGTGAGGGAGATCAGCAGCCGTTCATCCTGGTCAACGATCATAACCAGGTCTGTGCGGCGGGGGCGCGGATGAGCCTCGGCCGGCTTTTCCCCCTTGCCGTTGGAGGCGCGCTTCAACAGATGCTCGATCAGCTCGTCGATCGTCCCCTTCAGAATGCGCCCTTCTTCGTTCTCCGGGTCGAGTCCGAAGACGGTGTCAAGCGTCCGGATCCCGGCGAGATACCTCCCCATGTCGACGTATTCCCTGACGTGTTGCAGGAAATGATCGATCTTTGCACGCCGAAATGCTTCCGCCGGGGTCAAACCCTCGTATGCGTCTTCTTCGCTTGCCACCTGAAATCTCCTGAATGACGGGCGCAGCACTCCCCTTCCCCCCGCTGCCCGGGAACATTGTAGTAAATTCAGAGAGAGTTCACTGTGCGTCAAATCACCTACCCCCCCGGGCGTGCTGTGCGCATCACCGTTCCCGGGGGGGGTAGACCGGGGGAAAACCCGGGAGTTTGAGGGGTCAGGGCTCCATGAGCCCGTTCATAAGGAGGAAAATCAGGAGAAGGCCAAGCGCAATGCGGTAGTAGACAAACACCATCGCGGTGTGACGCATGAGATACTTCAGGAGCCATGCGATCGCGGCATACCCGACGACGAAGGAAACGACGGTCGAAATAACCAGACTTCCCAGTCCCAGCTCGAATCTTCCGTGTATCTCTTTGAGCTCATAGAGCCCGCTCGCCACGACGGCGGGGATGCTGAGGAGGAACGAAAACCGCGCGGCGGATTCACGTGTGAGGCCGAGAAACAGCGCGGCCGTGATCGTCGTGCCGGAGCGGGATGATCCGGGTATCAGCGCACACGCCTGCGCAAACCCGATCACGAGCGCGTCCACCCACGTCACCTGCGATATGTCCCTCTGGTGGCGGGCGACCTTCTCGGCGAGCCAGAGGAGAAGCGCAAGTGCGATCATGCTCGCCGCGATGACGATCGTCGTCTTGGTGAGCGATCCCTCGATGACGTGCTTCAGCGTGATCCCCAACAGAGCCACGGGAAGCGTGCCGATGACGATGTAGAGCGCCATCCTGGACCGCTCGGTCCAGCGTCCTTCCGATCCGGAACCCTTGCGGAGGTCGGCCAGCAGCGCCACGAGCATCCCCCAGAGTTCCTTCCAGAAGAACACGATGACCGCAGCCACCGTCCCCAGCTGCATCACCGCGATGAATTCGGTCCACGCTTCGGGGTGAGCCGGGTCAATCAGGTTGAGCAGCTTGCCGGCGAGCGTCAGGTGCGCGGTGCTGCTGACGGGGAGAAATTCCGTCAGCCCCTGAATGATGCCGAGGAGGATCGCATAGAATGGGTTCACGGGGCCGTCCTGTCTGGTGTGTTTCGTTAAGGATGTTTAATATAGCGCTCCGGGCGCAGAGTTTCAAACACCCCACAGAACGCGCGAGACGAGAATCTGGGCGAGGACGATCTTGGCGATCATCGACACCGGGTAGACGGACGCGTACCAGACATTGGCGGCATCCGCACCGCCGTGTTCCGCAGCGTAGGCAAGGCACGCAGGCTGTGTCTGCACGCCGGACATCAGTCCCATCAGCGAGGAATACGAGAGACGGAGGAACCGGCTGCCGGCGACAAGGACCAGTCCCGACGTCAGCGCGGTGATCACGGCCCCCGTCGCCATGAGCGCCCATCCCCCGTGCTGGACGGTCTGAACAAAGCCGTCCCCCGCCTTCGTGCCGATCCCCGCTAGAAACAGGACCAGGCCAACCTGCCGGAGCGTCAGGTTCACGCTGAAGGGCATCCCCCACGTCACCGGTCCCGTGCGCTGCACCCTGCCGAGGAGAAGTCCGGCGATCAGGGGGCCGCCCGCGAAGCCGAGCGTAAAAGTGCCGCCGCCCGGGAGCGGCATCGGGGCGATGCCGATCAGGACCCCGATCACGAGCCCGATAGAAAGTGAGAGGAAATCCGCCTCTGACCCGGAGCGGACGGAATCGCCCAGGTAGCGCGCCACGCGATCCAGGTTGCCGGCCCACGTCAGCACACGCACCCTGTCTCCCCGTTCGAGAATCGTCTCGGCACTCGGGACGAAATCGACGTCGCCGCGCCTGATTCTCGTGATCGTCGCATCCAGGAGCCGCTGCAGATTGAGCTCGCGGATCGTCTTTCCCACCACCTGCTTGCTGGAGACATCGATCCGCCGGAAATCAAACTCCTTGTTCTCCGTCTGAATCTCAACGCTCGATTCCTCGCCAAAGAGCACGCGCGCACGTTCATGTGCGCCGACGTTCCCGACTGCCACCACAAGGTCGCCGAGGGAGAGCACCGTCTCGCCGTAGACAAGCGACGTCTCATCGCCGTGGCGAATACGGCTCAGCACGAACCCGTGATGCGACCCGTCGCCCAGAAGCGACGCGACAGACTTCCCGAACACTCCCGGGTTGACCACACGGTATGTCCTCCCGTAGAGCGGGCCGGGGTTGTCCGCCGCCGCCGGCTCCGGCTCCCTGACTCCCCTGCCGCCGCCGACGCCCAGCTTCCCCGCGAGATGAAACGCAAGAAGCACGCCGATCACGCCAAAGGGATAGGCAACGCTGTACCCGATCACAGGCGCGCTGGTGCGCATCTGCAGGTCGGCCGCCGGAAGCGCGGCCGCGCCGGGCGCATCCCTGATCGCCTCGATGCTCGCCGCCAGCGCCGGGGTATTCGTCAGCGCGCCGCAGAAGACACCCACCATCGACAGGCCGTCAAGCGCGAGAGCACGGGCCGCCCCCCACGAGAGCGCGGCGGCAAGAAGCACAGCCCCGAACGCGAACAGGTTCGCGCGCAATGCCCGGCGGCCGAACGAGGAGAAAAAGGACGGACCGGACTGCAGTCCGACGGTGTACACGAACAGGATGAGTCCCAGGACGTAGAGCAGCTCCGGGATCCTCAGGCGGGAGTCGAGCGAACCGAGGAATATGCCGACGAAGAGGACCGCCGCAGGTCCGAGGGAGAACCCGAACACGCGCACGCTGCCGACGAGCCAGCCGAGCCCGACAACGGTGAACAGCAGCAGAAGAGGTGAAGACGCCAGGAAGTCAATCATGGGCCCGGTGCGGGTCTTCAGTCAGCTCGGTGAGAACGCCGCATGCCGACGCGGGATGAATGAATGCGATGGTGAATCCCTCCGCCCCCGGGCGGGGACGTGCATCGATCAGCCTGGCACCGCCGGCGGCGAGACCACCCAGCGCAGAGCGGATGTCATCGACCGCATACGCGATATGGTGGATTCCTTCTCCCCGCTTTTCGATGAACTTTGCGACGGGACCGTCGGGCGACGTACTCTCCAGGAGCTCGATCTTCGATTCCCCCACGCGGAAGAATGCCGTCCGGACGTGCTGGTCCGCTACCTCTTCGACGGCGTAGGGGGAAACACCGAGGAGCTTCTCATAGACCGCCATCGCGGCATTCAGGTCCCTGACGGCAATGCCGATGTGCTCGATCTTCCGCGGGACGACAGCCTTCTCCATCCTGTCTCCTCCTGAGAGTTCACTCCAGCTCGACGAGCACCGCCCCCTTCGTCACGGACTCGCCCGGCGCGACTCTCACCGCACGCACAACGCCGTCGTGCGGCGCGGTGATGTCGTTCTGCATCTTCATGGCTTCCAGGACGATGAGGGGTTCCCCTGTGCGGACGTGCATCCCCTTCCGTACGCTCACGCTCCGGATGACGCCCGGTATCACGCAGGTCACGACGTGCGGGTCGGGAGCAACGTAGCGTTTCCTGCGTGCAAACTTGGCCGTCAGCCGGGTCTCGTAGGCTGTCCCGCCGATTACCAGCTGCAGTATCTGTTCGGTCGTCGGCATGGTCATCAGAAGGGAGGGATGCCGTGTTTCTTGAAGGGCCGGGTTTCGCTCTTGTTGGCCGAGATCTGGATGGCGTGAATCAGGAAATCACGCGTCGTCGCCGGGCTGATCACCGCGTCGATGTGACCCGCGGCCGCGGCAACGTACGGGTTGGCAAACTTCTCGCTGTACTCCGCCACCTTCTGTTTCCGCATCTCGCCCGGGTCGGGTGCGGAGGCGATGTCGTTCCGGAAGATGATGTTGGCCGCCCCCTCGGGACCCATGACGGCGATCTCCGCCGTCGGCCAGGCGACCACGAAGTCGGCCCCGAGGTGACGGGAGCACATGGCGATGTACCCTCCCCCGTACGCCTTCCGCAGGATGACGGTGATCTTCGGGACGGTCGCCTCGCTGAACGCGTACAGGAGCTTCGCGCCATGCCTGATCACTCCCGCGTGCTCCTGGTCCACCCCGGGGAGGTATCCCGGGAGATCCACGAACGTGATGAGCGGGATACCGAACGCGTCACAGAAGCGGACGAACCTGGCGGCCTTGTCGGAGGAATCCACGTCGAGCACCCCGGCAAGCACCGCGGGCTGGTTGGCAACAATGCCGACGGTTTCGCCGTTGATTCTGCCGAAGCCGACCACGATGTTCGACGCCCACTGCGCATGGACCTCCAGGAAGTCGGAGTTGTCGCTGAGCGCGCAGATGACGCTGCGGACGTCATAGGGCTTCCGGGAGTCCATCGGGACGACCCGCTCGATGTCGAACTTCGACTTCGGCGGTTTCGCGGGGTACGGGTCCGCCTTCTTCCGGTTGTTCCAAGGGATGAACGTGAAGAGCTGCTTGATCTTGTGAAAGCATTCCAGCTCGTTGCGGGCGTAGAAATGGGCGTTGCCGGAGATCTCACTGTGCACGCGGGCGCCGCCGAGGTCCTCCATGGAGATTTCCTCCCCGAGCACGGTCTTGATCACCTCGGGGCCCGTGATGAACATCTTGGAGATCCCCTCGACCACGAACACGAAATCGGTGAGCGCGGGGGAGTACACCGCCCCCCCGGCGCAGGGACCCAGGATCACGGATATCTGCGGGATGATGCCCGAGGCCAGCGTGTTCCGGTAGAAGATCTCGCCGTAGCCGGCGAGCGAGTCCACACCTTCCTGGATCCGCGCGCCCCCGGAGTCGTTGATGCCGATGATGGGCATCCCCATCTTGATTGCGTGGTCCATGATTTTCGTGATCTTCCGGGCGTGCATGAGTCCCAGCGACCCCCCCGCCACGGTGAAATCCTGCGCGTAGATGGCGACCGGGTAGCCCATGATCGACCCCGTCCCTGTAATCACCCCGTCGCCAGGCAGGACCTTCTTGTCCATATCGAAATCACGGCACCGGTGTTCCACGAAGAGGTCGAATTCGTAGAATGAATTGGCATCAAGAAGTGCGGTGATCCTGTCCCGGGCGGTGAGTTTCCCCAGCGCGGTCTGTTTTTCGACAGCCTTGTGGCCGCCGCCGTTCAGGAGACGGTCTTTTCGCTTGAAAAAGTCAATGTGCTTGTTCGTCGTTGGCACGGGGTTTTCCTTTGTGAAAGCGGAAGCATTAAGCGGTCAGCCACTGACCGGAGAGAACGGAATGTGGGGCAGGATGAAATGTACGGAAAAATATGGTGGAATGGAAACTGGATTGCCACGCCAGGAAGCGGCGTGGTCCAGAGAGCGGACTTCGGGGCGCCTTCGGCGCCGCTCGCGATGACGGGCTTGGGTTGGATTGCTTCGTGGCGCCTTCGGCGCCACTCGCAATGACAGGATGGAGGGCTAGACGACGGAAGCAAGCGCGGCGGCGAGCGACGGGTACCGGAAGGCGTACCCGAGCGCAGTGAGCTTTGCGGGAACCACGCGCTGCCCCGTGAGGAGCATGTCCGACATCTCTCCGAGCGCCGCGCGGAGCACGAGGGAAGGAACGGGAAGCCACGACGGGCGCCCGAGCGCCCGACCGAGCGCGGCGCAGAAGGCTTTCATGTCGACGGCCTCCGGCGCGGCCATGTTGACGGGTCCCGCCACATCACCGCGGGAGAGCGCAAACGCCACAATCCCGGCGACATCGTCGAGATGAATCCAGGGGAATGGCTGGCGCCCCGACCCGATGGGCCCGCCGGCAAAAAGACGAAACGGGAGAGTCATCCTCGCCAGCGCCCCGCCGCCCCGCCCGAGGACGATGCCCGTCCTGAGCAGCACGACTCGCGCGCCGACAGTCGTCGCCGCCATCGCCTCCTGCTCCCACCGGACGCAGACGTCCGCAAGAAACCCGGCACCCGCCGGGTGGTCCTCCGTCACGTCACCCGTATTCACCGCACCGTAGTACCCCACCGCGGAGGACGACACAAGAACGCGGGACGCGCTTCCTCCCCGGGCCATCGCCTCGATGAGCGCCCTCGTGGCGTTAACCCGGCTGTCGAGTATCTCCCTCTTCCTCCATGACGTCCATCGTCCGGCACCGATTGAAGTGCCCGCAAGATTGACAACCGCACCCGCTTCCTGCACGTGCGACGCCCATCCGTCTGCAGACGCGCCATCCCAGCGGACGGCGTGTGCGCCTGCCGGGAGAACTGCACGCCCGGGGTCACGCGAAAGGACGACAACCTCGTGGCCGTCACCGGCAAGACGTGCAACAAGCGCGCCGCCAATAAAGCCCGTACCCCCGGCGACAACGATTTTCATTTTTCCTCCTTCCCGGCAGCCGCACGAATGCGCCGCCGCTGTGTGCGCCCGCCCCGGGCCGCCGCAAACATCCTGAGCGCGACAGCCCGCTCTTCTGCATGATTCACAATGGGGAGAGGGTAGTCCGTCCCCGGCCGGAACGAGCACGCTTTCTGTCCTGCGGCGCTCATTTCCCACGGGGCGTGGATAAACGCGTCAGGAACGCGGGCCAGCCCGGGAACGTACCGGCGGACGTATGCTCCCGCAGGGTCGAATTTCCTCCCCTGCAGGACCGGATTGAATATCCTGAAATAGGGAGCCGCATCGGTCCCCGTCCCCGCCACCCACTGCCAGTTCCCGTTGTTCGACGCAGTGTCCGCATCGGCAAGCAGTCTGAAGAAGTGCTCTTCCCCGAGTCGCCAGTCGACGTGCAGGTCTTTTACAAGAAACGACGCAACGATCATGCGGACCCTGTTGTGCATCCATCCTTCCGCAATGAGCTGCCGCATTCCCGCATCGACGATGGGATAGCCGGTGTTTCCCCGACACCACGAGGCAAACTTCTTCCCTGCACGGTGCCAGCGAAACGCGGAGAATTCCTCCCTGAACGGCTCTCCCGACACGCGGGGAAAATGTTCCATGATCTGGTGGAAAAACTCCCTCCAGATGAGCTCCCCGGTAAATGTCCCTGCACCGCTGCGCGTTCCCGCCGGAGACTCGTTCCGGGCATCCCGCACCGCCGAGAGCACCGTGCGCACGGACACGGCTCCGCAGGCAAGATAGGGAGAAAGCCCCGACGTGCCGGCCGTTGCCGGGCTGTCCCTCCGGGTGTGATACGCGTGAAGTCCCTCCTTCACGAATGCGGTCAGCGCCCTGAGAGCGGCAGGCTCGCCGCCTGATCCCGGCGGGGGATACCCATCGAGCATTCCACACGGCGGGAGCGAAGGCATGAAAGAAAGCGGAGGAATCACCGCAGGCAGGGGAGGCACGGCCTCCTGCATGCGCGAAAGCCATGCATTCCGATATGGCGTATAGACTGTATACGGCGTCCCGGAGGTTGTTCGAAACGCATCCCGCCCGAAGATCACCGTGTCGTCGATTTCGTGCATCGGGCAGCCGATGGCGGCCAACGCACGTCCGAGCCGGCCATCGCGCCGCCGCACGCGGGGATCGACGCTCCGCGTCACGTACAGCGCCTCAGCCCGGAGCGAGGAAGCGGCACGGGGAATTTCCCTGAGCGGGTCTTCACCGAGCATGAAGAGCGCGGAGCCTCCGTCCCGGAGGGCGGCATCAAGCGCGGCAATGGCAGAACGCATAATGCGGCGGCGGGGCGTGTCTTCGTCCCCCGACCAGCCGTCCGATGTACAGAGAAAGGGAACGGCGTCACTCCCCGCACGCGCGGCCTGCGTCAGAAGGGCGTTGTCGGTCACACGAAGAGAATTCCGCATCCAGACCAGGATGGGACGGCGGTCGGTGTTCATCTGCGGCTACTGGCGAGGCGCGGGAGGCTCATCTCCTGCATCGGGAGAAGGGTGCGCGCGAACCTGGTCGGCGATAAAGGAAACCAGCTCCCGGGAGGAGTTCCTTGATGCATCAATGCCGCCCGCCGTTTCGTTCAGTACGCGAGCAAGGCCTCCACCGGCAAGCACGACAGCCCCCACCTCGGAGGCGGCTCCCAGTATCTGCGTGACACCCTCGCGCAGACACGCAGGGTCGCCATGAGACGCCGAGAGACACACCACGTTCGGCCTCATTCGCAGAATCGCCCCCTGCACCGATTGTGCCGGGATCCGCGAGCCGAGGTAGTGCGTCTCCCATCCCTCCGACGCGAAAAGGTATGCTGCGCAGCGGAGCCCGATCTCGTGGAGCTCTTCCCCGAGCGTCGCGCATACCACCGATTGCCCGGTCGGAGGCTTTATTCTGATCTGGCACTGCAGCCGGGCAAGGGCATCCAGCGTGCTGTAGGAGGCCTCGTGTTCCTGGCTGATGCACAGTTCGCCCCGGACCCATCGTTCCCCGAGTTCCTGCAAAGCCGGGCGTATGACGAGGTCGTGGATCTCCCAGAGCTGAATCCTGTGCTGGTAGAGGTACGAAAGGTATGGGAAAAGGCGGTCCGCCCCGGGGTCGAGCGCCCTGCGGATGTACGCTTCGACAAGGATCGGGTACGACCTCTCAAGCACCGCTGTCTGGATCCTGGGCCCGAGGTCGTCATCGTCGGAAAACTCGAGCGCGCCGACCGGATCGAAGTCATTCTTTTCGGCGAACTCGACAACCTGCCTGATTTCAAATTTCCTGTGCCCGCCCGGAGTCTTCTGACATCTGAGCGTTCCTTCATCCGCCCACCTCTTGACGGTGGTCTCAGTTACACCGAAGAGCCGGGAGACCTCAGCGGTCGAGAGGTATGATTTCTGGACGGGAATACTTGCCAATTTTGTTCGATAAAGTCGATTTGTTCGTTTCAATATACAACCAGATTGCGCCCAAAGTCAAGCAAAATTACAGATTTTTTACGTGTTCTTCACTTTTTCTTGAAGTAGAGGGCTCCAAGGGGCGGGAGCGTGATCACGAGCGAGTGGTCCCTTCCGTTCGCCGGTACCTGCTCCGTGCGGACCTCCCCGTAGTTCCCCACGTTCGAGCCCCCATACGCGGCGGCATCGCTGTTGAAGAGCTCCGCATATGTCCCCCCCTCTCTCACTCCCATCCTGTAGCCTGGCCGGGGCACTGGTGTGAAATTGAACACCGCTGTGATCGTTTCGGTGCCGCCAAACGACTTCCTGTCGAAGGATATTACGCTGCTGACTTCATCGTGAAAGTCCACCCAGTCGAACCCGGCATAGTGGAAATCCACCTCATGGAGGGCTTTCTCCCGGGCGTAGATCGCCCCCAGGTCTTTCATCATGTCCCGGACACCGGTGTGGGAATCGTACTGAAGGAGATGCCAGTCCAGGCTCTTTTCGTGGCTCCATTCGTCCCACTGGCCGATTTCCCCCCCCATGAACAGGAGCTTCTTGCCGGGGAAAGCATACATGAGCGCAAAGAGGAGCCGCAGATTGGCGAACTTCTGCCAGGGATCGCCGGGCATCTTTCCGAGGAGAGACCCTTTCCCGTGCACGACCTCATCGTGCGACAGCGGGAGGAGAAAACGCTCCGTGAACGCATACAGGAGGACGAACGTCAGGTTCCTGTGGTGGAATTTCCGGTGCACGGGATCCTTGGAGAAGTACTCAAGGATGTCGTGCATCCATCCCATGTTCCACTTCAGGTCAAACCCCAGGCCCCCGTGTTCGAGTGAATTCGTCACACCGGGCCACGACGTGGATTCCTCAGCGATCGTCAGAACCCCCGGGTGGTACCTGTGGACAACCCCGTTGAGGTAGCGGAGGAATTCCACAGCCTCGAGGTTCTCGCGGCCGCCGTACTTGTTGGGGATCCACTCCCCCTCCTTCCGTGAATAGTCGAGGTAGAGCATCGACGCGACGGCATCGATGCGGAGTCCGTCGACGTGGTACCGCTCCAGCCAGAACAGTGCGTTGCTGACGAGGAAGTTCTTCACCTCGTTGCGGCCGAAATTGAAAATCAGCGTCCCCCAATCCTGGTGTTCTCCCTTGCGGGGATCGGCGTGCTCGTACAGGTGCGTGCCGTCGAACTCAGCGAGCGCGTGCAGGTCTTTCGGGAAATGGGCGGGGACCCAGTCGAGCACGACGCCAATGCCCGCGGCGTGGCACCTGTCCACGAAGTACTGGAAATCCGCGGGGGTCCCGAACCTGCTGGTGGGGGCGAAATATCCCGTGACCTGGTATCCCCATGATCCGTCAAAGGGGTGTTCCATCACGGGCATCAGCTCGATGTGCGTGAAGTGCTCCGCCGTGACGTAGTCCACAACGCTGTCGGCCAGCTCGCGGTAGGTGAGCTGCCGGTTCCCCTCCGCGCGCCGCCAGGATCCGATGTGCAGTTCGTACATCGCGATGGGCCGGCCGAGCTGGCCGCCGGCAGCCCGCGAGGACATCCAGTCCGCGTCGTTCCACTCGAAGTTCCTCAGGAAATTCACCCGCGACGCTGTCCGCGGGCGGATCTCCATCTCCGCCGCGTACGGGTCGGTCTTGTCCATGATGAACCCGCTCTGCGTCTTCACCTGGAATTTGTACAGCTCCCCCTCCGCAAGACCGGGAATGAATATTTCCCAGATCCCCGACGACCCCAGCACCCGCATCGCGTGGTAGCGACGGTCCCACCCGTTGAAATCGCCGATCACGCTGACGCTCCGGGCAGACGGCGCCCAGACGGCAAACTGGACGCCGCCGATGCCATTGACCTCGGCGTAGTGCGCCCCCAGCTTCTCGTAGATCCTGTGATGGTCGCCGGCGTTGAAAAGGTAGATGTCGAAGTCCGTCAGCGTCGGCATGAACGAGTACGAGTCGTTGAACTGCTCGACGTGCCCGCCCGGGAGCGTCTTGCGCAGCTCATACGGAAAGACCTCCGTGCAGGCGGGAATGACCGCCTCGAAGAACCCGTGGTTGTGCACGCGCGTCATGGGTATCTCCGACCCCGCAAGCTTTCCTCCCCTCGGAATCACGGAGGCCGTTTCAGCCCCGGGGAGGAATGCGCGAACGGCAAGGCGGCCTCCGTCCAGGAGGTGCGGCCCGAGGACGGCAAAGGGATCGTGGTGGTCGTTGAAAATGACCCTGTACACTTCGTCGATGGAAGCAGTGGTGTTCATGTCCGTTCAGGTAGTTTCCGGGGTTTCGTCATCTCCAGCCTCTGCGGGGGTTGCTCCCCCCAGGATCTTTGCCGCGTCGGCGGCCGGGAGCTCCTGCACGCCGCGGAGCTTCCGCTCGATCTGCCTGGTGCGCGTGGCGGCACTTTCTATCGAGGTGCTTGCCTCCTGGAGCTTCTTGTATGTCCTGTCGAGCACATCACCGAACTTGCCGAACTCCGTCTTCACCGCGCCGAGGAGCGCCCAGACTTCACCCGATCGTTTCTCGATGGCGAGCGTCCGGAACCCCATCTGCAGGCTGTTGAGGAGCGCGGCAAGCGTGGTGGGACCGGTGACCATGATGCGGTAGACTGACTGGAGCTCGTCGGTGAGTCCTGGACGGCGGAGCACCTCCGCGTAGAGCCCCTCCGTGGGGAGAAACATGATCGCGAAATCCGTCGTGCGGGGAGGATCGATGTACTTGTCCCGGATCGTCTTTGCCTCGAGGCGGATCCGGGCGTCGAGCTGCTTCGCCGATTCTTCCAGGAGCACGGGGTTTGCGGCCTCGGCCGCGTCGACAATACGCTGGTAATCTTCCTGCGGAAACTTGGCATCGATGGGAAGCCACAGGGGACCGGCATCGTCGCGCCCGGGGAGCCGGACCGCGAATTCCACCCGGTCGTTGCTCCCCGCCTTCGTGGCGACGTTCCGCTCGTACTGCTCCCGCGTGAGGATCTGTTCGAGCAGCGCGCCGAGCTGCACCTCGCCCCACGTGCCGCGCGTGCGCACATTCGTCAGGACTTTTTTCAGGTCCCCTACGCCGGTGGCGAGCGCACGCATCTCCCCGAGACCGACGTGCACCTGTTCGAGCCGTTCGCTCACCTGCCTGAACGAATCTCCCAGCCTTTGCTCGAGCGTGGTCTTCAGCTTCTCATCCACGGTCG
>Ga0335069_10001989_pt1 | contig 32117 bp, 26 predicted proteins | sample Lox_Sample_11_FD_206714 | JGI IMG/M metagenome (GOLD analysis project Ga0335069, IMG submission 206714) | Soil microbial communities from Loxahatchee National Wildlife Refuge, Florida, United States - Lox_Sample_1.1 | ecosystem: Environmental > Terrestrial > Soil > Wetlands | place: USA...
AAAACGTGATAGGTCTAGGTTCAAACTAGGGCAGAACCATTCAACTCTCAGCCAATCAGGTTTCGCGTAAGTGCTTGACCGTTCAGATATAATCAAACATTTTTGAACACTGGCAAAACGTCAATCTGTTCTCCGGAGCAAGAGGTCGCGTGTTCGAATCACGCCGGGCGCGCCATTTTCTAAAGGGAACTACCCTCGAACCTCACGCCGTGGTGAGCACGGCTTCTTTGGCTTCCTTCGCCTCGCGCGAGCCCTCGCTAGAAATGTCCCGATTCGCGAAGCCCACGCTAATTTTCTTCAGGAAGACCGTTGGAGGCTCGCCGCCAGCAAAAATCCACACGAAGTCATTGGGAATCGATTGCTTCGCGCCATTTACTTCCATGACCACCGAATCTGTCTGGAACTCCACCGGATTCGAGTTGAAAATCACCTTGAGCTTCCCTTTGCGGATGAATTCCTGAATTCGCTGATTATTCCGTTCCTTAATTCGAGAGAAGGTGCCCTGCCGGTAGGAAATCGTAACCGTGTTCCCGACCTGGCTGGCAAGCCCCATCGCGGCCTCAACCGCCGAGTCGCCTCCACCCACCACGAGAATTCTCTTGTTCACATAGTGATCCGCTTCGATCAGGCGGTACATCACCTTGGGCAAATCCTCGCCTTTTACACCAAGTTTGCGCGAATTGCCGGTCTTTCCCAGCGCCAGGATCACGTGCCGGGTCTTATATTCTCCGGTCTGGGTGGTCACGCGAAAAATGCCGTCATCTCCCTTGACGATGTTTTCCACCTTTTCGCTGGTCTTGCACTTGAAATCCGCGCGCTTCAACACCCTCTGCCAGAATTCCAGCAAGTCCTCTTTGGAAAGCTCGGACTTCTTGAATTTCCCGTGCATGGGAAATTCCACCGGGCTGGTCATCACCAGCTTCTGGCGCGGATATTTCGATACCGTGCCGCCGATTTCAGACTGTTCGAGCGTGATGTAATTGACTTTCTTTTCCGCCGCGCGCAAGGAGGCGCTGATGCCCGCCGGTCCCGCGCCAACGATCAAAATGTCATAGAGGCCAACAGCCGAAGAAGATGTTTTATTCACCGCCAACCGCTTCGCGATCGTATCCACACAATCGCGGCCCTGGTTGACCGCGTTCTTGATGAGCGCGAGCCCCCCGAGTTCCCCCACAATGAACATATTTCGGATGGAGGTCTCAAATTCCGTGGTCAATGTCGGCAATTCCGCGCCTACACCCGGTTTGGCGAGAACCATCGTAATAGCGCCAACCGGACACGCTTCCGCGCAAAGGCTGTGCCCGATGCATTTGTAGCCGTTGATGATCATGGCCTTGCCGCCGACCATACCCAGGACATCGCCCTCCGGACAAACCATCGTGCAAGTGGCACAGCCGATGCAATCATTGTTATTAATGTGCGGATGTTGCGACTGCGGCCCATCGGAGCGCAACTTCCCTCGCTCCATCGATTCACGTATCTTTGCCGCCTTTTTCTTCTCCTGGCGGAGATAGTAGACGAGGAAGAACCCGATAATGGTTGCCGCGATGAGAAAGGAAATCAGGTTATCCATGGATGCGCGACCCCTAGATCCTGTAGCCCATATAGAGCACTAAGCCGATGTGGACAATAGCGAGAATCGCGAAAGCATAGCTGAACGGGCGGTGGACGACGTGCCAGAGGTTGAATACCTGCTGCGTCCGCTGCAGGAATAGGATGCGCTTCGACAGCGCGGCCTGCCGCCGCGCAATGCCGATGCCGCGTTCGAGCTTCAAGTCCGAAGTGCGGCGTAGCCCAAACAGCGAAACCAGCCACGCGCCAAAGCCAGCAGCCTGTAAGCGCAAGAACGAAATCTGGAAGGGGCGCCTCAGGTCAATCAGGATCATATACAGCAGGGCAATAATCATGGGCATATGCTCGACGTCATCGGGCGTCGGCAGATTATAAAGAGCTTCCATCCGCGACCCGAACGTAAGTTTCTGCGCCGCGAGTTCCTGCCGCAGATTCTCTTCCGTGTCGCGCATCTCTTTCATCGAAAGTTCCGCGGCGTTGAGGTTGCGCGGAACCTGGGAGTAAAGATAGCGCCCCACAAATCCCGAAATCGTCACGCAAAGCATGCTCCAGAACGCCATTCCGGCGATGTTGCTGAACTTGAACGAAGCGTGGAACGCGATGATAATCGGCGCGGTTGTACCCAGCACGACGTGAAAATCCAGCCAATGGCGCGAATTCCCCTGTCTGCCCAGCCAACCCCATTTCTTACGCAGCGGATAAAGATAGATCAGAAAAAACAGCAGCACGCCGAACATTCCCAGCTTGATCCCGATCGTGCCGCTTGGCTTGAGCAGGTCATGCTTCGGCGAAAAAGGCCGATCCTGCGCGCCCAGGGTGTAATAGTTCAGACCGTAGCCTGCGATCACCAGAACCAGGGCGAGCGCAACCAGCCAGGCCAGGAGCAACCGCAGCCGGTGGCCTCGCTCCGCATCCTCTCGCGCTAAAATCGCGCTTCGTACGCTGGCTTCTGCACTCATGGCTTTTCAGCCCCAATTTGAACCTGAATCGTCGCTCGGAACCTCCGGTAATCCGTGAACCGGTGCACATTCCGCCAATGCTGCTTCGGCGTTTCCACATCAATGACTGCCGATGACGGCATCCAGTAAGCTTCCTCCGGGTCGTGGAACTGCACGATGGCGTAATGAATCTCGCTGCGCAAATCGTGCAGGCCCAGGTCGTCGAGATTCGTATCGAGGCCCGCGACCAGTTTCACCACCGCGCCGCTTTCCTGATCGATCCAGATGTCCCCGGCCAGCGGCAGCGGGTAGTTGCGATTATGGAGTTGCATGGCGGCGGGCGAGGAAGCTCCGGGCACGGGTTTGAAATGAATCTTCACCAGTGTGCGGCCGTCAAACACTTCCTCCGTTACCGGCGTGAAGACGTAACTGGACTCAAAATCCTGGTGCAGCACCAGCAACAGGCTGGCGAAGCCGTTCGTGATCAGGAGTGGCTGCGTGGGATCGCGGAACGCTTCCTTGCGCGCCTCCCGGGATTCCACCAGCTTCAACGACCCGCTCCGGGTATTCGTCTGCATCTGGTATTCGAAGATCGACTCTTCGCGATACATCGCCTTGCCGTTTTTTCCCACGATCGTCTGCGCGACATCTTCGTTGCACACCACGTTGTTGGTTTGCTCGAAGAAATGGTCAATCAGTTTTCGCGACCGCAGCATCGTATCGTTGGCCCTCGCAAGAAACGCGGGATCCGCCGCTGCCGCAGCTGGCGTGTCGGAATCGCCACCGCGCGTCTGGGCGCGCAAAAGCACCGTGCAGGCCAGGATTGCTCCCAAAAGCGCAATCAGCGCGACAATCACCTTTCGCGGTTTAGAGGCTCGGCTCATTTGTGCAAGCCTCCAAAGCGGTAACCGAAAATCGTGGACCACTGCGTGTAACTCAGCGTATTCCCGTTGTAGTAGCCGATCAGCCCTTCGATAAAATAACGGCGGCCGATCGTCCAATCCATGGTGCCGTTGACGAACTTCGCGCTCGTGTTGCTGGTTAGCGGTGATGTGTACTTCTGGTTGCCGGCCAGCAGCTGCAGGTGCAGGGTGTCCGTCAAATTTCGCGCCAGGGAGATCGATTCATACTGTCCGCTTCCAAAGCTGCTGTTGAACTGCGTGTAATGCATGTCCAAAAACAAGCCTGTGCGCCCAATATTTCCGAACGTGATGCCATAGGATTCGTTCAGCGTGTGGTTCGTATCCGTGCTGGCCTTGCTCTGACCGATGCTGGTGTACAAACTGATGTGCTTCGGCAGGTCCAGGCGGATATCGCCGCTGAAGCCCTGATAAAGATAGTTGTCCAACAGGCCGGTGCCGATCAGCAGTGGATCGAACGTCGGAAGGCTCCGGAAATAGTTGTAATTCACGCCGAACGTAATCAACGAAATGGGCTGAATGTGCAACGAATTGTACGTCTGCGTGATGCCGGTGGGATTGCTGCCACCGCCCGGATACGGCGAGGTCCGCGCGGCGTCGAACTGCATGGAATTGTAAAACGCGACGTGCCGCTTCCAATTCAGGTTGTTTTCAAAAAACGCGAACTGCCGTGAGACTCTCCAGTTGATCGTGTTGATGGCCAGTCCGGCGGTGCTCAAATAGTGAAAATGGTCGAAGTCCCCATCTTCCACGCTGACGAACGTGCCGGCGATCTGCTGGTTGGGGTTGTAGCTCCACGAAGTGGGATCGGGAGTGGAACCTGCGAAAGCCCCCACCGTCGTAATTCTTCCGATGCGGTGTCCCATGTAGCCGCCGTCAATCGTGCTGAGGCTCGGCGCCCATGGCAGGTACAACCGTCCAATCCCGTACGTATTCGGCGAATACGGATTCTGGTAGGTGAATCCCAGATGATACGTGCGATTGATCAAATCCGTCAGGGTCGTTGTCCCCGCGCCTGGCGCGTTGGAACTGCTGGTATTCAGGTAACCGCGCCAGAATCCGGCGAAATTCCAATACGTGCCGCCGATGTGTGTGATGTCCGCGTCAATCATCGCGCCCACTTGCGTCGAATTTATTCCGGACTCATTGATGCCCCCATAGCTAAAACCAAACCGCGCTCGCATCACTCCGACTGGGGATTCCACGGGGTTCTCAACATGTGTGGCGCGAAATTCCTGATCCACAGGATCCCCGGAAGTGAACGCGATGAAAATTGGATAATTCTCCGTGTCCTTGGCCGTCTCGGCCAAGTGCCGGTCCTCGGCGCTTCCCGGCGTAAGGAAGGCGAGTTGCCCAATCTTAAGTTCCCCAGTCGTGGAAACCACGTCGCACACCGCCGATGAATCGGCGACAGAGATAACGCTTAGCTCCGCCACGTGCGGATAATCGCGAAACCTGATGCCATCACTGATCGCGTTGTCGGGCGGCGGCTCGATCACCGAGAGCTTCATCCCCTCCTCCAAGTCCGCGTTGCGCCCCGCATCCACGTAAACGGTGTTATCCGAAATGTACTTCAGGCGATAAACGGAAGGTTTTTCGCCGGCCGCGGGCGTCTGCCCAGACACACCGGAGGAAAAAACAAAAATGAGAAGGCAGGTGAAACCGACCCATGCCAGGTCAAGGACCAGCGTCGGACGCATTTCAGCCTCCGCCGCCGTTTTTGTGGCAGTTGTAGCAGGTCGTCGGGCCGTAGCTGTAGCCGCCGACTCCGTTGTGGATGTTGTTCGTCTGCGACTGCTGGTGCGCCGTCTGCGTGTGGCAGTTGATGCAGGTGAAGCTCGAATAATCCGTCGAAACCTGGTGGCAATCGTTGCACACCGACCCGTGGTGCGGAATCGGGAAGTACGTGTGGTTGAACGTCGCGCCCGCCCAGCTCGTCGTTGAGTGGCACGTGTCGCAAGTGGTCGGATACCCTGCCGCAATGTGGTTCGGCACCGAGCCGCCCAAGGTTTGTGTGCTTTGCCAATCCGCCTGATGGCACCCGTAGCAAGCCGTGTTCGCTGAAGTGAGGCTGTAATTGTTGTTTACGTGGCACGAACTGCAGGGCGTGGTCGTGTGTGCGCCTGTAAGCGTCCAGCCCGTCGTGCTGTGGTTAAACGTGCCAGGATTCCAAGCCGTCGTGTTGTGGCAGGTTGAGCAGAGTGAGGTCGGGAAGCCCGCCGCCACGTGATTCGGCACGTTGCCGCCCATGGTCTGCGTGCTCAGCCACGTGGACTGGTGGCAGCCGTAGCAATCCGTGTTCGCACTGGTCAGTGTGTAATTGTTGTTGACGTGGCAGTTCGCGCAGGGTGTGGTCAAGTGCGTGCCCGTCAACGCCCAGCCCGTCACGCTGTGGTCAAAATTCGCGGTTCCCCATCCGGCCGTCGTGTGACAGTTCGAGCAGTTGGCCAAAGCAAATGCCGGTCCGGCGGTCGAGTGTGTCGGATTATTCGTCTGCTGCCAGGTGATGAGGTGGCAGCCCGCCGTTCCGCAGGACGTCGGCGCAATCTGCAGCGAATAATTGTTGCCGACGTGGCAATCGGTGCAGGCCGAGATTTTCCCCGCCGGAGCGAACTGGTGCAGGTTCTGCAGCGGGAAACCCGTCGAAGTATGACTCCAGGTGGATGTCCAATTTGTGGTCGTATGGCAAGTAGAGCACTGTGAAGTCGGGAATCCAGCCGCCACGTGATTGGGCACCGCGCCCCCCATCGTTGCGGTGCTGTTGTACTTGTCCTGGTGGCAGCCGTAGCAGTCCGCGTTCGCCGACGTGAAATTGTAGTTGTTGTTGACGTGGCAGTTGGCGCAAGGCGTCGTGGCATGCGCGCCCGTCAGCGGCCAGCCGGTGGTGCTGTGATCAAAGGTCGCCGTGGTCCAGGAAACCGTATTGTGGCAGTTGGAGCAATTTGCGGCGGCAAAAACCGCGCCAGCACTCGAGTGCGTGGGGTTGTTCGTCTGCTGCCAAGTCGTCAGGTGGCACTGCGAGTTTCCGCAATCCGTCGGCTGAATATTCAACGTGTAGTTCCCGCCGATATGGCAGTCGGTGCACTGTTGCACTTTCCCGGCAGGGGCCAGTTGGTGTGAGTTCGTCAGCGGGAATCCTGTTGCGTTGTGGTCGAACTTTCCATCCGCCCAGGTCGTGATCGGATGGCATGTGGCGCAAGCCGTCGCCGTTTGCGGGAAGTTCGAAGCCACATGGTTCGGAACGTTCCCGCCAATGGTCTGCGTGGTCTGCCATGCCGAAGTGTGGCACGACATGCAGTCCGTGCTCGAAAGCGTGTAGTTGTTGTTCACATGGCACTGCGCGCAAGGCGTCGTGGCATGCGTCCCGCTCAGCGTGAATCCGGTCACGCTATGGTCAAACGATGCCGCATCCCAGCCCTTACTGGTATGGCAATTCGAGCAGTTCGCCGGCGCAAAGGCCGGCCCGGAAGTCGAGTGCACCGGATTGTTCGTTTGCTGCCACGTGGTTAGGTGGCACTGGGAATTTCCACAGTCGCTCGGCTGGATCGTCAGATTGTAGTTGTTGTTGATGTGGCACGATGCGCACGGCACATTGGCGTGGCCGTTCGTCAGCGGAAACCCTGTCGCGGTGTGATTGAAGATCGCATCTGTCCAACTCACCGTGTTGTGGCATTGCGAGCAATTCGCCGCTGCAAAGGCCGCCCCCGCGCTCGAGTGCGTAGGATTGTTTGTCTGTTGCCACGTCGTCAGGTGGCATTGCGAGTTGCCGCAGTCCGTGGGCTGGATCTGCAGATTGTAATTATTGTTGATGTGGCACGATGCGCACGGCACGTTGGCGTGCCCGTTGGTCAGCAGGAAACCGGTAGTGCTGTGATTGAATTTTGCGTCCAGCCAGCTATCAAACAGGTGGCAGCCCTGGCAGTTCGCCGCCGCAAAGGCCAGCCCGGCCGCGGAGTGTTTCGGATTGGTGGTGTTTTGCCAATCCTTCAGGTGACACGACTGGCAGTCGGTCTGGAGCCCCAGGAATTGCCCTGTCGCCGCCTGCTTGTGGCACTCCTCGCAAGGCACGGCCGCGTGCGCGCCTAATAGCGGAAACCGGTTCTGGTGATCTTTCACCTGCTGCACGGCAATGGCCCAACCCTGCACCGTATGGCACTGCGCGCAATTCGGTCCCATCTGTCGTCGGTGAATGTCTGCGTGGCAGTCCGCGCAGTTCTTTCCCACATTCGTGAACACGGGCTTCACGTGGCACTGCACGCATTTCACTTTTTCATGCATCCCGCGCAGGGGATATTTGGTTTTGTTATGGTCGAACTCGGGAACCGCACGGATCGGTCGCCAGCCCGCCGCAGTGTGGCAGTTCTCACAAGGCACCGTTAGAGGGCCGTGTGGATTGTGTCTTGCTTCTTCTTGCGCGGAACTTGAGTAAGGCACAGGTGCGGCAGGGCTATGCAGGGAGCGGCTTCCTGCTGGACCGGAAAATCCCAGCAGAACCCAGAGCGAGAACTGGAGCAACGTGAGCGTATAGTTCTCCCACATAGAGATTTACGCGCGTACGGCTGGGCCTCGTTGAAATTCTCAACAATTTTCCGGGAAACGTAGACCCTCCCACTACTGTACGCACGTACAGTTGTGGGCCAGTTGCAACCAGTTTCACCCGGGTGGTACTTGCGTTTAACGACCTGGCTGGGGCTAATCTCGTTGGTTGCAACGAGGGCTATCGGGGTTGCCAAGGAAAGTCGCAGTTCGCTAACTAGTAATCGTAGCTGAGCAGGTGGCCGCAGGGCAGGTTCGGCTCCTTATTGCAATTCTCCAATTCCCAAACACGCCGGATTCCTCAGTTCAACGGTTCGGGTTTTGCGTATCGCGGTTCGTTTCCGTGGCAATCGGCGCATTTATTCGGGGTGTTCTTGTAGACGACGATCGTCTTCTCCCCTACTACCTTGGTTTGGATATGGCACTTGTTGCAAGCCACATTCGCGTGGCCTCCGGTCAAGGGAAGATGCGTCTTCGTGTCATGATCGAACGTCGAAGGCACCCAACGTTGCGCATTGTGGCAGTCGCCGCAGTGTGTCTTGCCGTCCTTAGCCACGAACTGCTGGTTATGGGCATCGTTATGGCAGGCCTCGCATTGCTGCGGTGTGCCCTTGAACCGGGAGTTGTAGTCCGTTGTGGCCTTGTGACACTCGCCGCAGGCCACCGTGCGGTGCGCGCCCAGCAACGCAAATTTCGTTTTGGAGTGGTCAAACCCGTTGATATCCGCCCAGCTCTTTACCGTGTGGCAGGCTTCGCAGCCAAACGGGGTGCCATTGGCGCGTTTGCGGGCCATGCGGTCATTAAACTCGCCCTTATGCGGATCCTTATGGCAGGCCGTGCAGGTCCGGTCCTCAAATTTGAACGGCAGAATCTTGTCCGTGCGCCCGCCGTCCCCGATTTTGTGGCAATCCGAGCAAGGCACGGCTACGTGCGCGCCGGCCAGCGCAAAGGGCGTATTGCGGTGCTTTGCGATCGTGAAGGTAGTCCGGTGGAAATCCACCACCGTGTGGCACGGCTCGCACTTGTTGTTGTAAGGCGCGGCGGCGAACTGGTTGTCGTGCGCGTCCTTATGGCAATCCGCGCACGCTTCGAATTTCACCTTGTAGATGGTTTCTTTGCCCGCCGGGATGTGGCACTTCGCGCACTCCACCTGGATGTGCTTCCCCTTCAACGGGTAGTGCGACGTGTCGTGCTCCTTCACGCCAAAGAGCGATGGCTTCCAGCCGTTCACCGTGTGGCACTCCGAGCATTCTCCCTTCTTGGGCCGTGCTTCGAACTGCCCCTTGTGCGGATCCGGCTTGTGGCAGTCGTTGCACTGGGCGAAGAGAATCTCTTTCTTGAAATCGCCGTTCAGGTGGCATGCCGTGCAGGCCACCTGCACGTGTTTCCCCTGCAGCGGATACTTGGTCTTCGAGTGATCGAAATCGAAGCCGGGCAGCATCGTTTTCCAGCTACTGGTGGTGTGGCAGGTCTCGCAGGATTTCTTGAACTCGCCCTTGTGCGGGTCAAGATGGCATGCGGAGCAGGTGTCAAACTTCATGTCGCGATAGCGCGCAGGCCCACCCGGCACATCCGGCTTGTGACACTTTTCACATGGCACTTTCATGTGCAGCCCCGTCAGGGGGTAACGCGTCTTCGAATGGTCGAAATTCTTTGCCTCTTTCCAGCTCTCCGCGTTGTGGCACTTCGTGCATTCACTCCCAAGCTGGCCCTTGTGCGGGTCGGTGTGGCAGGGCGTGCACTGCGGCGACTGGCCGAAATACGACTTCGACAGATCCTTCATCTTGATCAATTCGCGGTCCGCTGGAACCATGTGCGCGGGTGTGTGACATTTCTCGCAGGCTAGCGGCGCATGCTTTCCTTCCAGCTCGTAGCCCGTCTGCTTGTGGTCGAACTTCTCCCGGGAAGGTTCCCAGTGGATCAGGTGAAAGTCCTCTCCGTTATGCTCCAGGTGGCAGCGCACGCAATCCTTCCCGTTCGGGTTTTGCATCTGCAAACGCGCGTGATACCCGTGATTTCCGGCAATGGCCTGCGCCACTTCCTTGTGGCATTCCAGGCATTTGAAGGTGGGCGTGCTGGCGCCAAACTCATGGCAGGATTTGCATTGCGTCGTTCCGCTCAGGGAAGCGTGTGCTTTGGAAAGAGGTCCCGGAGAGATCTGTGCGAAAGAAAGCGAAGGAAACAAAAGCCAGGCAGCCGCAAGCAGCAGAAACGTCCCCAGCCGGTGCGGCTCACCGAATCCACGGCAAGTTTTCTTCACGCCAGGCGTGCAAATCGGCACGCTTGCCTCCGTCTTCTTGCTTGGAACGGTTGCAGCACACACAAGTTGCCTGCTGCCAGATTGCACCGGGATGGCATCCGGTAGAGATAACAGGTTGGCGGCATGTGGCGAAAGCTGTACGGTGGTCCAGTTGAGGTCGGGTACTAACGGCGGAAGAGCGCTCTACTCAACGTGCCGGAAGCGGGCCTGGAGTAGGGAAAGCATCTCTTTCTCCAGCACGCCCTTCGTGTTCAATTGCCAGGAGGTAGTGGACTGCTTCATCGTTGCGTCGCTGGACTTCCCCTCCCCTTCGAAATGCGCCGAAACCTGCACCCGCGCCCACCTTTCGCCTATGTCCGTGGTACGGACCACGACGGCAGTTTTTCCATCCTCAAAATCCACTGGCTGAATCAACACTTTAGTATCCGCGTATTTCTCCAGTTCAACTGTGTCCACGTAGCGGACAAACGCCCAGGAGTCTTCAGTAGCGTGGTTGTCGTGAATCCGCCACTGCAGATCTCGCGCAATGGCTTGCAGGGTTTCCTGGACCTCCATCGGCTCGCCTTTGATTTCCAGGCAGGCCGGAAGCGGCTCCGGCGGAAGCGGGTGTTTCGTCTTCGGAGCGTGTTTCTGCTTGGCACTCGCCGCAAGCTCGGGATTTGCGCCGCAGGCCCTCGTCGCTGCTGGTGGTACGGAGCTCTGCACGGGCTCTTGTGCAAGCGTGCGTGGGCGCCCCATCACGAAAAGCGTCATTCCGGCGAAGAGCAGGAGCATGTCTGTCCGCTGCAAGAGTCGCCGCGTCATCATATTCAGCAGCCTACCGGATGGCATTTCTCAGGAATGCGCGGCGATGGCGAATGTTCCCAATTCGCCAATGAAAGCCGCAACTCAAGTTGTGAACAGCTATGCAGGTCAGCGCGCGCCGACGGGCTCGGCCGCGTGGTTGACGCCAGCCTTGCCCAGCGCCGCATCCACCAGTTGCAAAGCTTCTTCGATAATGTCCAGGCCGTGGCGAAGTTCCTCTTCCTTGATGATCAACGGCGGGCAAACCCACAGCATGTTGAACCGGCTGAAGGCATAGACCTGCTTCGACTTTAGGTGTGCCGCGAGCTTGCCCATCTCGGCGCTCGTTCCATTGAATGGCGCGAGCGGCTCTTTGGTTGCCTTGTCTTTCACGAGGTCGAGCACGCTGAACAACCCCTTGTATCGGACATCGCCTACGCACGCGTACTTCTTTTTCATTGCTTCCAGCCGTGAGGCCAGGTAGCGCCCCTGTTTCTCCACGTTTTCAAAAATTTTCTCTTCCTCGTAGATATGCAGGTTCGCCACCGCCGCGGCGCAGCACACCGGGTGGCCGCTGTAAGTCAGCCCGCCCCAGAGCATGTTGGTCTCGAAATATTTCGCAATTTTGTCGGACACGATCACCGCGCCCAGCGGCATGTATCCGCTCGTCAATCCCTTCGCGCAGGAAATAATGTCCGGCTTGATGCCGTAGTGCTGTGTAGACACCCACTTCCCCGTACGCCCGAATCCCGCCATCACTTCGTCGTCAATCAGCAGGATGCCGTACTTGTCGCACAGCGCCCGCAGCTTCGGATAGTAATCGTCCGGCGGAACCAGCAAACCATTCGAGCCAGTGATGCCTTCCACCAGAATCGCCGCAATCGTATGCGGTCCCTCCATCTGAATCACTTCCTCGATGTGGCTCACACACTCGCGATGGCAGGTTTCCACTTTTTGTCCGAACGGGCAGCGGTAACAATACGGATCGAACACCCGCACGATCCCCGGAACGCCCGGTTCGACGGGCCACCGCCGCGGATCGCCTGAAGCCGTCATCGAGCCCATCGTGGCGCCGTGATAGCTGCGGTAGCGCGTAATAATTTTGTCGCGTCCCGTCACCAGTTTCGCGATCTTCATCGCATTTTCGTTGGCCTCCGCGCCACCCAAAGTGAAGAACGCCTTGGCGAGGCCGGTCACTTCCGCCAACCTTTTTCCCAGCGCGCCGCGCGGCTCCGTCGCGAAGCCCGGCCCGGCGAAGCACAGTTCATCCACCTGCTTCTTGATCGCCTCGAGCATCTTCGGATGCTGGTGGCCGACGTTGAGATTGATCAGCTGCGAGCTGAAATCCAGCCACTTGTTGTCGTCGCCGTCCCAGAACCACACGCCCTCTCCGCGCTTCATGTGAATGGGATTCGACGTGCTCTGCACCGACCACGAGAACATCGTGTAGTCGCGATTTTCCTGCACGATCTTTTGCGATTTGGCGTCCATCTTCGTTTCCTTCCGGCGAATTCAGCGTGCTTGCAAAATCCAGTCCATGGTCTTGCTGGCCAGCCGGTCCAGCGCGGCCACCGACATCTCCAAATGCTCTTCCCGCGTGTCTTCGATCTTGTTGTGGCTGATGCCGCGCAGCGATTGCACAAACATCATAACCGTTGGAATGCCCGCGCGCGAGACCTCCGCCGCGTCGTGCAAAGGCCCCGACGGCAGGCGGTGCGACGTGCTGGAAATCTCCTTCACGGCCTGCTCGCATAGATCCAACAGGTGTGGATGGAACGGAATCGGCTCGATGCTCCAGATCCGCGACCACTCCACCGTGCAACCCTCTTCCTTTGCAAATCGCTGGCTCGCCTCCTGCGCCTCGCGAAACATCTGCGTCAGCACTTTGGCGTCCAGGTCGCGTTGATCCAGCGTAGCCTCGGCTCGGCCCACCACAGCGGTGACAATTCCGGGGAACGTCTTCACACTGCCCATCGTGCACACGGCGTCTTCATGCTTGCCGGCGATCGCGCGAATTTCCAGAGCCAACTTGGCTGCCGCCGCCAGCGCATCGCGCCGCAGCTTCATCGGAGTGGCGCCCGAATGCGCCTCCTGTCCAAAGAAAGTAATCGCGTAGCGCTCCACACCTTTTGTCCCGAGCACTGCGCCTAGCGGCAAACCCATCTTCTCCAGCACCGGTCCTTGTTCAATGTGCAATTCCAGATATGCCGCCGCGTTCGCGCGCTCCTTTTCCGCCTCCGGAAACTTGTCCATATGCACGCCGCAGCGCTTCAACGCATCTTCCATCGTGATGCCGTCACGATCAGTGCGCACGCGATCCGCAGCAATCGAATGTGTCCCGGCAAACGCAGAGGAGCCCAACAGGCTGCGCCCAAACCGCGCGCCCTCCTCATCGGCCCAATCCACTAGCCGTACTGTGATCGGTGGCTTCCCATTAAATTCCGTGTTGATGCGGCGCAGGACTTCCAGTCCCGCCAGTACATTTAAACTGCCGTCCAACCACCCGCCGTTTGGCACAGAATCGAGATGCCCGCCAATCAACAACGCCTTTTCCGAAGCCCCGCGCAACGTCACCCAATTATTTCCCGCCGCGTCGTAATGATGCTCAATCGGCATCCCCACCAATTTCGTCGCGAACCACTTGCGCGCCTTCTGCCACACATCGGTCCATGCCACACGCTGCGCCCCGTTTTCATCCGAGGTCAGTTCGCGCAGTTCCTTCAATTCAGCGACGGTACGTTTCGGATTGAGACTCATTGTAAAGCTTACTTAAAAGTAGGCCGGTTCCCTCTTCAGCATACGCCCGCGGCCGCGTTCCCCGACAAATCTTCCATCTTTCACCTGGATCTTGCCGCGCACGGTAACCACCGACGGCCGTCCTTCAATCACCATGCCCTCAAACCCGCTGTAATCGTTGTTCACGTGATGCGTCTTCGCCGAAATCACGCCGTGATAATTCGGATCATAAACCACCAGGTCAGCATCGCTGCCAATTGCGATCGTTCCTTTGCGTGGAAACAACCCAAACAACTTCGCCGGGCGTGTGCTCGCCACATCCACAAATCGCTCCACGTCGAGCCTCCCGCGCTTCACGCCGTAGGTGTAGAGCAGGTTGATGCGATCTTCGATCCCCGGAATCCCATTCGGGATGGTAGTGAACGCGTCCTTTCCCAAAAGCTTCTGCTCGGTATCAAAGGGGCAATGATCCGTTCCCACGGTGTCAATCAGTCCGCGATTCAACGCGCTCCACAGCACTCCAAGATTGTGTTTCGCCCGCAGCGGCGGCGACATCACGTGTTTCATACCTTCCACACCCGGCCGCTCCGCATAGGTCTTATCCAGCAAAAAGTGGGGAATCACCGATTCGATGAACAGCTTCACGCCGCGCTCTTTTGCAGCGAGCGCAATCTTTAGAGCGGGTTCGCAGGAGAGGTGCACTACGTAACCCGTAGCTTTCGTATTTTCTAGAAATGTGGCGAACCGCCCTGTGCCTTCGGCTTCCACCGACTCCGGCCGGCTCGGCTCATGCCACTCCGGCCCGATCTTTCCTTCGCACAGCAGTTTGGCCTGCAACTGCGCCACCAACTCGGCATTTTCGCAGTGTGCCGTTACTATCACACCCAGTTGCCGCGCCAACCGCAGCGTGTGATACATCTCCTCGTCGGTCACACCAAAGAAATTCTTATACGAGAGAAAAATCTTGAACGACGAAGTCCCGTCGGCCACGATCTCCCGAAGCTGCCCCGGCGTTTCCTTCACGAATTTCGTCACCGACATATGAAATGCGTAATCGCAGGCGCTCTTGCCTTCCGCCTTGGACTTCCACAGCTTATAGCCCGCAAGCGCGTCATCGTTGCGGTTTGGACAGCACATCTCGATGTACGTCGTCGTGCCGCCGATCAGCGAAGCGATGCTGCCAGTCTCATGCGTATCCTTCGCAAACGTGGCCATGAACGGCAGGTAAATGTGCACATGCGGATCAATAAATCCTGGAAACACCAATTTTCCGGACGCGTCGACGATTTCCGTGCCGGGAGGGGCGTCAAGGTCCTTGCCGATTCGCGTGATCGTCTCGTTCTCAACAAAAATATCCGCCTTTTCCCGTGCCCCGACGGTAACGATTTCTCCGTTCTTAATCAGCAAAGCCATAGCAAGCTCCCCGCAATTTCCTCTTTAGGAGGCTGGGGCTTCAGCCCCGCGCAAAAGCGATACACAATGGGGCTTTAGCCCCTGATGAAAGCCTCAGTGAATATGTATCCCCATCTTCTCCCGGTACGCTTTCATTTTCTCCCAATCCTCGGTCACGTCGCGCTGCTTCTGCGTCAATTCTTCCCAGGTCACCGAAGGCCGCTCGGGAGCTTCTTCCACCATCCGGATGCAATTCTCAACCGGGCACACATTGAAACACAACCGGCAGCCCACGCAGTCCCCTTCCCGCACGCGCACCATCGGCCGCGTGCTAACGGCGGCCTGCCTGCCATTCGACCGCACGTCATAACTTCCCGGCGCCACCACGCTGCCGTCCTTCGCAATCAGGTCAATGCACTGGTGCGCCGTGTCGTTGCACGCCACATAACACAAATCGCACCGAATGCACTTCTCTTGATCAATCCGCGCCACGGCCTTGAACGACAAATCAAAATTCTTGAAATCCGAAACGCGCTGGACGCTCTTCCCCACCACTTCCGGGATCGTCTGGAAGCCTTTTTCATCCATCCAGTTGGAAAGCCCGTCGCACAAATCCTCAATAATACGAAAACCGTAGTGCATCACCGCGGTGCACACCTGCAAGCTGCTCGCGCCCAACAACAAAAACTCCGCCGCATCCGCCCATGTGGAAATTCCACCCATCCCCGAAATCGGCAGCTTCGATCCCGAGACAACAGAGTCGGTTCCCAGCGACGAAAGCATATTCAGCGCAATCGGTTTCACCGCTGGCCCCGCATATCCTCCGTGGCCGCCTTTTCCGCCGATGTTGGGCACAAGTTCCAACGTGTCCAGGTCCACCCCAATGATCGAATTGATCGTATTGATCAACGAAAGCGCGTTTGCCCCCGCAGCCACCGCCGCCCGCGCCGGCATCACGATATTCGAAATATTCGGCGTCAGTTTCACAATCACCGGGATTTTCGCCACCTGCATCACCCATCCGGTAATCTGCTCACAATATTCCGGCACTTGCCCCACGGCGCTGCCCATCCCGCGCTCGCTCATCCCGTGCGGACATCCGTAATTCAACTCGATTCCGTCTGCACCTGTGTCCTGAATCTTCTTGATAATTTCGTGCCATGCTTCCGGCTTCGATTCCACCATCGCCGAGACGATTACCGCGCGATCTGGCCACGCGCGTTTTACTTCGGCAATCTCGCGCAGGTTTTGCTCCAGCGGCCGGTCTGAAATCAACTCCACGTTGTTAATCGCCAGCATCTTCTGCCCACCATAGTGCCATGCGCCATAGCGGTTGGAAACGTTCAGCACCGGCGCCCCAATCGTCTTCCACACCGCGCCGCCCCAGCCCGCTTCAAATGCGCGGTGCACCTGCGCCCCGGAATTCGACGGCGGCGCTGACGCCAGCCAGAACGGATTCGGCGAACGAATCCCAGCAAAATTGATCGACAGATCAGCCACGGCCCACCAGCCTTTCGTGAATCGCGCGCGCCGCAATCTTCCCGTCTTGCACGGCCATTACCGTAGAAGCGGCTCCGACGGCGCGAATGCAATCCCCACCCGCGTAGACGCCGGAAATGCTCGTCTGCAACTTCTCATCCACCGCGATATATCCCTTCTGCAACTTCAGATTCAGCCGCGAAGCCAGTGAACTCTTCTCCTGCCCGATCGCCTTCACCACCTGACCTGCCGGAATCACGAAATGCGATCCTTCCACGGGCACGGGTGACGGCCGGCCCGAAGCATCTTTCGGCCCCAGGCTCATCCGCACGCATTCAACGCCTTCCACCACGCCGTTCTTCGCCAAAACCCGGATCGGCTGCGAAAGAAACTCGAACCGCACGCCCTCCTTCTTGATGAAATCGTATTCGTGCGGATACGCGGTCATTTCGCTCGCAGTCCGCCGGTAAATCATCGTGACGTGCTCCGCGCCCAGCCGCTTTGCGATCGTCGCGCAGTCAATCGCCGTATTCCCCGCGCCAATCACCACCACATTTCTCCCTACCTTCAACGCCTGCCCATCCATTTTGCTCTTCTCAATGTATTCCAGGCCATCCAGAATAAGATCTTCGCTGGCAATCCCCAGATTCGGCGTCGCGCCTAAGCCCAGGCCAAGAAAAACGGCGTCAAATCTCGATTGCAGATCGGAAAGCGCGAGATCCTTTCCAATTTCCCGGTGCGTCTCGACGTGCACTCCCAGCCCCTCGATCATCTGCACTTCCGTTAGTGCAATCACCACCGGTTCGCGCAGCCCGATAATTCCAAACGTCGAAAGCCCGCCGGCATAATTTCGCTTTTCAAACAGGGTCACTTCGTGCCCGCGCTTCGCCAGTTCCCCCGCGCAGGAAAGTCCAGCCGGTCCGCCGCCCACCACCGCGATTTTCTTTCCCGTGGGATTCGCTTTCGGAAAAACATTTGTACCCTTGTTGTAGATGTGGTCCATCGCATAGCGCTGCAGCCGCCCGATGGCAATGGGCTTGTGCTCCGATCCCATCACACACGCCCCTTCGCACAGTTCCTGCACCGGACACACGCGCGCGCAAGTAGCGCCCAGCAGATTCGACTCCAGGATTGTCCTGGCCGAACCGCGCAGGTTTCCCGTATAAATCTTCTTGATGAACTTTGGAATGTCGATATGCGTCGGGCAGGCGTGGGTGCAGGGTGCGTCAAAACACATCAGGCATCGGGTGGCTTCCACGAGCGCTTCGTGCGGCGTCAAGGGCGGCAGGGCTTCCTTCAATACCTCGCGCTCCGCTGCCGGCCATGCGACATTCTCGTTCAAGGCACCCTCCCGCTGGCTCCGGAGAATTGGAAACCCACAAGTGACGAAGAAGAAAGGTTAAATCTGCGGCGGTTATCTTTCCATCTTCATTTTCCGGCCGTTGCTAGACCCTCACTGGCTTCACGGCCTGGCTGCATCAAAAGATAATACAGCGATCCGGAAACGAAAAAGCCCACAAACCAGGCATAATCATACAGCCAACGCACCGCGGGAATCAGCAGTCCCGCCAGCGCCACGCCCACCCCGGCTGCTAGCGCGAGCAGCCCCCGGCCATTGAATCCCCCTCTGTATTCATAAAGCCCGCCTCGCCGGTACAAATCTCCCACGGCCAACTGCCGCTTCCGCACGAAGTAATAATCGAAAATCATGATGCCCGCGATCGGCCCCAGCAGCGCCGAGCATCCCACCAGCCAGCCAAAAATATAGGAACTGAAATCCGTCAACAGCTTCCACGGCATCATCAGGATGCCCACCACTCCGGTAATTAGCCCGCCGGTGCGAAACGAAATCAGGCTCGGCCGCAAATTGGAAAAGTCATTCGAAGGCGATACCACGTTCGCCGCCACGTTTGTGTTCAACGTAGCGATGAGCAGCGCAATCAACGCAACCAGCGCCACAAAAGGCTGATTGAACTTCCCCAGCAACACCACAGGATCCCAGATCGGCTGCCCGAAAATCACCGCCGAGGCCGAAGTCACCGCAACCCCGATAAACGCGTAGAGTGTCATCGCCGTCGGCAATCCCATCGCCTGCCCGGTCATCTGCGCCTTTTGCGACTTCGCATAACGTGTGAAGTCCGGAATATTCAGCGCCACCGTGGACCAGAAACCAACCATGCCGGTAAGCGAAGGGATGAAAAAGCGGATAAACTCCCCGGTCGTCCGGAACTTGCTCCCCGTGTGCAACACCGGCCCCAGCCCGCCGGCCTTGCGTGTAATCCATCCGAGCAGCAGCAATCCCACAATCAACATGAATGGCGCGCCGATGCCCTCGAGAAACTTGATCGTCTCAATGCCCATCCAGATCACCACCATGTTGATGCCCCAGAAAAAGAAGAAGCACACCCAATGCGCGCCTGCAAAATTCCCCGCCGCGGGCCACACAATCTTCAGCATCGAGTAGATCGCTTCCCCGCCGATCCACGACTGAATGCCAAACCATCCGCAGGCCACCAATGCCCGCAGTACCGCCGGTACATTCGCCCCGCGCACCCCAAACGAAGCCCGCACAAACACCGGAAACGGTATGCCGTATTTCGTCCCCGCATGTGCGTTCAAAAGCATCGGGATCAATACAATCAAGTTGCCCAGCAGAATCGTCCCCACTGCCTGCATCCAGTCCATGCCGCCCGCAATCAATCCGGACGCCAGCATGTACGTAGGAATACAAACGCTCATCGCCACCCACAGCGAGGCGTAGTTGTACGTTCCCCAGGATCGTTTTTCGATCGGAATTGGTGCGAGATCGTGGTTATATAGAGAGGGATCGACGTTAGTGAGCTGCATTTCCGCCCCGACTGGAAGTGCCAGTAGAGGCGCAAGCGTATCGGAAGCCGCGAAAAAATTCCAGCTTTGGAGGGACTAAAACGAGGGGAAAACGCGCTGACCGTTCGAACAAAAAAATAGGGGCGAACCGGCTCTTCGCTCGGCTCGCCCCAATTCAGACTAGAGGCCGATGACGTTCGCAGCCTGCAGGCCCTTGGGGCCCTTGGTGACTTCGAACTCAACCGCCTGACCCTCGTTCAACGTCTTGTAGCCGTCGGACTGGATCGCGGAGAAGTGCACGAAGACATCTTCCCCGGACTGGCGCTGAATGAAGCCATATCCCTTGCTGGCATTGAACCACTTCACTGTTCCTTGTTCTTTCACTGATGTTTCCTATTCTTTACTTTTGAACTATTTGCTGCTGCTCGACAGCGCCTCCAGCCGTAAAGCAAAAAAGGCCGCGAGTTTGAACTCGCAGCCCCTCTAAAATCGAATCTAAAGGTGTTACAAGAGCAACAAACGCATCTCCAGAGTAACACATTTTCCTGCCACCACCACAACTATTTTCGCCCTTCCTTCAAGTATGCACCCGTACACCAGCCAGCCGATTTTCCCCGCTTCTGCAAAGCTTGATGGTAGAGTTATCCCTGCCTATGAGCCTCCGCACTCTTCTCGCAAACGACCGCACGTTCCAGCAGCCCGTCAACTGGGGCGTCACCACGTTCATGATCGCGCTCCATCTCTGCGCCCTCGGCGCTATCTTCTTCTTCACCTGGCAGGCGCTCGTGCTTGCCGTGGTCATGTGGTGGGTCGCCGGCAGCTTGGGCATTGGCATGGGCTACCATCGCCTGCTCACGCATCGTGGCTACAAGACTCCCAAAATCATCGAGTATTTCCTCGCCACCTGCGGCACGATGGCCATTGAAGGCGGCCCCATCTCCTGGGTCGCCACGCATCGCATGCACCATCAGAATACTGACAAGGAAGGCGATCCCCATTCACCGCTCGATGGCGGCATCTGGGCGCACATGGGTTGGATTATCACCGGTCGCGCCATGCATCAGGATCGCACCGAACTTCTCCCGTATGTGCCCGACCTGCGCAAGGACAGGTTTTATCTCTGGCTCAGCAAGTGGCACATTGTCCCCTCGGTCGTGGTTGCGCTCGTGTTCTACGCCATTGGTGGCTGGCCCTGGGTCTTCTGGGGCGTCTTTGTGCGCACTGTGTTCAGCCTGCACGCCACGTGGTTGGTCAATTCGGCCACGCATATGTGGGGCTCGCAGCGCTACGACACCGGTGACAGCTCCACTAACAGCTTCTGGGTAGCCATCCTCACCTTTGGCGAAGGCTGGCACAACAATCACCATGCTCAGCCGCAGGCCGCTCGCCATGGGCACGCCTGGTATGAAGTGGACGTGAACTGGTACGGGATTTACGCGCTGAAAACGATCGGCCTGGCTTGGGACATCAAGCGTCCTCGTCTTGAAGCAGAGCCGGCCTTACCCATGGCGGCAGACTAATCATCCTTCCAAGTAATTGAAATTTTACAATGCTAGCGGCATGCCCGCCGGCCCTCACCTGTCCATGGAAACGATTGATTAGTAAAGATTTATAATTTCGGCCGCCTCTGGGAATTTTCCTCTCAGTCAAATTGTCACAACCACCGCCAGGACTGTAACTATTGACAGTTCCCTATCCCGCCCTTCTTCGTCATTATCTTTGCGTGCGTGGGGCGACTGATCCCGCTTTCTTTCTCGCTTCTTGGTGATCGCCTACGGATGTGCTTCCTTTCGAGCAGCCCGCGTTGACGGCAAGATCGTTTCGTTCTTTTCGACGGAGCGGAGTGCTTTCAGAAATTCTTGGGCGGAGAATTTCTGAGCGGCGCTGGGTTGCTCGAAAGTAGGCACCTCCTCCTTCGAGTCGAAATCTCGCCTCCTTCTCCTTTGTAACTCCCTTTATTTGCTGTATGCTTTTGGGCGCGTTTCTCTGCCGTCCCTGCTGTGCGCTGCAGAAAAACGGAGGCCTTCCCTTGGGAAAAGCGAGAATCCTGCTGGCCGACGACCACACCCTGGTCGCCGAAGCAATCAAGCGGTTGCTGGAACCCGAATATCACGTCGTTGGCGTGGTGCCAGACGGCCGCTCCCTTTTGCGCGAAGCTACTTCCCTCAAGCCGGATGTCGTCATCGTGGACCTCAACATGCCCATGCTCAATGGCATTGACGCTAGCAAACAGCTCAAGGCCGCCAACCCGGCCCTGAAGATCATCGTCCTCACGATGAATGAAGACGCAGAGATCGCCGCGGAAACCATGCGCACCTGGGCTTCGGGTTACTTGCTGAAAAAGTCCGCCGGATCCGAACTCGTAAAGGCGGTGAAGGAAGTCCTTCGCGGCGGAAAATACGTAACCCCGGCCCTCACCCAGCAACTGGTGGAACTGTCATCCCGCGAACCTCGTGCTTCGGAAACCGGCCGTGAATTGACACCCCGGCAGCGCGAAGTCCTGCAGCTTCTCGCTGAAGGTCACACGATGAAGGAAGCTGCCGCTATCCTCAACGTCGCAACGCGCACCGTGGCGTTCCATAAATATCGCATCATGCAAGACTTCGGCCTCGCCAACAATTCGGATCTCCTGCGTCTCGCCATTAAGCAGCGCATCGTCAACCAGGCCTGAGCCTCTTCTCTAGTTACTCCCAGGAAAATCTCGTCTCCCTCTGTTCTCCGTTCTGCTAGTCTATTCGTGGGATGGCCCGCTTGGGAGCAGGCCTTCCCTACCTTTCGGCAGAGCCCCACGTTTATACCTCCTGCCTAACTTTCACTTCACCGTGCAGGAGGATCGCCATGCCAATCATTCCGCGTCCCACGCCCACCAGCCGCGAAATTCTATGGGGCGAGGAAGAGATCATCGTCAGCAAGACGGACCTGAAAGGCATCATTCTCTACGCCAATCAGACATTTCTGCGCATCTCCCGCTACGCGGAAAACGAAATTCTCGGCCAGCCGCACAACATCATCCGCCATCCCGATATGCCCAGATGTGTATTTAAGCTCTTGTGGGACACCTTGGAGGCCGGCGACGAAATCTTCGCCTACGTGAAAAACATGGCCAAGGATGGCGACCATTACTGGGTCTTTGCCCACGTCACTCCCACCTGTGGCGCAAACGGACGTATCGTGGGATACCACTCCAACCGCCGGTGCCCCGAACGCAAGCACGTGGAACTCCTTGAAGGCATCTACGCCAAACTTTTGACCGAAGAAAAACGCCACGCCGATTGGCGCGAAGGCATGGCCTCCGCCGGACGCATGCTGCAATCCATGGTTGCCGAGCACCACATGGGTTACCCCGAATTCATCTTCTCGGCGTAAAGGAAGGAGCCAGTCATGAGCGACGCAACGACCTTCACGGAGGCAACACTCCAGGCTCCCTCCGGGCCGGACGCCTCGCCATCCCCGGAGTGCATTCTGGAGATGTACAGGGGCTGGCTGGGGCGCTGCGTTCAAGTCTGCGAGGAAGCCGCGAAAGGAAACCTCGAAATGCGCCTCCTCCATGCGGGCGAGTGCGGCGATTTCACCCCCTTAATGCATAGCCTCAATCACCTGTTGGATATGACTGACGCTTTCATGCGTGAGTCCCATGCGGCACTACAACATGCCAGCCAGGGGAAGTTCTATCGCCGCGTCCTGTTGCGCGGCATGCTCGGCTCGTTTCGCAACACGTCCAAGCTCACCAACGAAGCAACCGAGGAAATGGCCAAAAAGGATGCGAAACTCAAAGAGGCCGAGCATCAACGAGCGCGCATCGCGGAAGAATTCGAAGGCACGGTCAAAAAGGTCGTTTTCTCGCTGAGCGCCTCCGCGGATCAAGTGAAGCAGACCGCGGCCCAGCTCTCGCAAGCGGCGGGAGAGACCACCTCCGGAAAGGACGCCTTGCAAAACAAAACTCGCAAATCAGGGAAGGAAAAAGAACGGGCCCAGGACTTGAACACAGTGGTGACCAGTCTCGGTGAGGCTTCGCAGAAAATCGGTGGCGTGGTGAAGTTAATTTCGCAGATCGCCGCCCAGACCAATCTCCTGGCCCTGAATGCAACGATTGAGGCCGCGCGCGCTGGCGAAGCAGGCAAGGGCTTCGCCGTGGTCGCCTCCGAAGTGAAAAGCCTGGCGCGCCAGACCACCGAAGCCACCGGCGGCATCTCCCGGGAAATCTCCGCCATGCGCGAAACCGCCGCCCGCACCGCTGAACTTGTCAGCGGCACGAGCGGCACGATTCATTCCATGACGGAAATCTCCGGCCAACTCTCCCAGCATGCGGAAGAACTGGCCGGAGCTGTCGATTCTTTCTTGCAAAGTATTCGCAGTTAGCCGCGATAGGTAGTCACTTACTTCGATAGCGTCTGCCGCGCGGTCTTTTCGCTCCAGAAGTTCTGTCCCGTTTCCGGCAGCGTATAAACCGGATCGTAATACTCATACCGCCGGTTCAGCGCTTCCGGATCATCCGTCTCAATACCCGTGCGGTAATTCTTCGTCCAATAAGAAATGCCCAGTTGCCGGTCGTATTCCTTCACCTGGTGCACCCAGCGCTTGCCGACGAACGGCACGTCGCATACGATGCGCGGCGTCGCAAAGCCCGGCAAATAACCCATGATGTCGTGCTGCAGTTGCTGCGCTTCGTGAATCGCCAGCCGCCAGTGTTCGGCGTTGGGAATCATGTCGCACTGATAGAAGTAGTAAGGCATGATCTTGCCGTAATCGAGTAGCGCGAAACAAAGTTCCAGCAATTCGTTCGGCGAAGTATTCACACCTCGCAATAGCACGCCCTGGTTCCGTACGTCGCGGTAGCCCATATCCAGCAGCGATTCCACCGCCTTGCGCACCAGCGGCGTCACCTGCCGCGCGTTGTTCACATGCGTATGCACGGCAATGTCCACACCACGCTCGCGTGCCTTCTTCGCCAACCGCGCCAATCCTGCCTGAACTTCCGGCTGCAGGAAATGTTGCGGGATGGCGATCAATCCCTTGGTTGCCAGCCGGATATCCCGGATGTTTGGGATGTCCAGCAGCTTCGAAACAAAATCCTCGAGACTGGCGATCGGCGCATTCGCTATATCGCCGCCGCTCACCACCACGTCGCGCACCGAAGGTGTCACCCGCAGGTAGTCGAGCATCTGCTGGTAGCGGTCCTTCTGCGGAATCTGGAATTTCAGTTTCACCACCTGTGGCACGTCGTTGCCCACCAGGTCCATGCGCGTGCAATGCCCACAATATTGCGGACAGGTCGAAAGCAGCTCCGCCAGCACCTTCGTCGGGTACCGGTGCGTCAGCCCTTCCACCGCCCACATGTCCGCCTCGTGCAGCGAATCGCGGCTCGCCTTCGGGTGGCTCGGCCATTCCGGGTGCCGGTCGTCAAACGCCGGCAGCATGTAGCGCCGCACGGGGTCGTTCCACAAGTCCTTTTCATCCATGGTGTTGATCATGTGCGGCGGCACCAGGATGGACATCGTGGCGCGTTCCTTGATGTCGCGCTCCATCGAAGCCAGCAGCGTATCGGGCAGCAAATCGCCCATCGCGTCCTTCAGCTCTTTCAAATTCTTGATCGTGTGGCGACGCTGCCACAGTGCGGTTTCCCACTCTTCCTTCGTGACGTTCTTATACCCGGGGAACCGCCGCCAGTCCGGCTCAACAAACTCGCGCTTCAGTGGGTAGGTAAACGGCTGCTCGCCGGCGTGCACCCGCCCGGCCGGTTTCCAGGTCGGGCGCGCAGGCTTGGCTGCAGGCGTGATAGTCTTCGTCTCGCTCATACTCTTATCCTGTGTCTGGGGAGCTTTGTGTCTCGGAAGTCTTTACAACTTCTTTACAATTCAGGATAACGTACCCACAAAATTTCCGCCACCCCCGCTCTTTGCTCATCTCCAGCGTTTCTGCCAGGCGATTCTCTCTAACTGGTAGATACCTTCATTGCTATGTATAATCCACCCAACTCGTTACGGGAAAGGGATGGAATGCCTGATTCTCCCTCCGCTCCAGGCAAACTCGCCGAACCTCCCCACAATGAACCCCGATTGGAATCCTGGGGTGAAATCGCCGCCTATCTGCGCAGAGACATTCGAACCGTTCAACGCTGGGAGCGTTTCCATGGCTTGCCCGTGCGGCGATTGGTCATCGGCAAGCAAGGCCAGGTATACGCTTATCGTTCGGAACTCGACGCCTGGGTCCGTAAGCGCCAGCCGGGATTGGACGAAGATCCCTCCGAACCTGACGCCCCTCCAGACGACTCGACGGTTACCAAGGATTTTTCACCGGATAAGGCTCCTCCAATTGAGAAAGAAAAACCACGGCTTTGGTGGAGAATTACCCTTCCCGGCATCTTGCTTTTGGCTGCTACTCTCGGCTGGATGAATCCTATACACGATTGGTTTCGCGCACTCCTCTTCCCTTCTCAAAAGCACCTTCTTTTCGTCAGACCGTTCAACAGTTTGCCGCCGGATTCCGAGCAACAACTGTTTGTTAAGGGCCTGAAAGACGAAATGATCATTCAACTCGGAAGAGTGGACCCCGCACACCTCGGCGTATTCGCGCCCACCACCTCCGACGCGGAAGGCGCAAAATCCATCGCCGAACTTCGCAGTGGCCTGGGAGCAAATTATGTGCTGGAGGGCAGTGTCCGCCGCGCCTTGGACCAGTTGCGGATTGACGTTGTGCTGATTTCCACAAAAGACGGCAGCCAAGTTTGGTCGAAATCCTATACGGGTGAAGCCCGCGACATTCTGCGGCTTCAAGACAACGTCACCACGGATGTAGCGACTCAAATCGGCGCTACCTTGCCTGGATCCGCCACTCGCCGCGACCTTTTCCCCTTCGGACAGCAGGTGGATCCCAAGGCCTACGAAGCTTATCTCGAAGGGCGTGTCCATTGGTTGAATCGCGACTTGCTCCGAAGCCGCGAATCCTACGAACGCGCTTTGCAGATCGCTCCGGAATACTCCCGCGCCCGCGCGGGACTTGCCATGGTGTACCTCATTCTTGGCCAGTCCCCCAATGACGGATTGCAACCTTCCCAATCTGTGCCGCTGGCTCGCCAGGCCGCGGAAGCGTCTCTCCAACAAGATCCCCGAACAGCCGACGCCTATTGCGTCCTGGCGAACATCGCCCAATGCTACGACCACGACATGCAGCTGGCGGAACGCCTCTTCAGGCAGGCAATCGAGCTCGACCCCAGCAATGTCACCGCTCACGAGTGGTACGGCTACTTCTTGATGGTCAACAACCGCATTCCCGAAGCACTTCAGGAAACAAGGCAAGCCCTGGCTCTCGATCCGGCCTCTCCGCTTCTGCAAAACGTCCAGGGTGAGGTCTACTATTACCAGCGCGATTTCGATGCCGCGATCCGCCAGGAACTCCAGACGCTCCAGGGCAGCCCTGGTTTTCTCTATTCACGAATCTGGCTCGCCTCCGCCTACCGTGAAAAGAAACTCTATCCGCAGGCGCTGAGCGAGTTTGAGATTGCCCGCAAGCAGAGTAACGACGCGCCCGCGCTGCTGGCCCTTTACGGCCATGCGCTTGCGGTTTCGGGAGATATCACCGGAGCACACAAGGTTTTGCGGGATTTACAAAACATCTCTCAACAACGCTACGTTCCCGCGCTCTACTTTGCGGCCACATACACCGGCTTAGGTGACAAAGAACACGCCCTCGAATTCCTGGAAAAATCCTTCACCGAGCAAAACGATCGGCTCGTTTATCTGGGCGTAGACCCCATGGCGGACTCGCTCCGTTCCGATAAGCGGTTCCAGGACTTGATAAAACGTTGCGGGCTGCGCTAACCGGACCGTCTCTAGTTGTTCACCTCTTTTTTGACTCCTTTCGCGCGACAAAGTGCGACAAAAGGTGACACTTCGGCCTCTTTCGGGTTCTGACCTCCCTTACCGCTTGCTTGTCGTCGGCCCACTCGCCTAGGTTGACGCCATCGGCACCGGTTGAACGCAATCCTGGTGCCCACAGGAGAGATGGCCATGTTCCACACAGCGCTCGAAGCAGCAAAGAAAGCCGCGGTTCTCACTCTGGTCTTCTGGGGCTTGTGGGTGCCCCTCATGCAAGCCCAAAAGAAACCGGTCATCGTAATGCACCCATTCACTATGGCAAATGGGGTCATCTGGCCCTACGACATGCAGAAGATGACCACGCAAACACTCGCCGAACTTCAGCACAAGGATGGAGGTAAGTACGAAATCTCAAGCGAGCCACCTTCTGGCCGTGCCCATGTTTTCACCCTGGAGGGCGAGATTCTTGAATGGCACCCCGGTAATCGCGCGAAGCGTGTGCTTGTCGGGGTAGGCACTGGCCGCGAGACCGCCAGAATTCACTATTGGCTAACCGACGAAACTGGAAAGAAAGTCTTCGATCACGAAGACACCATTCGAGCGGAGTACTGGGGCAACGCTTACGCTGACTCTGTCGGCCAGCTCGCTCATCCATTCGCCGACAAGATAGCCGGACGCTTGGGCGACGCCAAACTCAACTAACTTAGCAGATCAAAGGTGCCAATCGAACAAAACACAGAGGACGCAATGGAAGCCGGCTCTTGGTTCCCGGTTTGTTGAGGAGCTGTCTCATGAGTTTCAGTTCAATACATCTGACTTTGTCCGGAATCGTGGTCACGGTGATAGCTTCCGTGCTCCTGGCCGAGCTCGCCGGTTACGGCCTGCACCGCCTTATGCACAGCGGCAGGATCCCGGCCCTCAGCCGCGCGCATCTGATTCACCACTTGTTGTTGTACGGTCCGCATCAGCCTATGCGCACCCCGCATTACAAGGATGCCACCCTGGACCGTCCTTCCCTCGGCAACGTCGGCATGGAGTGGATTGTTCCTTCCGCGCTGATCCTGGCGTTTTGTTGGAGGGCCATGTGGCTCCTTGGCGTCCCACTCCCTTATCGCTGCCTGGCCTTCGCAACTCTCTTGAGCTGGTCCACATTCATGTTCAGTTATCTGCACGACCGGATGCACCTCCAGGGATTCTGGATGGAGCATACGCCCTTTCTCGGCTCTTGGTTCCGCAATGCCCGTCGCCTTCACGATATCCATCACCGGTCGATCAACAAAGACGGGCAAATGGACAAGAACTTCGGCATCGGATTCTATTTTTACGACCGGATCTTTCGGACTATTGCCAAGCGCCACTGTCCATTCAACTGGCACGGCTATCGCGAAGCCATACGAAAAGCCGAGCTCGACGAGGAGATGGATGAGGAGTATTCCCGGTTTCCTTCCGCATTTCACATGTAAATACACACTTGCAAAAAACAGAAGGGCGCCCGGCACCCGGGCGCCCTCTTCACCACGCACCGCTTCGGAGGCACTTCTGCCGCTTACGCGGCCTTCACATCAATCTTTACCTTCTTCACTACTTCCGCCTTCGGCAGTGTCAGCTCCAACATACCGTTCCTCAGCACTGCCTTCACCTTCTCGGGGAGAATCTCCACAGGCAGCTTCACGCTCTTGTAGATGTGGGTCTTCTCCTCGTAGTAGGGAACCTCCTCTTTCTCCTTCGCCTTACCCTCTTCCCGGACTTCCTTCTTGCCGGTGATCGCCACTCTCCACGGCTCGCACGTAATGTTCAGTTCCTTCTCGGTGAAGCCAGGAACCTCCGCGCGTACCACCAGGGTGTCCTCGGTCTCATACAGCTTCAGGAAGATAGGTTTGGTGATCTCTGGCTCCGTGCGGAGCAGGTTCTCCAGTTCACGCCCAAAGAACAGCGGCCTCTTCTCCAACAGCTCAAACGGCCGCCGGGCGATCATGTCAAAAAACTCCTCAACATGCTTTGGCCATGACTCGAATTCCTCGTACGGCACCGGAATCGGCTTCATTGCCTTCTCAATTTTGCTCTCGATCATGACATCCTCCTCAGGACAAGCAGGATCGCAGCCAAGAAGGGGGGCTTGAAACTTGTTAAGCGAGAGATTTGGAAGAACCCAAACCAGCCGGCCGGACAACGACTCGCGCAGCCGGTCACACTCCTCTTCTTGTCTCTGGATCCTCTACATGATTGGATGCAAGAAGCGCGCCAGCCTGCTGCCCAATTGTGCAAAAGTGGGCATCTCCTTGCTCGTCAAACTTCAACGACGCGTTTGTCTACCTGACGTGCGAGCTTCTTCGCGAAATTTGTGAGAAAATTCGCGCAGCGGTTGCGCCGCTTGCCGCACCGCTGTTGCATTTCGCCTTGTTCTGCGTCACAAATTTTTTCCTGCTTGAAATTTCCAGAGAGGCAGATTCGTATCCTTATTTAGAATGGTTCCCATGCCCCGCCGCTTTCCCATTGCGCTCCTGTGTGTCCTGTGCCTCGTACTGGGCGTGGCCAGCGTCACACGCTCCGGCGACATCCAAAAGATCCACCCCACAGGTTACGTCACCGACCAGGCGGGCATCCTCCAGCCGCAAACCAGAACCCAGTTGGAAGCGCTTTGCACGGAGTTGGAGCAAAAGACCGGCGCGCAAATGGCCATCGTCACCGTGAGTTCCCTCGATGGCAGCGACATCGAAACCTACGCCGTGGATCTTTACAAGCAACTTGGCGTCGGCAACAAAAAGAACAACGAAGGCGTCCTCCTCCTGGTCGCACCCAACGACCGCAAATACCGTATCGAGGTTGGCTATGGCGCCGAACCCGTTATCACCGATGCCCGCGCCGGCGATGCTGGTCGCCTGATGGTTCCCTACTTCCGGCGTGGCGATTATAGCGGCGGCATTACCGCGGCGGCCTGGCAACTCGCGAAGTACATCGCCGACGACAAAGGCGTCACGCTTTCCGGTGCTCCACCAGTCCAGCCCGTTAAGCAAAACGATGACGGGCTCAGCGGTGTGGCCATCTGGATCGTCATCGGGATTATTCTCTTGGTGATTCTTCTCTCACGCTCGGGCGGCTCCGGCAGTAATATCAATCGCCGCGGCGGCAGCAGCGGCTGGTGGATCGGCCCAATGATCGGCGGTGGTTGGGGAGGTCGCTCGGGCGGTGGCTGGAGCAACGGTGGATGGGGCGGTGGCGGAGGCGGCTTTGGCGGATTCGGCGGAGGAATGAGCGGCGGTGGTGGCGCGAGCGGCGGCTGGTGACACAGGAATTCTCGCGCAGGAATGGAGTGGCTCTCATGGAAGGAAAACTCGCGGAACTCGTGAGCCGTCTGAAAGAAGCGGCGGGCAAAAACCTGGAGTCCGTGGTTCTCTATGGCTCCGCCGTGCGCGGCGATTTTCATCCCGGTTCTTCAGACCTCAACGTCATGTGCACCCTGGTCACGATTGACCTCGCCGAGCTTCAATTGCTCGCTCCGGTCGTGCAGTGGTGGACTCACGAAATGAAGGAGCCTGCTCCGCTCTTCTTCCTGACGGAAGAACTCCGCAGTTCCACCGACGTGTTTGCCATCGAAAGCCTCGACATCAAGAAATTCCACCGCGTCCTTTTTGGCAAGGATCCTGTCGCCAATTTGGAAATTCCCATGAACCTTCATCGCGTCGAGGTCGAACACGAACTTCGCCTCCTGCTGATGAAGCTCCGCCAGCACGTCGCCCTTGCCGGTCACAACGAACTGGAACTCGGCGCCGTCCTCCGCAAATCCATCTCCTCGGCCAGAACCCTCCTCCGCCACACACTGCTCGCTTTTGGCGAAGAGCCGCCCGTCGTTGCTACCGACATCTTCGCGCGCATTGAACAACTCACCGGTGCAAACGCGGAAACCTTTGCGGCGATTTATGCCCGGCACGAAAGCGGCGTCTGGAAAAAAGATCCTTTCGTGCTCTATGACGAGTTTATGCATGCCCTGGAAAAGGTGATCACCACGCTGGACACCATGGTTCCCAAGGAAGAATGGAAACGCGCAGGCGCGTAGATTTTCGTAAATCTCAATTCTCGAGGTCGCTATGAAAGCTATTGTTCTTTTCCTTGTGATTGTTGCGATTCTGGCCTTCGTCCTGGGCGGCGCCTATTTCAGCCGCCGTAACCAGATGGCCATCAAGAAAGAGGCCGTCAACGCCGCCTGGGCCCAGGTGGACGTCGTCCTCCAGCGCCGCGCCGATCTCATCCCTAACCTCGTCGAAACCGTGAAGGGTTATGCCGTGCAGGAACAAACGGTCTTCGGCGACATCGCCGCGGCTCGCGCTGCCCTCATTGGCGCCAAAACACCGGCAGACAAGATCGCGGCCAATGGACAACTCGACTCAGCTTTAAGCCGCCTGCTGGTCATCGTCGAAAACTATCCGCAACTGAAGTCCAACGAAAATTTCATGCGTCTGCAGGATGAACTCGCCGGCACCGAAAATCGCATCGCCGTCGAGCGTCGCCGCTACAACGAAACCGTTCAGGACTACAACACCTACATCGCCCTTTTCCCCAACAGCCTCGTCGCCAGCATCGCCGGCTTCGCTCGCAACGACGCTTACTTCAAAACCGAAGAAGGCGCTCGCCAGGCCCCCAAAGTCAATTTCGACTTCAACAAACCGGCAACCTCGCCCGCGCCAACCCAAACTCCAGCCCCCGCGCGCCCATAACTAACGAACCTTGAAAAAACAAAGAGGCAGCTCTCTTCTAAGCCGCCTCTTTATTCATCCGGGGTGCCCCACCTCGGTTTGTGAGGGTGGGTCTTCTCTTCCACTACTGACTACTGACTACTGACTTCCGACTCCCCCCAAAAACTCGC
>Ga0335069_10001990_pt1 | contig 32117 bp, 28 predicted proteins | sample Lox_Sample_11_FD_206714 | JGI IMG/M metagenome (GOLD analysis project Ga0335069, IMG submission 206714) | Soil microbial communities from Loxahatchee National Wildlife Refuge, Florida, United States - Lox_Sample_1.1 | ecosystem: Environmental > Terrestrial > Soil > Wetlands | place: USA...
ACCGGCAAACAGGATGTTCCTCTTTATCACCGCGATCAGATTCTGGTCGGGTTTCTCCGGCCCTTTGGAGCGAAAGAAGTTGTACAGGAGATTGCGCAGGCAGGCGTCATGTCGTTTTCCGTCGAACTGATGCCCCGCACCACACGTGCCCAGAGCATGGATGCGCTTTCCTCCATGGCGACCGTGTGCGGTTATAAGGCCGTGCTCATGGCCGCCGATTCGCACCCGCGCATCTTTCCCATGCTGACTACGGCTGCTGGAACCGTGACGCCGGCGCGCGTGTTCGTGATCGGCTGCGGGGTCGCCGGATTGCAGGCTATCGCAACCGCTCGCCGCCTCGGCGCAGTGATCTCTGCCTACGACCTTCGGCCTGCTGCGAAAGAGCAGGTGCAAAGTCTGGGTGGCCGGTTTGTCGAGCTGCCGATTGAGGCAAAAGATGCACAGGACGCTCGCGGCTATGCGCGGGCTCAGGATGAGGATTTTTATCGCCGCCAACGCGAACTGCTAGGGAAAGTCGTGCAGGAGAGCGATGTAGTCATCACGGCGGCAGTCATTCCCGGCAAGAAGTCACCCGTTCTTGTCACAGAGGAGATGGTGAAAGGCATGGCCCCTGGTTCGGTCATACTCGACTTGGCCTCGGAGCGCGGCGGCAACTGCGAAATCACCGAAACTGGCAAGACGGTTATCAAGCACGGCGTCACCATCATCGGGGCCATCAATTTGGCCTCCGGTGTTCCGTATCATGCCAGCATGATGTATGCGCGCAACCTGGCCGCGTTTCTTACCCATCTCGTCAAGGACCAGAAACTGAATCTGAACATGGAAGACGAAATCGTGCGTGAGACGTTGCTGACCAAGGGTGGCGAAATCGTACAACCGAGGGCCCGCGAGTTTTTCGGCTTGCCTTCCCTACAGCAGGGTTGACGAAATTTTCTGACGGAGGAGCGATGAACAGTTCCAACCTCATCGATGCGCTTTTCATATTCGTGCTCGCCGGGTTTATCGGGTTTGAGGTGATCCGGCGCGTTTCGCCCCTGCTGCACACGCCTCTCATGTCCCTCACGAATGCCCTGGACGCCATCGCCGTCGTCGGCGCGATCGTCTTAGTCGGAGAACACAAGAGCACCCTCGCCACGGTCTTTGGATTTATCGCCGTCGTGGCCGCCACCAGCAACATCGTGGGCGGCTTTTTCATTACCGATCGCATGTTGAAGATGTTCAAATCCAGCCGCCCGGCGGCCAAATCATGACATCGGAACTCGCAGGAAGCCAGATCGCGATCGAAGTCCTTTATCTCATCGCCAGCGTACTGTTCATTCTGTCGCTGAAATGGATGAGTTCGCCGACCACCGCCCGCCACGGTATTTGGGCGGGCGAAGCGGGCATGTTGCTGGCCATCATCGGTACGCTTCTTCGCAACGGCCTCCACGACTATCACCTCATCGCTATTGCCCTGGTTCTCGGCACCATGATCGGTATCCCGCTGGGCCGCGTCGCGATGACAGCGGTTCCGCAGCGAACCGCGCTCAGCCATGCCTTCGGCGCACTTTGTGTGACTCTGGTCGGGTCGGCCGAGTTTTACCTGCGCACGCCCGATATCTCGCGTTTCATGATGGCCGTCCTTTCGATCGAAGTCATCCTCGGCGGACTTACCGTCACCGGAAGCCTGATGGCCGCCGGGAAACTACAGGAGATTCTTCCCCAACGCCCACTCACCTACAAGGGGCAGAATCTTGTTAACTTCCTGCTGCTTGCCGTCGCCCTCTTCATCGCGGTCACCCTTGTCCTTCACCCGGATCACAAAACATGGTTCCCGTTCATGGTCCTCCTGGCGCTGACTTTCGGCGTGCTGCTGATTATTCCCATCGGCGGCGCCGATATGCCGACCGTCATCTCGCTCTTGAACGGATATGCGGGCCTTTCCGCATCCGCCATGGGTTTTGTCCTCAACAGCAAATTACTCATCATTGCCGGCGCGCTCGACGGATCGTCCGGTTTGATCCTCTCCATCATCATGTCGAAGGCCATGAACCGGTCATTTACGAATGTTTTGTTTGGTGCCTTCGGCCAGGTGCAGGCTTCGGCGGCAGCAGGCGAGGTGAAGCCGGTGCGGAGCGCCACACCCGAAGAAGCGGCTGCGATCCTCTCGGCGGCAAACCGCGTAATTATCGTTCCCGGTTACGGTATGGCAGTCGCACAGGCGCAACACAAAGTCCGCGAGCTGTATGACGGTCTCACGAAACGCGGTGTCGACGTTAGGTTCGCCATCCATCCGGTTGCCGGACGTATGCCGGGCCACATGAATGTTCTGCTCGCCGAAGCTGATATCCCTTACGACCGGCTTGTCGAAATGGATGAGATCAACGGAGACTTCCCGCAAACCGACGTGGCTCTTGTCATCGGCGCGAACGACGTAACCAACCCGGCCGCTCGTTCCGATACCACGAGTCCGATTTATGGCATGCCCATTCTCGACGTCGACAAGTCTCACACGGTGATGGTCATTAAGCGCAGCATGAATCCCGGTTTTGCCGGCATCGACAACCCGCTCTACTATCTCGATAACACCCTAATGCTATTCGGCGACGCGAAGGCGTTTGTTGGCCACATTGTCCGCGAGCTTGGCGGGGGCCACGCCTGATGAGTAGGGTCGGATAAGAATTGCGGGAGAGAAAGAGATTTCAGAAACTGCGGAATGGACGATGTGGCTGGCGTCGTCCTTATCTGGTGGCATGCAGTCTCGCGAACCAATCGTCGCGAGACTGTAGCCCGACCAGATTTCAAGCGGCTTTCTTCATCTGCCTGACTTTTGCCCACCGCGCTTTTTGCGCCAGAGAAATCCGGCGCCGTCCTGCGGCGGAAAGCACGCGTTTTACACGCATTGCGCCTGCTGTTGTACCAGCGCCTCGGGTCAGCTTCTCCAATACAGAAATTGCCTCCCCAAGCCTCTGGACCTGGTTTTGTGCATCCCGGCGTTCCTGGCGAAGCCGGACTAGGGCCTTAGCTATGTTGGTCATTCAAAATACCCCCCTCGGGTAAGTTACGTCCGCCATTCTAGTACCACGGCGTGTCATTTTGCCAGAATAATTCGACGCCAAATCGATTTAATTAAGCTTGGAACGGTGACCCAAGGATAAGCCGCGGCAAGTGAGATGCCTTACTGGGCACCCTATTCCAGAGGCGGTAGTAGTTGAGAAGATCCCAACAGAAAGAACATTCCTACACCGAGACTGTAGATAGCCGTCAAACCCGTGACTACAAACTGGAACCACGGAAGCCGTGAACTCATACCGAATAGTCCCACCGAAAGCGCCGTCATGATGGTGTTCATGATCAACAGCCCCACGATAAACACCGCTAAACCTAGGAACCCCTTGCTAATTCCCCCTAGGTTTGCGGTTAGCAGAAAGATCATGAGCTGGCTCGGTGTCTCTGCGCCTAATCCGTGCACCACCCCGATCCCGAATACTGATTTGGGACTGTAGTCCCATGTTCCTGATTCGGGCCTAGGGTGCTCATGATCGTGCCAGTAATTCTTGATCTTCCAATGCAGCCAGCGCAGAGAAGCCGCCAGGATGTGAAATCGGCTCCGCGGTGCCGGATCACCTTTAAACAGCGAGCCCAAAACGTACAGGCCCAGAACCAGCAGCGTAATTCCGACCAGCCGCTCGGCGATCCTGTCCATGCCGTGCGGCAGAGACAGCTGGAAGAAAATGACGGCGCTTCCCAGCACAGCGACCGTGGAAGCATGGCCAATCGCGTAGAGCAAGCCGAGCTGCATGCCACGCCGGCGGTCGGTTTGCACGCTCGTGATGTCCGTGATGGCGGCTATGTGGTCGTAGTCGAATCCGTGATGAAAGCCCAGGACGGCAGCCGAAAGAAGTGCGATCTGAAGACTGGTCGACGTTGCGGTCATTCGCGTTCGTACGATACGGCAGGCATTTCATTGTTCCACAACCAGAGACTTTTCGGAAATCAACGGCAGTACTTCATGCTGCAAAGCGCGTCGGATCCGTCGTTACTTTGGTCTCAAACAGTAAACCCTTCGGCTTTTCAAAAGCAGCTACAATGTGGGTATCCGACCGCAACTGGAGGGAGTTGTGAAGCCTAAGCATCTGCATGGTGCCTTGATAGCCTTTTGCCTGATGACGCAGTTGTTTTGCGTGGGTCTTTCGGCGCAGGTTCCCACTCACGCGCGCCATGTGGGCGTGCCCCAGGACTGGTCGTCGCACAATATCATTTTCAGTAGGGATGCACTCGCACAGCACCCAGAGATTGCCGACCGCGAGCCCCGAATTCGCCACCAGTTGCGACTGCGAGCTTCAGTTGCCCGCACGAGTGCCGCTCCCCAGGCGAGCCTGGCTATCGGCGAACTTTCCACTCAGCCCCGTGATTGGAACGTGTCTCTAGGGAGGGGGCGTGTGTCGTCGAGTATGTTCCCGGCAAAGTTCTCGTTTGATGCCGACGCTTCACCAGACTGCACCAACGATTATGTCGTTTTCGGTCTATCCGTCGCCGGCGTCACCGGCGGGCAAGCCAATCTTGTCGCGTTCAATAATCTTTACTCGGGAGCGGGCGGGTTATGCGGTGCGGCGCCAACGGTCTTGTTTGCGTATAACGTCAGCTCCGTCGTGGGCGGTCTGGTGCGGACTTCCCCTGTTCTTTCCGAGGACGGGACCAAGATTGCCTTTGTCGAAAGCCTGGGATCTTCCGCGATCTTTCACGTGCTCACGTGGACCGCAGGGCAGGGAGCCGTTCTGAATGCCGCGGCGCCTACCATGACTTCCTTGACCTTCTCAACGACGGACACATCGACCACGACTTCGCCCTGGTACGACTTTGTCAGCGATACGGCCTACGTTTGCGATGACGGCGGATTGGTGTATCAGATCACCGGCGTTTTCAACGGAACGCCCACGCTTTCCGGGGCGCCCTGGCCGGTTTCAGTCGGCGTTCGCCCACTGAGCCCGCCCGTGCTCGATAGCGGACTCGGTCTTCTCATGGTCGGCAGCCGCAACGGCAACCTTTACCAGATCGACATAACTACAGGCGCTGTTTCAACGCTTGTCGTTGGCGTTCACGGCGGCACCACGCCTGGCATCGCCGGTGGTCCTATCGTCGATGTCACCAACGGAACGACGTTCGTCGTCAGTGCTAACGACGGTACTTCGGGTGTAATCGTCGAGGTAGACACCGCCACCCTGCTCCAACTTTCCAAAGCTCGCATTGGCATTGCCGCGCAAAGCGGCACGAACATGTTTATTTACCAGCCCGCCTTTTCGAACAGCTATTACAACGATCCGTCGAATGGCAATGTCCATCTCTGCGGAACCGATTCCGCAACGACGGATCCGTGGGAATACTCTTTCGGATTTGTCGGACGAACCATGAAAACCACCCCAGCTGGCAAACAGCAGCTAGCTACCTCGACAGCCGCCCGCTGCACGGGCTGGACCGAGTTCTTCAATCCCAATATCGGCGGCGGCACAGACTTCTACTTTTTCGGCCTGACCACCGACTGTTTCGGAGTTGGCACCTCGGGTTGCGTCATGGAACGTGTGGGCCCGACGTTGACTTCAGTTGCGATTTCCGGAGGCCCGAGCGGTATCGTCGTAGACAACGACAGCACCGCAGGACAGGCCTCCAGCATCTATCTGACATCGGAAAGGGCGGTTGCAGGGAACTTTACGGCTTACAAGTTCACTCAAAACGGGCTACAGTAGCCAACCAGCGAAACAAGAAGGCCCTGTGCAGGATCTCAAGCTTGATCCCGCACAGGGCTTATTGCTGGCTGGTTGGCCAGGCATCTTCTCGGGCTACTGCGTCACAATCGTCCAACCTTTATCCTTCTTGGCCACCAGAATCGTAACCTTGGTCGGCGACGCGCTGTAGAAGGCAGCTCCGAATTTGTCGATCAGCGTCGAGCGATCCCAGGTGTTGAACTTCTTCACGGCGGGGCCGGCGGCATCCAGGACTTCGCCGCCCTTGGTCGGTTCCCACTTCCAGGTATAGTCCAGTTGCGCCTTCTCCGGGCTCAGCATCGTGATCTTGTCGACACTGACTAGCTTGCGTTGCGCCAGCGGCACTGTGTATCCCTTTCCGTCATCGGTTTTCTTTTCCTGCACTCCCGCAATCTCTCCAAGGAACGATTCGCCTTTCTCCGTCAACGTAATCGGCGTCTTGTTCTTTTGCGTCTTGCCCAGCTTCACGTAGCCTTCCTTTTCAAGCAGGCGGTAGCGGGGGTCGGGCTGAGTCTGATCCGAGACCATGCCAGTCTCAAACTTGAGCGTTGCCGGGCCTTGCCGCTCCAGCGCAGCGGTTACGATCGCGTTCGCCTCGGCCGCGGAAACTTCCGTCCTGCTCCACAGCACGAAATAAAGGGCAACTCCCGCGATCCCTACAATGAGAGTCACAATCAGCATCAGCGGAACAATGGATGACGACTTCTTTTCCATTTCCAGCTCTTGTTCGAACATGGCATCCTCCAGACAGCGCGTCAGGCCCAACAATGCGGCCGATCCAGCTCAATTTTGCGCCTTCAGTGGGCATAGCCCTGTGACGTGGCTCACACACCTCGGTTGAATGGATCACCAATCGAATTCGCCCGGGAAGCATGTCGTTTCAAATCAGAGGCAATCGATTGCATTCATTGCTAAGGCAGTCGATGAGGTCGTCCTTGTAAGTCGATGAAAGTACAGCCATGACAAGTCCGATCCCGATGGACCTGGAATTGCCCTTGCCGGAGCCATGTCGTGGGCACGGACCATTGTCGAGGGGTGCCTCCTAAGATGCGCACGCCGCATCCGCGTCGTGTCGATTTCGCGGCCTCAAGGTTGTTCGATCACTGCTCGTATCGTCGCCGTCAGCCTCGTCTTCGCCAACCTGACTGCAACAAACGCGTCGTCGAGTATTATCGCGGCCGATTCTGAGGCACATCATCGCTCCAACCTCGTTCAAACTGAACGTCGCCTGCGTCACGTCCCGGCGCACATCTCTGAATTCGGTCCGGCCGCGGCGCCTTTGGCTGTGCCCAAGTGCGGCAATATTCGTGCTCCCGAGGCTTTACTTACTCCCGACCCGCTGCTTCCTGGCGACACCGAACTTTCTGTGCGTGTCAGCTTTATCGTCGGCTCAGACGGCCACGTGCACAGCGCTTTTCTGCTGAGCGGCTCCGACAATGTGGAGGACCAGGTTCTGCTGCGCGCTGTCCGCAGTTGGCGCTACCGTCCTGCGCTGTGCAACGGCGTGCCCACCGACTCGGAAGCTCGCGTCCGATTCACACTCCGGTAGACGTAAATTCCCCTACAATAAGCCGATGAGGATTCCGTGAGCGACGACCCCAAATCCACCGACCCAAAAGCGGAGAAAACTGTCGAGAATCAGGAGATCGACGAGTTTTTCCACCGCCTGCCGTCGAACTTTCGTTGGCCCAAGCCGAACGCCGAGGCCGTGGCGGCCGCGGTTGAAATCGTCCAGCGAATGTCGGGTGGGGCGACCGTTGCTCAGGAAATGACCGCTGCCGGCGAAGAGCACGCTGAAACCGGAACTGCCTGTTCCGCCTGCGGCGGGGCACTGCCTGAGAACGCCCGATTTTGTGTCTGGTGCGGGGTCCCACGGGATGCCAGCCTCGCCAATTCAGCCAACTTCGCTGCGAGATCAGGATCGCAGCATCACGTTCACCATCACTACCATCACGTCATGACGCAGGCGGGAGGCCCGTCGACGGCGCCCGGCGCGCAAACCGACTCCGCTGCGCCTCGCAGTCGTGCCGCGGGCACCGGCAATACCGCTCCCGGCAGTCGCGCCGAGGTCGCAGCACGGCAAGTGGTGCAAGATTGGGCGCAAGCCTGCAACATCCGTCAGATTGACGATCTTCTCGAGCTCTACACGCCCGACGCCACGCTGATTCGCGCCAGTGTCCCGCCTGTAAGAAGTTTGCCGGCAATCCGCGAATTCCTGGTGTCAGTGCTGGAAGCGGGACTCGGCGACATCGAAATGGAGTCGTTGCGAGTGGAAATGCTTGGCGATATAGCTATCGACCTCGGCCGCTGCAAGATGCTGGTCCCCGTGGCCATGGGAAAACGGCGAGAGGAGCGCGGAAAATATCTGATCGTCCTCGTGCGGCAGTCCAATGGCACGTGGAAGATCCTTGCCGACTCTTGGTCCACCGACACGCCGGTCGCCGCGCCGCACGCCCGCTCTGCCAAAAGCTAATGGCCCTAAGATGCCCGCGATTGGAGCGCAGGTGTCTCGCTGTCAGATCGATCGCGCTCTCCTAAAAACAAAACCCCCGATCCTCTCAGACCGGGGGCAGGTTAAGCCTTTCGACCGCTTTCCGTTAGTTCGAGCTGTTTCGTGTAGTAAACAGCTGCCGATACCCGAGCGTATTCACATCGCGGAACATCGGGGTTCCGGGTGGCAGTCCCTGCGGGTTGGTGAAGTCGTTGTCGAAAATGTAATTACGCACTGGCGGTGAATACACCGAGTACGTGCAGCACTTGAATAGGCCCGTGTTGTATGTCGCGTAGTAGAGGCTCACCAGCGATCCGCCGTAGTTGAGTGTGTCTCCGCTCCAGTCTTCCAGGAAGCGCAGGAAGTTGTGCACGCCGCCGTCGGTGCCCGTGCCATAGTTGACCGCCGCCTCCCAGTTCGGGAACGGGAAGGAACGATTTTTGCCGCCCGCAATGGCGACTCGGTAATAAGTCGTCGCGGCGTTGCGGTTGCCCGCCACCGGACCGCCGGCGAACGTCACGTCACTGTTTCCAGGGATGCCGACCGTGCTGACGAGGTCGTTCCAATTGTTGGAGAGGATCGTGACTGCATCGCCGATAACCGCTGCCGACGAATGGCCGGTAATGTCCGCGCCGCCCGTCCAGAACGGGTCCGCCGAGTTGCTGTTGTAGTCGCCCTGAATATAAACAGGATTTTCGGAAGCTACGGTAAATCCGCCAGGAGCCGCCAGCGTCGCGCTAGCGTCGGTGCGGCGTGGCACATTGCCGAACGCTCCATCGACGAGCTTAAGGACATGCCGCGCGCCGCTGACCCAATTCTTGCGGCCCGTGGTCGCGCAGGAATTCATGCGAAGATACGGATTGTCCGGAGCCGCGGCAATAATCTGACCGTTCAGATTCGTTGTGCCGTTGAAAAATCCCAGTCCCAGGTTGGCCGCTCCCCAGTTGTCCAGGTTGCCATCTTCGTTTACGTCTTCCGGTGAGTTGCCGGTTGGCGACTCGAGTACACCATCCGGAACGCCGGCGGCGCTGCCCGAGTTGACCACGTCCTCCAGGCCCGAGTCACCGCTCTTCTCGTTGCCGTTAAACGGAGAATTCGGGTTCTTGATCTTGCCGCGCCGATCGGAGAAGTACAGCACGTACCCGTTCTGCGCAAGATAATCAACACTGGGGCCGCTGCTGCCAATCGTGCCTCTCAACCAGCGGAACAGGTTGCCTACATCGATTTCGACCGCGTTCATCAGGCCGTTAACGGAGCAGCTATTGTTGCCCCAATCTTTGTCGCGAGCTTCCCCTTCGCGTGCGTCGTAGAAATTGATGGGGTAGTAGTTGAATGCGCTGATGCTCTGCGTGGCGGTCGTGGAATTGGTGACGCCAAACCAGGGGTTTGTGCTGGTCGAGGGCGCCGGCGACATGGATGCATCGGTCAACACCTCCGGCGGCAGAGGATTACTCCACTGGTCACATTTTCCACTGGTGACATGGTTGCAAACGGGAGCGAGTCCGGTGAAATCCCTTGGGGACGTGAGGTAGTTCAACGAGCCGGTCGCTCTCCGGTCGGCTGGTTCTTGCAGAAGCAGAATAGCGTTGGGGTTGATCGGGTTTGCGCCCGCAGCCGTGGGCGGTGTCGTGCCGCGCGCAAACCCCAATTGCAGCCACTCCATTGTGACTGGATTCCAGTTGCCAGTCGAATCCTTGTATTCCACCCGCAGATAGCCGTCAATCAGATTCCAGTTCGTGGTCGTCACATTCGCGTAATAGGGATAGGGCACCGAGCCGCTGGTTGGACAACCTGCGGGAATACTGCCTGACGCCACGTTCGTAGGCGGGCAGAGCGGTATGACCGGAGCGGGCGTACCTGAACCGCCAGTGCCGGCGACAATGGGTGCCCCGGCGGGAACCAACGTCTGTGCTCCGACGGCAGGCGTTGCCGGTCCGTAAGCCCAATCGTTTGCGATGCTTGAAGTAGTGTTGGCTGTCGGACAATAGGTACCGTTGCAGTTCGTTACATCCGCTATGCCGTTGGAAGCAGCAGCAAAGTACAAGTTGTAAGTATTGCCTGACCCGAGCGCGGGCAGTCCCACGGGATAATAGGCCGAAGAGGTTCCGGTGGTGGCAATTGTTGAAGTCGCAATTCCGAACTGGTTGCTCGGTGTAGCGCCGCCAACGTTCGCAAGGCGCACGTTGTTGGCGTCGGCCGCGCCGCCCGGCAGTTCCGCCGGATCGTCGCTCAGCAGAATTCGAATCTGCGCCAGGTTGTAGTCGCGCGACTGACCCAGGAGCGACGCCGGGTCCTCACCGTTGCGCGGACGCCGAATTAATTCATAGGGGTGAGTCGTGCCGTCCACAAACGGCATGGAGAGCTGCTTCGCCCCCGTTCCCGTTTGGCCGCTCGCTGTATTGCCATAATTGCCGTTGATGATCTCGTAGTTTGTCGTCGTCTTGGAGAACGTATACCACGCGTTATTGCCGTTATAAGGAGACGCTGGAGGATTGCCGCCCGCGCCCTGCACGCTGCCTTGTCCATACGTGCCGCCGGGCGGATTGTTGTTGGCGTCCTTCAGCACACAGTTCGTACTTGTCGTTGTGCAGCCACCTTCCGCGGTAGGAATATAAACATTGCCTGTATCGTCCCAGGAACCGCCTGTAACCGCCAAGCCGTTCGGCAATTTCTCGGTCACGATGTTTCCATATGCCTCCAGTTTGTTGTGGAAGGTCAGCGTCGCGCCACGGGAAACACCGAGATACAAATCATGGTTGGTGTGAATGCGCCCTTTGAAATCGAGCGTCGGACTGTCGAAAAATCCCAGGTCGCCTTCGGAGAAAACACCAAACTGAAATACGGGAATCAGAGCAACCTGCGCACTGCGCGTCATGGAGACTTCCTGGCCGCCCGGCAGAGCTGCCGTGGCCAGCATATTGACCGGGATGATCTGCGCCCACAAGCCCTGATCCGGCCCGCCGGTCAGCAATCCCCAGTAATACGTCAAAGTGCTCGGGCATGCCGATCCCATCGTCGTGCCCGGCGCCACGTAGTATTCCTTCCAGGTCACACCGACCATCGTCGGCCCGGTGTTCGTGGGCATGCCAACGTTGCAGATCTGGGCGGCATTCGGTGATTGGGAGTTCTTAAATACAGCGGAGAGATCGGAAGACATCTTCTCGATGCCGCCTTCGGCCGCGTGGTAAGCGACGTTGTTCTGCACGTCGGCCCCGCCCACTTTGCCCTCGGTGTTCACCAGCATCATCAGACCGATGGCCAGCCCCGACAGCAGCAAGAGCAGTAACAGAGAAGCAATCAGAGTAAAGCCCTTGTTCCGTGCCTTCCCGCTTCCCGCTTGGTACGTCTCCATGTTATGATCACCCATTGCCTTGCTCCCCATTTGATCTCGATCGCCCTGTTTGCTCTTGCTCTCCCCAGCCCTAATGGTTTGGATAGTTATTGGCGAACGTCAGATTTCGTGCGCTGACCGACGTCTGCAGGTCGATCGACTGATATCCCTTGTTCAGACCGTACTGCGCGCTGCTCATCGTTCCATCCATGGCCATGTTCGCTACATTGATCTTTGTGATTTGATTGGGGAGAAGCCCGGTTGAGCTTCCGTACGTGCAAACGTCGCCACTCACCCCAGGATTGCGGCAGCCCACCGCCGGAGTGTTGGTGGCATCGTTAAACAGATCGTAGTTGAACTTCAGATACACGATGCCTTCCGCCACGGGCATGGGCGTGTGTCCGCTGACCTGTCGCATCAGCCGTGGCGGAGAGATCGTGTTATCGATGTAATACGTAATTACCTGAAGGCGGCAAGGTCCCGTGGTCGCGCACGGTGCTGCTGAATAGGAACCAGCCGAGTTCACCGCTACGCTGTTGAGGCCACCGGTCGACGGCGTCTGGTTCATCTTGAGGGCATCCGAATTCGCGAACGGCACGACGTAGGTCGTGTTGCCATTGCTGTCGGTACCGGTAGTGACATCGCCGGTCACTTCAACGACCAGGCGCGTCCCGGCCAACGTCATCATCACAAGGTCGCCCTTGGTGAGTCCGACGGCCGGCGCATTCACCGCTTGAGGGGCGGTGGCTGTTCCGGGGAGGCATCCCTCTAAAGCCCATGTCAGCGGTGGCGTCGGCTGATAGAAAGTCACCACGCCCTTAGACGTCACCTTCGGCGTGTAGCAGTTCAGGTAGAAATTGGTATCCGTGTAGACCACGGCCACCGTATCCGTTGCGCCCTGCGCCGCATACAGAGTGGGTCCCAGGTTGTAGCCAGGGATCAGCCCGTACAGGTAGGGTGTTGTCCCCTGTTTCGGGTAAGTTCCCGCCACACCGTTGAGGTAGCAGCTTGTCTGATCGCACCCATACTGAGGCGTGACTGCGGTCGGCAGAGCGATCGCTGCTCCAGTCCCGAGTCCGGAGCCCGCCAGGCCCAGGTCATTGGTCAACATGTTGGAGGCTGCCCGAAAGTCCTGTTGGAGTTCGGCGCGCTGCGACACGGTTGCTGTCGCGGTGACGCCCTGCGTATACATGTGCACAGCCGCACCCAATACCACTGTGCCCAAGGCCATGGAGATCGTCATCTCCAGCAAACTGAAGCCGCTCGCCCGTTTTGCCCCACGATTGCCCATACTCCCTCTCACTGGAACTCCGATATATACGAATTGAGCACGTAGTTCTTTTGTGTCCTCATCTGGGGGGTCGTGTATTGCAGAGTGATCGTCACGCTACGAATGGACGGTTGGGGATTGCCCAGCGAATCCAGCACCGGCGAGATCTGAATTGTGCGCTGGTATCCGATCAGCGGAATGAACACGTCATCCGTTGTGCCAAAGATCCCGTCTGGTCCCGGATCTCTTAGAGTCTGCCGCGTGCCCGACGTCGTGTCGTCGGACGTACCATAAATCCCGTCATTCCCGGAGTTGTACATTGGTTGCGCGCCAGAGAGGAAAATCCCGCACGGCGTAACGCCCGACAAGGGACAGTTCAATGATCCGCTGTTCTGTAGCTGATCCCAGTTGATCTGCGACGTGTTGCGCGCTGTAATGATGCTCTCGTACGCCTCGTTCGCCAGTTCTTTGGCGATTAGATCTTGCTGTGCGGTCTGGGTTGTAGCCATGGCCAGCCCAAACACTCCCAGCAGACTCACCAGCCCGACCGTCAGCACCACCATCGAGATCATGACCTCGATAAGCGAGAACCCGCCCTGTTTTCCGTTGCGCGAGCCCGTGAGTTTTCTCCTGCCAACTATTGCCGTTTCCATAGATAACTTGAACCCCCCGCACTGTAGAGTCGCCATCCCCGCACACGACCCGTGCCGCCCCACAGCGAAATGGCTCGCGAACTCAGTACTTCTCCTGGACGTGCGATATAAACCACCCCGCCGTTCCAGTTGCCCGCACAATTTCCGGCCCCGCCTGTCGCGTCCTGCGAAGAGCCATCCGGGCAGAAATAAATCACGTTGGCGCCGCCCGACCCGGTGCCGCTCGCTGTATAGCCAAAGTCAATCGCGTTCGCCGCGGTGCCGAATCCATCGGGAGTCGGAGTCGACGCTACGCCCGTTTCCACGCTGAACGTCACATCCGACGGCAAATAGAAGGTTTGCGAAGGAGGTGCGCCCGGGAAACTCACCGTTGGCTCCATCGTGATCGACGCCGAAGTGGACGTCTTCGTGAATGTCACCTTCATCGAGGTTCGCTGCGCGACGGCCGTATCCCGCGCCAGTCGCATCGTCGACAGCGTGGTGTTGTACGCATTGGACACGCGCTGTTGTTTCAGCACCGGAATCAGCGACATGAACGTGATCTTCCCCACGACCAGGATCAGCGCAACCACGATCATCATTTCCAGCAGACTGAATCCGCTCGCGCCGCGCCGGCGTTGCCGCAAACTTGTCTCTCGCCTGTTGTGTCCCATTCGATTGGCACCCGGCCAAATAACTTGCTTAGCCATGACGACGAGCAACCCACTCGGAGCGCACTCACGTCATCGCTGATTGACTCGATGGTAAGAACAGTACGTTCGTGCGTCAAAGTACCGGGGTACACCGGCTTTTTGTACCATGAATCTTCGTAACGTAATGAACATGAGGTTACGAACGGGCCAGCCGGACGCCAGCCATCGGAACAGAGGGTTTTCCGGCAGCGAAGTGTGTTCTCGCTTTTGTCAATTCAACATCGCGATTCTCGCAGGGAAACGCCCCATCGTTCTTCATGACATAGGTAACTTGTGGCGGTTGCTCACCCTCTCTTACCATCCTCACATCATGGAATTGCGAGTCCTCGTCGTGTGTCCAGATCAGGATGCAGCCAATTTGCTGACCCCTGCTCTCGGGGAGATGGGAATGGCCGTGGAACACACCCATTCCATTTCCCGCGGGCTCGGTCTGCTTGGCGATCATCAGTTTGACGCCATCATTTTCGACTATCGAGCCGATCGCAGCTCCGAAGAGTTTCTGTCACGTCTTCGTCAATCGCCGAAGAATCGGACCACGATGCTGATCGCGATTGTCGACGAGGAGTTCAACGCGCGGCCGGTGTTCGGCCTGGGCGCAAACTTCGTGCTCTACCGTCCACTCTCGGCCGAACGCACACGGCTCAGTCTTCGCGCCGCTCGCGGCCTCATGCGCCGCGAGCGCCGCCGCGCACCGCGCGCAAGAGTCAGTTCCAAAGCCAACGTTTCCTACCCTGGCGCTCCTGACTTGAATGCCACGATGACCGACCTCAGCGACACCGGCACTGCCATCACCACGGCCAGCCAGTTGCCGAACGCAGGCAAGGTCTATTTTGAGTTCGCGCTTCCCGGCCAATCTCAACTCGTGCGCCTATCGGGTGAAGTTGCCTGGCAGGACGCTTCCGGTCGCACCGGGATTCGCTTCCTTGACGTCCCGCAGGCATCGCGCCGGCTTATTCAGTCCTGGCTCGGCCAGGCCGCGAGCCCGACCCCGCCTTCGCAAAAACAGGAAATCACGAACCAAGCAAAAGGAGAGACGCAGAAACGGGATGGGAAGAGTACCGGCCTCATTTCGAACCGGGGCAATCGGCGCAACGAGCAACGTTTGTCATGCAAAATTGGCGCCGAGGTCTACCGGCTTGGCACCACGATTCCCAACCGCTGCACTCTTTCCGACATCAGCGAGGGGGGGTGCTATGTCGAGATGCCGTCGCCTCTGCCCGGCCAGTCAGGCGTGGAAATTCTGGTCCGCACAGCGGAATCGAAACTCCGAATTCGTGGCCATGTGCTCGCTACGCATCCCGGTTTCGGCATGGGTGTACGTTTTCTTTTTCGGGATACCATGGAGCGCGAAGAGATTCTGCGTCTCCTGGCCGTGCTCTCTTCCAGCCCGTTGCTTGACGGACAGCCCACCTAGTCTGCCGCCAGCGCAGCGACCGCTTCCCTGAAGTATTCGAGCGAGAGCTTCAGGCCCTTTTCCAGATCAACCGTAGGTTCCCAACGCAGCAGCAGTTTCGCCTTGGAAATATCCGGCCGCCGCTGTTTCGGATCGTCCTGCGGTAACGGCTCGAACTTGATCTTGCTCTTCGATCCTGTCGTGGCAATTACTTTTTGCGCACACTCGAGGATCGTGAACTCATTAGGATTCCCAACGTTCACAGGCCCGTGCTCGTCGCACCGCGAGAGGCGCAAGATCCCCTCCACCTCATCGCTCACGTAGCAAAAACTGCGCGTCTGGCCGCCGTCGCCATACACGGTCAGTTCTTCGCCGCGCAATGCCTGCCACATGAAATTCGGAATCACGCGTCCGTCCCGAATCTGCATGCGCGGACCGTACGTGTTGAAGATTCTCAATATCCGTGTGTCGACTTTGTGATAGCGGTGGTAGGCGGCGGTCACGGCTTCGGAAAACCGTTTCGCCTCGTCGTACACCGATCTCGGGCCGATCGGGTTCACGTGCCCCCAGTACGTCTCCGGCTGCGGATGCACCAGCGGATCGCCGTAGCATTCCGACGTCGAAGCCATCATGAACTTTGCCCCACTACGCCGCGCCGCCTCAAGCGCCTCGAACGTTCCGTAGGAGCCCACGCGCAGCGTCTCGATCCCATGCTTGGCATAGTCCACTGGGCTGGCCGGGCTCGCGAAATGAAATACGTAGTCGAGTGTGCCCCAGTCGTTCGCCTCGCAAACATCCTTCTTTACAAACTCAAAACGCGCGTCGTTGCGCAGGTGGGTGATGTTCGAGAGATGGCCCGTGATCAGATTGTCCGCGGCCACAACCCGGTAGCCCTCTCCAAGCAGAGCATCGCAAAGATGGGAACCAAGAAATCCTGCTCCTCCCGTGACCAGCGCGCGTTTTGTGCTCATGGTTTCAGGCGAGTCCCTTTTTCATCGACCGCACAGATGGCGATTCCTGGCAAAGCGCCGGCGGCCGGCCCACGCTGTAGTAAGAAAATCCGTGTGCCGTCATCTTCTCAGGTTCATACAAATTTCGCCCGTCGAGAATAATCGGATACTTCACCGCTTCCCGCAGCCGCTCCAGATCAAGCGCGGCAAACTCTTCCCACTCCGTCAGGATGAGCACCGCGTCGCAGCCCTTGGCCGCATCGTAGGGGTTGGACGCGTACTCCATCCCGTTTCCGACCGCCTCTCGTGCCCTCTCCATTGCTGCCGGATCGTACGCGCACACCTTGCATCCTTCTCGCAACAGTTCCTGCACCAGCAGCAACGCCGGAGACTCGCGAATATCGTCGGTCCCGCCTTTGAACGCCAGTCCCAGCACCCCCAGGCGCTTGCCGCGCAGTGTCCACAACACACTGCGAACTTTCTTCAAGAATCGGTGTCTTTGGTCTTCGTTAATGCGGATGACTTCATCGAGCAGCCGGAAGTCATAGCCACCTTCCTTGGCTACCGAGCGGAACGCCAGAAGGTCTTTCGGAAAGCACGATCCGCCGTACCCGATTCCCGGATTCAAGAATCGTGGTCCGATCCTCGAATCAGTTCCGATCCCGTCGCACACCTGCTGCACATTTGCACCGACCGATTCGCAAATCGAAGCCACGGCATTAATGAACGACACTTTCATCGCCAGGAACGCATTCGAAGCGTGTTTGATCAGTTCCGCGCTCTTGGCGCTGGTCACAATCAGGCGTGGCGGCGTTTGGGCACGTTCCGGTCTCGGAATGGCATCATTCCGCCCGTAATACCACCCGCTCGTCAATGGAGAATAGACCTCCCGCATCACCTCGGCCGCCCGCTCGCTCTCCACTCCTACCACAATCCGGTCCGGATACAGGAAGTCTGCAACCGCCGATCCCTCCCTCAAAAACTCGGGGTTTGATGCGATATCAAAGGACTCGTGCGCGGCCCCATTCCGCGCAATGATCGTCCGGATCCACTCGTTCGTGTAGACCGGTACGGTGCTCTTTTCCACGATTACTTTATAGCCGTCGACGGCGCCCGCTATCTCCCTCGCCACCGATTCCACATACGACATGTCGGCATCGCCGCTCTCCGTTGCCGGCGTTCCGACCGCAATGAAGACTGCTTCGCTCTCCCGCGTTGCCGCCTGCAGGTCGCCGGAAAACTTCAGCTTCTTGCCGCTATGCCGCGCCAGCAATTCCCCCAAATAGCGCTCATGAATCGGCACCGTCCCCGCGCGCAGTGCCTCCAGCTTCTTTTCGTCGTTGTCCACCAGGACAACCTCGTGCCCCAGATCTGAAAAGCAGGCCCCCGTCACCAATCCAACGTATCCCGAACCAACCACCGCTATCCGCATAGTCGAGCATTCTCCTTAAGAAGTTGCGCAGAGCCGGCTCGTCGGTATGCGCTGATCCAAATGTAACAGGCCATTGTCCTTCTTTCCGCGGTGGTTGCCGTAAGCAGCATTTTCCAAGGTCAAAAACGGGAATTGGAACCTCACAGAAGGCGGTGATCCCCATCACCGCATATCCGTTCCCCTCCCACCACAATCCACGCTAGGAGGGACTTATGCCCATCCTCATGGTTGCATTGGTTGCCTTGGGCGTTTTCGGACTGATCGGAATTTTCCTCGGTGCCGCGGTTGTCCTCGAACAGCGCAAAGTCACAGGGAAGCACGACACCGGTAAGACCGCCTGATCGCCTCAACCACCGATTAGACGCTTACGTTACTGCCCCTCCGCCCTGGCAAATGCCTTTCCCTTGCTCTCAGGCCCCAGACTTACCACGCACGCCAACAGCACAATCACAACAATCTCAAATCCCGCCAACGCCCACGAGTAACCAAATCGGTCCCGCAACGCGTATTCGATCGTATTCACCGGAGAAGCCACGAAGTTTCCGAGCTGGTACGCCAGCCCCGGCAGCAGACCTCGCACGGCCGCCGGGGATAATTCGTTCAAATGAGCCGGAATGATTCCCCAAGCACCCTGCACCCCAACCTGTATTGCAAACGCTCCCAGCGCCAGTGCCAGCAATGTGCTGCCAAAGGCCCACACGGGGATTACACATAGCGCAAGGATCGCCGCCGCGACCAGCGCGCGCCGCCGCCCGACCCGCTCCGATAGCCGGCCAAAAATGAGGGCTCCCAGAAGCGCCCCAACGTTATAGAAAATCGCGATGTTGGCCACCGTCGCGGCCGAGAATCCCCGTTCCGACAAGAAGTGCGGATAGAGATCCTGAGTGCCATGCGACAGGAAGTTCATCAGCGCCATCATGCCGATCATGAAGAGAAACAGCTTCCAGTTCGCCGCGGCGGCTTTTGCAATGCCGCCAAAACCAGGCAGTCGGTTCTCCTTCCATGCCTCGGACTCTTTCACTTTCCAACGAATATAAAAAGCCAGCAACGCCGGCAACCCGCCAACCCAGAACATGGCTCGCCAACCCCACATGGGCAGGACAAATTTGGCCGCGAGCGCCGCCAGCAAGTATCCGCACGAGTATCCCGACTGCACTATTCCAGAGATCACTCCTCGCCGCTTCGGTGGAATGCTCTCCATCGCCAGCGACGATCCCACTCCCCACTCGCCGCCCATTCCAATTCCATAGATGGTCCGCAGCACAAGGAAAACTGTGTAATTCGGCGAGAATCCGCACAGCAACTCAACCAGTGAAAAGAAAACGACATTTGCCATGAGCGGACCGCGGCGCCCGTAGCGGTCAGCCAGCATGCCGAAAATCACCGCCCCCACCGGACGCATGGCCAGCGTGGCGGCGGTTGTAAAGATGATCTTGGAAGCTGGCACATGAAACTGCGCCGCCAACGTGTTGACGAGAAAAACGGCTACAAAGAAGTCGAACGCGTCTAGCGTCCAGCCCAAAAAGCTCGCACTGACGGCGTGCCACTGCTGCGAATTGAGAAAACGCTCCGAAGGTTCGGCCAAGTTCACCCGTGTGCCAGTGAGCCCGATCCAGGCTAAAGGGATCTCATTGCGGAACGGGCGCTCCGGGTTACTTTACGCCTTTTTCGGGATCCCAGGAGCCCTGAAGTTTGCGGACAAAGATAATCTGGCCGACGTGGTAGGCGTTGTGTGTTCCGACGTGGGCGATGTCGGACGCGAATTTTTCCAACTGCTTGTCGTCGGCCGATTCCACGAATTTCTCGATGTCGGTCATGACCTGGTCAAGCTGCTGCGTAATGCTTTGCCATTGCTTGGCGTCGAATTTGTCGAAAGTCTCTTCGTTGTTGCCGCTGAACTTCTCGAGTGGCTCCCCCTTGAACTTGGCCAGTTCCCGGCGATTCCAAAACACCAGATGATAGGCGAGTTGCCCGGCAGAATGATTCCCGGCGCCAGTTTTCCAGCTCGCCTGCTCGGCGGTCAGGCCCGAGATTGCGGCGTTGGCATCGACGAACCAATCTTTGGCGTTGTGGGTAGTGCGGAGCTGTTCCAGAAGGATGGAACGGAGAGTGACGGGCTGTTTTTGGTCCTGGGCAAAAAGGGAACCGGTCAGCAACACGACCAACACAAGCAGGGTGGTTTTCACGAAGATTCTCCTTTGTTGTGGGAGCGAACAGGATAGACGAAGGAGTAGGAAATTGGATAGCAGAGGACGGAAGGCGTCCGGCAGAGCTGTCTCATGAAGTAGTCAACGGCTGGAGCCGGACTTGCGCTTGTCTTCGTACATGGCGGTGTCGGCGGCGGAAATGACCTGATCGGCGGTGTAGCCGAACTGCCACTGCGCCATGCCGAGGGCGGCATCCAGTCTGACGCGGACGGTAGAGCCTTTACCGGTCTTGACGGTGTAGTCCCCGAGAGCCCATTCCTCGATGCGGTTGATGTAGGCGCGGGCGCCGACCGCATTGCACTGCAAGATGACCATGAATTCGTCGCCACCGCTTCGGCCGACGAGGTCGAAGGAGCGGATATTCTTCTGCAGTTGGGAAGCGAATTGCTTGAGCAGATCGTCGCCCGCGAGGTGGCCGTATTGGTCGTTGATGGGCTTGAACTCGTTGAGGTCGATGACAACGATACAGAAAGTCTGGTTGGTGACGATGTTGGACTGAATACGGTCCACGAGTGCGCGGCGGTTGGCCACCCCGGTAAGGGGGTCCGTGAAGGCGTATTGCTCAACCTCCTGCAGGCGGGCATGGTAGGTGTTGACGGTGGCACGCAGTTGAGAGACGACTTCGCTGTTTTCGCGAGCCGTCTGAACGACGTATTGCTTAAGCTCGGAAGCGTGTTTGACGAGCGAGGAACGCACCTTCGTGAGGTCATCGAAAGTGGCGATGGTGTTGAGGTGCTCTGTCAGGCTATTGAGCTGAGTTGTCTGGCGCTGGTCGCGGTTGACGACGGACTCGGCCGTCTGTGCGAGCACGAGGAGAAGTTCTTTGATTTCGTCGGCGCGGGCGTTGAAGTGCTCAGCGGCGCGCTTGCCCCATTCGAGGAGCTGAACTTCGGCCTGGGTTTGGGTTTCCTGCAAAGCCTTGGACGTGAGAGTGACGGAAAGCCGGCGTTCCAGGCCTTGCAAATGTTGTTCAAGATTTTTACCCAGCGTGGGCGATGCCTGGACAACGCTTTTTCCGATGGCGCGGAGGAGTGAGAGATAGCACTCCACCGTCTGGGCAGCAGAACCCGCGTTCTCAAGAGAGATTGGGGAGGCGGGCGATTGTGCGTCGAGATAGGTCTTGATGGAAATCAAGCGAGTTTCTCCTCGCGCAGCCTGAGGCGGGAGCTACAAAGGTTTATCGGCAGCCTGAGGCAGGGGCTTTACAGGGCCAGAATGGTGCATTCGAGGCTTGATCCGACGAGACTCTTGGGGAGAGCTAGTGCTTGCCGCCGCCGGTGATGGGCAGGAGCAAGCGGACCAGTTGAATGACGGCGGGACCCACCGTAACGAAGATCAGCGAGGGCATAACGAAGAGCACGAGGGGGATGATCATTTTGACGGTGGTCTTGGCCGCCTGTTCCTCGGCGCGCTGCCGCCGTTCCGTGCGGAGAGAATCGGAGTGGACGCGAAGGGCCTGAGCGACGCTGGTGCCGAAGCGATCGGTTTGAATGAGAGTGCCAACCAGCGAACGAACATCTTCCACACCGGTGCGGGCGGCGAGATTGCGCAGAGCTTCCGACCGGGGCTTGCCGGCGCGGGTTTCGAGATTGAAAAGATGGAACTCCTCGCTGAGTTCAGGATGCGCGTAGCGGAGATCGTCGCCGACGCGCGTCATCGCGGCATCGAGCGGCAGGCCGGCTTCAACGCAGATGACGGTGAGGTCCAGGGCGTCGGGTAGGGCGACGCGAATGCGGCGCTGGCGCTCCTTCATCTGACGCTTGAGCAGGAAACGAGGAAGAAAGAAACCAAGGCCGAACAGCCCGGCGAACAGGAAGGGAGAATCGAAACCGGAAATGAGAAAGGCAAGGGTCGCGCCGAGCGCGGCAAAAAGAACTCGGAGTCCGCGATAGATGGAAACGTGCTGTGTATCGCGGTAGCCTGCCTGAATCAGCCAGCCGCGAGTCTGGGAAACGTCGGCAGGGGAGACGGGCAATGCACGGCTGAGAGGATCGAGCGCCTGCTGAATGCGCTCGCGGATGGCGGGTTTGTCCTGTGCCTTCGGGCGCTGCCAGCCAATCTCGCGCAAGCGCGAGCCGAGCACGGACGAAGGAGCAAATGCCGCTGCACTGAAAGCAAACACCACCACCGCGATGGTGAGGAACGCGATAATGGCGAGGATCAGGGGCATTTAGTTCGCAGTTCTCAGTTTCGGCAACACCGCAATCGTCAGTTTGTTTTTGGTTTCAGATTTCTTGTGAACTAAGTCCATATCTACGCCTGTGATCCTTCGGTTTTAGCCGACGACTGACGGCCAACAACCACCCTCATACTTGAATCCTAATGATCTTCCGAATCACGAAATAGCCCATAGTCTGCAGCGTGATCCCACCTACGATCAGCACATGCCCGATCGGATCGGCGAATAACGGACGAATAAAGCCGGGATTCATGGTGAGCATCATCACCACGATGGTTGGCGGCAGAGCCATGAGAAGAACCATGGTGAGCCGTCCCTGGGCGGTATGAACGCGGACCTGGCGCAGGATCTTGAAGCGCTCACGGATGACGTAAGAAAGATTGTCGAGAATTTCGGCGAGGTTGCCGCCGGTCTCGCGTTGCAGCATCACCGCCGTAACAAAGAACTTGACGTCGACAAGAGGAATACGATCGGTCATGTTGACAAGGGCGTCGCGGACGGGGAGGCCGAATTTTTGTTCCTCGTAGAGTTGCCGGAATTCGCCGGCCACGGGCTCTGCAATCTCGTTGGCGATCATTTCGAGGGCGGTCGTGAAAGCGTGTCCGGCGCGGACAGCGCGGGCGAGAGTGTCGATGGCCTCGGGAAATTTCTCTTCAAATTTCTGGAAGCGCTTGGCGCGCATGTGCGAAGCGTAGGCGTAGGGAATGAAAAATCCGAGCAAGCCTCCGGCCCACCCAAACATCAGATTATTGCCGGCGAAGTAAGCGATGGCGGCAAAGAACAGTAACGAGATCACGCAAAGAGCCAGGAAATTTCCGGCGCGGATATCGACGTTGCCTTGCGCCAGCATTTTCTGCAACTGCGAAACGCGCTCTGAGCGCCGGAGGACGGTATCGAGCGCCGGGATGCGGCTGAGCATCTCGTCGCGCAGCAACGCGGCCTGTGTGGGGGCCGCCTCGGCAGACTGCTCTTTGGCTGACAAGCGATCGCGAAGGATTCTGGCTTGCGCGTTGCGCTGGTCGAAGAGCGAAATGGCGGCGAAGGTGGCGATGGAGACGACAAGGAAGACGAGGAATGCCGTTAGAAAGAGCATCCCTAGACCTCCACCCGCGATTCGAAAAGAGCCGGGTTGAGACGGCAGCCGGCTGTGGCGAGGCGCTCGGCGCAATACGGAGGATTGCCAGCGGAGCGGAAAACGCCGCGGACATGACCGCTCTCGTCGATGCCGGTGCGTTCGAAGATGTAGACATCCTGCATGGCGATGGAGTCGCCATCCATCCCGGTGATTTCGGAGACGGTCATTACCTTGCGGGAGCCATCGGACAGGCGCGCGATCTGGACGACGGCGTGAATGGCGCTGGCGATCTGGTGGCGGACGGCACGCTCGGGAATGTTGAGGTTGGCCATGGAGACCATGTTTTCGACACGAGCCAGCGCGTCACGAGGCGAGTTGGCGTGGACGGTGGTGAGCGAACCCTCGTGGCCGGTGTTCATGGCCTGAAGCATGTCGAAGGCCTCCTCGCCGCGCACCTCGCCGACCACAATGCGGTCGGGGCGCATACGAAGACTGTTGATGACGAGTTGGCGCATGCGGACAGCGCCCTTGCCTTCGATGTTGGGCGGGCGGGTCTCGAGGCGGACGACGTGTTCCTGTTTGAGTTGAAGTTCGGCGGCGTCTTCGATGGTGACGATGCGCTCGACGTTGGGGATGTAGCCGGAGAGGACGTTGAGCAATGTAGTTTTGCCGGCGCCGGTGCCGCCGGAAATGAGCAGGTTGAGGCGGCCCTTGACCATAGCGGAGAGGAGCTCCAACATCGCCTCGGTCAGAGTTTTGTTCCCGAGCATGATGCTGGAGGTGACGGGATCGCGGCCAAAGCGGCGGATGGACAGGCAGGCGCCGTCGAGAGCGAGAGGGGGAATGATGGCGTTGACGCGGGAGCCGTCCTGCAGGCGGGCGTCGACCATGGGAGACGATTCGTCCACACGGCGGCCGATGCGCGAGACGATGCGGTCAATGATCTGCATCAGGTGCTGATTGTCTTTGAAGGACAGCGGGGTGAGTTCCAGCTTGCCGCTGCGCTCAACGTAGACGCGATCAAAGCGATTGACGAGGATATCGGAGACGCTCGGATCTTTGAGCAGAGGCTCGAGAGGGCCAAGGCCAAAGATTTCGTCGAGAATTTCGCGGGAAAGGCGCTCGCGTTCGGCAAAGCTGAGGGGAACGGCTTCGCTGTTGACGGAGTTGCGAATAAGGATGAGGACTTCTTCGCGGGCGGCGTTGCCGGTGGTGCGGCCGAGCTTTTCGAGGTCGAGACGGTCGAGGATCTTGCGATGCAGGTCGGCTTTGACCTGCTGGTAGTCGCTGCGCTCGAAGGATTGAAGGTTGGCCATGAGGAGCTACGAGCCACCAGCCGCGAGCTACGAGCTAAGGCCCGGAAGTCGGCGGCATATGACTGTATTTTCCATGGTACTTTTTGTCGGCGCGTTTGGGTAGAGCGAAGGTTGAAAATCTGGTTACCGAGAGTAAGTCTCAGGAATGCCTCGTATCAGGGCGCGGCTTCAGGCCTGTACCGAGAGAACTTCGTCAGCCGCTGAAAAAAACTCGCAGCTCGAGGCTCGTGACTCGCAGCTCAAACAGTCTTGAACAGCGACCACGCTGTCCGTTTGACTTCGAGATCGTCTTTGGTCAGGAGTTCGGCCAAACCGGTGATGGAACGGGCTATATCCGAGCTTCCAGTCTGCATCAGCGGGACGCCGCGGTCGATGGCGGCGGAGACGGCGAAGTATTGATTGGGAATACGCCAAAGAACCGGGGCTCCGATGGCGGCTTCCGTCTCGCTTTCGTTGAATCCCGCCACTTTCCGATAACGATTGAGAACAAGCGCGAAGCGGTCGCGCGAGCCGCTCTCACCCAGATATTGCGCAACGCGCCCAGCACCCCACAGGGTGGCAACGTCGGCGTGAGCGATGAGCAGCACCTTTTCCGATAAGTTGCTCGCCAAGCGCGTGGAACTGTCGAGGCGGGAAGATGCGTCCACGACGATGTAGTGAAACTGGCCGACCATCATATCGAACAGCCGCGCGAAGTCCGAGGCTGAAGGCTCGATCGCCGTTGGGGCGTTGGTTCCGGCAAGCACCTGGAGCCCGCGCTCGTGACGGGCCATGAAGCTGTCGAGCAGGGAAGCGTCAAGGCGGTGCAGATTCGTGAGGGCATCAGAGATTGTGAATGCGGGCTTGAGATTCAGGTGCAGGGCGCAATGGCCAAGAGGGGCGAGGTCCACCAGCGCCGTGCTGTGATTGATCGTTTGCAGGGCGAGCGCAAGGTTGACCGCCACCGTGGTGGCGCCGCTGCCGCCCTTGGCATTGACGACGGTAAAAACCTTCCCGCGTGTGGTCTCGCGTCCCGGTTTTCGACGCGAGGACGTGAGACGGACAAAGGCTTCGAGCAGATCATTGGTCGTAGCCGGGCGCTCTAGGTATTCGCGAACCCCAGCACGCATCGCGCTCACGATCAGTTGTGGCTGCGTCATTGGGCCGATGGCAAAGATCGCCGTGGCGGGGAGTTCTTGATGCAGCAGTTCGACCGCCCGCAGGGCGCCAGGAATCCCGTCGTCGGTAATATCGATGAGGACCACATCGGGAGAAAAGCCCTGTGTGCGGCGAATGACGGGGTCGGTCGCGGCGAGCGGGAGCGCGGAGTTGGCACAGACCGTACGCGCGACGCTGGTGCCATCGACAAGCACCTGAAGCACGGCCCGCTGGTCGGTCTCGGGGGCAAAAATGGCTACGGACAGCTCTGGCATGGAGGAGTAAGTTCTATTGCTTCAAGCGTGCCTGACAGTAGCGTAATTCCCCAGCTATTGTACGCTGACTGCCCTGATTGCCCGATTGTCTCATGTTTTGAGCAAGGGTAGGGGGCCGGTCATTGCTCAAAACGTACTTTCACCCTGAAGTCCCCTATTTGGAAGGTTTTTTTGCGTCGAACTTAGCCGGATCCAGGTAAGGCTCGGGCGTCGAAGGGCCTTTGGGCTGTTGAGCGCTGGGCGAAATTCTGCGAGCCGTGCAAAGGACCATCAGCTCCGAGTCGCTTTTCTGGGCGCTCTTGCTCCTGAAGAAAGCGCCAAGAATGGGAAGGTCGCCGAGGCCGGGGATTTTGCTGGCGACATCGGTGACCCGTTTGTCCATGAGACCCGCAATGACGAAACTCTGGCCGTCTTGAATTTCAAATTCGGTGTCAGCCTTGCGCGTGCTGATGGCCGGGACGGTGGTACCGGAGACGGTGACGGAATTGGCGTAGTCGAGCGTACTGACTTCGGGCACAACGTGAAGGTGGATGTTGCCGTTGGGCTGAATGACGGGCGTGAATTTGAGGCGAACGCCGAATTCGCGAAACTGGATGGTGACGGTGGAAAGTCCCTGGCCGCTGGGCTGAGCGATGGGGAAGGGGAATTCGCCACCCGCGAGGAAGCTGGCTTCCTTGCCATTGACGGCGACGAGGTTGGGCTCGGCGAGGATCTGCAAGAGATTCTTGCCCTGGAGTGCTTTGATGACGGCGCCGAGATGGACCTGCGGGTTGAAGAAAAACAAGTTGAGAACGTCAGAAATGGTGGTCTGGTTTGGGACAGGATTGTCGTTAGCGCCGGTCGTATCGCCGATGACACCGGGCTTGATGCCGCCGAACTGTCCCGTGGTGATAGTGCCAATGGTGTTGCCGGAGCCGGTTGAGAACATGTTGAAGCCCAGCTGGGTCAGGGCAGTGCGATCGACTTCGGCGAACTTGACTTCCAGCAGAACCTCGTCGGCTCCCACGGGACCGAAGGTCAGCACATTGACAACATTCTTAGAGTAGGCGGCCGCCAACGCGCCAGCGTGCTTGGAAACGTCTTCTGTAGTGACGTGACCGGAAAGAACGATGGCCGAACGCGAGGGAGTCACCTCGATGCGCTCGTTGGGGAATAGCCTTTGGATCTCTTCCCTGGCGGAGGTGATGTCGACATCCACGCGCAGGTCGAAGCTGCGATTGCGTTCGAGTTCATCCCATATGAGGAGAGAAATCTCTCCGGGAGCGAGACCGTTAACAAGAACCTGGGTCGGAGTGACGACTAGGGCGTCAGCAACAGAAGGGTCGGTGACGGATACGCGCTTGAGGCGTTCGGTCGTATTGATGAGGAGCGATTTTCCGACCATCACGCGGAGTGGCGCCGCGCCGGCCGTAGTCTCAGTCGAAGCAGGCGGCGAAGCGGTAGACGAAGCCGGTTGCGCGACTTGCTGATTATCTTGGGACCCGCTGACCGGGGTCGTTGCTGCGTTGGCGGGGAGGGAGATCGCGGGAGCTAATGTCCCCGCTAACAGCAAAAGGATGGAGATAATAAGGAAAAGTTTCATGAGAATGAGGCGGTCGCCATGGGCCGCGGAATCAGTCAAGACGGATGTGCGCTCATTGCGAGGAGTGCGCATCAATGGGTTTCATCCTGGTCGAACTTGGTTTCTTCTTTCTTGTTGCCCTTGATCGTCTCGACTTTGTAAGGTTCGGCAGGAGCCGGAAGCGGCGTCTTGACGGTCACCCTGTGCACCCTGGGTTTGGTGTCGGCCTGAGCGGAAGCTCCGCCGGGATAGAGAGAACTGGCTTTGGTTGAAGGTACCCCCCCTAGTTTTGTGTCGAGGGGATTGCGCAAGGCGAGCTGAATGCGACCTTCCTGCGAAGCCAGAGCCAGCTTCTGGGCATCGTCAGGGGAGACGAGCAGGGTAATCACCGGAGCGACTTGGATGTCAGGGACGGCGTTGCGATCAAGGTTCTTGCCGACGGCAATGACGGCAACATTTTCCAGCACCGTGGTGGTCTGGCGCTCGTTGCCGCCACTAATATTTCCGGTGGAGAGTACGTCGACGCGGGATCCAGGCTGAACGAATCCGGCCACAGCGACAACATCGTTGACGCGGACGGAGACGGCCCGCATGCCTTGCGGAATCATGGAAGACAGGCCGGAGCCAGCATTGTCGGCCGCGAGCTTGGCGGGAAGAATGAAATCGCCCCGCGTGATGGGAAGGACCACTCCGCGGGCGTGAACCTGCGAAATCCGCGAAAAGCCACCCTGCGGGAAACTGGATTGCGGGACGCCGACCACGCGTAAATCCTTGTCCTCGAGACGGGCGCCAGCCTGAATATCATTGGCAGCGACGACCACGGCAACGGTCGTTTCTCGGCCTCCACTGGCGATGCTGCGCAGGCGGTTATAAACGGTGAAGCTGACGAGGAGGCCCACCGCGAGGGCCAGACCTCCGATCATCAGCAATCGGCTTCGGTTCATGCTGCTCCCTAATAAAGAATACGCTTAGGCGAGGTCAACCTCGATGCAGAGGGAAATATGCCTGCCTGTAAAGGTGTTCGCCAAAGAGGCGGCACTATTGAATTGTGCTGGCCACGGATGAAAAAACATTGTTCGCATTCGTTCCGATCAAACGAACGGTGCCGATCACGATGACCAGAATCACCGCAAGCATGACTGCATACTCGGCAATATCTTGGCCTTCCTGTTCTTGCCACAAACGGTGCATGAGCAGTTTCATTTGTCATTCTCCTTGTGGGTGTGGCTCGCAGGCTTGCGGTTCGGCTCCGCGCCGCGCCCGAGGCATCGAGTCCACAGGTCGCGCACGAAAGCGGTGTCACCCATTGGGGGACGGGTGAAGGCACACCATTTTTCGGTGCCGCAAGCAACGATACCAATCCCAATATGGCCAATAGTGTCGCAGATTCAGGAGGAGTCTGGGAAATTTTTTTCGGAGAAATTCAGAGGGAGGCAAAGGGCGAGGAAACAGTTTGCTGTGCGGGAATAACCGGTGGAGTACGAATGAAGAGTACCGCCTGGGGGTCGCGATAACAAATTCTCCAGTCGCGATCGAGCAGCAGCGCCTGCGCAAGTTTGGACGCGGGAGGAACCATGACGGTCTGGACGTTGTATTCGCGCAGGACGGCCTTCCAGCCTTGCTGGATCTCAGTCACGGTTTTGAGGCCCTGACGAAGGAGGTCGTCTCCATAGAGATCGGCGCGCCCGTCGAAAAAAATCCGGTACTGTGGCGCAAGCTTCCAGAGAACATAGCCTCCCCAATCGTAATAGGCAAAAACGTTGGCGGGTTCTCTGTTGTTGCGGAGGTACTCGACTGCTCTTTCCGGATAGCTTTCTGCTTCATCGTCGCTCTGAGCGTGAGCGAGGGCCACCCAGCGGAGAAGCGCAAAGACGGCTAATAGAACGACCGTGGAGGAAAGGTAGAACGTTCGGAGGTTGCGGGATGGGCGTAGATCAGTGCTCCGGAATCTCGCAGGGATGGCGGAGGCGATGACCGGAATCGCCAGAAGAATGAAGATAGGGATGTGGCGGACGGCATCGAGCGCGGCAAAAGCGGTAAAAAGTAAAGGCAGAAGAACGCGTCCTTTCACAGAAATCTTGCTGGCGAGTGCCGCTAGAAGGAGAAAGAAAACGAACATCAGGGGCGCGTAGAGTAAGTGGTGAAAATCAGGTGAAAACCACTCCACGATGTAGGTCCGCATGGCGGAGGAGCGGATTGTATCGAAAGGGTAAGCGTAAAGCTGCGCGCCGCTTGGATTTAACGGAACCAGGGCGAGGCAGACTAGTGTGACCGCGGCAACGCGGAGGATGATGCGGCGGGCTTCTCCCCAGGCAGTACGCCCGGTGGCGACCTCGACGCCGAGGCCCAACGTGTAAAGCGTCAGCAGAGCTGGGCCCAGAGCGAACCCGGCATGGAGGTTCAGCCATAGCAGAAACAAAGGAGGAATACAGAGCAGACAACGAGGAAAGTGCTCGGCACGGTTTAGGAGCCAGAGCAGCAAACTAGCGAGAGCGAAGGTGAACATCTGCGGGCGAGTGCCCCAGCATGGCGCCGAAGCCAGTGCCCCAATGACGGTCGCGGCGGCTGCCCAGTGCGGCTCCGTCGGACAACGGAAATACAGAAAGAGAAAACCGATGGTTGTGATGATGGAAGAAAAGATAATGAGTGCCGCGGGCCCCCCGGATTTCCAAAGCGCGAAGAAGGTTACCTCGGAGAGCCACTCGTGGGAAACCCACTGGGCGTCCGCGCGGGTGAAGGAAAAGGAGTCGGAATGTGGGACTGCGTGGTGTTCGAGGATCCACTCTCCCGTACGAAGGTGCCACCACAGATCCGGATCTACCGCCGTGCGGGCAGTCATGGCCAGCAGGCCGAAGAAGAGAATAGCGGCGAAGTAGCCGCGCTTTGTGGCGGAGAAGTGCATCGCGAAGGCTCCCGGCGATTATAGAATCAGGCGACCCGAGAAGTTTGATGACCTGGGACGAACTGAGACACAGACAGCATCGGATCGTGGGCGTATTCCTGCTGGCGATGACGTTGAGCAACTTGGCTAACGTCCGCCGGTTGACGCCGTTGCTGCGGCAAGGGTACCAGGACTTCACGATTTTCTATGGGGCTGGAAAGATGGTGCGCGATGGACAGGCACGCCGGCTCTATGACTTGAATCTGCAATATGAAATCCAGCAGAGTTTCGCTCCCGACGTCGCGAACCGGCGGGCTGCCCTGCCTTATAACCACCCTCCGTTTGAGGCGCTCCTCTTTGTCCCTCTAGCTCACCTGAGATATTTTCCGGCTTACCTCGTATGGACTTGCTTGAACCTGATCATGCTTGCTGTAAGCATTGGCATCGCACGGAGAGTGTTTAGTGAGGGTGTACGGCTCAACTGGTTGTTTGTTTTCGTGGCTGCGAGCGCATTCCCTCCGATTTTGATTGCGCTCGTGCAAGGGCAGGACTCTGTGTTGCTGCTGATGTTGGCGGTCCTGAGCGCAGCATTGCTGGCAACGGAACGCGACGCAATGGCGGGGGCGATTCTGGCCTTGGGGTTATTCAAGTTTCAGATTGCGTTGCCTTTAGCAGTGGTGTTGGCGGCGCGGAGACCGCGGTTGCTGCTAGGCTTCGCGCCGGGCGCCCTGGTCCTTGGGTGCGTCTCGGCGGCGATGGTCGGGTGGAGCGGCCTCGCAGGCTATGCGGCGTATGTTCTGCGACTGGAGAAATCCGGCGGCGGTGGATCGATTCCGTCGGTCGGCATGCCGAACCTCCATGGCTTGGTCGCGTCGATCGCGGGAGCGGAGGCAGGCAGTGGGTGGGCCTTGTGGCTGACGATCGCGGCGTCGGTTGCGTTGCTTGTAGCGGCAGCCTGGTTTGTCGCAAAACATAGGCCTGCACCGGGGCTAACATTTGCGACCGCGATTGTTGCGGCGCTCATGGTGAGCTATCACGGGCTGATTCACGATATGACCCTGCTGTTGCCGGCCATGCTTTTCTTGTTCTTCGCACGGGAAGACGGTGCGCGGCGCGAGATGCGCATGGATGCAGTCTCATTGATGCTCCCTTACGTGATTTTTTGGTTGTTCCCCGAGTTCCCGTGGCTAAGTCCGTTGTGGTTTGTGCCAATGGCGGTTTGGATTTTACGGAGATTCAGGAAGTATTCACCGGTTCGAGAATTCGATCCGGTAGGGTAGAGAAGAGAGTTCTCGGAGGATGTTTGGCAGCAGAGAGAGGCAACGGGTTAGGCGCACGGCACCGGTGGCACAACGTCGGTCTCGCGGCGCTGTCTTTCTTGTTGGCGCTCGGGATGGCCCACTACTACTTTGGAGTGGCGACTCCAATTCTCGCAAGGCGGTTCCCGGCGAACAGCGGATTGACCGGGAACTGGTCGGACTTGTATCCCCGATGGCTGGGTGCGCGGGAACTTTTGCGGCACGGGCGAAATCC
>Ga0335069_10001992_pt1 | contig 32098 bp, 24 predicted proteins | sample Lox_Sample_11_FD_206714 | JGI IMG/M metagenome (GOLD analysis project Ga0335069, IMG submission 206714) | Soil microbial communities from Loxahatchee National Wildlife Refuge, Florida, United States - Lox_Sample_1.1 | ecosystem: Environmental > Terrestrial > Soil > Wetlands | place: USA...
TGAACCATAACAGGATTTAAGATGACCGAAAATAATCCGAATGATTCTGTTCTTGATGAACAATTCGCGGCAGCAGGTAAGTCCGGCGAATCTATGAATGATGAAAACAGGCAGCAGGAAGAGCCAGTGGAAATTCCTCAGCAAGTTCCTGAGGATGAAACAACTGCTGAAACAAATGCAGGTGCAGATGAGACTCCGGGCAAGCCCGCAAAACGTAAAAGAAAGGTAAAGGAAGAAGAACAAGGAGATGGGCCTTCCGGTGAGGATGCGTCAAATGAACAGCATCATGATGCAGTTCTGGCGGACCTCGATGACATTCACCTCCCACCGGTTGATTATTCTGGCTATACAAAGCATGAACTTGTCGAGACCCTGTCGCTGCTTATCGAAAACAGGCCCCCTTCAGAGATAAAAGATGACGTGGAAAGGATAAAAATTCTTTTCTACAAGAAGCTCAAGCATGAGGCTGAGGAAAGGAAGGCAAGGTTCCTTGAAGGAGGTGGAAAAATTGAGGAGTATAAGATTTACGTGGACCAGGAAGAACACCGCGTCAAGGAGATTCTTGAAAAATACAAAGCCAGAAAAACGGACTTCAGCAAGGTCCAGGAGGCTGAAAAGTATGAGAATCTCAGGAAAAAATATGATATAATCGACAGGATCAAGGATCTTGTAAACAGGGAAGAATCAATAAACAAGACTTTCCAGGAATTCAGGAATCTTCAGAATGAATGGCATGCTGTCGGGGTCGTTCCCCAAAACTCACTTAAAGATCTATGGGAAACTTACCATCATAATGTTGAAATATTCTACGACTATATTAAGATCAACAAAGAACTCCGCGATCTGGATCTGAGAAAAAACCTTGAGGCAAAAGTCAGGTTGTGCGAAAAAGCAGAGGAATTATTGCTTGAGCCAAATCCTGTAAATGCTTTCCGTCTCCTGCAGGATTATCATAACCAGTGGAGAGAGGTCGGTCCTGTTCCGCAGGAGTCGAAGAACGAAATCTGGGAAAGATTCAAGGAGGCAACATCAAAGGTTAACAAGAGACATCACGAGTATTTCGAGAATCAGAAGGATGAGCAGAGAAAAAACCTTGAGGCTAAGATTGCACTCTGCGAACAGGTTGAAGAGATAAACCTTGTAGAACTGGCATCTTTCAAGGATTTTGATGAAAAAGCCGAGGTTGTGGTCGGGCTGCAGAAGATGTGGAGAACAATTGGTTTTGCACCTAAAAAGCAGAACAATAAAGTATATCAGAGGTTCAGGAACGACTGTGATGCTTTTTTCGAAAAGAAAAGGAATTTTTATTCAGAGAACAAGGAGAGTCAGCAGACTAACCTCCAGTTGAAAACTGACCTGTGTGTTCAGGCGGAGGCCCTGCAGGAAAGCACAGACTGGAAAGCGACATCTGATGCCCTGATTAAACTCCAGAAAGAATGGAAAGAGATAGGCCCCGTGCCAAGAAAGCATTCCGAAAAGATATGGAAACGATTCAGGAAGGCCTGTGATCATTTCTTTAACCTTAAAGCCGAACACTTTGCCTCGCTCGATACCTCATATGAAGATAATCTTAAAGCGAAGGAAGCGCTTATTTCAGAGCTTGAGACTTTTGAAGCTGAAAAGGGTATACAGGCTGCATTCGAGAGGCTGAAGGAGATACAGAAGAAATGGACCGATATCGGATTCGTTCCTTTTAACATGAAGGAGGATATCACAAACAGGTATCGCACAGCGCTTAACAAGCAATTTGACAAACTGAAAATAGGCGAGGATGACAAGAACATCCTCAAGTACCGGACTAAGCTTGATAATCTGAAGGCAAATCCTAAAGCTTCACGCAAGGTGAGGAATGAAAGAGATAAATTCGTAACCAAGATTAAACAGCTTGAAAGCGATATAGTTTTGTGGGAGAACAATATAGGTTTCTTTGCCAAGTCGACCAATGCTGAAACCATGATCAGGGAAGTTGAGGATAAAATCGATAACGCCAAGAAAACAATCAAAATGCTTGAAGAGAAAGTCAGGCTGATTGACCAGTCGGGACTTGATGAATAATAATTTTTAAAACTATGCGACTTGGCTGACGTAAAGTATGTATTCGTTACCGGCGGGGTTACCTCCTCCCTGGGCAAAGGCATTATTTCAGCATCCCTTGCGAAGCTTCTGCAAGCCAGGGGTTATTCGGTTACCATCCAGAAACTCGATCCTTATATCAATGTCGACCCGGGTACGCTGAATCCTTATGAGCACGGGGAGTGCTATGTTACACTTGATGGTGCGGAAACCGACCTGGACCTGGGGCATTACGAGAGATTCCTCAATGTTCCGACAAGCCAGGTCAATAATGTCACAACAGGAAGAGTTTACCAGTCGGTCATCAACAAGGAGAGAAAAGGAGATTACCTCGGCAAAACTGTCCAGGTGATCCCTCATATTACCGACGAAATAAAGAGGAGGATAAAGCTGGCAGGTAGCGTTAACAAATTTGATATCGTTATTACCGAAATTGGCGGGACCGTCGGTGACATTGAGTCATTGCCTTATATTGAATCGGTCCGCCAGCTTAAATGGGAGGTAGGTTCCCACAACTGCCTGGTTATTCACCTGACGCTGGTACCTTACCTTTCAGCTTCAGGAGAACAAAAGACGAAACCTACCCAGCACTCTGTAAAGGCGCTTCTTGAAGCGGGAATCCAACCGGATATCCTGGTACTCAGGTCGGAAAGATCTCTTTCGCCCGATCTGAAAAAGAAGGTTGCTCTCTTCTGCAACGTGGAAGTTGAGGCAGTTGTTGAATCAGTTGATGTTTCAACTATCTATGAAGTTCCTATCAAAATGCTCGAGCAAAGGCTCGATCAGACGGTGCTCAGGAAGCTTGCATCCCCGGTAGGGGAAAAGCCCGACCTGGCACAGTGGAAGGAGTTCCTCACAAAACTCAAAAATCCGAAGCATCATGTGAGGGTCGGACTGGTTGGCAAGTATGTCGAACTCCCCGACGCGTATAAATCAATTTCGGAATCATTTATCCACAGCGGTGCTATGAATGAGTGCCATGTGGAAGTTGAATATATTCATTCGGAGGATATCAGCGAGGAGAATGTAGTAACCAGGCTAGGTAACCTGGATGGAATCCTGGTGGCTCCGGGATTTGGATCAAGAGGCATTGAGGGAAAGATAGTTACAGCAAAATATGCCCGTGAGAATAACATTCCTTTCTTTGGGATTTGCCTTGGTATGCAATGTGCCGTTATCGAATTTGCCAGGAATATTCTCAACCTGGAGGGCGCTCACTCGACTGAAATAGAACATAAGACAAAATTCCCTGTAATTGACCTGATGGAAGAACAGAAAAGCATTATCGACAAGGGAGGAACAATGCGACTGGGGGGCTATAAATGTATAATCGATAAAAAATCAAGGGCATTCAAGGCATACGGAAAAACGGAAATAATTGAACGACACCGTCACAGGTATGAATTCAATAATAAATATCTCGATGAATTCAGGAACAACGGAATGGTTCCGGTTGGAATAAATCCCGAATCGGACCTTGTTGAGATCATGGAGATACCTTCACACAGTTGGTTTGTTGGGGTCCAGTTTCATCCTGAATACAGCAGCACTGTGGTAAATCCCCATCCGCTTTTCGTGCAGTTCATAAAAGCCTGCATTGAAAAACAATAATCATATTTAGAATACTTTAGACAAGAAGAATGGACAGGAATACTATAATCGGGATAATTCTGATTTTCGCAATCTTTGTTGGGTTCAGCGTGTACAACAATAACAAGGCGAACAAGGCATATGAGAAACAAATCATAAATGCTGACTCGCTTTATAAGAACGGTCATCTTGAGGACGCAAGGACAGCTTATATGACAGCCCTCAGGATCAAGCCGAACCAGCCCGACGTGATTCTGAAACTCAATGATATCAACATGCGTCTTGCACCTGCTGCAGGCGAAGTTAAAAAGGACTCGGTAAATAAATCTACCGGTCAGAAAGCATTGCCCCCTGCAGGAGGAAAAGAACCAGCCATTAAACAATATGGCCCTTTCTCGGGTGCGGCGACGGGTAAAAATGATTTTATAACTCTTGAGAATGACAAGCTGGAACTTAAAATATCCCTGAAAGGAGGAAAGGTCTACTCAGCCAGGCTCAAGGATTACAAAACTTTTGATTCAAAACCGCTCGTTCTCTTCGACGGTGATTCAACCGTCTTCGGATTCAACTTCTTTACTGCCGATAACAAGCCCGTCCAGACCAACGACCTTTATTTCAATCCTGTTAAAGATCAGAAATCTTACGTCGCAAGCAGGGATCAGCAAAGCGTGGTGTTGCGACTGGCAGCAGATTCTGGCCGGTATATAGAATACATCTATAGCCTGGCTCCCGATAAATACATGGTCGACTTTAAGGTCAATTTTGTGTCGATGGGCAGCCTTGTGGCCTCAAACCAGAGCAGCATCACACTCGACTGGAGAATGTACCTGCCTCAGCAGGAAAAAGGAAGACAGAATGAAGAGGCAAACGTCGCGATAAAATACAAATACTTTCAGGACGAGGTAAATACCTTTGCCAACAGCCAGCGCAAAGAGACTGACAAGACTGATATTACAACAAAGCTTACCTGGATCGCATATAAGGACCAGTTTTTTTCATCAGTCATACTGAACACCGATTTTTTCCAGAACGCATCAATTTCTGCAACTAAAACTATTGGCTCGGCAAAATACCTGAGATACTATACCGCTGAGGCTGGTATTCCCTTCAATGTAACAAGTCCGCAACCGGTAAATCTGAAATTTTACTTTGGACCTAATCATTTCACGACTCTTAAAAAAGAGGGTTATGAGCTTGATCAGCTTGTCACACTCGGCAAGAATATAATCAGGTGGATTAACAGGTTTGTCATTATCCCGATATTCAACTGGTTGAATGAGTATATTTCGAACTATGGACTTATCATTCTTATCCTGACCATTATTATTAAAATTGTCCTTTTCCCTCTTACTTACAAGTCGTACCAGGCCCAGGCAAAAATGGCCGTTCTTAAGCCCATGGTCGATGAACTGAATGTAAAATTCTCAAGGAAAGAGGATGCTATGAAAAAGCAGCAGGCCCAGATGGACCTGTATAAAAGGGCCGGAGTAAACCCGATGGGAGGATGCCTGCCGATGCTCCTGCAGATGCCAATACTTTTTGCAATGTTCAGGTTCTTCCCCGGATCCATCGAACTGAGACAGCAGCATTTCCTCTGGGCAACTGATCTTTCGACTTATGATTCCATACTGACACTTCCTTTTGCAATTCCGATCTATGGAAATCATGTGAGTCTGTTTACGCTCCTGATGACGGCTTCAACACTGCTGACCATGAAAATGACAGGCTCACAGCCCGGCTCGGACCAGCCGGGGATGAAAGCCATGACCTACATGATGCCGGTAATGTTCATGCTAATACTGAACAACTTCTCGGCGGCACTTACATACTATTACTTCCTGGCAAACATTCTTACCTATGTTCAGAACCTTGCATCCAAACGATTTATAAACGCCGAAGCTGTACTTGCTAAACTCGAGGAGAATAAAAAGAAACCTGTGCCAAAATCAAAATGGCAGCAGAGGCTTGAAGAGGCAGCTAAGCAAAGAGGTCTTAGTACACCGAGAAAATAGGGAACATTTAGAAAAAGTGTTATAAATTGTTAATTCTTATTTAACCCATAGCCACTTGTAAAAAATGTACTTAATTTAGTACTTCTCAATTGGTGGGAAAATGGGGAAAAAAATAAAAAACAAGGATTTAGCCGCAAGGCTCGGAGTGTCGTGTACGCTTGTCTCTCTGGTTCTAAATAATAAAGCCGATCAGCACGGGATAAGGAAAGATACCCAGGAAAAAGTTCTGGCTTTAGCCAGGCAAATGGGATATTTCGACACGACAGAAAACAGGGATGAAATATATCCTGTGGAAGAAAAACCGGGAGTAATTGGGATGATTGTCCCTTCTGCCCAGGATCAGTTTATTTTCGAAATATCACCTTACCTGCAAAAGGCTTTTTCAAGCATAGGCATAGGGTTTTCAGTGATAACAAAAGATCCGGACGATCAGCGATTTGCAAGACTTATTTCATCCTTCCGGAAATTCTACAGCGGGTTGATAATTGTAGGTGAAGCCGCCGATGAATATACGGTCAGAACTCTCAGGAATATTGATTATCCGTTTGTGCTGCTTGAAAAGAATTTCAGCAGGTTGAGGCTTAATGCAGTCTCTTCAGATATAAATGCCGGAAACGAGATGGTCACAAACCATATAGCTAAACTGGGTTATAAAAATATCCTGATAATATCCGATCCAAATTCCAGATCGGCAGATGAACAGGTATTGTCTGGTCTTATGAAATCACTGTCTTCAATTAATGGAGTTGGCAGACCGGAGAATATCGAAATCAGGGCTTTAGCACCCGATGATGAGATCGATTTTTCGGCCATTGAAAGATTTTTACGCCCTCCCGGCAGTGTCCAGGTAATAATTCTGCTTCATGCAGGCACCGTTTACCCGTTAATGGCTGCCCTTCAGAGACGAAAAATCAGAGTTCCCCAGGATGTTGCAATTATTTCAATGGAAGAGGGTATAGGCTTCAATCTGCTTTGCTGTCCGGTCACAACCCTGAAAAAACCGTTCTCCGGTTTGGCTCTTAAAACCGCAAATATGATCTGGAGTGAAGTCAAAAACGGTGGAAAAGGTAAGTACAAGCGACAGGTTAACCTGCCTCCTGAAATGATTATCAGGAATTCCTGCGGTACCATTGTGTAAAACATAATATGAAAAGTCTCTTTTCTGCGTTATTTTCATCCCTGATTTTACTGTTAGCAGGCTGTTGCGGCCACCATCTGATAAGTAACCCGGAATTCAGAAATAAGGTCAGAAAGGATTTTCTCGAGCGTGTTACCATGGCTGAGAAAAGAGGTGATGAACTCTTTTCTTTCAGAAAGCAGAATCTGCCGCCTGAACAGGAAGAGGCCATGGAATTCATGATTGCTTATATGCCTCTTTCGGACCTGGCAGATTATGACGGCGATTTTTTCCTTGATAATGTGAAATTCGCACTCAGGTCAAGGGAAGAAAAAAGCTGGGGGACGAGAGTTCCTGAGGAGATATTTCTGCATTATGTTCTTCCTGTCAGGGTAAACAATGAAAATCTCGACAGTTTCAGGATCAGGTATTACGACGAGATTGGGAAGAGGATATACGGCCTTGATCCTAAAGCTGCTGCATTGGAGGTCAACCACTGGTGTCACGAGAAGGTTTCCTATCAGCCTTCTGATGACAGGACTTCAGCACCGGAAAGCACGATTCTTTCAGCCAGGGGCAGGTGTGGTGAGGAATCCACTTTTGTTGTAGCTGCATTACGTGCCGCAGGGCTTCCTGCAAGGCAGGTGTACACTCCCCGATGGGCGCATAGCGACGATAATCACGCCTGGGTGGAGGTTTGGTTAGACGGCACCTGGTACTACATGGGAGCATGCGAACCGGAACCAGTACTCGACAGGGGCTGGTTCACCGAACCCGCCAGGAGGGCTATGCTCATTCATACAAAATCTTTTGGGGCCCCGTTTGGCGAATCAAACCAGATTGTCGCACACAGGAACTTCTCGCTTATCAACAACCTCTCAAAATATGCCGTAACAAAAAAGATATTTGTAAAGACACTTGACAGCTACGGCAAACCGGCCAGTGATGCAGAAGTTGAGTTCCAGCTTTACAACTATTCGGAATTTTACCCGCTGGCCACAATAAAAACAGGGAAGGACGGCCTTTGCAGCTTTGAGACGGGCCTGGGCGACCTTGTGATCTGGGCACACAACGCTGATGATTTTGATTTCAGGAAGATCACTGTCAGCGATACGGACACTCTGACCCTTACACTCAGCAGGAAACCTCCTTCAGAAGGATATGCCGAATATGATCTCGGCGTGCCGCTTGCAAGGGCCCCGCTTGCAGGACCGGAAATGGGTTTGGTGAAAGACAATAATGTCAGGCTTGAAAAGGAAAATTCTGTGAGGCAGGGATATATTTCCACCTGGATGAAGCCCGGTGCTGCAGTTAAGCTTGCGGTTTCGGTTGGGGCCGATACCAGTGCAGTTAAAGATATAATCAGCAGGAGCATGGGCAACTGGAAGGAAATCTCAGCTTTTCTCCGAGATGTTCAGCCTTTGGCCGTCCCTGCTGCAATCAGGCTTCTTTCACTCGTATCGGATAAGGATATAAGAGATACCAGGGAAGCCGTGTTGATGGATCACCTGATGAACACCTCGCTGTACGTGAAAGACAGGTTCGGGTGTGATAAAGAAGTCTATTATTCTTATGTTCTGAACCCCAGGATCGCAAATGAAAAACTTGTTCCATGGAGGAAGTTCCTGCTATCTTACCTCCCCTCATCAGTTTGGGAAAATGGTCAGAATGACCCTGATCGTCTTGTAAAATATGTAAATGCCAGCATAACAGTTAATGACAGTGACAATTACTATCATACTCCTTTGACACCCACCGGAGTTGCAAAGCTTCGCATCTCAGACAGTTTTTCGAGGAATATCTTTTTCATAGCCCTGTGCAGGTCGTATGGTATCCCTGCAAGGCTGGAGGCAGGAAGCAACCTCACCCAGTATTTTTACAATGGGAAATGGCATGACGTTTATTTCAATGGCACTGGCAGCCAGACGGGCATGAGAGGATACCTCAGCCTTCATTCATCGGACGTCAAACCTGTACCTGAATACTATATTCATTTTACAATTGCCCGGTTTGAAAACGGAAGGTATAATACACTGGAATACGATTACAACAGGCGTATTACTGATTTCAGGGATGAAATTGCCCTTATTCCGGGGCATTACATGCTGGTTACAGGCAATAGAATTGATGATAGTAAAATATTGTCGTCGGTCACATTTTTTGATATTAAAGCAAACGAGCATAAGAATCTGGAAGTTAAGCTCCGCAGGCAAAAAGGGTCAATTGAGATTCTTGGAAAAATTGACATGAATTCAAAATTGGCGCTGCCCGATGGAAAGACAAAGCCTCTGAGGGATTTTTCATCAAAGGGACTGGTAATTGCATGGATCGAACCCGACAAGGAGCCGACAAAGCATATAATGAATGATCTTCCGTTGCTCAGGAAGGAGCTCGACAGCTGGGGTGGAAGCTTTATCTTTTTGTCAGATGGAAATCGGCCGGGTCACTATGAAAACCTTCCGGCAAATACTGTTTTTGCTGCCGATAAAGATTCGGAGATCTTAAAGCAGATGTGTTCAGGCAGCTCGTGTTCGGAAATCAGGTATCCTCTCATCCTTCTTGTCAGGAACGACGGCAGCGTAATATTCAGATCAGAAGGTTACAGGATAGGTATTGGAGAGCAGATTCTGAAGAATATCAACTAATTATTTATTAGTAAGTTAACACGCCGGTCTTTCAGGTACGCCAGCCCTGCCATTTCTTATTTTGAGTAAATAACGCACCTTTGAGGTTCGGATCATATTTTTGTATACTTAAGGAAAAATTAACCTAAATTGGCAGACAGGAGCGGTAACGTTGGACCAACTATGAAAAAAGCTGTACTGATAGCCGTAATTTTCCTTATTTTTTTTCAACACAGCCAGGCGCAGATTGAGTCTGCGAAAGGATCCATTGTTGGCTTTCCTGTTTCCGAATGGTACGAATTGTCGGTCGACAGCGCAATTCTTGACAGACTGGAGAGCCTTGACCAGCCGAAGGACAAGCCTTTTCAGTTTGCTTTTCCCGTCAGGCTTAGCATCACACCCCGAAATTCGGGTTTCTGCAGGAAATCAGGCAATGAAACGATATGGACAGTCGGTATACATTCCAAGTCGGCTAAATCTCTGAACGTGATTCTTCAGCCGTTCAGGATTCCTGAAGGTGCATACTTCTTTGTATATGATCCACGGAAGGAATATGTTCGTGGACCATTCGGCAGCGAGAATAACAACAGTTCAGGGAAACTACCCGTAACGCCTGTCCCGGGTGAATGGCTGATACTTGAATATCACTTACCGGCCGGAATGCAGGCAGATGGAACTATAGGCATATCCCAGGTCTCGCACGATTTCATTGGAGTTTTCGGTAAGAATGACTCAAAGGATGACAGGTTTGGATTGTCGCAGCCCTGTAATGTTGATATAAGCTGCCCGGCCGGGAATGATTACTACGACCAGAAACGGGCCGTGTGCAGGATTATTATCAGCGGTATTGAACTCTGTACAGGTGTGCTGGTAAATAATACAAATCACGAGAACAGGGCATATGTGATCACGGCAGAGCACTGTATCTCCAATTCATCCGATGCAGCAGGTTCGCTGTTTGTATTCGGCTATGAGAGCCCCTGGTGCAGCGGACCTGACGGGCATGTTTATCACTCTGTCTCGGGATCGCTTCTTCGATCTTCAAACGGCAATATTGATTTTTCACTCGTAGAGCTTACATCCTTTCCTCCGTTCACCTGTCATCCATACCTGGCAGGCTGGGATGTATCGGGTGCCACTCCGGCCAAAACAGTTGCAATACATCATCCGCAGGGAGATGTGAAAAAGATTTCCGTCGATCTCGACCAGCCAGTGACTGCATCCTATACCGACTATACGGCCAGCGGATTCTGGAAGATACTGCAATGGGATAGTGGAACGACACAAGGAGGATCATCGGGATGCCCTCTGTTTGACCAGAACAAGAGAGTGGTCGGGCTCCTGACAGGAGGGGAGGCTGTGTGCGGAGCTTCGGTGAATGATTATTTTGCCAAGCTGAGTGTTTCGTATAACCTCTCTCCGTACCTGTGGATGCAGCTGAAAGGATGGATAGATCCTGCAGTAAGCAATGTGCTGAAGTACGACGGCCGTGATCCATATGCTCCCAATCTTCTGACAGTCGATACCCTCAGTAATATTTCTTCAGCTGAAGAGCGTCAGATTACCCCGTTCAGCGGTGGCACGGGATATTCAACCGGCTACAACAGCGATAGCCTGGTGATGTATGCGGAATACTTTAAAAATCCACTGTCAAAGCAACTGAGCGAAATACTTATAAATGTTGCCAGGGTCAATTCTGTATCGCCGGCCGACTCAGCCAGCCTTTGGGTATTCGCTGACGGAAGCACGCCCGGGGCCGTTCTGGCTCATCAGAAGATTCTGTTCAGCGAAGCAAAAGATACTTTTGTTACAAAGGTTGACTTCAGGACTACCATACCGGTCGGTGGAAATTTTTACGTGGGATGGAAGATTTATTATCATGCCAGTGCCCCTGATGAGACAAGGCAGCTGGCCGTCTTTCACTCACCTGACCGTTATGATGTTTCAATGAATACTGCATGGTTCTCCGATGGTGCCTCGTGGAAAGCCTTTCCCGGTCATCCTTTTTCACCAATGTCGGTTTCACTTGATGTAAAAGCTGTTGTAGTAGGAAATCCCGTTCCGGATGCAATAATAGGGAACCGGGAAACCGCACCTCATTTTACAGTTTTTCCCAATCCTTCGGATGGAAGGTTCTATATATCAACAGACAATTCTTTCAGGGAGGTGCAGGTCCTTGTTTATGATTTCTCAGGTCACCTTCGCTGTTCGGGAAACCTGTCGGGAAGGTTTCCCGGAAGGACTGAACTGGACATTTCGGACCAGGACAAAGGTCTTTTTTATATCCTGATCAATACCGAAGCAGGAAAGGAGTATCACAAAGTAGTCGTAACGAACTAATGGTCAGGAGCAACATCATCTTTCTCTTATGCATCATTGCCCTTACCTGCAGTTGCACCGGCAAAAGCCGGCATCATGGCAGTGAAACCGGTTCGCCTTCGGCTCATCCCGGGTATGCTGAAAGATTTACGCTGAAGGAAATTAACGGAATTACAGTACTTACAATAAAGAATCCCTGGCAGGGGGCGGACGGAATCAGCCAGGAATGGTACCTTTTAAAACGCGGCGACAATATTCCTGCAGGAATCGATTCTTCAAGGATCATAAGGGTGCCGGTCAGAAAGGTCATTGCAATGTCCACAACATTCCTGTCGATGATCGACACCCTTGGTGAATCGGATAAGATTACCGGAATCAGCGGAACAGATCTGATATACAACAATAAGCTCAGGTCCGATATCAGGAATGGGAAAATCCCTGATGTCGGTTATGACGATAACCTCGACAAGGAACTGATTATTAAGATAAAACCTGATATCCTCATGATTTATGGAGTAGGAGGGGAATCTTCAGGCCTGGCAGGTAAGCTTAAAGAGCTTGGAATTAAGGTTCTGTTCAATGCCGACTATCTTGAGAATGATCCTTTGGGAAAAGCAGAATGGATAAAAGTATATGGGGCACTGTTCGGCAAGGAAAAAGAGGCCGATTCAATATTCTCCGGCACGGTTTCCGAATATGATGATATCCGTGAGATTGTAAGGAAGAAGGCCACCGAAAGACCAAAGGTATTGCTTGGTCTTCCCTGGAAGGATGTATGGTACGTCTCTCCGGGCAATTCTTATATTAGCAGGCTGATATCGGATGCAGGGGGTGAATATATCTGGAAGGATACAGAATCGGAGACATCTCTGCCATACGGGCTGGAAACGGTCTGGCTGAAGGCGGCAGGGGCAGAGTACTGGCTTAATATCAGTACGGTCTCCGACCGCGGGGAAATACTCGCTGTCGACAAAAGGCTGGGTGATCTTGAAGCCTTTTCAAGCGGAAAGATGTATAATAACAATAACAGGGTAACCGCGATTGGAGGCAACGATTATTGGGAAAGCGGTTCGGTAAGACCACAGGTTATTCTTAAAGACATTGCATCAATTCTGCACCCGGGGCTTTTTCCGGGTTATACTTACTGTTATTTTAAAAAGGTTAAATAATTTGAAAACCGGGTCACAGGATTTAAGATCAGGATTATATCAGGGCCATCGACGAAATTCTTCGGGGCTCTGGTTTGTAATGTTTGCCTTGCTTGTGATTCTTTTCTTTTTCCTTGATATCATGATGGGATCAGTTACCCTTTCACCTTCTGGCATATTTCATTCCCTTTTCAGGGGGGGCGATCCACAGGTGCATGATATTATCATGAAATTCAGGATTCCCAAAGCCCTGACTGCAGTTTTGGTCGGACTGGCACTTTCGGTAAGCGGCCTCCAGATGCAGACCGTGTTCAGGAATCCGGTGGCAGGACCATATGTTCTTGGCATCAGTTCAGGTGCCAGCCTGGGTGTGGCTTTTGTCATCCTGGGTTTTCATGGATATATTACCAGCGAGGGCCTGCAATGGTACGGGAACTGGGCGCTCGCCGCCGCTTCGTGGATCGGCGCGGGTACCGTAATGCTGCTGATTATGATAATATCAGTGAGGGTAAGGGATATTCTCACTGTACTGATCATTGGAATCCTGTTGTCGGGTGCAATTTCAGCCGTTGTCAGCATTATGCAGTACTTCAGCAATGAGACAATGCTTAAAGCTTATGTGGTCTGGACCATGGGCAGCCTTGGAAACCTGACTTCGGGCCAGATAACAGTGCTGGCATTATCGGTCGGAGCAGGACTTATTCTCAGCCTTCTTTCAGTGAAAATGCTGAATGCTTTGCTCCTTGGCGAGAACTATGCTATGACAATGGGATTGAACCTGAACCTGGCCCGGTTCACCGTCTTTGCAGCAACTAGCATTCTTGCCGGCAGTGTGACAGCTTTTTGTGGCCCGATTGGCTTTATCGGGATAGCCGTACCCCATATATCCAGGATGATCTTCCGGACATCCGACCACAGGGTACTGATGCCAGCTTCAATTCTGGCGGGATCAGTAATTATGCTCCTCAGCGACATCCTTACCCAGCTTCCTGGCTCGGGCCGGATAATACCAATTAATTCAGTTACCTCCCTTGTTGGTATACCGATAGTTATCTGGGTTATTTTCAGGAACAGGAAATACACTGAGACATGACTATGGAGATCGCTGGTAAAACTATTATTTCCATTCAGAACCTGGAGATCGGTTACAGGTCAGGAACCATAACAGCCCCGCTGGTGCCTCCACTTGCAGCGGATGTGAAATGTGGCGAGCTGATTTCTGTAATAGGACTTAACGGGATTGGGAAAAGCACACTGCTTAAAACAATTGCCGGGCTTATGCCCTCATTGGGAGGTGAGATATTGATAAAGGGAAGGAAGATTTCAGAACACTCGCGGTATGAGATGGCGAGAAACATAGGATATATTTCTACTGAATCGGTGAGAGTGAACAGTATGCGCGTGCTCGACCTGGTGCGTCTCGGAAGGTATCCACATACTGACTGGACCGGACGATTTGATGAAAATGACCACGGAAAAGTTGAGGAAGCCATTGCAAACGCCGGCATAACTCATCTGTCTGAAAGATTTATAAATGAACTTTCCGACGGCGAAAGGCAGCGGGCGATGATTGCAAGAACTCTTGCACAGGATACGGATATCCTCATAATGGATGAACCAACAGCTTTTCTCGATGTAAGGAGCCGTCATGAGGTGATCCACCTGTTGCATGACCTGTCGGAACGGCGTGGAAAAACAATAATCTGTTCCACTCACGACCTGTCAACCGCCCTTGACAATTCTGACAGGATATGGCTGCTTTTCAGCGATTCTTTTGAAGATGGGGCGCCGGAGGACCTTATCCTCTCCGGATCATTCCAGTCACTGTTTGACAATTCGTCTGTGAGATTTGATCCCTCTGATGCCTCATTGAAATACTCACGGCCCGTGTCAGGATCTGTGAACCTTAAATCTGAAAGTAACCTCCGCTACTGGACTGTAAGAGCAATTACAAGGGCAGGATTTGAAATTGGTCCATCAGGATCTGATATAACAATAGAGGCATACATGTCGGGAAGCAAACCGGCCTGGCGCGGAATTAAAAATATGAAGGAAACAGAATTTGCATCAGTCTATGATCTGGTGAGATGGCTTACTTCCAGGTAAGGCGATGAAACATCAGGTTTTCACCTTGTGATATTTCCTGTAATTGTCTATAAAGACTCCGATTGATTCGACCGGCAGTTTCTTTGCAATGATGGTTTTATTCCTGTCGAGAATATAAACTGTGGGAGTAGCGTTCACGTTGTAATAATAATCAAAGTTAGTTGCCCTGCGGGGATCCCATCCGTTAATCCAGTCAAGTTTATTGTCCTGGATGTATTTCTCCCACTTTACCCGGTCGTTCTGCGTACATACTGCAAAAACCTCGACGCTTTCGTTCTTCGCTTTGTCGTAATAGGCTTTAAGTTTGGGTGTGGCCTCCTGGCAATGACCGCAATTAGGCTCCCAGAAGTAAAGGATCACGAAGTCTTTCTTTATATCATAAAGCGAAACCATCACGCCATTGAAGGTATTCATCACCATGTCGTGTGCTTTTACACCTATAAGATTGGGTCTTACCTTATCAATTTCGGTTCTCAGGTTATCTCTCCATTCCTTGCTGGTCCAGTTCGCTTTTCCGGAAAGATAGATCTCATCGGCAAGCTTTACTACTATAGCGTCGTGCCCCATTGTCTCACTTTCCCTGAAATGGTTGAAGAGATAGACCGCTATGAACTGAAATATTTTCTCGTTTAATGAGAATCTCGGCATCAGCAGGTCAATAGCTCCCATAATTGAATCGGGATGCTGGATAAGGAAATTCGAAAAATAGGCATTCAGCTTGCCGTACAATATAGGTGTCCTGAGTATCCTCTCATCATTGAAGTCGATATTGTCGAAGAAATGCTCTTTATTGAACATGTATGACCTGAACCATTTTACTGAATCAGGGTTCGGTGTATTTTCAGGAAGGTTAAATTCAGGAACCTCTGCCGGTATAATGGCCTTTACAATCATACCAAGAAGCGTACCCTTGTTTTCTTCCGAGGTCCGCTTCAGGAAATTTTTCATCTTTTCATCATTCTTTTTGCCATTCTCGGTAAGTATCCTGACCGAATCACTGTTCTGCTTATTGTTCCTGATCCTGGAATTGACCTGGCCTGCATAATCCTGCATTACCATCCATTTCTTCTGATAATCAAGGAATGCGTTATTATCGGGGGAACCTGTGAATTTCAGCGACTTAAAATATTCAGGATAGGTACATGAGACAGAAAAATACTGCTGCTGCGGTACGAGTATCTCGAAGTACTTCTTTCCCGGGAGCACTACCATATAGATGCCCTGAGGAAGAGACTCTTTACCCCTGAACATTCCTTTCCCGTTGTGGTCGAGTTTTAATGTGTCTTTCAGGTACTGTTTCTCACCGAAATGGTACGCAAGGAACAAGGTTGAGTCGTGAAGGCCGCTCATCGACAGGTTAATCTGGTAACCTGTCCTGAATTGCCCTGAAGAGGAAAGGGTCCATAGTGCCAGCAGTGCTGCGAAACTGATTCTATTTGCCATCCGGCATTCTTTTTTATGATAGACAAAAATAGTCATTGCAATTTCTTTGCCAAAGATTGGAAAATTGATTATTAAGAAATATGTTGTACTTTTGGACTCTGATCAATGGACAGTCGAAGGATAATGATTTCAATCCTGATTCCCGTAAATAATTATGATATTGTAGCACTCGTCCACAGTATGAAGGACGGACTGAGTAAAGTTCCGGAATACTGTGAGATCATTATTGGCGATGATGGATCATCACCCGAATTCAGGAGTAAATATCAGTCTCTTGAGGATGAAAAAGTCAGGCTTCTTGTTTCTGAAAAAAACATCGGGAGGGCAGCAATAAGAAATAAGCTTGCGCTGGAATCGAAAGGTGATCACCTCCTTTTTATCGACGCCGATACCATGATAAGGGGAACCGCTGAAGCGTACCTTCTCAAATGGCTGCCTGTCATCGGAACAGCGAAAGTCATATGCGGTGGTATTGTTTATCCCGAAACATCACCTGGTGATCCTGACAAAATCCTCAGGTGGAAATATGGCAGGATGAGGGAACAGAAAAAAGCACAGGAAAGGAATAAGCATCCATATTCTTATTTTTCAACCTTTAATGTCCTCATGGACAAGACTATCTTCTCGAGGATCAGATTTGATGAAGAGCTTAAGCAATATGGTCATGAAGATACGCTGCTGGGCTACCAGTTGAGAAAGGCTGGCATCGACCTGCTTCATATCGATAACGGCCTGGTTCATGAAGGTGTTGAAACCAACAGGGAATACCTTAACAAAACTAAGCTGGGCATAGAGAACCTCAGTCATCTTTATGACAGGGTTACCGATAAAAGCACCTTCTCCGAAGCTGTAAGAATGCTTGGATTGTACAATAAGTTATCGGCTCTTAAGTTTACCAGGATACTTGCCGGAATCTATATCCGCTACAGGGAGAAGATGGAAATCAGGCTCGACTCTGCCAATCCTTCACTGTACCTCTTCAGCCTGTACAAAATCTGCATGTTCTGTACATTCAGGGCGATCCACGGGAGGAGAAATATCCTTCCGGTATTCTGACAAGCTATTTGGGCGAAAAATCTGAAATCACCTTACCGTCGAAGGTATGGTATTCCCTCAGCAGGTCCGCCGTCATGCACGAATGAACCGGGATGATCCCTACAATATCACCAATGGCTGTGTTTTTCATGAACTCCGCTGAAGCGGATATTATGCCATGTTCCTGAGAAATGGACCTGAGGTATACATCCTTTTCAGGAAAGAACCAGCCATCCTTTCCAAGTAAAACAACCTGGCCGTATACAACCCTCCCGTCCCTGAGCTTCAGGCTGTCTTTTGAAAGGTGAACACCACCGCCATAAATTATTACTTCATCTCTTTTTCGGTTCTTCTCAACTACCGGGCATGCAACAGTTACTGCAACCTGCTCCCTGTTACATGAGCCGATATTCATCTGCATAAGGTCGTAAAAGACAAAATTTCCGGGTCGGATCTCATCAAGTCCGTCAAACCTGGAAATGACGCTGCAGCATGGTGTGTCGCCCGAGGAAATAATCAGGTCATGCCCTTCAAACAGCTTTGAAACTGAATTCAGCCTGGATACCGTTTCATTATAAATGTCAATAATTTCCTTTTCTTCCGAAGCCTTGTAAGCATGCCCGGCGTGGGTTAATATCCCTTTGAGCATAAGGTTTGGCTTCGTTTCTGCCAGGCTCCTGATCCTTTCAAGCTGTTCAGTGTCGTCCCAGTCTGTCCCGCTCCTGTTGTTCCCTGTATTGATCTTCAGGAAAAGGCCGCAGTCTTTTACCGATGCCCGAACCAGTGAATAATGTTCCGGGTCAGTTACCAGGATATTGATATCCGACTTCCTTGCCAGTTGCCTGGTCTCCTCAGCTTCGCGCAGGTTGAAGGGAAATGCGACAGTGATATCTTTCCAGTCTGAACGGGAAAAGTGGCCCGCCATGGTTATGGACGATACTGTAATTGATTGAGTGCCTGCATCCCTGAACCATTCACCGATGGTTAATGATTGGTGCGTCTTGAAATGAGGCCTGAAATTAACCCCCGAAAGTGCAGCTTTTGTACTCATGGCGCTGATGTTCCTTCTGCACTTTTCTTCATCGAGAAGGAGGGTTGGCTTTTTGATTTTTGCAGTTACAATCATATATCACATCTTATAAGATCCATATTTCCATCGTGTCTCCTGACCGCCCTAAGCACAAAATCGAACCTGTCTGTCATGGTGCAGAGGAAGAAATCGGAAGGTGGAGAGAATGATAAGTTCTCTGCCCTGAAGAACCTCTTCCCGGAAGTCTCCTTCAAAGCGGAGATCCTTCCGGTGAAGTTCGTATTTCCGCCTTTGAGCCTGTCGGCAATGATTTCAGCACAAAGTATATCTTCATCTGCCGATAATTCTCCCCTGTAACCCATGGCAACAAGGCTCACTTCATCGGGATTCAGCTGCCTGATGTACCTTGTTACGGCCGCTGAGTTGACCAGGCTTCCGGTGAGTACGACCGGGGAACTGTTGGCATTTACCAGTCCGTTTGTACCTGCAGTTGTTGTATGAATTACAGTTTTCTCCTTTATATCGGCCGTCATTATTTCGGTAGGGCTGTTCCCGAAATCAAAACCGTCGATCTTTCTCTCGTCCCTTTCGCCGATCAGTACAGAGTTTTTATAGGTTTTATGCAACCGCAGGGCCTCTGATACACTTGCCGTTGCAATTAACATCCTTGCCCCGCAGTCGAAGGCGTAACATCCGACTGAAAATGCTCTGAAAACATCGATAATAACTGTCACCCCTCTGGCATTTCTGGCTCCTTCGGCAAATTCCAGGATATTAATTTTCATGGTGTCTGTCTTGAGCTTTGAAAGTTACAATAATTTTTATACAAGCTATTTCGTATATTTGAGTAATGGCAATGAAGTTAGTCGCCATTTCAAACCATATAAAACTGCTGATCATGTTTAATCCTGTTTCCTGGGTATTGAAAAAGTTCAAGGAGATAAATGATTCCATCTGGCATACACCTATTTCTGAGCTCTCAAGCAAGAAGAGGATACTTATTAAGCAGCTCCGGATAATTGTCCTGGCCGCACGTGGATTCACGAATAACAAGGTGCAGATCAGGGCTTCTGCGCTGACTTTTTATTCGGTGTTGTCCATTGTTCCGCTGGCAGCAATTGCCTTTGCGATTTCGAAAGGTTTCGGACTGGAGCAAAACCTTACCCAACAGCTTACCAAAAGCCTTTCATCACAGCAGGAGGTACTGAACTGGATACTCCCGATCGCGCAGAATGCGCTTAAAGCCACAAACGGTGGCTATATTGCAGGAATAGGTATGATAGTCCTGTTCTGGTCAGTGATGTCGCTGTTAAACCATATTGAAGGCGCTTTCAACCAGATATGGGAGATAAAGATTCCAAGAGCCTGGTACAGGAAGTTCACAGACTACCTGACTATTATGCTTATCGCACCGGTGCTGCTGATTCTTTCGAGCAGTGTGACTGTCTTTATTAATACAAAGCTGACGGATTACATGGCCAAGGCTCCCATACTCGATATTTTCAAACCCGCCATAGCAATATTGATACAGGTAGCGCCGTACCTGCTGATATGGTTGATACTGACGCTTCTATTTATCGTGATGCCAAACACTAAGGTGAGATTTGGCTCCGCACTGGTGGCCGGCGTTGTTTCCGGTACAATCCTGCAGTTCCTGCAATGGTTCTATATAGATTTGCAGTTCGGTATCTCGAAAATGAGCATGCTCTACGGGAGTTTTGCCGCGATACCCCTTTTTATTGTCTGGCTCCAGATGAGCTGGACAGTAGTGCTGCTGGGTGCTGAAATCGCATTTGCAAACCAGAATGTATCAAGATATGAGTTCGAATCTGAAGCCAGAAATATAAGCCTCTACCAGAAACGAGTTCTCACGATCATGATCATGCACATGATTATCAGGAATTTCATGGAGGGAAAAACGCCATTGTCATCAGAATCTCTTTCTCTGACACTCAAAACACCTGTCAGGCTTGTCAGGGACATTGTCCAGGATCTTAATAAAGCAGGACTCGTATCGATAGTAATAACCAACGACAGCAAGGAGAGACATTTTCAGCCTGCAATGGATATAAATGTTCTCACGGTCAGTTATGTGCTCTCAAAGCTCGACCGGATGGGCATAGAACAGAGAGGTCTCTTGAGGAACAAAGATATGGAACGTGTGAATGAGATACTTACAAAGTTCGAAAAGTGCATGGCAAAATCAGATCACAACGTTCTGATCAGGGATATCTGAACTAGAAAAGTTTCTTTCTCTTTCTTTTTCTTCTTGACGGGCAGTTCTTTACAAAACTTATAAAGTCAGTGTAGGAGGCCCAGTTATGAAAGAAATAATGGTTCAGCGGTAACACTATATGTTTGGTCGTTTCAATGTTTTCCCAGTATGTAATCTGATTTTTTGCGGGGAAGACCCGGTCATGCTCGCTCGTAACAGCAAAATCCCAGGTGAAGCCGGGTTCCTTCTGCTCCATGATCCTGTTGTAAAGCCATCTGAGCTCATCGTGGAGTGATTTTATCGAGCGGTGGGGAATACGGTCGGCATTAAGCCGGTAAGTTTTCTTGTCACCGAACATCCTGAGATAGAATTTCATCATATTCCTTTCAGAAATGTTATTCAGTGTACCTTCAAAAATATTCAGGGGGATTCCAAATTTGTCATCTGCCGGTACGGGAGTCCCGTTGACTGCAATGGTGAGATCAGCCTTTATCCCCGTTTTTGGTGCGAGGTATTCCGCTGCCCATACCCCGAGTGACCATCCGATGAGGGTAATTTTTGAATAGGTCTTCATCTCGGGGAGGACAAGAGCTTCATCGGCAGAATAGTCGTAAAACAGGATGAAGTCAAATTCATCATTGCAAAGTGGTGCGAATACATTCTCATCTGTACCCCAACCGCCATACACCACTACCAGCTGTTCATTCTTTTCCCTTCTCCTGATATAGGTTTTCATCCCAAGAATCAGATTGGAATAGGAATCTCTCTCCTTTATTAAAGCCCCAAAGATAAGGTAATTTTTATTATATGGTCAAATAATGCCGGTTTGGGATGTGACAGGACAAAAAAAATAAGAGGAGAGAGGGCGGGGGTGAAATCAGGGAGCGGGCTTTTTTGATATCCCGTGTCTACTGTCTGATAAAAGGAATGAACCCCGGTAAGCTGGCGCTTTACCTACGGGTCCAAATGTGAAAGTCAATGTCTGCAATACAATCCTGTTGATTTTCACCACCCGACCATGCTCTTCTCCTCCTATACCAATAGCATGAGCTAGGGTCAAAATTATATAATTATGAAAAATAATCCAAACTATTCTTCTAATATTTATAAACTGTTACTGTTCATGATACCGGGTTTGATATGCTGAATTTTTTCTGCTTCCGGTCGATAAAAATATTCTGCCGTCAGGTTGACATCAACAGGCAAATTATTGCTTAAATTTGATTAGTATCTCCTTAAAATGAGTAATATGGTTGCAGAACTTGAAAAGATCCCTTTTGATGATGGAGGTGGGTTCAGAGCCTCATATCTGAACGAAAAAGGAGGATTCTGGCACTTCCACCCGGAATTTGAACTTGTTCTGAATCTCAAAAGCTACGGCACCAGGATAATCGGCGATAATGTAGAGCTCTTCGACCAGTATGATATGACTCTTATTGCAGGGAATATTCCTCATTGCTGGAATCATTACAAGACCGGCGGAAAAGTACCGGACGATCACGGGATAGTTGTTCACTTTTCAACTCTGGCTCTTGGCGACGGACTCCTGGCTCAGCACGAATTCCAAAAGGTCAGGGAGCTCCTTCTCGAGGCTGACAGGGGGCTTGCTTTTGCAGTTGAAGATGCAAAAAAAGCTGAAAAATTTCTTGTAGATATGGTCAACCATACCGGAATAGACAAGATGATAGACTTTTTCCTTGTTCTGAAGCTGCTCTGCAATTCGATGAAAAGAAGACAGCTCTGTTCCGAAAACTATAAGCTTTCATTCGATGAAAGGGGAAATAAACGAATGACTGATGTCTATACATTTATCAGGGAAAATTTTAATAAGCCAATTTCACTTAAGGATATCAGCAGGGTAGCACGGATGAGCCCCTTCGCATTCAGCAGGTACTTCAAAAAGAACTGCGGCTCAGGTTTTGTCGAGTACCTTAACCAGGTTCGGACCAACAAAGCCTGTTACCTTCTGCGTGAAACAGAATTCCAGATCCAGGATATTGCGGTAGATTGCGGTTTTATGAGCATTTCCAATTTCAATAAACAGTTCAGAAAAACTGTCGGGATCTCTCCTCGCGACTACCGAACCCAGTATGTCAGTGAATAGAACTCATAATAACTATTTTTGCTGCAATTTCAAAATACATAAAATTATTGTATACGGAATGAAAAGATTAACAGGATTGTTCTTGATATTCTTAGTGCCCTTAATAGCTGCGGCCCAGGCTGAGATAAAGGACCTTAACTGCTCTACCCTTATTGTCGGACGCGACGCCAGTGCAACCGGGTACGTAATTATTGCTCATAATGAGGATGATGCGGGAGACCAGATTGTTAACTTCTATAAATTCCCCGGCAGGGATAATAAAAAAAATGAAACTATCAGGTTCAAGGAAGGTGCTATTGAACAGGCTGCATCTCATTCTTATGCATACCTGTGGCTGGAAATGCCGGGTATGGATTTTTCCGATACATATATTAACGAAAATGGCGTGATGGTAACTTCAAACTCATGCCCTTCAAAGGAACAGTTTGGTGAAATTACCGATGGAGGTATAGGTTATGAGTTGCGCAGGCTTATTGCAGAAAGATCTCTTTCAGCAAGAGTAGCTGTTGAAATGGCAGGCCAGCTGGTCGAAAAATGGGGATACCGCGGCTCCGGGAGGACATATACTATTGCCGATAAGAATGAAGCATGGCTCTTTGCTGTCGTAAGGGGTAAACATTGGGTCGCAAAGAGAATACCCGACGACCAGGTCGCATTCATTCCCAATTATTATTCGATAAGGGAAATTGATCTGAACGATAACGAAAACTGCCTCGCATCAAAAGACCTGATCACCTATGCCCAGAAACGTGGCTGGTATAACCCCGATACTGATGGCCCTTTTGACTTTTCGAAGGTCTACTCGTCGGAAGAGAATTTTTCAAGTATGGGAAATATAGGAAGAATGTGGTCGGGCGTTAATAAACTTTCAGGTAAGGAGTTTAAGCTAGAGGATAAATTTCCATGCTGTTTCACCCCGGCTCATAAAATTTCAATGAAGGATGTGATGAAACTTATGTCAGATCATTTTGAGGGCACACAACTTGACGACTCAAAGGACTATAAGAGCTGGAGCCCACATCTTAACAAGACCCATACGATCTGTGCATCTTCCCAGCAATTCTCGCTGATCGCTGAAATGCGTCCCAATCTTCCCTGGGCGATAGGTGGAAGATTCTGGATTTCAGTCAGGCGTGGCTGTGTCAATCCCTACATTCCGTTTTATTTCGGAATGACTGAGGTTCCCGCCTCACTCACCGTCGATGATCCGGATAAGGCCTACGAGATGCACTTCAAAAGGCCTAAGACTATTTATGATCGTAACCAGGCAATGGCGTGGTGGACCTTTGTCGCCGTATCAGAGATGGCTGAAAAAGATTATGGTAAGAAAATTGGCGAATTAAGGAAAAACAAGGAAGAGCTTGACCGGTACTACAATAAGCTTGCAAATCAGCTCGAAAAGGATTACCTGCCTATATATAAGAAACAACCCGCCAGGGCCACTTCAATGATAAATGACTTTGAAAAGGAGGTTCTGTCCAAGGCGGTGACTGAGGCTAACCGTTTGCTTGGGAAATAATAATTCACACTCCTGGTGACTGGCAGAACAAACGCGCACTTAAGCGAATATAACACTTTGCCGGAACTGTACAACAATTTAAACTGACTTGAATGGTATTCTTTAATAATTAATTCTTGATAGGCGATATGGGAATGACACTCGTTGAGAAAATCCTGGCGGCTCATTCTAAATATGAGTCTGTAAAACCTGATGATATAGTTGATATAGAGATTGACACCAGGGTCGCCAGGGACTTTGGAGGTGCTAACGTGGTAAAGAATATGAAGGACTTTGGTTTAAGGATTGAAGATCCCTCCAGAACTCTTTTTACATTCGACTGCAATCCGACAGGATCTGATCAGAAATATGCTGTTAACCAGCAGATATGCAGGGTATACGCGAGAGAAAATGGTATTAAGATCTATGATATTAATGCCGGTATAGGTACACATATTCTTATTGAGGAAGGGTATGTTTTCCCAGCGGCGACAGCTATTTCAACCGATTCACACGCAAACATACTTGGAGCTGTCGGTGCATTCGGGCAGGGTATGGGCGACCAGGATGTTGCTGCTGCATGGCACAACGGTAGGGTGTGGTTTAAAGTACCGCAATCCGTAAGGATAAATTTATCGGGAAACCTTGGAAATGATGTCTCAGCGAAAGACTTCGTTTTGAACCTGTTAAATCGATTTGGTGCAAATTCACTCCTGGGATATTCTGTAGAGCTCTACGGCACTTGCATCGATAAAATGTCTTTGGATGACAGGATTACAATCTCTTCAATGGCCACTGAAATGGGTGCAATTATTATCCTTTTTCCGCCATCGGAAGAGGTGATATCATATTGCAGGAAAAAAGCCAGGACTGATTTTATTCCTTTGTATGCTGATAGGGACGCTCATTACCATGAAATAATCTCTATTGATGTTTCTGGTTTCAGGCCAAGGGTTTCCAGACCCGGTGAACCACACGATACGGTAGAGGTAGCAAGCATAGCAGGCAGTAAAATCGATTCAGCATTCATCGGCAGTTGTACAAACGGCAGGATGAGCGATATGAGAAAGACAGCTTTCATTTTGAAGGGGAGGAAGGTGGCACCGGGGGTTGTGCTTAAAATCGTGCCAGCCACTGATGAAGTTTGGCAGCTATGCCTTCATGAGGGCCTGATAGATATATTCAAACAGGCCGGTGCATTGGTTTCAAATGCAGGCTGTGCTGGCTGCGCTGCAGGCCAGGTGGGTCAGAATGGACAGGGCGAAGTGACTGTAAGCACAGGTAACAGGAACTTCCCTGGAAAACAGGGAAAAGGTTCAGTGTACCTTGCATCTCCTGAAGTGGTAGCCGCATCAGCCGTCGCGGGATTCATTACGGTTCCGGAAAGTATACCCGATACTCCGGCAGTTTTTGAAACAGGTAAAAGGAATGCAACAGCTGAAAAATCAGTACTGAGCGGGGTAAACAGGACCGACCGTACCCTGGTAATTGAAGGCAGGGTTTGGCTGGTTGAGCGGGATAATATCGATACAGATATGATATTTCACAACCGCTACCTGGCAATTACCGACTTAAAGGATATGGGGCAATATACTTTTGATAACCTCATGGGATTTGAAGATTTCTCAAAAAAGGCATGCAAAGGCGATATTGTAATTGCAGGTAAAAATTTCGGATCTGGCAGTTCAAGGCAGCAGGCAGTCGATTGCTTCATCTCACTCGGCATCTCAGCGGTTATTGCCGAATCGTTCGGGGCAATCTACGAAAGAAATGCCATCAATGCAGCGTTTCCGATATTAACATACACATCACTTAATGAAGCCGCGATCCGACAGGGTGATACCATCAGGGTCGACATGGTCTCTGGTGAGATACTGAATACATCAAACGGAAAAAAATGCTTTGCAGATCCATTTAACGAGGTTCAGCTTTCGATTTACAGGAAAGGCGGACTGTTAGGAAAATAGAATAACCATCTACAAAACAGGCAATATGAATCAAAGAACATTTGCAGAAAAAATATTCAATGCTCCTGCCGGTGCAATAGTATTTGCACAACCCGACCTGATTCTGACCCATGATAATACTTCAAGTATTTTCAAGACCTTTCAGAAAATGGGGGGTGAAAAAGTTGCCAACCCCGACCAGCTTCTGATTGTTCTCGACCATAATGCACCTCCCCCGGATGCAAAAATGGCCAATCAGTACCAGGAAATCAGGGATATAGTGAATCACCAGGGAATAAAGAAATTTTACGATGTGGGCAGAGGTATATGCCACCAGCTCGTTTCAAACCATGCAAGACCGGGTATGCTCATCGTTGGAAGCGACAGCCATACATCAACCGCAGGCGCCTTTAACGCAATGGCAGCCGGGATAGACAGGACTGAATCTGCGGGAATATGGAAAAGGGGTGAAACATGGTTCAGGGTGCCTGAATCCATCAAAATTACACTGAAAGGAAAACTCAGGCAGCATGTATCTGCAAAAGACCTTTCATTGTGGATCATCGGGATGATTGGATCGGACGGGGCAAATTATATGTCGATTGAATATCATGGTGAAGGAGTCAGGAACCTGAACCTCTCCGACAGGATGACAATCGCAAATCTGGCTTCGGAGATGGGTGCAAAGAACGCAGTTTTTCCTGTCGACAGTATTCTCGAACAGCATTACAATGAGAAGGTAACCGGTGTTTGGGCCGATAAAGATGCACAATACTTCAGGGAAATTGAAATCGATTTGGGTGATGTTTTCCCCGTTGTGGCAGCGCCTCATAATGTGGATAACATAAAAGCCCTGTCAGAAGTGGAGGGAACACCTGTTCAGGAAGGTATTATCGGCACCTGTACAAACGGAAGGATAGAAGACCTGAGGATAGCCGCCGGGGTCCTCAAAGGGAAGACCATTACCAATGGATTCCAGTTACAGGTGATCCCGGCATCACAGAAAATCCTTATTCAGGCGGTTGATGAAGGATTATTCAGGATTTTTGTTGAAGCAGGTGCAAGTGTTCTTACACCTTCATGCGGACCATGCCTTGGAACTGGTCTGGGAATCCCGGCCAGCGGTCATACGGTTGTGTCAACCGCAAACCGTAATTTCCTTGGCAGGATGGGAAATAAGGATGCGTCAATCTATCTCGCGTCGCCTGAAATTGTTGCTCATTCAGCTCTGACCGGGGTACTGACCGATCCTAGAAATAATGCACCAAAAGAAAAGTTTCCTTTTGAAACGCCACAGAGTAAAACAGTGGAAATCAGAAAAGGAGAGAATAGGAAAGCAGGTAATGTATGGAACTATGCCGATGTTGATAACCTGAATACAGATCAGATGTTTGCAGGCAAACACACTTATAATGTGCTTAGCACAGACCCCGCAGCCATTATGCCACTATTATTTGAGGATTTTGACCCTTCTTTCAGCAAAAATGTTAGGGAAAATGACATAATCATAGCAGGCGAGAATTTTGGATGTGGCAGTTCCAGGGAACATCCTTCCGTCGGGCTGGCCAATGCCGGGATTCAGGCCGTTCTTGTCAAATCGGTGAACCGTATCTTCTACAGGTCTTCCATAAACCAGGGCCTTGCATTGATAGTCCACCGTGAAGCTGTAGAAGCCTATAGGCAGGACGACCAGATTGGGATAAGCTTCGAGATGGGTGAAGTAACTGTCGGTGGAAAGGTTTTCCGGTTTGAGCCGCTTCCTGAAAAACTTCAGATGATTATTCAGAAGAAAGGCCTGGTCAATTTCATGAAGACAGCCTGACTCGTTGCTGAAATTGAAAAAAAATGTATTTTTGCAGCCTGGTAAAGGTTCCGTAGCTCAGTTGGATAGAGCAACAGCCTTCTAAGCTGTGGGTCGCGCGTTCGAATCGCGCCGGAATCACAAAAAAAGCCGCTGAAAGCGGCTGTTTTTGTATGGAGGAGCGATGAGAACGCATTAAAAAATTACCTGACGAGCTCCTTTATTTTCTTTTTCATTGCCTCAAATTCATCATTATCATATAGCCTTGTCAGGAACACGATTTTTCCCTGCCCGTCAATTATCACATTCCTGGTCACACCTGCATTTTTCTCAGCAAACAGAGAGAAAACAGCCGCCCCCGGGTCTATTGCAAGCGGATAAGTTATTTTCATATCCCTGGCAAAATCCTTCACCACATCAAACGGTTCTTCACGATCGATACCAAGCAGGATAAAGTTCTTGTTTTTCATCACCTGCCAGATCTCATTTTCTATATGAGGCATTTCTTTCCTGCACACGCTGCACCAGCTTGCTGTGAACTGGAGCATAATGATCTTGCCCCTGTTTTCAGAAAGCCTGAAAACCTTTCCGTCAGCAGTACTCACCGTAAAATCAGGTGCCATCTGGCCCAATCTGACCAGGTATCCTCTTTTGTCATCCTGCGAATATGTATTCAGGCTCAACAATGCAAGGATGGCCATAAAAAGGCACATGCTGTTTCTATTCATTTCCCAATTGTTATTCAGTTTCAGGTCCCAAATTTAGAGAAAACTTTCCTTCCTGAAAAATGATAGAAAAGCAGGAATTTCTGCTCCGGCACTAATCATTAAGCCCTTTTCCCTGCATAATACTATGGATATATTTCTCTACCCTGGCTTCCCGTGTCTTTTGTTGTTTGGGCTGGGAGAAGAAATGTATATATGCACGTTGCCTCCCTGGAGTGAGTTTTTCAAAGGCATTCTTCAGGTTCTTGCTATTATCTAATCTGTCCTGAAGCTCGGCTGGAACTTTGTATTCTGTTGTCTTTTTAAAACTGATTTTTAATCCTGCTTTTTCAACTTCAACTGCTTCGGATACATATGCTTTAAGAAAAGGCTTCATCTTCTCAATTTCTTTTGAATTTGTAAACCTGATCTGCCTCGCAGCCTGGACATTCTCTGTTTGCTGAATAAGAATTCCTTGAGGGTCCTTCAGAAGGGCACCTTTGAAAAACAGCATGGCGCAATAATCTTTGAAACCGTGAATCAGGACTATATTTTTCCCACTGAATGTGTAACATGGAAATCCCCACTTCAACTCTTCTTCGAGGTTACAGTCAAGTATAATCCTCCTGAGTGCCTCAAACTCATCGCGCCAGTTTTTTGTTTTTTCCAGGAAACCATTCACTTTTGTGTTCATACAGGTATATTTTACTACTGCAAAACAAAAGGAGTGATAATTTTGTTCATGATAATTCTGTCACAGGGCTTCCTTGGTACCTGGGGCCCGGTATGAAAATTTCTTTATCATGAGCCAGGTGACCGGCAAACTGAATAGATCAGAACTTATTTGAATGATCGTAATTGATTATATAATCGGTTAAGTTCTGTACTTCCGTGCTGAAAAGTTTCTTTGTCTCCCTGAGTAGCATTAATATCTGGTTCCATTCAGACGGCTTTCTCAAAATCAGCGGATAAGGCTTGAAGTTTACTGTCCTTTCCGGTACACCAGATGAATAATCTGGGGGATAGTAGAGCTGGTACGAAATGCCAATGAATTCGTAACGTATTCTTCCGTCCCTGATGGAGATAATTATTGTCGGTGTGCAGGTGTAGTCATCCGGGAGAGAAAGATTGAATCTGAAAATGACCTTTCCATCCCTCAGGTTGGAATACACATTTGCGGGAACGAGCCCATAGTTAACCGACAGCCACTCCATGGTCCTGTTGAAAAGAAACTCACAGTCACGGTCTTTAAAATCGCAGATGAAGGTGTAATGCACTTCACCGTTCTGATCCAGGGGTTGATCGGGATATTTATCCGATTTGAATCTCTGGTTCCACAGGCTGTACAGTTTTGAATAATCAGATTCCTCTATTTGCTTGTTTATAAATCTGTTGTAAAGTATTGCCCTCTCCGTTGAGTCAGTTTGGGCGAGAACACTGATTTCAACTGCAAGTAATGCGATTAGTAAAGCATATCTCATCGGGCTGTATTTTATGTAAATCTGTTTAGGAAGGATTTTTTGCTATTTTTTCTGAATAAAATATCCCTCAAATATTTTCCTGAACTGTCTTGTAACTGCAGCTTCGTCAAGCGGCTCCATATCCTGTACGAAGGACTTCCTGTAAAAAGCGATGTTTTTTTCCATTGAATCAACAATTATTGCATAAATGGTTGAATATGCTTTAATCGGAGTTTCGTAATACATTCCCAGGGTTACCAGTCCAAGTGCAAATCCTTTGGCCACCTGTTTCCCGTAATTGCCCTTAACCCTTGTAAAACCAGTACTAACAATTATCAGGCCAAACCTTGTCTGGTTTGCTTCTAGCACCCTGAGGAGTGTTGGAGTAATGGTGATGTTGGCAACATTCTTGTTCTTTTCTACAGTCAACATCAGTGTCTCATATTCTTTTTCAAGCGATTCGTTAATCTCTTTTCCCGTGAGGATTATCTTCCCCTTCAATGGTATCTGCCCTTCATAACTTTCCAGTACTTTATATACAAGCTGCTTTGAAACTGCTGATATACTGTCATCAACCTGCCCTCTGTTGCCTTTCTTGATTTTTGAAATGTAGGAGTATGGTTCTAAAAGCTTAAGATCGGTGATTTCGCCAGGCTTTACATTGGAAGTCAGCGGTTTGGTAACAGTACAGCTTTCCGTGAAAAGGAAAATAGTGATTACTATGATGCAGATCTGTTTCATAGTATTAAATATCTTGATTAGTAAGAGTGTTCAATTGTCAGATTATCAGTTAATATGATATCTTCAAAATTTTATAGGTGACATCGTCACTGGCACGCTTCAGTATGACTTTCTCGCCGGCTGACTTATTCATTAATACCCTGGATAAAGGTGAAATAAACGAGATTTTTCCCCTGGATGCAGCCGCTTCATCAACCCCTACTATTTGAAATACCTGCCGTCTGCCGGTAGCTTGTTCCTCCAGTTCGATATATGCACCGAATCTGATTTCATCAGTCTGCCGATCGTCCGGAATAATCACTTTTGCCCCGGTGATCCTGTTATTTAATAGCTGCAATCTTGCATTTAAATGATTTAATGCAATCCTTTTCTCATTTTCGTTTGCTCCGCCGATAGTCTCTTTTTCCTTCAATAAAGCCTGTTTCTCTTCATTCAGCTGCTGCAAACCTGCTGGTGTAACAAAATTGGTCACCCCGGCCGGTAAGTAGGCTCTTTGCGGCACCATCGGAACTTCCTCCTGGTCATCTTCCTTAACGAATCCCCTGCTCATTGCTTTTCTGGTATTTCTCCCGGCATTGTTGCAATACTACAGATTTTTTTGACTGTCTCTTTCTTGAATGAAGCATAATTCTTCATATCGTATCATCCTGATCCTGCCACATCTGATTTAGCCTTTCAGATATAAGGTTTTTTGTTTACATGCATTGACATGGCTATGTATTGTGGTAAAAGCTTGTAGAAGAAAACCTGATTTCCTGTCCGGGGCGTTCACCATGTAGTCATTGCAGAATCAGTAAATTCTTTCCTGATTTCTTAATTGTTCAGCTAACATTGTTATGCATGCCCACAGAACTCCTGAGGTTAAGTACAGCATGGATGCAATTTATTTTTAACCCTGAACTTTATATATACAAGATTGTAATGACCTTTCAGGCTTGTGGTTATGATTTCTTTCTCTTGTCGTGCAGACTGTTCAGTCCAAATCTCGCACCAAATGTCAGTGACGGGAAACTATAATTTTCATGGTATCCTGAAAGGCTGTGCGTCAACGGGTAAGATAAGCTTATATATGGTTCCACGACAAGTGTCCTTGACAAAAATGATTTGTAGTTAAGCTTGAATCCAGGAACAA
>Ga0335069_10001993_pt1 | contig 32095 bp, 26 predicted proteins | sample Lox_Sample_11_FD_206714 | JGI IMG/M metagenome (GOLD analysis project Ga0335069, IMG submission 206714) | Soil microbial communities from Loxahatchee National Wildlife Refuge, Florida, United States - Lox_Sample_1.1 | ecosystem: Environmental > Terrestrial > Soil > Wetlands | place: USA...
CCTCGACCCAGGCGTGGGTGTGGCCGCCGCCGGCGCGCGCGCCGGCGGCTCCGGGCGCGGTCGGCACATAGATGTAGCCGGACACGAAATGGGCCGCCAGGCCGAGAGTGCGGGCCGCCTCCATCATCAGCACCGCGAAGTCGCGGCAGGTGCCGGTCTTGCGGTCCAGGGTCTCGGCGGGCGTCTGCACGCCGTTTTCCAGCCGGCGCTTGTAGGAGAACTCGGCGTGGATTGCGCGCGTCATGTCCATCAGCAGCGGCAGCACGGGCGTGGGCTCGTTCCAACGCCGGAACCGGCGCACCCAATTGTCGAGCGCTGCTTCGGAATCGGCGAACTCGCGCCGGATGGACAGCATCAGGTCGGGCGCGTCCTCGGCGTGGTAGTCGAACGGCGCCTCGCCCTCCGGGGCGATCGCCTCCAGCGCATCGGCGAACGGTTCGCTGGGGTTGTGATCGAGCTCGACCAGGCTTTCGAAGCTGAGCACGTCGGAGGGACGGTCGAACAGCGCGACCGACACGCAGTTGCCGAAAATGTCGTGCACGTGACGCAGGGAAGAGGGGGCCGGCTCGATCTGCAGTTGGAACGACAGCACCTGTTGGTCGTGGCTTTCGCGCGGACGCGCCATCAGGCGATGTTCGCCGAAGGTCACCGGCTTGCGATAGCGGTATGTCGTCCGGTGACGGATGTGCAATCTGGGCATGGCCAATAGCGCTAAGCACCCCCCGGTGATTTGTTGATGAGCCTAATCGCAGAAAATGAGTCGCATCCTGTGGTTGCCGAGCGCCTTGGCGCCGGAGGGCCCTTTTTGTTCATTTGCGATCATGCTGGGCGCGATACGCCGCAAAGCCTGAATCGGCTTGGACTTTCGGACGCCGCCTTCGATCTGCACATAGCCTGGGACATCGGCGCCGGCGAGGTGACGCGACGACTTGCCGCAAGCCTGGACGCGCCCCTCATCGCCCAACGCTACTCGCGCCTGGTGATCGACTGCAATCGCGCGCCCGGCCGGGCCGACTCGATTCCAGAGGTCTCGGACGGAATTCGCATACCTGGAAACGCGGGATTGTCGCGCCAGGCCCGCGACGCCCGCGAGCGCGAAATCCACGCGCCCTATCACGCCGCGATCGCCCACGAGCTCGATGCGCGGGCGCGGCGGGGGCGGCCGACCGTACTGGTGTTCATGCACAGCTTCACCCCGCGCATGAATGATCAGGACCGCCCCTGGGCCTACGGCGTGCTGCGCGACCAAGGCTCGGACTTCTCGCGCGCGGTCCTGGCGCGGCTGTCGGCCGTCCCGGGGCTCGTGGTCGGCGACAATCAGCCTTACGCCATGGACGAGACCGACTATTCGGCCAGGATCCATGCGCGCGACCGGGGCCTGGATTACCTGGAACTGGAGATGCGTCAGGACCTGATCGGCGACCCGGCCGGGCAGCGGCGGGCGGCGGATTTCCTGCGGACCCAGCTGACCGCGGCGTTGGCCTCGTAAACGCGGCCCCTTCACCGCCTCGCTTACTGCTAAGGTGGATGGCGGCCCGCCGCGCCGAGCGGCCATTGAACCGCCGCGTGCGCGGGGCGTTGGCTCAGGCAGAGGTTGGGATCAACACCATGACAAACTATTCGCCCCTGGGGCTCAGCTGATGGCGGGCCGCACAAATCCCTGGTTCGGCATCGGGCTGAACGCCTGGTCGCTGGCGTTCGAGGCGTCGACCGTCATCGGGCTGCGCACGATGAAGATCGCCGCCGGCGGCCCCGCGGCCGGCGCCGAAGTCAGCGCCATGATCAACGAGAAGCTCGCCGCCGGGCTGGAACTGCAGATGCTGGCCATCACCGGGGGGCTCGGCGCGTCGCCGCCAACCGCCGCCGCCAGGACGCTGGTTCATTATCGACGCAAGGTGCGCGCGAACCGCCGTCGCCTGGCCAAGGGTTGAACCGACCCGGCGAACCTTTGCCGTGGACCGCGCGTTAGCCCGAGTATCGGACGGCCAATAACAAGCGAAGGCAGGACACTGTGGCGGCGGACCTGGAAAAGAACCAAACCGACGAAATCAAACGACCGACGACGCCCAAGCTGCTGCAGGTGCTGGGGCCCGGCTTGATCACCGGCGCGTCCGACGACGACCCCAGCGGCATCGCCACCTATTCCCAGGTCGGCGCCCAGTTCGGCTTCGACATGGGCTGGGTCATGCTGTTCAGCTGGCCGCTGATGTGCGCGATCCAGGAGATCAGCGCCCGCATCGGCCGGGTCACCGGCAAGGGCATCGCCGGCAATCTGAAGCAGCACTATCCGCGGCCCGTTCTGGCAGGCCTGGTGGTCCTGCTGCTGGTGGCTAACACCATCAATTTGGGCGCCGACCTGGGCGCGATGGCGGCCGCGCTCAAGCTGGTGGTGGGCGGGCCGCAGCTGCTGTACGTCGCCCTGTTTGGCCTGCTGTCGGTAGGCCTGGAGATCTTCGTCCGCTATTCGCGCTACGTGTCGGTGCTAAAGTGGCTGACCCTGGCGTTGTTCGCCTATGTCGGGGTCGCGTTCGTGGTCCATGTCGACTGGCTGGCGGTCGGGTTTCACCTGGTCGCGCCTAAGATCACCTTCTCCGCCGACTATCTGACCTCCCTGGTCGCCATCCTCGGCACCACCATCAGCCCCTACCTGTTCTTCTGGCAGGCCGAGGAGGAGGTCGAGGAGGTCAAGGAGCGCGACGGGGCCAAGCCGCTCACCCGAGCGCCGGGCCAGGCCAAGGCCGAGTTCGACCGCATCCGGGTGGACACCTACCTGGGCATGGGCCTGTCGAACCTAGTCGCCTTGTTCATTATCGTCACCACCGCCGCGACCCTGCACGCCCACGGCGTGACCAATATCCAGACCTCAGCCCAGGCCGCCCAGGCGCTCAAGCCCATCGCCGGGCCGGCCACCTTCGTGGTGTTCGCCCTGGGCATCGTCGGCACCGGTCTGCTGGCCGTGCCCGTGCTGGCCGGCTCGGCGGCCTACGCCACAGGCGAGGCGTTCGGCTGGCATGTGGGTCTGGCGCGCAAGTTCAGCCGCGCGCCGTCGTTCTACATCACCATCGCCGTGGCCACGCTGGTCGGCGGGGCGCTGAACTTCACCCCCATCGACCCGATCAAGGCCCTGTTCTGGAGCGCGGTGATCAACGGCGTTGTCGCGGCGCCGGTGATGGTCATGATGATGCTGCTGGCCAGCCGCCCCGACATCATGGGCCGCTTCACCCTGACGCGGGGAATCAAGGCCGTGGGGTGGGCCGCGACCGCCGTCATGGCGCTGGCCGCGATCGGCATGGTGGCGACCATCGGCCATTAAGCGCGGGGCGGCGGCGCTTTTTGGCCGAGCGCCCAGGTCAGTCCTGGAGGTTCGCCCATCGCGCCATCAAGGCCTCACGGTCTTGCGGCGTGTTCGCGCCTTTCAGGCGTTGGGCGAGGGCTTCAGGGCACGGCAACGTGGTCGCGCCGGCTCGTTCGACCAGGCGGCGCAGCGGCCAGTCATTCTCCGCGTCGACCGGAATCGCGTCCAGGCGAAGCGCCGCGGGCAGGGGAAAGCCCGCGTAGACGGCCCCCGCGCCACTGGCCGCCGCCAGCACGCGCAGGTCGCCCGGCCGGAGCAGCGGCGCGTCTACCGCCAAGAGCAGCATGCGGTCGGCGCCCTGGGCCCTCAGCCGAGGCAAGGCGGCGATCACGCCGGCCACCGGCCCCGCCTGGGGCGAAGGGTCGAGCACAAAGGGCAGGCCGTGATCGGCGCCCGCGGTCATGACGAAGGCGGCGCCGGCGTCGCGCGCGCAGCTAGCGGCGATATCCACCGCCCGCTGGCCGTTCCAGATCTGCGAGGCCTTGTCCTCGCCCATGCGACGGGACGCGCCGCCCGCCAAGATCACCGCCGCCAGGCTCAATCGATCCTCCTTTGCCGCGGTCAGCTTGGCTCCGCTGCCGGCGGCCGGCAACACATGCGTGACAAGCGCGTGCGACAGCGCGAGAAGGCGGCGTCGGTCGTTCGCGGGTCTGACTATCGACCGAAGAGTGGCCGCGCGCGAGCGGGACCGAGCTGAGAGCCGGCGCGGTTCGCCCTGGACCGTAGTGGCGTCAAAAGGGTCAGCGGCGCCTGCGAGACGATCCGGGACAGCGGCCGCGATCTGCGCTGCTCCACATTGGCAATCGATAACTTTCGGCCGCGTCCAACCCTTGCTTTGGAGGGGCCGGGCGGTGGCTTAAGCTCAAGCATGTCGGTCGCCCGGCGGTTGGCGCTGACCATGCCGTCGCGCATGATCGCCGTGTCATGCCTCAAGGACCTCGGGGATCGCGTGATCGGGCGCTAGCGGGCAGGGGGACGGCTCCGTGGAGATCTTGCTGGTCGACGACGATTCAACGACCCTTCATTTCGTGCGCGACCGCTTGCTGGCCCGCGGCCACACGGTCGAGACGGCGCTGGATGGGCGCGCAGGCCTTCTTCAAGCCTGCGCTAAATCCTTCGACGTCATTGTCCTGGACCGGATGCTGCCCGGTCTCGACGGCATGTCGATCGTCAAGGCCCTGCGCGCCAGCCGCCGCGACACGCCGATTATCTTTCTGACCGCCGTCGGCGGGGTCGCCGATCGGGTTGAGGGGCTGCGCCGGGGGGCGGACGACTATCTGGTCAAGCCCTTCGAGATGGATGAGCTAGACGCCCGGATCGAGGCTCTGGGCCGCCGGCCGCCGCTCACCAACGCGGCCAAGACCCTGAGCATAGGCGACCTCGAACTGGACCGCCTCGCACGCCGCGTCACCTATGGCGGCGAGGCCATCGAACTGACTCTCAGCGAATTCAGCATGCTTGAGATGCTTCTGTTGCATCTCGGCTCTACGGTGACGAAGTCCATGATCCTGGAACAAATATTCGACATGGAATCCGGCGCCCCGGGCGCGATCATCGAACCGCATGTCAGCCGGTTGCGCGGCAAGCTCACGCGGGCGGGCGCGCCGGATTTCATCCGCACGCTTAGGGGGGTTGGCTATACCATTGCCGCGGATTGACCGGCTTCTGAAAGCGACCAGCTTTCGCGTGGCGGCGCTGCAGACCTGCCTATTCCTGATCATGTTCGCCATCGCCGCCGGCTGCGGCCTGGTGGTGCTGAGACGGGCCGAACTGCGCGCGGCCCGCGCCGAAGTTGAGCAGGCGGAGGACGATCTCAGCCGGCACATCATCGTCCATGGTCTGGACGGATTCGAGACCGACTGGCGCGGCCTGATCCAAAATCCGGGGATCGAGATCAGGCTCGAGGACGCCGCCGGCCGCTCGATCACCGGCCGCCTGCCGCACGTCGCGCTGCCCACGCCCACGCCACACAAGGTCGCGCTGAGTTTCCGGATGGACAATCCGCCCGCGCCGGGGCGCGCCAGGGACAGGTTTCTGGCGATCAACCACGTCGAGCCCGCCGGCATGAGGCTGACCGTGGCTGAGAACCTGACGGTGAGGCAGCGCCAGGACAATGCGCTTCTGCTGATCGTCGCGAGCATAGCGGCCTTGACCGCCGCCCTGGGAACCGGCGCGGGCGCCCTGGTCGGATACCGGATGCTGCGCAGGCTGGATCACGTGGGGCAGGCGATCGACGCCTATGCTGGCGGCGACCGCGAAGCCCGGGTGGCCGTCTCGTCGCGCTCGGATACGGACCTGGACGAGCTGGCCCGAACGCTAAACCAGATGATGGACCGGGAAAACCGTCTGGTGGAAGGCCTGCGCCAGGTGTCGTGGGCCATAGCTCACGACCTGCGTCGTCCGCTCGCCCACCACAACCAGGAAATAGCCTCCGCCTTGCAGCAGCCGGCGACCGTCGAGGGCTATCGCGCGGCGCTGGAGAGCGCGTCCAAACGGATAGACGATGTGTTGCAGACCTTCCAGGCCTTGCTGCACATCGCCGAGTTGGAGGCGGGCGCGCCAGGCCTGGATCTAGCCACGGTGGACCTCAATGCCGTCGCGCAACGCATGGTTCAGGCCTACACCCCCATGGCGGAGGCCAGCGGCCGGTCCTTGCAGTTCTTTCCCGCCCATACGCCGGCTATCATCATGGCCGAGCAGCGGGCCGTGGGGCGGATGATCGCCAACATCGTTGACAACGCGCTGATCCATACCCCTACCGAGACCGCGGTGGAGGTGCGCGTGGACGCCCTGGGGCCGCGCGTGATCGTATCCGACAACGGACGGGGGGTGCCCGAGGCCGCCCGGAGCCGTCTGTTCGAACGCTTTTTTCGTCTGGACGCCAGCCGATCGACTCCGGGCACCGGTTTGGGCCTGGCGATCGCGGCCGCCACGGCTCAGGCGTTCGGCGGCCGCCTGTGGGCCGAGGACGCAGAGCCCGGCTTGCGCGTCATCGCCGATTTCGCGACCCGCTGAACAAGCGCGGTTTCAGTTCCGACCGACGGCGAACAGAGGCGTCATGGTCACGACGTCCGGGTCCGCCGCATGGCGCAGATGGGTCGGCAAGCCGAACACGTCTTCGATCGTGCGCAGCAGCGAATAATGGCTGTAAGGCGTGTCGTCCGCCACGCCGCGCGGGCCGTGGTTGGTGATCACCACGGTGGGAATATGGCCGCCGCCGAAGTTCGAGATCGCCGCGGGAGTCACGCCGCAGCACCCCTCCCGCGTCTTGCCCGCGCCTTCGTCGAAGGTGACGACGATGGCGACGTTGTCTTTGGAGGTCCAGGTCGCCGTCTTCTGGATTTGCGAGACAAGTTCGCCGACAACCCGATCGCCGCGCGCGATGAGACCGGCCTTGTTCTCGCTTTGGCAGTCCGGCGGGATGGTCGGCCCGGAGAGGCCGTGCATTTCGTTGCACTGGTTGGGCACGATCAGGGCGAAGTTGGGCAGGTTCCCGCTGGCGAGGTCCGCCTTCAGGCGGTCGAAGCCGACCAGGCGATCGGCGCGCTGGGGATCGCTCTGAACGGCCGCGAAATTGACGAAGCCGGAGTGCTTGGCCGCGTAGAACGCCGACTTGCGCGCGCCGTCGTCAATGCCCGACGGACCGGCGGTGACGGCCAGCGACCCCGGCCCGGGAATATCCTCGTAATAGCCTCTCCAGGTCAGGCCGGCCTGCTCCAACTGCTGGCCCAGGAAAGGGGCGGACGTCGTATGGTCCTGATAACCTGGCTGGGCCGAACCCGCGCACGACGGATCGACCTTGCCGGGCGTGCAGTAGAAGGCGTCGTCGTCATGGATGCCGAAGGTGTCGCCGCCGAGGAGGGCCACATAGTTGCCTTCGCTCGGATGCACCTCGGCGTAGAAGCGCCTGGCGTTGCCATAGGCCTTGGCCAGCCGCGCGATGGTTGGCGCGGCGGCCGGATCGAGAATTTGGTCGTAGTCCTTGTTCTCCTCGACAATGACGAACACATGCTGGTAGCGCGGTAGGGCCTGCGCCGCCGCGGAGCCGGTCACAGCGCTCAGCGCACAGGCCAGGATCGATACGAACCGATTCACACCGCACCCGGTCAGAAGTGGAACCGGATGCCAGCTTCGTAGGTCTGGCCGTAGAACTCCCGCTGGATCGGGAAGCTCGGATTGCCGACATAGAAACGCAACGGCGCGTCAGTCAGGTTTCGTACGTTGAAGTACGCCGTTAGGCCGGGCATGAATTTGTAGCTGGTCGCCAGGTCCAGGGTGGTGCGGTCGTCCTCGATCGTGTCGCTCTGTTTGGAGCCGCCCAGCGAGAACAGCTGGTGGCCGACGTACTGTGTCGACAGCCGCACGTTCAGATTGTTCGCCTCGTAGAACAGGGCGGCGTTGGCCGTATAGCGGGAAGTGCCCGGCAGGGTCCCGTACTGGGCGACGCCGGCGGCCGACGTGGCCGCGTCGTATTCCTCGATCCGCGAGTCCACATAGGTGGCGTTGGCGTCGATGCCGAGGCCGTCCAGGGGCTTGGGCAGCCCGGAGAACTGTTGGTGATAGGACGCCTGCACGCCGCGCGCGTAGGCCGAGGCGATGTTCTCAAACGTCTGGAACTTCACCGTGCCGATGATGCGCGGATCGGTCCCCAAGGTCTGGCGCGTGACGATGTAGTTGTTGAAATCCTTGTCGAACGCACCGAACTGGATGATGCCGCCGCCCGGCAGATAGTACTCCATGTCCAGGTCGAAGTTGTCGCCGGTGGTGGGCTTCAGATTGGGGTTGCCGGTGGTGATGATGCCGTTAGCCGCATCGACCGTGACCGCGCCCGTGACCTGATTGAACCCTGGCCGTCCGATGCCGGTGGAATAGGTGGCGCGCAACAGCAGCTTGGGCGTGATGGTGTATCGCAGCTGCACCGTCGGGAAGAGATTGGTGTAGTCCTTGTTATTCAAATAGAAGGCCTGGCTAAGCTGGGCGGCGACCGTGCCGGCGGGCGTGACGGGATTGCCGTCGCCGTCGAACTCGTAGTTGCCGTAGGTCGCCTGGGTGTTCTCAATGCGCACGCCGGCCAGCACGCCCAGCGGTCCGCGGGTCGCCTGGTACTGGGCATAGCCTGAATAGATGTCTTCGCGGGCGTTGAAGTAGCCGGTGGGGTCCCACTGGTCGGGCCCTTCGACGGATTGGGCCAGTGACCTGATCGCCAGGGTGTTGACGTTGGGACCGTTGGTGTAGCGGTCGCCGTAGAAGCTGGTGTCCGCGCCGCTCGACGCCGCCGCCAGATTGAGCGCGCCCACCTTCAGACTCTCGTCGTACTGGTTCTGCGACTTGTTCCTCAAGCGCGCCTCGACGCCGATTTTCAAGCGGTCGTCGTCGCTGAACAGCTTGGCCGGGATTTGCAGATTGGCGGCATAGGCCCACTCGCGGTCGTTGTCGTGCTCCTGGGCGTTCGAGACCTTGTTCTTCTTCAGCTTGTAGAGCGAGGCGTTGTTGACGTTTGTCCCGTCGAGCACGGTCAGCTTTGGGAAGTCGCCGTTATTGCCGCTGTTGTTATAGGCGACCGCCACGCCGCTGGGCCCGGTGAAGCTGGCGCCGTAGTCCCTATCTTGGTCGTAGGACGCCTGGGTGTAGGAGACGCGATAGTCCAGCACGAGCTTGCCGAAGGCGTCCTTACCGCCGGCGGCGTAGATGTCGTTGCGGTGAGTCTCGCGCTCGTCGGTGGCCGCGATGCTGAGGTCCGCGGGGCTCTGGAAGCCCGCGCCCGCCACGGTCGGGTTGTAGCTAGAGAAATCGTAGGTCAGGCGGTTCTTCTTCACCGCCTCGATATAGCCGGCGACGTTGGCGCGGAAGTAGTAGCTGTGGTCGTCATTGGGGGTGAAGTCGAACTCCCCGCCGCCGCCGAACCGTTCGCGATGGTAGTCGTAGTGGCGCAGCTGCAGGTCCTGATAGCTACGGTCGCTGGTCCCGGGATTGTTGTAATCCTCTTCGATGTCGTCGAAGCCGCGGCGATCGACCCGCGAAGACCCGGTGATGACGAAGGAGAAGGGCGTGGGATTGGTGATCCAGCCCGTCAGCGGCATGGTCGGGTCGCGACCCTCCACCACCAGATGTCCGTTGAGGAAGCCGAAACGCGCCCCCGCGGCCAGATCAATGCTGGTCGGCCCGTCATGCCCGTGGTCCGGCTCGTAGCCCGAGCCGGCCGAGCCGTCGATGAACGCGCGCGTGATATTGGCCGCGGTGCGCGGGGTCAGATCGACCGAGCCGCCCAGGCCCTCGGCCTCATGATCGGGCAGGCCGGTGTAGGTGACCACCAGACCGTCGATGGCGCCGTCCGGCAGGGTGTCGAACTCGACCGCCCGGCCGCCGCCGGAAAAGTATGTGCCACCGGGATAGGTGTTGAGCAGGGGCACGCCGCCGAAGGTGGCGCCGTCCAGGTTGCCGTCGATTCCACGGATGTTGATGAAGCGACCTTCGCCGGTGTCGCTCGACAGCGAGATCCCGGGCAGGCGGCCGAGGGATTCCGCGGCGTTGAAGTCCGGATACTTGGCCATGCTCTCGGCCGATTGCACCGTGATCAGGTTCGGCGCCTGTTCCTGAATCGCGCGCGCCTGCACCTCCTGACGGGGCGCGGTCACCACCAGGTCCGACACGGTGCTGCCGGAACCCGCGTCGGCGGCCATCGCGTGGTCAAAAGCCATAGAGGCGCAGCCGCACAGCAGTGCGGCGCCCAGCGTTCTCACGTTCATAGTGCAATCTCCGGCTCAAGCGTGGCCCACGGCGTCGACAGCGCCCGCGGCGTTTTTGGCGTGTGTTGCGTGCGGCAATGCAAGCAAACCCGTTGGACAGAGGGGCGCCAAAACGAAATACCCAGCGTGGTAGTCATGCTTCGCTGTCGATCCCCACTTTTATCCAGATTTCTCTGGACAGGGGCTCGGTGTGACAGGAGACGGCAACGGATTGATGCAAGATTATGGACGAGATCGTCTTAAATCTTGCAGCCGCGCAAGATTTTCGATCGTCGCTGCTCTTCGACGAATTTGGGCGTTGCTCAGTCGCTTTCGGCTCGCCGGCCGCTACGGAACGGCAGCTTTCCAGCCGTCGAACAGCCGGCGTCTCCCCGCCGATTAACCCGGGTCGCCAAGACCCGATGCGGATTCCGGTTATTGCAAGAAGGATTGGCGGTGACGGAGGGATTCGAACCCTCGGTACGGCTTTACACCGTACAACGGTTTAGCAAACCGCCGCCTTCAGCCACTCGGCCACGTCACCAGGCGCTTTTTAGTCGGGTGGGCTCCCGATCTTGGGCGGCGCCCCCGGACCGTCAATATGACGCGGGGCTGGCCTCAAGGCGGAGCCGTCATAGCCGAACCGTGCCCGGGGGGCAACGCGCCATGATCGCGGGATGTGCGCATCGCCCCGGCGCCGGCGGCGCCGGGTGTATCGCCGCCTGACCGGAGGCAAAGCGCCCCAGCGTAAAATCACTGCAGCGTCGGCCGGACGAAATTTCGGCGTCCTTCTATCGTAAAAGATTCAGTTAATTTCAGATTCAGCGCGTGTGTTATCGGCCGATTTACTTGGTCTGTACGAGCTTGAGCATGGTTGTCGGAGGGCGGATATGAAGATCTTGTTAAATGGGTGCGCCTTGGCGGCGTTGACGCTGGGGCTGGTCGGTCACGCGGGCGCGCAGGTCCAGGTCAATCCGGCCCCGATCCACGCCGTGCCGTCGGACGCGGACGGCGAACAGGGTCCCCTGATCAGCACGACGGGCGCTCGGACCACGGAGCAAACGGGCGACGCGCGGGTGGTGGCGGCGCTGACCATGCCGGCGGCGGCGGTCCGGCCGGTGCTGAGCCCGGAGGAGGGCGCGTTCTTCGCGGCGCTTGGCGAGCGGGTCACCGACGACGCGGCCGCATACCAGGACTATGTGCGCGCAGCCGGCGCCATCGACGCGCGCTTCACCAGCCCGGAGCAGGTGCAGAGCGCCCTGCGCACCGCCGAGTCCTACAATGTCGCCCAGTTGCAGGAAGGCGCGGTCGCCTACGCGGCGGTGCTGGCCCTGCGCAGCCCGGCCTTCGTCGAAGGCGTGCGCGCTCAGGGCGACCGGGGCCTGGCCGAACGGCTGGAGGCCGCGCCGGACCAGGTGTTGTCGCTGCCCGGCGCCGATGAGGCCGCGCGCGATGTGTCGAATGTGATGCGGCTGCAGGCTCGCGCGGTGCTGGACGCCGGCGCAGCTATCTCGCAGGCCGCCTACACCGTGCAGCACCAGTCATGGTCGCGCGGCGAGGTCGCCGAGCCGCAGAAGGTGCTGGCCCTGGCTAAGGCCACCGCCCAGAAGGTCCTGACGGCGGACGACCGAGCCGAGCGACGGTTGCTCGACAGCATCGGCGCGGCGCCCCAGGGCGGGGGCGATTCCTACGCGCCCTCGCCGGAGGTGGTCCAGGGGCTGGCCCTGGCGGCCGTCGCGGTGCTGGGCCAGGCGGGCGATGCGCAGGAAACGCGCTTCGAGGTGCTGCTGCGCAATCTGCGCAACGCCGACTGCCTGCAGTTGGCCAAGATGAATCTCAACCAGTGCCTGGCGGTGGCCGGGCCGCAGTACGAGGATGTGTTTTGCATGGGCCGCCATGCGGTGCGCGAGACCGGTGAATGCCTGTCGGCCTCGGCCGGCGACAGCCCGGCCGCGCCGGTGCGCACGGCGGCGCTGGACGAGGGCACGGGCTCCGAACGGGCGGAAGCCTATGCCCAGGCGCCGGCGCGCGCCGGATCGCCCGGAGATTAACCGAGCGCCCGCTCAGTGCGCGCGGCACGCGGTGGCCAGATAGTGCACGCTGAACAGCTGGTCCGGGTCGGTCCACACGGCTTGGGGCTCGAAGCCTGAGGCGCGGGCGAGGTCGGCGAAGCCGGCCAGCGAATATTTGCACGAGTCCTCGATATGGATGCGCTCCCCGCGGGCGAGGGCGATATCGGCGCCCAGGACGTGGGCGGTCTGGTCGGCCAGGCTTTCCAGGTGGATTTCCACACGGCCGCGCTCGGCGTCGTAGCGCGCGCGGTGGGCGAACCGGTCCAGGTCGAAATCGGCGCCCAGATCGCGGTTGGCCCGGGCCAGCACGTTCTTGCTGAAGGCCGCGGTCACCCCTTGGGCGTCGTCATAGGCGCGTTCCAGGACCTCGGTCGACTTGCGCAGGTCCACGCCGACCACCATCGCCGCGTCGGGGCCCAGGCGGCGAGCCCAGTCCGCCAGGAAGGCCCCGGCCTCGTGCGGCTGCAGGTTGCCGATGGTCGATCCTGGGAAAAAGCCCAGCCGGCGGCCGGGCGCGCCGGTGACGGGCAGGTCGAAGGGCTGGGCATAGTCGGCGCACACCCCATGAATCGCCAGGTCCGGCCGCTCCCAGTGCAGGCGCTGGACGGCGGCTAGCAGATGTTCGCGCGAGATGTCGATCGGCACATAGGCCCCCGGCCGCTCCAGCGCGTCGAGCAAGATCTTGGCCTTGAGGCTGGACGCGCCGCCCAGCTCGATCAACTGGGCGCCGGGGCCGGCGCGGCGGGCGATGTCGGGCGCATGGCGGCTCAGGATGCCGACCTCGGTGCGGGTGGGATAGTATTCCTCCAAACCGCAAATCTGGTCGAACAGCGCTGAGCCGTGGGCGTCATAGAGGAAGCGGCAGGGAATGGCCTTGTATGGGCCCGACAGCCCTTCGATAAGCGCCTCGCCGAATCCCGGCTGATTGGGCGCGTGGTCGTCGAACCCAATCGAAGCGATTGCGCCTTGCGCGCCGATATCAAGCATCGTCCGCCAGCCTCAGTCCGCTGAAAGCCCAGCGCGCGCCAGGCGGGAAGAAATTGCGATAAGTCGTGCGGATATGGCCCGCCGGCGTGGCGAAACAACCACCGCGCAGAACCATCTGACCGTTCATGAACTTGCCGTTGTATTCGCCGACCGCGCCCGGCGCCGGCCGGAAACGCGGGTAGGGGGCGTAGGGGCTGGCGGTCCATTCCCACACCAGGCCCGTCTGGCCGAGGGCTGGGCTGGCGGCGGCGACCTCCCATTCAGCCTCGGTCGGCAGGCGCGCGCCGGCCCAGCGGGCGAAGGCGTCGGCCTCGTAGAAGCTGACGTGGCACACCGGGGCGGCCGGATCGAGGCGGCGCGGGCCGGCCAGGGTGAAGAGGCTCCAGGCGCCAGCCTCGTTTTCGCGCCAGTAGAGCGGGGCGCGCCAACCCTCGCGCTGGACCGTGGCCCAGCCGTCCGACAGCCAAAGCTCTGGCCGGGCATAGCCGCCGTCGCGCATGAACTCCAGGTATTCGCCGCAGGCCACCGGCCGGTCGGCCACCCGGCAAGGCTCCAGCCAGGTCTTGTGGCGCGGCCCCTCGTTGTCGAAGGCGAAACCCTCGCCCCCATGACCGATCTCGGCCAGGCCGTCCTCGATGAGTAGCCAGCCGGGGAAGGGGGTGAGCGCGGGCAGGGCGGGCCATTGCGCGTCGTAGGCTGGCTCCAGCGGATTGACCGACAGCAGGTGCAGGATGTCCATCAGGATCAGCTCCTGATGCTGCTGCTCGTGATGGAGCCCCAGCTCGACCAGGGGCTCCACCGTCGCCCAGGCCTCATCGGCCGATTGCTCAATCAGCCGCTCCATCGCCCGGTCGACGTGCGCGCGGTAGTCCCGCACCGCATCGAGCGAAGGGCGGGTCATCAGGCCTCGGGCCGGCCGAGGCCACCGTTCGCCCAGCGCTTCGTAGTAGGAGTTGAAAAGATAGCCGAAGCGGGCGTCGAACGGCTCGTACTCCGCAGCGTGCGGCTGAAGCAGAAAGGTCTCGAAGAACCAAGCCGTGTGCGCAAGATGCCACTTGGTCGGGCTGGCGTCGGGCATCGACTGGACCTGCTGGTCCTCAGCGCTCAACGGCGTGCTCAAGGCCAGGGTGCGGCTGCGGATTTCGCGGTAGCGGTCAACGCAGATGCGGCGGCTGGCCACAGCCACAGGCGCAGACAACGGCAAAGGCGGCTCCTCGCTCTTGCGCACGGGGCGCGTTTTGCCCGTCAGCAGGACCCAAGGCCATGCTTGCCTCAAGCGCGCGGTCGCTCCATAGGTTCCCCGCCGATGGCCGCGGCGCAAGAGGCCAAGACCCCGGTCGTGTGCGGGTGCGTCATAAGACGCCTTCGATTTTTTCACATTCTCGTGTATCTTGGGCCGCAAATCACTTTCGAGTGACCGCCCAGGCCCCCCACAGCCCGTCCCCGACGAGGAGCCATGATGACTGCATCGGTCAAGACGCTTGAGCAGCCGCGCCTGAAAAACCCCGCCAACGACGGCGCGATCGAGCTGACGATCCTGATGCCCTGTCTGAACGAGGCCGAGACCTTGGCGGTGTGCGTGCAGAAGGCCATGGGCTTTTTGGAGCGCTCCGGCGTGGTCGGCGAGGTGCTGATCGCCGACAACGGCTCGACCGACGGTTCGCAGCTGATCGCGGAGGACAATGGCGCGCGCGTCGTGGCCGTGCCCGAGCGCGGCTATGGCGCGGCGCTGATCGGCGGCATCGCGGCGGCGCGCGGCCGGTACGTGATCATGGGCGACGCGGACGACAGCTACGACTTCGAGAGCCTGGACACCATGGTCGAACGCCTGCGCGCCGGCGACGAGCTGGTGATGGGCAACCGCTTCCGCGGCGGCATCAAGCGCGGGGCCATGCCGGTTCTGCACCGGTATCTGGGCAATCCGGTGCTGTCTTTCCTTGGCCGACTGCTGTTCCGCATCCCCGTCGGCGACTTCCACTGCGGCCTGCGCGGGTTCTCTCGCGAGGCGGCGTTGAAGCTGCGCCTGAAGAGCACGGGCATGGAGTTCGCCAGCGAGATGGTGGTCAAGGCCGCCTTCCATGGCCTGCGCATGGCCGAAGTGCCCACGATCCTGTCGCCCGACGGCCGCTCGCGTCCGCCGCACCTGAAGACCTGGCGTGACGGCTGGCGCCACTTGAAGTTCCTGCTGCTGCACAGCCCCACCTGGCTGTTCGTCTATCCCGGCATCGCCATGATCCTGCTCGGCCTGATCGGCGCGGCCATGCTCAGCGGCGGATCGGTGCACATTGGGCGGGTCGAGCTCGACATCCACACCATGATCGTGTCGTGCTTCGCGGTGGTGATCGGCGCCCAATTCGTGTCCTTCGGCGCCTTGGCGCGGCGCTACGCCATGGTCGAGGGCTTCGTGCCCGGACCGGCCAAGTTCCAGGGCCTGATCCTCGGCATGACGCTCGAACCCCTGCTTCGCGCGGCGGGTCTGGTCATGCTGGGCGGGCTGATCGGCTGCGTTTGGGCCGTGAGCAGCTGGGCCCACTCGGGCTTCGGGCCGATCCTTTACTACAGCGTGCTGCGGGTGCTGGTGCCCTCGCTGACCGCGATCACGGTCGCCGCCCAACTCGCGGCCACGGCCTTCCTGACTTCGCTGTTGACGATTCGCAGCTAAGCGAGTTTTCCAACCTCATGCGTAGGTTCGCCCCGTTCCTCAGCGTGCTGGCGGCGACACTGCTGATCATGGCGGTGGCGTTCGCCGATGGGCGTCCGTCGGTCTTCTACGATTCGCACAGCTACGACGTGATGGGCCAGAACCTGATCCAGGTGGTCCAGGACTTCCCTGAGAGCGTCGAGTTCAAGATGAAGCCGGGGGTGAAGTGGGGCGATCCGCCCGTCACCTCCGACCGCCTGATCGACGCGGCGGTGGAAGGCGCGCGTTCGCCCTACTACGGCGTGTTGCTTCACGGGACCTATCTGATCGGCAGCCTGTGGCTGCTGGCGGCGATCCAGAGCGCCCTGGCGGCGTGGGTCGCCTATCTGCTGTGGCGAACCCTGGCCCCGCGCGCGCCCCTGTGGAGCTTTCTGGTGCTGGTCGGCGGCGTGGTCGTCGGCTCCAGCCTGTCGTTCTTCGCCACCTTCGCCATGCCCGACGTGTTCGCCGGCATCGGCGGCGGCGCGGCCGTGCTGCTGCTGTGCCAGGCCGACCGGCTGAAGCGCGGCGAGAAGATCGGCTTGTGGCTGCTCACAGCCTACAGCCTCGCCATCCACCGTTCTCACCTGCTGACCGCGATCGGCCTGGTGGTGATCGGCTATGTGCTGCTGTTGTGCATGGGCCTCAAGCGCGAGGTGCTGCTCAAGCGGGCGGGGACCATCCTGGCCGCGGCCCTGGTCGCATGGATGAGCGGCGCGGCGTTTGGCGCGCTCTATAAGGCGCGCACCGGTCTGCCCCTTTCGCATCCGCCGTTCCTGATGGCTCGCGTCCTGGCCGACGGCCCGGGCCAGGACTATATGCACACGGCCTGCGCGCAGGATCACAATGCCTACGCCGTGTGTTTCTTCGCCAAGAACATCAACAGCCACAGCACCGAGAACCTGGTCCTGTGGTCCACGCGGCGCAACCTGGGCGTGTTCAATATCGGCAACCGGCCAACGCGCGTTCGGCTGGAGAACGAAGAGTCCGCATTCGTCCTGGGCACGATCGAGCAGGAGCCCCTGGCCGAATTGGGGGCCGCGCTCAGCAATTGGGGCCGCCAGCTGCTGTTCTTCCAGGTCGACGATCCGCTGCGCAATCCGGCCGCCTATCTGGTCGGCCGCTATTGGCCCACCACCACCCTGCCCAAGCTGATCCCCAACTTTAACGCCTGCCGCCCGCCGCTGAGCTGCAAGCCGCCGTTCCCCCAGCAACAGCTCGCCTGGTGGCATGGCGCGGTTCTGGTGGCGACGCTGGCGTTCCTGGTCTGGCGCTTCAGCCGCAGGGACGTGCGCTCGGCGTTCTCGTCGCGCGGCCTGAAGCGGAATGACGAGTCGGCGCGGGTGCTGGCCACCCTCGCCCTGCTGCTGGTGGTGGTGGTGGTGAACGCGGCGGTGTGCGGCATGCTGTCGGGCCCCTTCGGCCGCTATCAGGCGCGCGTGGTGTGGCTGGCTCCGCTCGCGGCCGGCCTGGCCGCCTGCGCCTTGCCGGTCTCGCTGGCCGCCTTGGTCAAGTACGGACGGCGCGGGTTCGGCCTGGTCAACGGCGTGTGGGACCGACTGCGGATGCAACCGGTGTTCGGTCGGTTCCTGCCGCCGCTTAACGGACACGTGATGCGTTTTGGCCTGGTCGGCGTGCTGGGGTTCGTGGTCGATGGCGTGGTGCTTCAGACCATGATGTACGTGGGCTTGAACCCGATCGCCGCGAGGGCCATATCCTTTCCCGTAGCGGTGTGCGCGACGTGGCTGGCCAACCGGACCTTCACCTTCCGTGATCGGGCGGGGCAGTCCAAAGTGCGCGAGGCCTCGACATATGTGGCCGTGCAACTGGTCGGCGGCGCCGCTAATTTCGCCGTTTATTCGGCGCTGGTTCATGGATTCCCGGTGTTCGCGGAGTGGCCGGTAGCGGCCTTGGCGTTCGGATCGGCCGCGGGAATGGCGATCAACTACCTGGGATCCAAACACATCGTGTTCCGCAGTGGCGCGACCGCGCCATAAACCGGTCGGCGGTTTATACTTGCGTAATTCAGTGAAGTGTTTGCGGCCGTAGCCAATTCGCTTCAGTAACCTTAAAGAATTCGCGCTGCGATCAATCCTGCTCTCGCCGGAGCGTTGGATTTACGCGGAAAATGTCGAGTTCCTAATTTCATTTTACTCGCGCAAAGCGCGAGCGTATGGCGTCACCTATCGACCAACTCTCGTGTCAACGCCTCATTTAGTTCTTCTGGCTAGATGACGAACGCGCGTCATCCTCCTAGTCCTTCTGCCACCTTGCGCATCGATCTTCCGAAGCCAACCAGGAGTTCCGCCGAATGACGTTCACCACCGGGCATGCTGGATGAGGGCCATCGCTGTCAGCCGCTATCCGGTCTGCCTCGACGGACTGCTGCGCCTGCTGAGCGAGATCGCGGAGCCGGGGCAGGTCGTCGGCGCGTCGGGGCTGGAGGACGCCGTGGCGCAGGCGCGCGATACGCCGGTCGATCTGATGATCCTGGACCTGGCCAACGACGAGGAACTGCCGGACCTGAAACGTGTGGTCGACGCCATTGCGCCCGCGCCCCTGGTTCTGTTCGCGATGCTGTCGCCCGCCCAGGGCCAGATGGCCTATGAAACCGGCGTTAGGGGCTGCCTACCCAAGACCGTGGCCCGCGAACTTAGCGTTGCGGCCCTCAAGCTGGTCCTGGCGGGGGGGCACTATTTCAGCGATGTCGGAGAATTTGTCGGCGGCGCCCGCTCAGCGTCCAGCCTGAAGGGCCGGCTGTCGGGGCGTCAGCTCGAAGTGCTGCGGCTGATCGAGCTGGGACAGACCAACAAGGAAATCGCCAAGGCCCTCGGCATCTCGGTCGCTACGGTCAAGCTGCATGTCCAGGCGATCCTCAACGTAACCGGCGCGCGCAACCGCACCGAGGCGGCCCTGAGAGCGCGCGGCCAGATCCGCTGAGGGGCTTGCCCCACGAACCGACAGGGCCATATCTGCGCCGTCGGGGCTCTGCTACGCTTGAGCCCGCTCAAGGCAAGGAAACCACCGTGAGTCTCGCCAAATCCCGCCGCTTGCCCCTCTGGCTCGCGCTCGCCATTCCGCTCGTCCTGGGCGGCTGCGGCGTCAATACGATCCCGACCAAGCAGGAAGCGGCCAAGGCCGCGTGGGCCGAGGTGCAAAACCAGTACCAGCGCCGCTCCGACCTGATCCCCAACCTGGTGCAGACCGTGCAGGGCTACGCCCAGCAGGAGCGGGGGGTGCTGGTGGACGTGACCAACGCCCGCGCCAAGGCCACCTCGGTGCAGGTCGATGCGTCGACCATCACTAATCCGGCCGCGTTCAAGCAATACGAGCAGGCCCAGAACAACCTGTCGGGCGTGCTCGGCCGCCTGATGGTGGTCAACGAGCGTTATCCAGAGCTGAAGTCGAACGAGAACTTCCTGGCGCTTCAATCGCAGTTGGAAGGCACCGAGAACCGCATCGCCATCGCCCGGCGCGACTACAATAGTGCGGTGCAGTCCTACAACACCGAGATCCACACCTTCCCCGGCGTGTTGTGGGTGGACGCGCTGTATCACGACGCCAAGGACATGAGTCTGTTCTCGGCCAGCGAGCAGGCCCAGAGCGCGCCGCAGGTCAATTTCAACATTCCGCCCCCCGGCGGCGGCGCGCCGGCTGTCGCGCCGGGTTCGGCGCCGCCGAAATGAGGAGCCCCCGCCAGGCCGCCGGTCTGATTCTGAGCCTGGCGTTCGCGCTTGGAGTGTTGACGCTCGGCGCGGCGGCCAGGGCCGCGCCGACGTTTCCGGCGTTCACCGGACGGGTGGTCGATCAGGCGCATGTGCTGTCGCCGGACGCCCAGGCGCAGCTCGACCAGGAACTGGGCGCCCTGGAGGCCAAGACCAGCCGTCAGGTGGTGGTGGTCACCCTGGCTTCGCTGCAGGGATACGACATCGCCGATTACGGCTATCAGCTAGGGCGCGCCTGGGGCGTGGGCCAGAAGGGGCTCGACAACGGCGCCCTGCTGATCGTGGCGCCCAATGAACATCAGGTGCGCATCGAAGTGGGCTACGGCCTGGAGCCGATCCTGACCGACGCCCTGTCGAGCCAGATCCTTCAGGAAGCGGTCATCCCCAAGTTCCGCCAGGGCGACATCCAGGGCGGGGTGCTGGACGGCGCCCAGGCCTTGGTCCAGCAACTCAGCCTGGACACCTCCACCGCTGAGGCCAAGGCGGCCCAGGCGCGCGCCGTCGCCCAGGCGCCGTCGGCCTCGGCCCGCATCGGGTCCAGTCCGCTGGCGGTGCTGGTGGTCGGGTTCATCCTGTTCTGGGCGGTCGGCTCGGTCCTGGGCGGCGGCGGACGGGGCGGGTTGGGCTGGATCTTTCCGTTGCTGTTCCTTGGGGGCCTCGGCGGCGGGGGCGGGCGTTACCGCAACGACGACTTCGGCGGCGGGGGCTTCGGCGGTGGCGGCGGCGGCTTTTCCGGAGGCGGCGGCGGATCGTTCGGCGGCGGCGGATCGTCGGGGAACTGGTGATGCTGAGCAAGACCGACCATGACGCGATCGCTCAGGCCGTGGGCCGGGCTGAGGCCAGAACCTCGGGCGAAATCCTGTGCGTTCTGGCGCACAAGGTCTCGAACTATCGCGAGACGCCGCTGGCCTGGGCGGCGATCGCCGCGCTGGTGCTGCCGCCGGTCGCGGTGGCATCCGGGCTGCGCGCGCCCATCGGCGGTTCAGCGTGGGACAGCGCTCTGGTGGGAACAGAGGGTGCGGTGCGCATGGCCTTGGGCGGCTACGCCCTGGCGCAGATGGCGATCTTTGTCGTGGTGGCCGTGCTGATCGCCGCCGTCGGGCCGCTCAAGCTGGCCTTGACTCCCGGCGTGCTCAAGCATCGACGCGTTCGCCAGGCCGCGCTGGCCCAACTGCGCGCCGCGCGCCTTCTGGGCGCGGACGTTGGTGCGGCGGTGGTGGTGTTCGCCTCGCTGGAAGACAGGATCGTGGCTGTGGTCGGCGACGAGGCGATCCACGCCAAGGTGGGTGACGAGGCCTGGGCCAAGGCCGTGACCGCCGTGCAGGACGGCGTGCGCAGAGGCGCTCCGGCATCCGGTTTCATCGCCGCGGTGGAGCTCTGCGGTGCGGTGCTAGCCGAACATTTTCCGGCTTCCGGCGCGCCTCACCATCTCGCCGACGGCGTGATGGAAGTGTAAACGGTCGCTCGACCTTTCGAGGCGAGCGACCGCTTCAAACGGACTTCTCAGTCCGCGGTCAGATGGCGCGATCGCTGTCGGCGGGGTTGCGGGTGCGCCCGCCGCCGTGCGAGGCCTCGCCGCCCTTGCGTCCGGCCGCCGCGGCCAGATCGCGATCCTGCGAGAAGCTGCGCTTTTCGTCGGGCACGCTGGCGCCGCCCTTGCGCGCGATTTCTCGCTGCCGCTCCTTGTCCATGGCGGCGAAGCCACGGCGGGCCGGCGTCTTTGAAGTATGCGGTGCGGGCATGTCTGACTCCTCAAGCGGATGCGGACGTTAGATCGCCCGCGGCTGCCGGCGATGAAGCATCGTTCTTGGCTTTAAACTCCTGACCCGGCGTACGGTTCTCGCGATAACGCAAAGTTTGCTATCGGATCGCGGTGCGGGTCCGGGTACCGGCGGCGCCACAGGCTCCAAGGCGGCCGGCGTCAAGCGGCCGGCGTCAGCGCCAGTTCGATCAGCGTCGCGCGCAGTTGATGTTCGGAATAGGGCTTGGTCAGCACGCGCAAGCGGTCGTCGCCAGCGAAGCCGCGCTGCAGTTCATGGCTGTCATAGCCGCTGGCCAGGACGATCGGCATGGAAGGCGCGCAGTCGCGAAGGCGGCGGGCCAGGGCGTCGCCCCGCATATCTGGAAGGCCGACATCGACCATGGCGAACATCAGCGGTCCGTCACGGACTACCGCGTCGAGCGCTTCACTGGCGGTGGTCGCGACGATGGGATCGAAGCCGAGCGACCGCAGGCTTTCCTCGGTGACCATGGCCACGAGCGCTTCATCTTCGACCAGAAGCATCCTCCTGGCGCCTGGCGTGTCAACGCCCATGCCTAAGCTCCCTGCACGCCAAGCTTACATCTCAACATAATGAGCGCGGGACGGTCTGTCGCATGAAAGCTTGTTTATGCCCGAATTGTGTCGCGGCTCGCCCAGCAGGCGCCTGCCGAACACGTTATCTGATCACGCGATCGGGCATTTCAGTCAAGGAGGGGCGGCGCTGACGTTCAGACGGGCAAAGTGGCGCGGGCGGTCAGGCCGCCGCCGGGCCGATTGACCAGCACCAGCTCGCCGCCATGGCTGCGCGCGATCGAGCGGGCGACCGACAGGCCCAGGCCGATGCCCCCCGTCTTGCGGTTGCGCGACGGCTCGCGCCGATAGAAAGGCGCGAACACCCGCTCCAGCTCGCTCTCGGGCACGCCTGGTCCGTCGTCCTGCACCTCGACCACGGCGGCCTGATTCTCGATGAACAAGCGCGCGCGCGCAGCGCCGCCGAACTTCACCGCATTTTCGAGCAGGTTTGAGAACAGGCGCCGCAGGGCGAGGGAGTCGGCGTTGATCACCACGCGCTCGGAGTCTTCCAACCGAACATTGGCTCCCGTTTCGGCCATGTCGTCGGTGACGCTCTCGAGCAATGAGGACAGCTCGAGCTTGGTGCGTTTGGGTTCGGTTGCTGTATCGCGCACGAAGGCCAGGGTCGCGGCGATCATCGCTTCCATCTGGTCCATGTCTGCGGTCATTTTCTCGCGCAAATCCTCGGGCGCGGACTCGACGCGAAAGCGCAGACGGGTGAGGGGCGTGCGCAGGTCGTGGGCAATGGCCCCGATCATCGAGGTGCGGTCCTCGACGTAGCGCCGCAGCCGCTCCTGCATGTCGTTGAAGGCGTGGGTCGCCAGACGGATTTCCGCGCCGCCGCGCTTGGGCAGGGACAGGGGCGGGGCGCGCGGATCACGGCCCAGCCGATCGGCGGCGGCGGCGAACCAGGTGATTGGCGCCGCGAGGCGCCGCGCGAACAGGTAGCTGAACGGAACCACGGCCAGAAAGCTCAGGCCGAACCAGATCAGGATATGCTGCTGCCAAGGCTCCAGGAATTCGTGGCGGGGCGGGGTGACCTCGATCCACTGGCCGTCGGCCCGGCGCATGTCGAGCTTGAACGGCGCGATCAGGAAGCCTTCCTGGTGCGGCTGGCCGGGTCCGCCCTGGGGATGGCCCGCGGCGCGCATCGCTTCGTGCAGTTCGCGCACCGTGTAGCGGTCGGCGCTTGAACTGGTGATGACCAGGGCGTCGGGCGATATGGCCATGTCGCGCGCCACGCTTTCGCGGAAACGCACCTGGCCGGGGTGTTCGTCGGGCCGGGCCTGGGCCGCGGAGATCTGACGCACGATCAGCTGATCGGCGGTGCGCGACGTGGCCGGCTCGCGCCGCAGCGCCTGCTCGATCTCGGTCTGGGTGTAAAACACCGGGGTCGGCGGGGGCAGGTTGAACACGATCAGGGTGTTGATGGCCTCCGCCAGACACAGGACCACCAACGTCAGGCCCAGAACCTGGGCGAACAGCGTGCTTGTGATCCGGCTCGGCAGCCTCATGTGCGCGTGACCTTGGCCTTGAACATATAGCCTTCATTGCGGATCGTGCGGATCAGGTCCTGGCCGCCGACGCCGTCGTCCAGCTTCTTGCGCAGGCGGCTAATCTGCACGTCTATCGCCCGGTCATAGGCTTCGGTGTCGGGGCCGCGGGCGAAATCCAGCAGCTGGTCGCGCGTCAGCACCCGCTGGGGCCGCTCGACCAGGGCGCGCAGAAGCGAGAATTCCCCGCTCGACAGATTGATCACCACGCCGTCAGGCGTGCGCAATTCGCGCCTGACCAGGTCAAGGCGCCAGCCGACGAACTCCAATGCGCTGCCCTGGCGTTCCTCGACCGGGCGCGCGTCCTGGCGACGGCGCAGCACGGCGCGGATCCGGGCCAGAAGTTCGCGGGGGTTGCAGGGCTTGGGTAAGTAGTCGTCCGCGCCGATCTCCAGGCCGACGATGCGGTCGGTATCCTCGCCCATGGCGCTGAGCATGATGATCGCGGGGCCGTCTCCGGCCATACGCCGGCAGATCGACAGTCCGTCCTCGCCCGGCAGCATGACGTCGAGCACCATCAGATCGATACTGCCCTTGTCCAGCGCCTGCTCCATGCCGGCGGCGTCGGCGGCGGTTTCCACGGTATAGCCGTGACGCGTCAGAAATTCCGACACGACGTCGCGGATGCCCGGATCATCATCGACCATCAAAATCTTCGCGCCGGGCGGGGCGTTACGGCTCAATTCAGCGTCCATTCGACGTATGTTTCAAATGAGCGTCGCTTGCAGATTTCTAATTTGCAACACGGCAGATCAGAATCGTAGGGCTGCGGCAATCTGGCCCAGCGGTTTGGCCCGCTCAGCAACTGCGCAGCCCAAGCACCCGATCCGAAACATAGGGGTTTGACGACCGTTCGGCGCCGAAGGTCGAGGGTGGCCCGTGGCCGGGGACGAACTGCACGTCCGCGCCCAGCGGCCACAGCTTCCCGGTAATGGCTCCGAGTAGCTGGCCATGGTCGCCGCGCGGAAAATCTGTGCGCCCGATCGAGCCTTTGAACAGCACGTCGCCGACCTGGGCGAAGCGTGACTGGCTCTGGAAGAACACCACATGGCCTGGCGTGTGGCCGGGGCAGTGCAGCACCTCGAATTTCGCCTCGCCGACCTGGACCGTGTCGCCATCGCCCAGCCAGCGATCGGGCGTGAAGGCGCGCGCGCCGGTCAGGCCCCAGGCCTCGACCGCGGCCGGAATCTGGTCGATCCAGAACTGGTCGTCCGGATGGGGGCCTTCGATCGGAGCGCCGCTGGCCTCGCGCAGCGCTTCGGCGCCCCCGGCGTGATCGGCGTGACCGTGGGTGATCCAGATCTTGTCCAGGTGTAGATCGCGCTCGGCGATGGCGGCCAGCAGGCGATCGACTTCGCCGCCCGGGTCTATCACCGCCGCCTTGCGGGTCTTGCGGCACCACACGACCGTGCAGTTCTGCTGAAACGCGGTGACCGGCACAATAAAGGCCGAGATCAGCGCCGGGTCGGGATGTCCAGAGGGGGTCGACAAGGGCGTTCTGATCCTGGCGCGGCGCCCTCGTGAACGCCGCATTAAAGGTTAAGCGGGATAAATCCCTCTCCTACATAGGGGCTTAAAGCGTGCGAATGAAGCCGAACAAGCCGCCCAGACAGGCGGTTGTCGTGGGTTTGTTGTTGGCGGTGTTCCTGATTGGCGTCTGGTTCGTCGCCGGCTGGTGCTTGAAGGGCTACCACCAAGTCTTCCCCGGTTTCTGGGTCGCTAGCGGATTCCTGGCGGCCGCCCTCTATTACGCGCCGCCGCGGGCGCGTTTCGGCTTGGCCGCCGGCGCCTCGGCGGTGCAATTCGCGATGCTGCTCTATTTCGGCGAGGAGCCGAAGCTCGCCCTGGCCCATACCCTGTGCGACGCCATCGAGAGCCTGGGCGCCTGCGCTATGATCCCGCGCGCGCTTGGCGCGCGAGGCCTGCTGCGTTCGCCGGGGGGATTCTTGCGGCTCCAGGTGCTGGCGGTGCTGGCGCCGTGTCTCGCCGCCGGCGTGGCCTTCACCGTCATGATGCTGCTCGTCGATCAGCACGCCCCCGTCGGCGCGCACAAAAGCGCCTGGGCCCATACGCTCGGCATGGGCGTGGTGCTGCCCGCCATGCTGTTGGCTGTCCAGCCGCCGTCGCCCGCTCTGAGCCGATCATGGCGGGAAACAGGCCTGATCCTGGCTGGCGTGGCCCTGATCGCCTTTCTCATGTTCCGCCACTCGGGCCCGACCGCCATGGTCATCTGCCCGACTCTTCTGTTCGCCGCCTTGCGGCTGGGACCGCGCGGCGCTGCGCTCTCGGTGCTTACCGTCGCTCTGCTGGGCTTGCCCCTGGTCCTGTCGGGCGCGGGACCCTTCTCGCTGCACCCCGAGTGGACCTACACCCAGCGGGTCACGCTCTTTCAGGCGACGGTGATGTCGCTCGAGTTTGGTGTGATCCTGGTCAGCTTCATCCTGGCGCATCAGGTGCGCCTGGCCGACCTTCTGGCCCAGCGCGCCGCCCTGGCGCGTGCCGCCCGCCGCCGAGCCCTGGCCGCCAGTCGGGCCAAGACCGAATTCCTGGCCACCATGAGCCACGAAGTCCGCACCCCGATGAACAGCATCCTGGGCTTCACCGCCCTGCTAAAACGCGATGCGACCCTTTCGGAGCTGGCGCGCAGTCGGGTCGAGATGGTGTCCAAGGCCGGCGAATCGCTGCTGGCCCTGCTCAACGACATATTGGATTTCTCCAAGGTCGAGGCCGGCCAGGTCGAATTGGACCTCGACCGCATCAGCGTGCAGGACCTCTGCGCCGAGGTGATCGAGATCGTCGCCCCGACCGCGACCGAAAAGGGGCTCACGCTCGGCTTCCGGCCTCAGCCGGGCTGCGACGGGTTCTACCGCGCCGACCCCCTGCGCCTGCGCCAGATTCTGCTCAACCTGCTCAACAACGCCGTTAAGTTCACCGAGCACGGCGGCGTCGAGTTGGTCCTCGGCGTGAGCAACGCCGATGAGGGCGTCGTCACCGCCCGCTTCGAAGTCAGGGACACGGGAATAGGCGTCGATCCGCTGGTCACGCCGAAGCTGTTCACCCGCTTTTCGCAGGCTGACAGCTCGGTCAGCCGCCAATACGGCGGAACAGGCCTGGGATTGGCCATATGCAAAGGGCTCGTCGAGCGGATGGACGGCCGCATCGGGGTGCAGAGCGCCCTTGGCGAGGGGGCCGTGTTTTGGTTCGAGATTCCGCTGGAGCACGGCGGAGAGGCCGACAACGAGGAGCGGGCCGACGCGGTGGCCGAGCGCCGTCCGCTGGACGGAAAGGTGCTGCTGGTCGATGACCACCCGGTCAACCGCCAGCTCGGCCAAGCCCTGCTGGAGATGTTGGGCTGTCAGGTCGACTTGGCCGCCAGCGGCGAGGCGGCGGTCGAGGCGGCCGGGCGGGGCGGCTACGACGCCATACTAATGGACGTGCACATGCCGGGGATGGACGGTCTGACCGCCACGCGGCTCATTCGCCAGCTGCCGGCCGGCCGGGGATCCACGCCGATCATCGCGCTCAGCGCAGACGTGATGCCGCAGAACATCGCCCTCTGCCTCAAGTCCGGCATGGTCGATCACGTCCCCAAACCCGTGCAGCTGGACGTGCTGTACGCCGTCCTGCGGCGCTGGATGCACGCGCGCACGCAGCAAGTCGCCGAAACGGCCGCCTGATCGGCGCGAACCTGTCCGCGTCCTCCGGCCGCCGTTGCCGAGCGCGGCAAGGCAAGCCATTGTCGATTCGTCGGGATTAGGGGACGCGCGGCGACATGGGCTTGTTCGATGGACTGTTCACCAAGAAGCCGATCGACGCGCTGCTGGCGCAGGCCGAGGACAGCGGCGCCCACACGCTGAGGCGCGGCCTTGGCCCCGTATCCCTGATGTTACTGGGCATCGGCGGCGTGATCGGGGCGGGCATTTTCGTGCTGACCGGGCAGCAGGCGGCGATCAACGCAGGGCCGGCGATCGTGCTGTCCTTCATTCTGGCCGGGGTGGTCTGCGCCTTCACCGCCATGTGCTACGCCGAGCTGGCGTCGATGATTCCGGTCTCGGGCTCGGCCTACACCTACACCTACGCCACCTTGGGCGAATTCATCGCCTGGCTGATCGCCTGGGACCTGATCCTGGAATACGGCCTGGCCTCGGCCACGGTCTCGGCGGGCTGGGCCGGCCACTTCCGCGACATGCTGCAGGGGTTCGGGGTCACCATGCCGCACGCCTGGTCCAGCGCGCCCTACACCTTTGACGGCGCTCATCTGATTGCTTCCGGGTCGATCCTCAACCTGCCCGCGGTGGGCATCGTCTGCCTGATGGGCGGCTTGCTGATCACCGGCGTGACTGAGAGCGCCCTGGTCAACAACATCATCGTCAGCCTGAAGGTCCTGACTGTGATCGCCGTGATCGTGATTGGCTTTGGCCATGTGAACCCGAGCTATTGGCATCCGCTGATCCCCCCACGCACCGTTCCCACCGCGAGCGACCCCATGAGCCACTACGGCCTGCCGGGCGTGCTGACGGCGGCAGGCGTGATCTTCTTCGCCTACATCGGCTTCGAGTCGGTCTCGACCGCAGCCCAGGAGGCCAAGAATCCCCAGCGGGACATGCCGCTTGGAATCCTGGGATCGCTGGGGATCTGCACGGTTCTGTACATCCTGATGTCGCTGGTGATCACCGGCCTGCAGCCCTACGCCCAGCTGAACAACGATGCGCCGGTGGCGCGGGCCCTGGGCGCGGTGCCGGGGCTCGGTTGGCTGCGTCAGATCGTCAATGTGGCGGTGACCATCGGCCTTGGCTCGACCATACTGTCGCTGCTGTATGGCCAATCGCGCATCTTCTACGCCATGGCGCGGGACGGTCTGCTGCCGCCGATGTTCGGCAATGTGAACCCCAAGACCCGAACCCCGATCTGGAGCACGGTGATCACCGCCGGCTGCGCCGGGCTGGTCGGCGGTCTGTTTCCGATCTCGGTGCTGGGCGAACTGGTGTCGATGGGCACCCTGCTGGCCTTCTGTCTGATCTGTTGCGGGGTGCTCTACCTGCGGGTCAAGAACCCCGAGCTGAAACGCAGCTTCAAGACGCCGTTCGTGTGGGTCACCGCGCCGCTCGGGGCCGCGGGCTGCCTGTTCCTGATCAGCGGCTTGCCGGCCCCCACTTGGATCCGGCTGTTCGTGTGGATGGCGATCGGGCTGGTGATCTATTTCACCTACGCCCACCGGCACTCGCGCTACCAGGCCGCCGCCGCCGAATAGGCGTGCGCTCAACCTCGTCGCGCGCTAGGAGCGCCGGCCATGGCGGCCGACTTCGACCTTTCCGATCTGCCGATCCATCAGGCGCTGGGGCCGCTCAAGGCGGCCCTGGCCGAGCGGAACACGGCCGTGCTGGTCGCCCCGCCCGGCGCGGGCAAATCGACCTTGGTTCCCCTGGCGTTGATCGACCAGCCCTGGGCGTCCGGGCGCATCATCGTGCTGGAACCCCGGCGCATCGCCGCGCGGGCCGTGGCCGCCTTCATGGCCAGGAGCCTGGGCGAGGAGCCGGGCGGCCTGGTCGGCTACCGGGTGCGGATGCAGTCGCGCGTGTCGGCGCGCACGCGGGTGGAGGTGGTGACCGAGGGCGTGTTCACCCGCATGATCCTGGACGATCCGGGGCTTGACGGCGTCTCGGCGGTGCTGTTCGACGAGTTCCACGAACGCAGCCTCGACGGCGACCTGGGCCTGGCCCTGGCGCGCGACGCCCAGGCGGTGCTGCGAGAGGATTTGCGCATCCTTCCGATGTCGGCCACGCTCGATGGGGCCAGGGTGGCCGCGCTGCTGGGCGACGCGCCCCTGATCGAGACCCACGGCCGGCAATTTCCGGTCGAGACCGTCTATCTGGGCAAGGACGCGCGTCTGCGGACCGAGGACCAGGCCGTGCGCGCCATCCTCACAGCCCTGGCCGATCATCCCGGCGGGGTGCTGGCGTTCCTGCCAGGCCAGGGCGAAATCCGCCGGACCGAGAGCCTGCTGCTGGAGCGCCTGAAGGATCGTCCGGTCGACATCGCGCCGCTCTACGGCGCGCTCAGTCCCGCCGAGCAGGACCGCGCCATCGCGCCCGCGGCGCCCGGCCGGCGCAAGGTGGTCCTGGCCACCTCGATCGCCGAGACCAGCCTGACCATCCAGGGCGTGCGCCTGGTGGTCGACTGCGGACTGGCCCGGGTTCCGCGCTTCGATCCGTCCAGCGGTCTGACGCGCCTGGCCACCGTGCGGGTCAGTCGGGCCTCGGCCGATCAGCGCCGGGGCCGGGCGGGGCGGACCGAGCCTGGGGTGTGCTATCGCCTGTGGGACGAGTCCGAGACGCGCGCCCTGCCGGCGGCCGATCGGCCCGAGATCCTCGAGGCGGACCTCTCGGGCCTGGCGCTGGACCTGGCGCGGTGGGGCGCGCGCGATCTGGCGGCCATGGCCTTTCTCGACCGGCCGCCCGTCGCCGCCTTCAAGGAGGCCCAGGCGCTGCTGCGCCGGCTGCAGGCGCTGGACGGCCAGGACGCCTTAACCCCGCATGGTCTGGCCCTGGCGCGGCTGCCGCTGCCGCCGCGGCTGGGCCATATGGTGATGAGGGGCGCCGAGGCTGGCGTGGGCGAGCGCGCGGCCAAGATCGCCGCCTTGATCACGGAGCGGGGCCTGGGCGGGACCAGCATCGACCTCACACACCGCCTCGATCAATGGGCGCGCGACCGCGGGCCTCGCGCCTCGGACGCCCGCAAGCTGGCCGAGGGCTGGGCGGCGCAGGCGCGCAAGGGGGTGGCAGGCAGGGGCGCGGCAGGGAAGGGCGTGGGGGGCGGGGCGCCGGGGCTGAGCGACGGCCTGCTGCTGGCCGAGGCCTATCCCGACCGCATCGCCAAGGCGCGCGGGCCGCTGGGCGAGTTTCAACTGGCCACGGGCCGGGGCGTGCGCGTCGATCCGGTCGGGTCCCTGGCGCGCGAGCGGTGGCTGGCGGTGGGCGACCTGGGCGGCGGGGAGGCGCGCGACCGGGTGCTGCTGGCCGCGCCGCTGGAGGAGGAGACCCTGCGGGCCGCCTTCGCCGATCGCCTGTCGGTCGAGGATCGGCTGGAGCCGGACGGAAAGGGCCGGCTGCGCGCCAAACGCCTGCTGCGCCTGGACCGGCTGGTGCTGGCCGAGACCCTGATCGCGGAGCCCGACCCCGAGTTGATCGCCGGGGCGCTGCTGACGCAGGCGCGTGAGGCGGGCGTCGGCGCGCTGCCGTGGGGCGAGGCGGCCCGGGCCTTGCGCGAGCGGGCGGCGTTCCTGGCCGCCTTAGGCCTGGACGCGCCCGACCTGTCCGACGCGGCCCTGGGCCGCGACCTCGAGACGTGGCTGAAACCGCTGCTCAGGGGGCGCTGGAGCCTGGACGACATCGCGGCGGGGAGCCTGCACGACGCGCTCCGGGGCCTGGTCGCTTGGCCGGCGATGCAGGCCTTGGACCGGCTGGCGCCCGAGAGCTGGACCGCGCCGACCGGAACCCGGGCGCGGATCGACTACGGCGCGGAGGGCGGGCCGGCGGTGGAAATTCGCGTGCAGGAGCTGTTCGGCCTGGACCGCCACCCGGCCGTGGCCGATGGCCGTGCGCCCCTCACCCTGGTGCTGCTGTCGCCCGCGCGGCGACCGATCCAGGTGACCCGGGACCTGCCGGGCTTCTGGCAGGGCTCGTGGAAGGCCGTGCGGGCCGACCTGCGCGGCCGCTATCCCCGCCACCCATGGCCGGAGAACCCTCTGGCGGAGACGCCCACCACACGCGCCAAGCCCAGGGGAACCTAGCTAGACGTGGTAGGACCCCACCATGGCCAGGAGGGCCACCGCTAGCAGGACGGCGGCCCAGCGGTTTCCGGCGCGGATTCTGGCGCGGGCCTTGGGCTCGTCCAACTGGCCGTTGCGCAGCCTGCGGATGGAGCCTCCGACCAACAGACCTTGCACCCCGGCCGCGCCGATGGCGGCGAGGGCGCCCAAGCCCAGAACCACTTCCATCTTGCCGACGCCAAAGCGATGCATCTGGCCCCACAGGAAGCCGCCCAGCAGCATGGTCAGGGTCGCGGCGACCATCTGGTAGCGGTACTGGCGCTCGGCGCCGACACCTTTGCGCTGGGCCACCAGATAGGTGGAACCCAGCCAGTAGAGCGCGGCGAAGACGTGCAGGAGATAAAGGCCGATCAGCCAGTTGGGCATGAAACCTCGCGAAGTTCAGGGCGTGGCCGCGTAGACCATCACGCCGGTGGCGACCGCCAGGTTGAGGCTGTCGGCGCGCCCGCGCATGGGAATCTTGACGTTGAGGTCGCACGCCGCGGCCAGTTCCGGGGACACGCCGGCCTGTTCGTTACCCATCAGGATGAGGGCCGGCGCGCGATAGGCGGCCTGGCGGTGATCGACCGTGGCTGAGAGCAGGGTGCCGACGACCGCTCCGGGCCAAGCGGCGCGCCAGGCGAGAAACTCGGCCGTCGTGGCTTTGGCGATCTGGACGGCGAAGATCGAGCCCATGGTCGCGCGCACCGCCTCGACCGAATAGGGATCGCAGCACTCGTCGATAAGGATCACCCCGCCGCATCCCGCTGCGTCGGCGGTGCGGATGATAGTGCCAAGATTGCCCGGATCACGCACCTTGTGCAGGGCGATCCAGCAGGGCGCGGCTCGAGCATCC
>Ga0335069_10001994_pt1 | contig 32088 bp, 33 predicted proteins | sample Lox_Sample_11_FD_206714 | JGI IMG/M metagenome (GOLD analysis project Ga0335069, IMG submission 206714) | Soil microbial communities from Loxahatchee National Wildlife Refuge, Florida, United States - Lox_Sample_1.1 | ecosystem: Environmental > Terrestrial > Soil > Wetlands | place: USA...
ACCCGGGTGTCGAAAACGGGGCGGAGTCCGGTTATGCCTGGGAAGCCGGCGAACAGCTCTGAGAGCTCGGGGAAGATGGACCTCGGTCGACGCTGAACGGGAAGAGTAGTCATGGGATGTCTCCTAGACCTTTTGTGTTGATCGTTGATACGAGTCCATCCGACCAGCCCGGCGTAATCGGCGATAGGGACTGAAGTCCCGGGCTTGCGGGTCGTTCGTCGGCTCAGCGTTGCCGGTGCAGCACGCCGATGTAGGACATCACACGGCCCAGAATGAGGCCATAGGCGTCGCCGGCCTCGAGGAGGCGGAGCAGTCCCCGATGGCGCAGAAAGCCGTCGAGGCATCGATCCAGTGACCAGTCGGCATACGTGTCGCCGGCATAGGGCGGGTGCAGAAACTGGACCGCGAGCGCGTCGACGGCGGCGTCGGTCGATGACGGCCGGCCGATTGCGCCAGAGGGCATTTCACTTCCTCGGGTTCTCATGACGGCCGGACGCCGTGCGCGCGATCGCGGATGGCGGCCTGCACCGCGGCAAACCGGGACAGCGCTCGCTCGTCGGCGGCTTTCTGTTCGGCGGCGGTGACCACGATCGCGTCGGGGCCGGGGAACACGGTCGCCTCCTCCCCGGTGGCCAGCCACCGAACTCGGTATGGCGGCTCACCATCGGGCGATCGCAGCGCGATGATCAACCCGCGCAGGTCGGGGTGCCCGATCGTGCCGCTCTTGATCACCAACCAGTCACCGACGGTGGCCTTCATTTACCGACTCCTAACGGGTTGCGCGCCAACGTTTGCCGGCACTAGCGGCGAATCTCCAAGACTTCGCGCACCGGCCGCCGCGGTGTCGGCTCCGGAGCTCCCTTGCCGGTGGGCTGGGTGCCGACGCGGATCAGCAGCTGGGGTATTGTCCCGGCCCGGGGTATGAGTCCGGAAACAATGTCACGACTTTGCGGCAGTTCCGTGACGTGGGTGACCGTGCAGGTGGCCAGGCCGGCGATGGTGCACTCCAGTAGAATCGCCGAGAGTGCCTGTCCGCAATGCAGGGCGTCCGCGCGGGTGTCCCCCGGCGTGGACAGCACCAGGATCTTCGCTTCGTCGTGGATGCTCGCCGAACTCGTCCCGGTGTGCCCGTCGATGGGAAACCTGCGGTTCACGTCGACCGCGCGACGCTCCGCATCGGTCGCCAGCGCCCCCTCAGGTATGCCTTCGGAGTCCCTGGAAGGCGCTGTCCACCAATGCAATTCGTGGTGGTAAAGGTCATCGTAGCGGCGCAGCTCTTCGGTAAGGCGAGACGCCTCTACCAGCTGGGGCCGGGCATCGTCGGCCAAGACGTCAAGGGTGGCCAGGTCGCTGTCGTATGCGCTGCGCAGCACCGGCGCGAACGATGCCCAGTTCTTGGGTGCGCGGAAGGGGCGCCGGTCGGTCCGGCGACGCAATATGGCCGCGGCCCGGTCCCGCCGGGCCGCGGCGACGTAGTCGGACGGAGCGAAGTCGATCGAGGCCAGGTGGTCGAGGTTGTTGGGGTTCGGGAACTCATCGACGCCGGTTTCCCATCCCACGGCGGCCATCGCGACCCGGAAGTGATCGAGCACCGCCCCGCAGCTGATGATCGACTCGCGACCGGAGTCGTCCGCAGATCTCACTATCCGCCGGGGGTCAGCGAACAGGTCGACAGTCGTGCCGGTGGCGACCCATCGCCACGGCTGGCTGTTGTGCAGCGAGGGCGCCCGGCACGCCACCTCCACCGCCCTGCTGATCATTTTGGTGTCGACCACCGTCTGGGCCATTTCTCCACCTCTCCTGGCTTACTTCGACCCTCAGGCATATCCACATCGGGCGCCAGGGTCCTTGGTCCCCAGCGCCTCGAGGTTGGGCCCAGCCGGCCTCAGCGCGGTGGCCAAGGGACCGTTGCGCTGGTGACCTTTGTCTCTATTGCGGCATCCAGTACACGGCAAACGATGAAGACGACCCCGCCACCCGAGGACCCTCATGGAAGTCATTCACAAAACACCTCACGACTACCGCGTGCGGCCCAATCTCACCGATTACCAGTTCGCGCGTGCGCACTTTCATTGGTCGGATGTGCCCTCGTTGTGTGAAGGCATGGGGCCCGGGCGGTGCAACATCGCCTACGCCGCCCTCGACCGGCAGACCGCAGGGCCGAACGCGACGCGGACCGCGCTACGGTTCGTCACCGAGAGGCCCTGGGACGGCGCCATCACCACCCGCGATCTCAGTTACGCCGAACTCGGCCGGCTCGCCGGGCGCTTCTCCAGCGCGTTGCGCTCACTTGGCATCAACAAGGGCGGGCGGGTGTTCACGATCATGGGCCGCATCCCCGAGCTCTACATCGCGATGCTGGGCGCGCTGCGCAACGGCAGCGTCGTCTCCCCCTTGTTCTCGGCCTTCGGGCCCGAGCCGATCGCCACCCGGGTCAATATCGGCCAAGCCGACGTCTTGGTCACCACCAGGGCGCTGTATCAGCGCAAGATCGCCAAAATCCGTGACCGATTGCCGTCCGTTCGGCACATCTTCGTCGTCGACGACGGCCCGGCCGGTGACCCACCGCGGGGAACGCTCAGCTTCTGGGACTGGCTGGAGGCGGCGGACCAGAGCGCGCCGATCGAGCCCACCACCGCGGACGACCCGGCATTGCTGCACTTCACCAGCGGAACGACGGGCACGCCTAAAGGGGCCATTCACGTACACGGCGCCGTCGCGATGCACTATGTCACCGGGCTGTATGCGCTCGATCTTCATCCCGACGACACCTATTGGTGCACAGCGGATCCCGGCTGGGTGACGGGCACGTCCTACGGCATCATCAGCCCTTTGCTGCACGGGGTCACCTCCATCGTCGACGAGGCGGAATTCGACGCCGAGCGCTGGTACCGGATCCTGCAGGACCACGGCGTGTCCGTGTGGTACACCGCGCCGACCGCCATCCGGATGCTCATCAAAGCCGGGGCGGAACTGCCTGCACAGTACAATTTTGCGCGGCTTCGTTTCATCGCCAGCGTGGGTGAACCGCTCAACCCGGAAGCGGTCTGGTGGGGAAAAAGGGTGTTGGGCTTACCCATTCACGACAATTGGTGGCAGACCGAGACCGGCGGCATCATGATCGCCAACACCCCCGCGTTCGACATTAAGCCGGGCTCCATGGGCCGGCCGTTGCCCGGCGTCGACGCATTCATCGTGGACCACGACGACGAGGAGGGCACCACCACGGTCATCGAGGAGCCCGGGGTCGAGGGTGAGCTTGCGCTCAAGCCGGGCTGGCCGTCGATGTTCCGTGGCTACCTGAACGCCGAAGACCGATACCGGAAGTGCTTCGCCGACGGGCTGTACTTGAGCGGTGATCTCGCCAAGAAAGACGCCGACGGCTATTTCTGGTTTGTCGGGCGCAAAGACGACGTGATCAAGTCCGCCGGGCACCTGATCGGCCCGTTCGAGGTGGAGAGCGCGCTGACCGATCACCCGGCGGTGGCCGAGGCGGCAGTCATCGGCAAGCCGGATCCCACCGTCGGTGAGGTCATCAAAGCCTTTGTCACGCTGAAGAATGGTGTCGTCGGCGACGACGATCTGCGCTTGGAGCTCATCGGCCACGCCCGTAAGCGGCTCGGTGCGGCCGTGGCGCCCAAAGAGCTGGAATTCGTCGACACGTTGCCGCATACCAGCAGCGGCAAGATCATGCGGCGACTGCTGAAGGCACGCGAACTCGGGCTGCCCGAAGGCGATACATCCACCATCGAGCAGCACCCGCACCGCCACGCCGAGGGAGTGCCGTCATGACCAACACGAAACTGGCCCACGAGTTGTTGTCCGACATGATTCGCGTCCGGCGCATGGAGGAAAAGTGCGCGGAACTCTACAGCGCAGCCAAAATTCGCGGATTCCTGCATCTGTATGTCGGGGAAGAGGCGGTGGCCGCGGGGTCACTGCGCGCACTGGCCGACGATGACGCAGTGGTCGCGACCTACCGTGAGCACGCGCACGCGCTGCTGCGCGGCATCCCGATGACCTCGATCATGGCCGAGATGTTCGGCAAACAGGAGGGCTGCTCACGCGGACGCGGCGGGTCGATGCACCTGTTCGACGCGTCCAAGCGATTTTACGGCGGCAACGCGATCGTCGCCGGGGGTCTGCCGCTCGCGGTGGGCATCGCACTCGCCGACGCGACACTGCAGCAGAAGCGGGTGACTGCCTGCTACTTCGGCGACGGCGCGGTGGCCGAGGGGGCGTTCCACGAGTCGTTGAACATGGCCGCGCTGTGGAACTTGCCGGTGTTGTTCTGTTGCGAGAACAACCTTTACGCGATGGGCACCGCATTGGAGCGGGCCCAGTCGCAGACCGATCTCACCGTCAAGGCGGCGTCGTACCGCATCCCCACCCTGGCCGTCGACGGGATGGATGTCGAGGCATGCCATAGCGCCGCGCAGCAGGGCGTCGATCACGTCCGCGACACCGGCGGCCCCTTCTTCATCGAGTTCCGCACCTACCGATTCCGGGCACATTCGATGTTCGACCCGGAACTGTACCGGGACAAGGCCGAGGTCGAACATTGGCGCGAGCGCGACCCGATCCGGTCCTTCACCGACCGGTGCCTGCGCGACGGCGCGCTGTCCGACGATGACGTGCGGGAAATCGAAGAGTCGGCCGCCGCCGAGATCGAGGCCGCGGTGGCGTTCGCCGAGGCGGGAACGTGGGAGGACGTAGCGGATCTCGCACGCGATGTGTTGACGCCGGTCGACGCCGCCCAGCCGACGCCGGAGGGGGTGCAATGAAAACCAGCTACCGAACCGCCGTTCACGACGCGATGCGCGACGCCCTGCGCAACGACCCGCGCGTTGTGCTGATGGGTGAAGACGTCGGACGGTACGGCGGCACCTACGCGGCGTCCAAGGGTCTGCTGGAGGAATTCGGCGCTGACCGGGTGCGTGACACCCCACTGTCCGAGCTGGGCTTCGTCGGCGTCGGAATCGGCGCCGCGCTGGGCGGGCTGAGGCCGATCATCGAAGTCATGACGGTGAACTTCAGCCTGCTGGCACTCGATCAGATCGTCAATACCGCTGCGGCCCTGCGCCATATGTCCGGCGGGCAGTTCTCGGTGCCCATCGTCGTGCGCATGGCGACCGGGGCTGGGCGCCAGCTCGCCGCTCAGCACTCGCACAGTCTCGAGCCGTGGTATGCCCATATTCCCGGCATCAAAGTGGTGGCGCCGGCCACGGTCGAAGACGCGTACGGGATGCTGGCGCCGGCCCTGGCGGACCCCGACCCGGTGGTGATCTTCGAACATGTTCAGCTCTACAACATCTCAGCCGACATCGACGTGCTGCGTGCCACCGATATCTGCGGGGCAGCGGTCCGCCGCAGCGGAACCGACGTCACGGTGGTCGCCTACGGCGGCTCGCTGTGGAAGGCGCTCGACGCCGCCAATGAGTTGTCGCTGGCCGGGATCGACTGCGAAGTGATCGATTTGCGGGTCCTGCGCCCGCTTGACGACGCGACCATTCTCGATTCCGTCCGCAAGACACATCGCGCTGTTGTGATCGACGAAGCTTGGCGCACCGGCAGTTTGGCCGCGGAAATCACCGCACGGGTGATGGAGGGCGCCTTCTACGACCTCGATGCGCCGGTTGCCCGGGTGTGCAGCGCCGAAGTCCCGATGCCCTACGCCAAGCACCTGGAGCAGGCCGCATTGCCTCAAACGTCCCAGATCGTCGCCGCGGTCCAGGGCTTGTTCGGTGACCAGCCGTGATCGAATTCAAGATGCCCTCCTTGGGCGCCGACATGGACGAAGGCACCCTGGACGAGTGGCTGATCAAACCCGGTGACACGGTGACCCGCGGCCAGATCGTGGCGGTGGTCGAAACCACCAAGGCCGCAGTCGAAGTCGAATGCTGGCAAGAGGGCACGGTCAACGAACTGCTGGTGGGTGTCGGTGAAACCGTACAAGTGGGAACGCCAATGGCCACACTGCTGGAACCCGGTGAGCACGCGGAGAAACGCGGCCGGGTGTCGGCGCGGCCCAAACCCGCGACCAAGCCCGCCGCCGAGCCGGCGGCGGCGCCATCGAGGGCGCCGTCCGCCCCGGTTCCCGCCCACCGTCGCTGGGTGTCACCGGCAGCGCGCCGGCTGGCCAAAACCCTCGGCGTCGACCTCGACGCGGTGAGCGGCACCGGCCCGCAGGGTGCGGTGACCATCAGCGACGTCGAGCACGTCACCAAAGAACCGGTGACCGTGAAACCAGCCACCCAGCCGGCACCCAAGCCGAGGGCGGCCGATCGCGCAGTGCAGATGCGCAAGTCGATCGCGGCCGCAATGAGCCGGTCCAAGCGGGAAATCCCGCACTATTACCTCGCCGACGAAATCATCTTGGAAAACTCGCTGTCCTGGCTGACTACCCGAAATGCGCAGCGATCCATCGACGAACGGGTGCTGCCGGCGGTCTTGCTGTTGAAGGCGGTCGGGGTGGCCGCGCAACGCTTCGGTGAGTTCAACGGGTTCTGGCGAGAAGACGGGTTCCAGCCCGCCACCGGAGTTCATGTCGGCGTCGGGATATCGCTACGCGGTGGCGGCCTCGTCGCGCCGGCCATTCATGATGTCCCGGAGAAGAAGCTGGACGAGTTGATGGACGACCTCACCGATCTCGTCGCGCGGGCGCGTTCCTTCTCGCTGCGGAGTTCGGAAATGTCCGACCCCACGATCACGGTCACCAATCTGGGCGACCAAGGCGTCGACTCGGTGTTCGGTGTCATCTATCCACCGCAGGTGGCCATCGTCGGGTTCGGCCGGCCGGCCCAGCGAGTCTGCGTCATCGATGGCGGAATCCGGGTGGTCAGCACCGTGCAAGCCACGCTCGCCGCCGACCACCGGGCCAGTGACGGTCATCGGGGCGCGCTGTTCCTGACCGCGATCAACGAGCTGCTTGCGCAGCCCGACCTCCTAGAGAAGTGACGTGCAATGACTGAAGACACTCGTAGCGTGGTCTTGTCCGTGCTGACAACCATTGCGCCCGAAGTCGATCCGGACGACATTCAAGACGACGTGCTGCTGCGTGACCAAGTCGATCTGGACTCCATGGACTGGCTGAGTTTCCTGCGCGGGATCCACAAACGGCTGCACGTCGACATCCCGGAAGCCGACTACGCGTCGCTGCGGACGCTGGCCGACGTGGTCGGCTATGTGGAAAAGAACGCGTCGGTGTGAGCCGCGAAAACGCGACCGTGCATTCGACGCCGGGCACCGACGTACTGAAGCGAGCGGTGCTACTGGCGTGCCGGGCTCCATCGGTGCACAACAGCCAGCCGTGGCGCTGGGTGGCCCAGGACGGCGCGCTGCGCCTGTACGTCGATCACCGCCGGGCGCTGCCGGCCACCGACTGCTCGGGCCGCGAAGTGATCCTGTCCTGTGGCGCCGTGCTGAACCACCTGTGCGTCGCCATGACGGCTGCCGGCTGGGATCCGCACGTAACGCGGTTCCCGGACCCCAACGACCGCGACCAGCTGGCCCGCGTCGAATTCCGTCCGCTGCACCAGGTCACCGACGCCCAGCGCCGCCGTGCCGAAGCGATTCTGCAACGGCGAACCGACCGGCTCCCGCTGGGCCGCCCGACATACTGGGACCTGTTCGAGCCCACCCTGCGCAGCACCTTCGACGACAGCCTGGTCGCACTGGATGTGCTGGCCGATGATGTGCGGCCACTGCTCGCCGACGCCTCGCAGCTCACCGAAACGCTGCGCCGCGGCGACGCCTACTATCGCGCCGAACTCGAGTGGTGGACCTCCTCATTCGTGTTGGCCGAGGGGATGCCGCCGAGCGCGCTGGTGTCGGACAAGGAGCAGTGGCGGGTTGACGTGGGCCGCAACTTTCCGATCCGAAGCCATGCGGATCGGCGCGGCGAGGTCAAGGTGGACTGGGCGAAGATCCTGGTGCTGTCGACTCCCGAGGACAGCCGCGCCGACGTGTTGCGGTGCGGCGAGGTGTTGTCGACGGTGCTGCTCGAATGCACGGTTGCCGGCATGGCTACCTGCACCCTGACCCATCTGATCGAACTGGACGAAAGCCGCGACATCGTGCGCGGACTCATCGACCGGCGCGGCGAACCACAAGTGTTGATCCGTGCCGGGATCGCGCCGCCGCTGGAAGACCTTCCGGCGGCGACGCCACGACGCCCGCTGGACGATGTCTTGCAGATCCGTTAGGTGCTCGTGCGACGATGCAACGGCCAAGTGGTCGAAGAGCTTTGGTCCTCGCGGCGCAGGACTTTCGGCCAGCGCGGCCGCATCGGCTCCTCAGTAGTATCGATTGCACACGCCTTGAGGAAAGGGACGGCTGATGTCAGTAACCGATGATGGGGTCACCATCCTGCCGGCACACGAATGCTGGGATCTGCTGGCCGGTGTGTCGCTGGGGCGGCTGGTGACCAGCGTTGACGGTCAGCCCGAGATCTTCCCGGTCAACTACGCCATCCAGCGCCGCACTGTGCTGTTCCGGACCGCCGAAGGCACCAAGCTGGTCAGCACCGCGATAAACAATCGCGTGCTGTTCGAAGCCGACGACCACAATGTCGCCGAGGGCTGGAGCGTGATCGTCAAGGGCACCGCACGTTCGCTGCGCAGCGACGAGGAAATCGAGGACGCCGAGCGAGCCCAGGTTTTGCCGTGGACGGCATCCGAGAAGTCGCACTTTGTGCGGATCATTCCCGAGGTCATCACGGGCCGTCGGTTCCAGTTCGGGGTCCCGCTGGAGCAGTCCGACCGCGCCTGAGCTGGCTACCGCGACCGCAACCCGCGCGGGCGCGGCACGAACTCCAGCGACAACAACACCACTAGCGCAGCGGGAATGTGGTGCGCACACAACACCACGTAGCGCCGCGCGGACAGCGCGTGGAACTTGGACAGGTAGCGGTAAAGGGACTCCAGCCTGATCAGCGGGTCCAGCAAGTGGATCAACCGGAGCGCAGCCCGCTGCAACGGGCCCGGGCGCTCAGCGTCGAAAATCTCCGGAAAGGCTGCGAATGCCAGCGAGAGGCGCAGTGCGCCATGGTTTTTCGACTCCTCGATCATGTCGACGCTGAGGCGTTCGTCTACGCCGTTGGGGGCGTCCGGGCGGCGGAACGGCACGTCGAGGCTGACTTCTGTTCCTTCCCCGGCGGTTGCGTACCGGTGAAACGCCGCGACCCGGCCGGATTCCTCGCGTGCGATCGCGAGCGTGATCCCCGGGTAGCGGCCTTGCAGGGCGCCGTCCAGGTTCATGCAAAACCCGCGTTCGGTGCGCGCCGCGCGGTGTGCGGCGTACAACACCTCGGTCAGCTCGGCCGTCAGCTCGCCGCTGAGTTGCTGCTCGTCGACGAACTCGGTGCTGACCCCGCAGTTGTGCGTACGCTGCACCGCTTGGCGCAGATTGCGGAAACGGCGGCCCCGCATGTTGAAGTGGTGAACATCCACGACGACGTCGCGGCCGATCGGCACCGTCAGCATCGACTGTCCGACCGTGTCTTTGCGCCATAGCGTGACGTGCCGTTCGCCGGCGGCCAATACGATGATCTGCCAGCCACGGCCGCGGCACATCCGCACGAAATCGGCTACCAGGCTCTCGAATTGGTTCACATCGCCGATCGGGTCGCCGCTGACGACGGCGAACCCCAGCCGGGTGCGGAAGGCGATCGCGGCGGTCTTGTCGGCGTTGAAGTGATAACTCTTGCTGGAGTGCATCGCGAACGGCGCCAACGGATCTCCGCGGGTGGCGTTGACCAGCGCCCAGACCTGCTGCAGCAGCTCCGGTTGTGGTCGCAGCGTGGTCGGCCACATCAGCGCGAGCCCGCTGCCGGCAATGAGGACATTGCCGAGCCCGGCAAATGACAGGAAGTGCGCGACCAGGCCCGCGGCCACTGCGGCGGCGGCGGCCAGCGCATGCCCGGCGGTCACCGGCCGACCCAGGAAAATACCCCGGGCGATCAGAATCACCGCGGCGAGTAACGCCACCGACCATCCGACCCGCCCGGGCGCGACTCCGGGGTAGCCAAGGTAGGCCCGCGCCGCCAGCACGGTCAACCAGCCCAGGGCACACAGCAGCATCAGCACACCGACCACACGCGTCGCCGGCACATCGGCTCTGACCAAAACGCGTTCCCGACCGCGCGCCGTGACGGCACCGCCGCTCCCCCGACTATCTTTCATCGCGTTTCCGTTCTGCTGCAGTTTATTTCGCGGGCGACCAGCGCAACCACCTGCGGCACTGCGCGCGCGACCTGCGGAGTCAAACCGATGCCATGGCCGGTGTCGGCCACTTCGACGGTGAAGACGGCCAGCGCGTCGGGTACTCGTCCGAGTGCCCGGCCCAGCGCATGGGTGCCGCCAATGTCGACAGCGTGCGAACTCAAGCTGTCGTGCCCGGTAACGATGTCATCCAGGGTGCAGCGACGAACGCGGCCCGGCACCGGCGCGGCTGCGACCGCCGCGTCGATCAGCACGGCCAGCGCGGCCGGCGACCAGGCTTCCAGCAGCCCCATCGGTTCAGCAATGCCGGTGACGACGCGGACATTCGGCAACGCCAGGTCATCCAGCGCCGCGGCGACGGCGGGGCCGACGCCGTCATCACGCCGGTAGCTGTTGCCCAGGCCGATCACGACGACCTCCTTGCCCGCCACCGGTTACACCTGGTGCACCGTCAACGTCAAGAAGTGCGCCGAGCATGAGATGCATGGATCGTAGCTGCGAATCACCTTCTCGCACAGAGCGGTCAGTTCGGCATCCTCGAGTTCGAGGTTGTCGGAGACCATGCGCGCCAGATCGGCTTCGATGGCGGCCTGCGGGCCGGACGAGTGCCCGAAAGCGGCATCGTCGTCTCGCCGGCGCAACCGATAGTGGCCGGGAGCCACTTCAACGCCCCACCCGCACGGCAGCTCGGCCGCCGACTCGAGTTCGTCGAGCACGATCGCGTTGTCGCGCAACGTCGGACCGACGACGCGATACCCCTGTTCGATCAGAACTTCGACCAGACGGTGCAGCGCTGCCACATCCAGCGCCGCGACCGCGGATTCTTCGCCGTAGCCGCTCATCGACACCCCCATCATCAAACCTGCGCCGGCTACGAAGCTCCTGCGAGGCATCTCAGGTCACGCTCCCACCCGGCGTCGCGGGCCCGATCAAGCCGTGAGCGCGCGGCGGCGACCATTGTCGCCAGCCCACCACAGGCAACCAGCAATGTCATGGCCGCCACACCAATCGCCTCGGCGACGGCCAGCCAAGCCGGGGTCGGCGGAACCACTGGATTGCCGTCGCCATCCACCCAGATCTCGACGCTGTCGCCCACCTTGACCTGGTCGGTGAATTGGAGCACGCCGGTGTGCTCACCAGAGGCGGCCGGCCACTTCGCTTGCACCACGGCCATACCGAAATCCTGGACCCATGTCTCGGCAACCGTCGCCATGACACGGTGTCGCTCGTGCGCCTCTTGGGTGTAGACGCGCGCACGCGCGCCGTAGGTGAGGACGCCCACCACACCGGCGACGGGTATGGCGATCAGCGACGCGACGAGTGCGACCAGCACGACCAGAGCTTCGATGCGGTCCGCGCGCCGAAGCAGCGGGTTGCGACTGAAGATACGAGCGATTCGCCAGCGGCGTGGGTCTATCGTTGATGTCTCCATGACAACTTTCGTTGAGTCGCTGGGATTTCGGTGCAATGGTCGGCTAGGGGGCAGCCGTGGGCTCGTGGTCGGTCATCCAGTCGACGAAGTCGGACAGGTCGCGTCGCGGCGTCGACGGTAGTGGGTCGGCGTTGATCGGCGCCCAGCCCACTCGAAGCAGCATCTGCGGATAGTGGGTGTCACCGAAGATGCCGGAGCGGACCTGCTCGCGCGTTTCGGCCGTCTCCAGCGGCTCGGTGACCGGGCAACTCGCCAACCCCGTCGATGTCGCAGTGAGGAGCACGACGCTGGTGGCCTCACCGGCGCGGAGCCGGGCCAGGCGGTCGTCGTTGCGGGTTCCCAGGGCGAGCACAACGGCATTGTCGTCGGCCGGCGAGGAGTCCGGCGGCATGGCCAGCGCCGCGCCGGCGAAGAACCGGCCGGGGATCTTCGCGGCCGGGTCCGATACCGGCGTACTACGGGCCGGAACGCCCGCGACCGAGGCATAGCGCCCACTCCATGCCGTGAGCTCGGCGAGATACTCGTGGTTGAGGTGATCGCGGACGGATTGGGCGACGATATGGCGCAGGTTGTCAATGTCTTCCACCTGGCACAGCGTCACCCCGTTTCGGGCTGCCCGAGCGGCCATCAGGGCGATATCTCCCACCGGCACCGGCCACGAACTGTAGTTGCGCCGATCAGTGCGCCGTCGCGGTATCGCGGCGGCAAGCGCGATATCGACCGAATCGGCAGGGTGCGCCGAAAGTTCGATCGCGGCAAGGTGGCTCGGGTCGTCCGGGTTGGGCAGCCGAGTCACCTTGGATCGCCAGCCGACCGCCGCGAGCGCGACGACGCAGTGATGCAGCGCCGCACCGCAACTCAAGATCAGGTCTCGCCCGTCCGGATCGGTGTTGGGCAACTGCCGGCTCGCGTCGGAATAGAGGTGCAGGCTCGTTCCGGCCACCCGCCACCGCCAGGGCTGTGTGTTATGCACCGAAGGTGCTCGAGATGCCAAGGTCAGGACCGTCCGGACCGTGCCGGCATCCGGAAAGCGCGCGTTCATGACTGTAGATCCCTTCGGATAATGCATGGTCGTCTCTACGATTGCGTACCGACACCGGCCACACGAGGGCATGACGGCTCTAGCCGAAGGGACTTTGTGCCAATATGGCGCCGCGGCTAGGTCCCACGCCGCGTGGAGTCGTCGCTCGCCGGGGGCTTCTCGGCTTCGGCGGCGCCGTCGCCGGCGGCCAACGCACCGGCGATCGACGTGCACGCGATGGTCAGCAAGGCACCGAACATCATTGCCGAGGCTTCACCCGCCACCAGCAGGTGTTCCTGGGTGCCGATGGTGGCCGCGGCCACCGGCACGCCGAGCTGCGCGGCCGACAGCACCGCAAGCGTCAGCGGCTGCCCCAGCAGCCGTCCCGTGCAGTGCGCCAGCACTGCACCCAGCCCCAGGCCTACACCCAGCAGGATGAATTTAGGATGCGAGACCAGCTCGCGCACCTGCAGTGAGCAACCCAGCCACACGAAGAACAGCGGACTGAAGAACCCTTCGGTGATCCCGAACAACTGGCGCGCCAGACGTCGCGGTTCACCGATCAAAGCAATCACCAAACCCAGCGCGAAGCCCGCCAGCATGATGGACACGTGAGTGGTGACGGCCAGCGCGGCCAGCGAGAACAGCATCAGCAAGTTGGTCCGCAATTCCAGCGCCAGCCGATACTTCTCGGAGTAGTCGTGCATGCGCTGACGCCAGCCCCAGCGGTCGACTGTTCGCAGCAGCAAGAAAAGCACCACTGCCAAGGCCGCGATCGCCAGCACGCCGAGTGCCGCCGTCGGCGCATGCCGCAGGTCAATCACCAAGGGCAGCAAGATGATACACGCGGTATCGGCGATGGCGATCTGCACGGTCACCGAGAGCACCTGCGGACCCTTCAACCGCAGGGAATCGATCACCGGCAAGGCCAGCGCGGCCGATGACGATGCCATCAGCACCCCGTAAAGCGCCGCGTGGCGGGTGCCGAACGCCGCCGCCAGCCCGGCGCCGAGAACCGCCGCGACGGCGCCGACCGCAACCGCCCGCGCCAATGCCCGCGGTGCCTGCGAGCGCAGCGCAGGGTCATGCACCGGAACGTGGGTGCCCACCACGAACATCACCAGGGCGAAACCGATGTTCGCGAATAATTGGAAGGTGGGGTTGGTGTCATCGACCAGGTTGAAGCCGGTCTTGCCGATGACAAGCCCGGCGCTCAGCTCACCGACGATCACCGGGATCCGCGCATGCGGCACTGCGGCCAACATCGGACCGGCGAAACCTACCGCGGTCAGCAGTGCCAGGGTGGGGAAGCCGAATTCCTGCATCTCAGCGCGCCTTCGCCCACGCGGGAGCCGACAAGACCTCCGGCCGCTTGACGGCTAACTTCTCGGCAAGCACCACGTCATTCTGCATCCTTGGCAGCCCAAGTCGAGGTATCCGCGGCGCAAAGTCGGCACTCTATCCGGGCGCGCCGGAATGCGGGCGCCGCCCAATCTTTTCGGTCGCCTAGCTGACGCCGGCGCGCTTTTCGGCGGGTGCGGCCTGCGGGACGCCCACCGAGATGGTCAGGATGCCGTCTCGGTAGGTGATGTGGACGTCTTGTTGGTTGGCTCCCGGCGGAAGCGGGATCGAGCGGACGAACGACCCGTACGCAAATTCGGATCGTCCGTCGGGCTTCGCGTTCTCACGGCGCTGGGCCCTGATCGTGAGAACCCCGTCGCGCACGGTGACGTCGACGTCCCTGTCGGGATTGATGCCGGGTAGCTCAGCGCGAATTTCGTAGCGGCCATCGTTCATACCGTCTTCCAGCCGGATCAGTTGACCGCCGAACATCGGCTGCGGGGCAAGCGCATTCAGGGCGTGGGCGCGTTCTTGCTCGCGTTCGACGCGAGCGGCGGGGCTTTCCCACGTGGCCACGGCCCAGATCACGAAGATGTCCAGTGCGATCACCACGATGGCCCAGACCGGGTAGTGCGGAAGCCACAGGAACTGGGTCACGATCGACAGCGACGCGATGATGATGGCGGCCACCCGGGCCCAGGTCGTACTGAAGAACAGGCCAAGGGCGACCGCGCCGACCAGTATCCCCACGATGATGTGGATCCAACCCCAGGACGTGCTGTTGAACTCGTACACGTAGCCCGGTACGACGACGATCGCCTGGTCGGAAGCCAGCGCGGAGATGCCTTGCAGAATGGTCACCACCGCCGCTACCGCCAACAAGGCCGCCGCGGCGTAGCTCCCGATGCCGGCCACAATCTCCCGGGGTGAGTAGTTCTCGCCATTCGAATGTTGGGCCATCACTGCCTCCTCGACTTCAAGCAATTGCTGGGCCTGCTACGTTGGCGTTCACACAACACCCGGTCTACAAGTAGCTTTGCGCCGGTAATGCTGGCCATGTTTGCGCCGATCAGACGGCTCGGGTAGGGCACAAAGTCATTGATATTCGCGTCATTGATTGTTCGCGTCATCGCTGTTCGCGCTGCGGAGCGGTGCCATCGATGGGGCACCGACAAATGACCACCGAGCGCGGCCCCACGTCCAGATGGTCGTCCGCCGCGCCGGCATGCGCGGGATCGAAGGTGTCGCATACCACCTGCCAGCCGCGGGCGGAGGCCGCGGCGGGCACCGCGGGCAGTGTGAAGGTCAGCGGCTCCCACCAGCCGTTGATCAGGATGAGGAAATGGTCGTCGAGCAGCGGCACGCCGTCCGGGCCGCAGTCAGGATCGGTGGAGCCGTCAACCAACATCGCCACGCTGCGCGCGACGGGGTCTTGCCACTCTTGATCGGTCATTGCACTACCCGACGGTGTGAACCATTGCAGGTCGGCGGCGTCGGGACCAGACAGGTAGCGGCGGCGCCGGAAGACCGGGTGGTTTCGGCGCAGCGCAATCAGGTCGGTGGTGAAGGACAACAGGTCTTGGTCGACCGCCGACCAGTCGAACCAAGTGATCTCGTTGTCCTGGCAATACGCGTTGTTGTTGCCGCGCTGGGTGCGGCTGCACTCGTCGCCGCCGGACAACAGCGGCACCCCGACCGACAGCGTCAGCGTCGCCAGGAACGCGCGTTTTTGCCGCGCCCGCAGCGCAAGGACTTCCGGATCGGTTGTCGGTCCCTCCACCCCGCAGTTCCAGGACCGGTTGTCGTTGGCGCCGTCGCGGTTGTCCTCCAGGTTGGCTTCGTTGTGTTTGTCGTTGTAGGACACCAGATCGGTGAGCGTGAATCCGTCATGGACGGTGACGAAGTTGACCGACGCAGTGGGGCGACGGCCCTGCGCCCGCCCGCCGTAGAGATCGGCAGAACCGCACAACCGGGTGACGTACTCACCGAGCATTCCGTCGCGGCTTCTCCAGAAGTCGCGCGTGCTGTCGCGGAAGCGACCGTTCCATTCGCTCCACAACGGCGGAAACCGGCCCAGGTCATAGCTATCCGACCGCCCGACATCCCACGGTTCGGCGACCAGTTTGACTCCCGAGACCACCGGATCCTGGCAGACCATGTCGAAGAACGCGGCGAAGGGATCGAAGTCGCCCTCCTGCCTGCCCAGCGTCGGCGCCAGGTCGAAGCGGTACCCGTCCACGCCCATCTGCGACACCCAGTAGCGCAGCGAGTCCATGATCATTCGCAGCGCCACCGGATGGCCGGTGTTGAGGGAATTGCCGGTCCCCGTGGTGTCGAGATAGCGGGCCGGGTCGTCCCGATCCAGCCGGTAGTAGGCGGCGTTGTCCAGTCCTCGATGGCATAGCGTCGGGCCACCGCCGCCGCCCTCGGCGGTGTGGTTGAACACCACGTCGAGGATCACCTCGAGACCCGCGGCGTGCAACGCGTCGACCATGGCACGAAACTCCTGCGCCAGCCCGTTCGGCAAGCCCACCTGCACCACCGCCGAATATCGTGCCTGCGGCGCGAAGAAGCCGATCGTGTTGTAGCCCCAGTAGTTGGTCAAGCCCCGCTCCAGCAGAAACTGTTCGGGCACGCTGTGATGGACCGGCAGCAGCTCAACACCGGTGATGCCGAGATTGACCAGGTGCTCCAGCGCCGCGTCGTGCGCCAGACCCGCGTACGTGCCGCGCAGCGGCGCCGGCACGCCGGGGTGGGTGGCGGTGAACCCCCGCACGTGCACCTCGTAGAGGATCGTGTCGGACAGCGCGCGGCTGCGCCGCGCGCCGACCGGGGGCAGCTCGGCGACCACCACGCTGCGCGGCACATGCGCCGCCGAGTCCAATGAACTTGGCAGGTAAGGGTTTTCGATATCGTAGTCGAGCACCTCGGACCCGTACCGGACGTCACCGACGATGGTGCGTGCGTACGGGTCGAGCAGCAACTTGGCCGGGTTGTAGCGCAGCCCGCGGGCCGGATCGAATGGCCCGTCGACGCGGAACCCGTACGCTTGCCCGGCACCGACCCCGGGGACGAATCCATGCCACACATCCCCGTCGCGCTCCGGCAGCACCAGCTTTGTTTCGCCGCCATCGCGATCGAAGAGGCACAGTGTCACCTGGTCGCCACCGGAGGACACCGCGAAGTTCGTGCCATCCGGATCCGCGGTGGCACCCAACGGGGCCGACCGGCCCGGCAAGATTGCGTGGCCCATGTGAATTCCGCAACGAGCCTACAAGATTCGGTGGACAAAGGACACACATCCGCCGATATCGGTCTCGCCGACATCGGCGGTGTGCCGTTCAGACGCCTGGCCAGGCAGCGACCCAATTGGGTGGTCTGACAACGACAGTCTGTGACGGCGCCGCCGTACGCCCTAGGGTCGAAAGTCACCTAGACCCGCCCAACATTGCGAGGACTTAGGACCCTACGCCGACGGGCAGGGTGGCGAGACGATAGCGGCACACGCAAATAGCCTCAACAGGAAGGGACCTAACTGATGGCCGACAACGTTTTCGAAGAGCAGTTCGACAAGATCTCCGCCGCTGCCAAAGAGGCGAGCGAGAAGGTACACAGCTCGGGCCAGCAGGCTCGCGCGCAGGTCGAAACGGACGTGAGCCGGGCGCGCGACCGCGCTTCGCAAGCCGCCGATCACCTCAAAGACCGGGCCGAAAACGCCCACGACAAGGCATCCGAGCACTGGCAGGAACTGACCGACAAGTGGCGTGCCCACGTCGCCAAGATCCGCAACGACTTGCAGAAGAAGAAGGCCCAACACGAAGCCAAAGAGATGAAGAGCTATGCGGAGATGGCCGAGGGTTATGCCTTCGAGGCGATCGATTTCGCCCAGGCCGCGATCTATGAAGCGGAATATGCCGTGCTCGAGGCCATTTCGGCGCGCGCCGCTTCGGATGCGACGGCCGTCTAGAAAGGGCGCGCACCGCATTGCTGCCCCTTCAATGGTGTTGACGTGCGACACCAGGCCTGCTGGTCGCCGGACAGCCAGGACGACGTGAAGCCCTGCCTGTCCGGCAGCACCGCATGACGGCCTCCCGGCTCATGGTCGGCCTAAAGCGTTCAGTCACAAGAGAACAGCCGTGACGCAGCACCAACACCGGGTCGCTGTGCCGGTGAAGGTACGTGCAGCGCACACAGCAGATGTGCCGGAGTGTGGCCGTGTCTGCTATGCGGCATTCGGCTCGATCGCCACCAACCACGGGTTCCCGCCCGATTTCCCATCGGTCGAGGCTGCAACCGCGGTGGTTTCCGGGTTGATCGAACATCCTGGCTTCTTCTCCCTCGTCGCAGAATATGACGGGCGCGTGGTGGGGAGCAGCTTCCTTGACGAGCGGTCCGCCATCGTCGGGGTGGGCCATGTCTCGGTGGCACTAGACATGCAGAACCGTCGGGTTGGCCGGGCATTGTTGGACGCGATGCTACAGCGGTGCGCCGAGCGACGGGTGCCCGGCGTGCGACTGCTACAGGCGGCCTACAAGAACCGTTCGATGTGTCTGTACGCCAAGCTCGGATTCGACGTCCGCGAGCCGTTCGCGGTCGTGCAGGGCGACCCGCTGGCGCTGCGGATCGCCGGATACCCGGTCCGGGCCGCCACGGCGGCTGATATCGAGACCTGCAACGCCCTTTGTCTACGCGTGCATGGCCACGACCGCGGCGGCGAGTTGAGCGAAGCGCTCACGCTGGGCACAGCCAGGGTGGTCGAACGCGGCGGACGAATCACGGGATACACCACCGGGATCGGGTTCTATGCGCACTCGGTGGCCGAGACCGATGACGACCTGCAGGCGCTGATCGGTGCGGCTGAGGAGTTTTCCGGCCTCGGCTTCCTGGTCCCGATGCGCAACACCGGCCTGCTCCGTTGGTGCCTTGCCCACGGACTACGGGTGGTTTTCGGGTTGAACCTGATGACCATCGGCCTGTACTCGGAGCCGCGCGGCGCGTTCCTCGCGTCGGTGTGGTACTGACCCCGCGGGGCCGACCGGCGGCGGGACCAACGTCGGGCTGCTTCGGGGCCATATGGCCCTACTCGCGGCGCCGAGCCGTCGTTAACGTTGGGCACGACCTTGAGACCACAAGCGGCACACGGCATTAGGAAGTTGCGATGGGCCCTATTAAGATCGCGGTGGTTGGTGCCAGTGGCTATGCGGGCGGCGAAATCCTGCGTTTGCTGCTGGGTCATCCGGCATTCACCGGCGGGCGGCTGACCATCGGGGCGCTCACCGCCGCCGACAGCCTCGGCACCACCTTGGCCGAACACCACCCGAACCTGCTGCCACTCGGAGATCGAGTGCTGCAGCCGACCGATGCGGACGTGCTGGCCGGCCACGACGTGGTGTTCACCGCGATGCCGCCCGGAAATTCTGGTCCGTTAGCGCAGCGGCTGAGTCCAGAAACCGTGATCATCGACTGCGGCGGGGACTTCAGGCTGCGTGACTCTGCCGCCTGGGAGCGGTTTTACGGCACGCCGTACGCGGGTAGCTGGCCCTACGGGCTACCGGAACTGCCCGGCGCCCGCGACCAGTTGCGCGGCGCCACCCGGATCGCGGTCCCGGGCTGCTATCCCACCGCAACGCTGCTCGCGCTGGTACCGGCGGTGGCCGAGGGCCTGGTGGAACCGGCGGTGACGGTGGTCGCGGTGAGCGGCACCTCGGGCGCCGGCCGAACACCGAAGGCTGACTTGCTCGGCTCGGAGACCATGGGATCGGCGCGCGCCTATAACATCGGCGGCATCCACCGCCACACCCCCGAAATTGCCCAGGGCCTGCAGGCGGTGACCCCACGGAAGGTGACGGTCAGTTTCACTCCGGTACTCATCCCGATGAGCCGCGGCATCCTGGCCACCTGCACCGCCCGCTGCGTCGCACCCCTGCCTCAGGTGCGCGGCGCCTACGAAAAGCATTACGCCGGAGAACCTTTCGTGCACCTGTTGCCAGAAGGTCGACTGCCCTACACGAAAGCGGTGAGCGGGAGCAACGCCGCCCAGATCGCGATCGCCGTGGACGAGGACGCCGAAACGCTGGTCGCGCTGTGTGCGATCGACAATCTGGTCAAGGGCACCGGCGGCGCGGCCGTGCAGTCGATGAACCTGGCGCTGGGCTGGCCGGAGACCGAAGGGCTCCCTGTGGTGGGGTTAGCGCCATGACCGGCGTCGAGACCGAAACGCGGCTAATGCGCAGCCACGGCGTCACCGCCCCCGCGGGCTTCCGGGCGACCGGGATCGCAGCCGGTATCAAGATTTCCGGCGACAAAGACCTGGCGCTGGTCTTCAACGAAGGCCCCAGCTACTCAGCCGCCGGGGTGTTCACCCGCAACCAGGTCAAGGCCGCGCCGGTGCGGTGGACCCGGCAGGTCCAAACGACCGGGCGGCTGCGCGCGGTGATCCTGAACTCCGGGGGTGCCAATGCGTGCACCGGGCCCGAAGGCTTAGCCGACGCCCGCGCCACGGCCGAGGCAGTCGCGCAGGCGCTATCGGACTGGGGCAACGAGACCGAAGCCATCGAGGTAGCAGTCTGCTCGACGGGACTGATCGGCGAGCGCCTGCCCATGAACAAGGTGCTGGGCGGGGTTCAGCGGATCGTCCGCGAGATCGCCGATGGCGATAGCAGCGGCGACGAGGCTGCACGGGCCATCATGACGACCGATACGGTGCCCAAAATCGTTGCGGTGCAGCAGTCGATTGGTTCGCCCAACACCTGGACCGTCGGCGGGATGGCCAAGGGCGCCGGCATGCTGGCCCCGTCGCTGGCCACCATGCTGTGCGTGCTGACCACCGACGCGGTCGCCGACGCGACGGCGCTGGATCGCGCACTGCGCCGCGCTTGCCTGCAGACCTTCGACCGGCTCGACATCGACGGTTGCACCTCGACTAACGACAGCGTCTTGCTGCTGGCGTCGGGCTCCAGCGGAACGGCGCCCAGCCAAGACGATCTCGACGATGCGGTGCTGCACGCGTGTGACGACTTGGCCGCACAACTGCAGGCCGACGCCGAGGGCGTCACCAAGCGGGTCGCGATCATCGTCACCGGCGCCCCCACCCGGGCCGATGCGCTGACCGTCGCGCGCACCGTGGCCCGCGACAGCCTGGTCAAGGCCGCGCTGTTCGGTTCCGACCCGAACTGGGGACGCGTGGTCGCCGCCGTCGGCATGGCGCCGGTCACCATTGATCCCGACCGAATCCGAGTATGGTTCAACGGCTTTCCCGTCTGCATCGAGGGTGTCGGGGCGCCCGGCGCCCGTGGGGTTGATCTGAGCGGCGCCGACATCGCGGTCACCATCGACCTGGGCCTCGGTGTCCAGGAGGGGGTAATTCGCACCACCGATCTGTCGCACGGCTACGTCGAAGAGAACTCGGCCTATAGCTCATGACCGATTCCAACGTTGCCGCCGCGGCGGCGCCCACTCCCACCACCGACAGTCAGGCGTCTGTGGTTACCCGTGCCGTCAAGGCGCGGGTGCTGGCCGAGGTGTTGCCGTGGCTCAAGCACCTGCACGGCAAGATAGTCGTGGTCAAATACGGCGGCCACGCAATGACCGACGACACGCTGCGGCGCGCCTTCGCCGCCGACATGGTGTTCCTGCGGAAGGCCGGCATCCTGCCTGTGGTCGTCCACGGCGGCGGCCCGCAGATCAGCGCGATGCTCAAACGGCTTGGTATCAAGAGCGAATTCAAGGGCGGCTTCCGGGTCACCACACCGGAAGTGCTCGACGTCGCGCGGATGGTGCTGTTCGGCCACGTCGGTCGAGAATTGGTGAACCTGATCAACAAGCACGGGCCATACGCGGTCGGGCTCACCGGCGAGGATGCGCAGCTGTTCACCGCGGCGCGGCGCAGCGTCATGGTGGACGGGGTGCCCACCGACATTGGGCTGGTCGGCAATGTGCAAAGCGTCAATACCGAGGCGATAAGCGATCTCATGGTGGCGCGGCGCATTCCGGTGGTTTCGTCGATTGCCCCGGACATCGATGGTGTGGTGTACGACATCAACGCCGACAGCGCCGCAGCAGCGCTGGCCGAGGCGCTGCAGGCCGAGAAGCTGCTTGTCCTGACCGACGTGGAGGGGCTCTACACACGCTGGCCGGATCAGTCTTCACTGGTCGCCGAGATCGACACCGTGACGCTGGCCGAACTGTTGCCGTCACTGCAATCCGGCATGGCACCCAAGGTCGAGGCCTGCCTGCGTGCGGTCGAGGGCGGGGTTCCCGCCGCACACATCATCGACGGCAGAGTCGAGCACGGCGTGCTGGTTGAGCTTTTGACCAACGAGGGCGCGGGAACAAAGGTGGTGCCCGCGTGACCAACACCGGCACGCTGCTCAAGCGGTGGGACGCGGTGATGATGCGCAATTACGGCACTCCGCCCATCGCACTGGCTTGCGGTGCCGGCGCGGTGGTCACCGACGTCGACGGCAACACCTATGTCGACCTGCTGGCCGGGATTGCGGTCAATGTCTTGGGCCACAGTCATCCCGCCGTGATCGGGGCCGCTGCGAATCAGCTGGCCATGCTGGGTCACACGTCCAACCTCTACGCACATGAACCCGGCATCGCACTGGCCGAAGCGCTGGTGGATCGGTGGGGGGTCGACGGCGCGCGGGTGTTCTTCTGCAACTCCGGCGCGGAAGCCAACGAATGCGCATTCAAATTGTCGCGGCTCACCGGGCGCACGAAGCTGGTTGCGGCCCAACGTGGTTTTCATGGCCGCACGATGGGATCGCTGGCTCTTACCGGCCATCCCGAATTCTCGGCGCCGTTCGCGCCGCTGCCCGGTGAGGTCACCCATGTGCCCTATGGGGATGTCAACGCCCTGGCGGCTGCGGTGGCCGACGACACCGCCGCCGTGTTCCTCGAACCGATCATGGGCGAGGCCGGAGTCGTCGTCCCGCCGGCCGGGTACCTCGCTGCCGCCCGGGACATCACCCTCAACCACGGCGCGCTGTTGGTGATCGATGAGGTGCAGACCGGGATGGGCCGTACCGGAACGTTTTTCGCCCACGAGCAGGACGCCGTCACGCCGGACGTGGTGACGATGGCCAAGGGGCTCGGCGGCGGTCTGCCGATCGGCGCGTGCCTGGCGGCCGGACCTGTCGCGGCGCGGTTGACGCCCGGCTTGCACGGCAGCACCTTCGGCGGCAATCCAGTCTGCGCGTCCACGGCGCTGGCGGTGTTACGCACGCTGGACGAGGATGGTCTGATTGAAGGCGCCAAGGCACTCGGTGAATCGCTTCGCGATGGCATCGAGTCGTTGAATCACCCTCTAATTGACCATGTTCGGGGCCGGGGGCTGCTGCGCGGGATAGTGCTGAGAAGGCCGGTCGCCAAAGCAGTGGAAACCGCGGCCCGCGAGGCCGGCTTCTTGGTCAACGCCGCCGCCACGGATGTGGTTCGCCTGGCGCCGCCGCTAGTGATCACGACGTCTCAGATCGACCAGTTTGTGGCCAGTCTTGCCGACATTCTGGATAAAGCGGCAGTGTGACGCCACGACCCGCCAATTACGGCGAACGCTTACCCGTTTCGTCCTCGATCCGCTTCAACCGGTTCTGGATGTCAGTGACCTGTGTCCTGAGTTCTTCGGCCTCTTGCAGCGCCCGGTCGATGTCTCCGAGCCCGGATGCCAGTTTCTCCGACACCTGCGCTAGTTTGTCCAGGGTGTTGTGTGTTTCCTCAGCGGTCAGCGCACCCTTCTGAGCGAGCATCGACCGCATCTGCTCGATCTGCTGTCGAAGCTCTGATGTGTCAACCACCCATTCATTATCTTCATTTGTCTTTCACGATGGGTTGATTTCGCGGCCTATCTCGGCCGATGCGTCAACATCATCGGGACCTTCGACCCTACGAACGGCGACCCAGCGGGATTTATCCTGCCGGAGGACGTGCTGAGTCACCCCGCGTCCCTTAGCTGAGGAGGTCAAATGGCGGACAACAATAGTGCCTTGTGTGTTGCGGTTTACGACAGCGTCGAAGCCGCAGAGGCCGATCTCGATGCCATCGAACAGCTCCACGAGGATGAGTTGGTGGGGAAATTCGACGCGGCCGTTGTCGATAACGAGGACGGGAAGCCCCATATCGTCAAGCGGATGGACAGGCCCCGGATCCGCATCATCCCGGAAGAACTCGGCTTCGGGCCGCTATCCCGCAAGGAGCTCAAAGAGGCGGCTGCCGAGCTGAGTGGCAACCAGGCCGCGCTGATCATGGTCGGAGAGCCGACACTTGACAAAGCGTTCGACAAGGCCGTCACTCGCGCCGCCAAGACCGTGAAGCGGACCGTCGACACGACAACCGACGAGCTGGCTCGGGAGCTGAAGGGCGCTGTGGGAAGCTGAAAGTCGCTGCGCTCAGTCCGCGACGAGCCGCAGCGGCAGGCGCTGATAACAACGAATGATGTTGTTGGGTGCCCAGGTCGGCTCGCCGGCCAGTTCGATCTGGCTGACCCGCTGGATCAGCGCGGTGAGCATTGCCTCCATCTCGACGCGGGCCAGGCCCTGACCCGCACACGCATGGGATCCGTGCCCGAAGCCGAGCTGGCGGTTGGCATCGTGACGGATGTCGAAGGCGTCGGGGTCGGACCACTCCCGCTCATCCCGGTTGGCGGACGCATAAATCACCAGCACCCTGGCTCCGGCGGGGACCGCAACACCGGCGATCATGCTGTCGCACAACGCCTTTCGCGAGAACGCTCGCAGCGGTGACTCGTAACGCAGCACTTCGTTGATCGCGTTGGGAAGCAGCGTCGGCTCGGTTTTCAGCAGCCGCCACTGGTCGGGATGTTTCGCGAAGAGGGCGAGCGCGCTGGCGATGCCGCTGATCGTGGTGTCCAGCGAGGGCGCCAGGTAGTCGACCATCAACGCCGAACACTCGCTATTCGTCAGCTTTCCGGCATCTCCGGCCAGCAGAATGTCGTGGCCCATGCTGCCGGCGGTCACCGACCGGCGCCGCACCACCTGCTTGGAGAAGCGCTTCATCTGCAGGCTGGCCGTCGCCGCCCTGGCCGCATAGTGGTTGACCGGACCCAGCGCGTCGAATGTGGCGGAACCCCAGCGCAACAGGTTGTCCCGGCCGTCCTCGGGCCAGCCGAGGAGATCGGGCACCACCGCCACCGGCAGCGCCGTGGCGAGATCGGCGACACCGTCGACATACTCGCGTTTCACCGCGGCGCCAACCAGGTCGTCGGCCTGTTCCTGGATGGGACCGGTCATCGCACGAAGCGCCCGCGGCAGCATCCGGTGCGCAAGCAGCTTGCGCCGGTGATCGTGCCGCTCGCCATCGCTGTTCAAGGTCGTGCCGCGCGACAACTTGTTGACGATCGGATTCAGGCCCACCCCGTGACCGGAGAGAAACGTGACGTCGTCGCGCAGTACGGCCTTGCATTCGGCGTACCGCGGCAACGCGAACACCCGCTGTCTGGGTAGCCACACCACCGCACCCAACTGACGCAGCGCGGCGTAGTGGGGATAGGGGTCCAGAATGGCGTCGGTGGAGTACAGATCGTAGCGGTAGGCCGGACAGCCCGCGGGTCTGGTCACGGGCCTATGCATCGGCGAGGCTGGGCGCGAATAGCGGAGCGCGGCGGGCGATGTCAGCCGCGTCCCGGCGGGCATACATCACCGTCCCGTCGGGCCGCACGACAGCGGCGTTCGCGTGTCCGCGTCGCAGCCAAGCCGCCAGTTCGCTGCCGGGTTCAACCGTCACGACGACGGCACCCCGACGGGTCAGCTCTTCGCGATGTTGCCCAGAGATCGGCGCAGCCGTGACGACGGCGAAATGTCGCCCGACGACGTCGTCGAATCGTTTGCCTTCCGCCAGAACGGGATTCGGGCACAGCCGGCCGGCCAGTCCCCGGCGGCCGTCCTTGATCACCAATGAACTGGAATGCAACGGCGGCGTGGCGCTGTCGACGATCCTGTCCCGGAGGCCAGGGATCAAGTGCAACCGGGGCACCACTATGCGGCGCAGCAGATTGCCCAGCCCGCCGCCGGCGGTCATGGTCAGACCCATCGCGAGGGCAAATCGGATCATGTAGGTCGCATGGGGTTTGCGCTCCTCCTCATAGCTGTCGAGCACACTGTCCGGCAGCCATCCGTGGACGACGCCGGCAAGTTTCCAGCTGAGGTTCATCGCGTCGCGAAGTCCCGCGCACAGGCCCTGACCGATGAACGGCGGGGTGAGGTGAGCGGCGTCGCCCAGCAGGAAGATGCTGTCGTGGCGCCAGTGGTCGGCGACTTGGGCGCGGAACGTGTACTCCGCGACGCGGACCAGATCCAGGGATTCCGGCGAAACCCCTTGCACCCATGGGCGGATGAGTGGATACAGTGTGGCAATTGTGCCGAAGTTGTCGGCGGTCTCGTCGGGCTGAAGCCGGAACTCCCAGCGGTATCTGTTGGGCCCGATGCGCATGAACGTCCCGGCGCGATGCGGGTCGCACACCTGGTGCACGCCGTCCCACTGGTTGAGCTCGGCGTCTGTCGTGACGTCGACGACCAGCCAGCGCTGTTCGAATCCCATGTCTTGCATGCAGGAACCGATAGCCGCGCGAACCATGCTGTTGGCACCGTCGCAGCCGAGCAGGTATGTCGTCTCCACGTGGTGCTCGTCGCCGCTGACCCGGTCAACGAACGTCACCCGAACCTGCCCGCTACCGAGCTGGGAGACCGCGGTCACCTCGGAGTCCCCGCGCAGCACCGCGTGCGGATAGCGCTTGAGGTTGGACCGCAGTAGGGCTTCGAGCTCGGGCTGGTCGAACATGTTGGCCTGCGGATAGCCGTTGTCGGTTTCGAGACGCTCCCGGCGAAACTGGCCGAGCACATTCATGTGTGGGTCGCGCAGCTGCAGACCCCGGGCGGGACGTGAGATGGCCGCGAACTGGTCGGCGATGCCCAGCCGGCCCACGATGCGGCAGACTTCATCGTCGATGTGCACCGCGCGTGGCTGTGCGTACACGTTGGCCCAGCGGTCAAGGACCAGGCAGTCGATGCCGTATTGCGCCAAAATCGTTGCGGCCGTTACGCCGACGGGGCCGGCTCCTACGACGACCACCGGGACGAAGTCGGGAATGTCGTTCATGAGAACCTGACCTCGTTGTGCTGGGTGCCGAGGTCGATCTTGCCGTCGTCGGTCGCGATAGTCGCCTCGACCACGTCACCGTCGTGCAGGTACTTGGGGTTCTTGGCCTGTCCGGCGAAGAACAGTTTCCATTTGACGTCGTCGGGCAGCAGCGACACCAGCTTTTGCACCGGCTTGGGCGGGGCGGACAGGGCCGTACCGACGGGGGTGCCGGTCAGCACCAGGTCACCGGGTGACAACCGCTGGAAACGGGCGAGCGCCGCAAGCGCCTGGACCGGCCGGTAGATCATGTCGTTCTTGACGACGCTGTTCTGGCGCAGTTCTTCGTTGACCCACAGTTGCAGGCGCAGGTCGTCGAAGCGGCCCAGCTCGTCGGCGTCGACAAGGACCAGCGCCGGCCCCACCGGCGTGAAACTCGGATACGACTTCGCTTCGTAGAACTGGGTTTTGGTCAATTGCACATCGCGCGCCGACACATCGTTGGTGACGACCAGCCCGCAGACGTAGTCGGCCAGATTGTCGGCGGTGATCGTCGTGCCGACCGGCATGTCTCGCCCGATCACCAGACCGATTTCCACCTCGTAGTCGAGCAGCCGAACATGCTCGGGCTTGACGATGTCGTCGGAGGGGCCGCTGACCGACCCGGACGCCTTGCGAAAGAAGGTGAGCGGCACCGTCTTTGGGTTGCCGCCCGTGTCCTCGACGTGGGAGGCGTAGTTCGTCATCTGCGCGACCACGCGGCACGGCGCGGTGACCGGGGCGAGCAGGTCAAGGCTGGTCACCGCGACGGTGTCGGTGCTGGTGGCCGCTTGTTCGATAGCCGCCCGGTCGGCCAGCAGCTGTGCCGTCGTCGTCGCCGAGGTGCCCACCTTGGCGACGGCGTCGGCCGTGCCGGCCCACCAGGCATCGGAGGTGCGATAGATGGAAATGGTCATGACCGTGCCACTTTCAGAAGGCCGCGCAGGCGGGTGATGTCGAATTCGTTGTCGCCGCGAATCGCGGTCAGCATCGACCGCAGTTCACGAGCTGCTTCCTTGCCGGGAGTTATCCCGAGGAAATCCTTGGTGGCCGGCGGGCCCCACTGGGCGAGCCCGGACGCGGTCATCGGCGCCCAGCCGGGTTCCAGCGTGTTGTCGAACATGTCGCCGTCGGCGAAGTGCTCGACCAAGAACCCGTCGGGATCGCGCCAGTAGTCGAAGATCTGGCTGCCCTGAATGTGGCGGCCGATGCCCCAGGACCGGTGGTATCCCAGCTCGCGCAGGTGCTCGCCGCCGGCGGCGATCGCGTCCAGGTCGCACACCTGGTAGGCGGAGTGCACGTAGCGTTCCGACGGGCCCAACGCCAGCGCCAGGGTGTGGTGGTCACTCGGGGTCGGCCCGTTGTCGCAGCGAATGAAGCTCATCACCGGGCCGCGCTCGCGCTGGCCCGCGTAGTACATGAAGTCACTGACGATCAGCCCGAGGTGGTCGAGGTACCAGTTGAGCGACTGCAGATAGGTGGTGCTCTGCAGCACCAGGTGTCCCAGCCGCTGCACCAGCGCCGGCTCCCGCGGCGGGCGCTGGGTGCTGTTGGTGCGGGGCATGTCGTGGCCGAAGTTGAAGACGTGCGGCTGCTGGGCCGGCAGGGCGGGCAACTGGTGCATCCCGGCGACCACGCGGACCGGGATGCCGCGGGGATCGGTCAGTTCCACGGCGACGCCGCCGATGGCCTCCGGCAGCTTGACGGTCTTGCGGCCGGTGGCGTCGGCGAGCCGTTCCACGTCTGCATCATCCTGCGCGGCGAACGCGCAACCGACAAACCGTGAGGTTGGCCCGCGCCGGATGAGTACGCACGCCGAGCCGGCGTCGGTTCCCCGCAGGTGCAACTCGTCGGCGGTATGCAGCGCGGTGGTGAAGCCGAACGCCCGCGCGAACGCTTTGGCGCGGTTCAGGTCCGGCTTCTCGAACTCCAGCCAGGCCAAGTCGCGGACCTTGATCACGGGATTTTTGGAGCGGCCGGGGTGCTCGCCACGGAGCCCACCGTGCTCGCTGTGCAGGTGCTTGTGCCCGTCAACCTGTTGTGTCATGGCTCTCTCCTGAACTCGATTGACGAAATCATCACTTACGATGACACCTTCAGTCAAGGGTTTCTGACGAAATGCTCAAAACTGATGTTTTCTGCTAACATCGGCCGCATGACCGAGGCGCAACCGGCCGCAGAGAACCGTCTGGAACGGCGCAAGATGCGCACCCGCGCGGCACTCATCCGCGCGGGGCAGTCCTTCATCGCGGCCGGCAAGACCAACGTGCCGGTGCTCGAGATCACCCAGGCCGCCGACGTCGGGATGGGCTCGTTTTACAACCACTTCGAGAGCAAGGAAGACCTGTTCGAGGCCGCGGTCAACGAGGTGCTCGACGAGCTCGGCGCGGTCCTGGACAAGCTCAGCGACGAAGGGGAAGACCCGGCGGAGACATTCGCCCGAAGCTTCCGATTGGTCGGCCGGCTGTTCCGGCGGCGCCCCGAGACCTGCAAGGTGCTGCTCAACACCGGGCTGACCTTGATCTCCGCCGAGCGTGGCCTGGCGCCGCGTGCCTTGCGTGACATCCGTGTCGGCGCGCGCGCCGGACGGTTCAGTGTCGACGACCCGGTGCTCGCCTTGTCGGTGGCCGGGGGCGCGTTGATGGGTCTGGCCCAGCTGCTGCACGACCAGCCCGAGCGCGACGACGGCGAGGCGGCCGATCGGGTGACCCGGGACGTGCTGGTCATGTTCGGCTTGCCGTCGCACGAAGCCGACGAGATCTGCGGCCGGCCGCTGCCCGACCTCGGCGAGCTGACCGAGCCCGACTCCGCGGCGTGAGCCGTAGCGGCCGGCCGTCCCGCTAGGTGTCGCGCCTTACTGGGCGGTCCAGCCGCCGTCGATCGAATAACAGGAGCCGGTGATGGTGGCGGCCGCATCGCCGGCCAAGAAGACCGCGAGCGCGCCGATATCCTCCGGGCGCGTGTAGCGCGCCATCGGCTGCTTTTCGGCGACGAATTCTCCCATCGCCTCCTCGAAAGGCTTTCCGGCCGCGTCGGCGCGCGCTTGCACCTGTTGCGCCACCAACGGCGTCATCACCCAGCCCGGACAAATCGCGTTGGCCGTGATGCCATGCTCGGCGGTCTCGATGGCCACCACCTTGGTCAGTCCAACGACGCCGTGCTTGGCGGCGACGTATGCCGACTTCTGCGCACTCGCCACCAGGCCGTGCGCCGAGGCGATGTTGATGATGCGGCCCCATCCGCGGCGCTTCATCCCGGGCAGCGCGCAGCGACACGTGTGGAAAGCGGCCGACAGATTCGTGGCGATCACCGCGTCCCACTTCTCGACCGGAAAATCCTCCAGCCTCGCCACGAATTGGATGCCGGCGTTGTTGACCAGCACATCGACCGCTCCGAAGGCCTCTTCGGCGCCGCGGATCATGGCGGCGATCTCGGCCGGCTTGGTCACATCGACACCCGAATAGGTCGCGGTGACCCCGAACGTCTCCTCGATACCGCGCCGCTGTTCCTCGACGGCGTCTGGGTCACCGAAACCGTTGAGCGTGACGTTTGCGCCCTCGGCGGCGAAGGCACGCGCGATGCCGAGACCTATGCCGGACGTGGAACCCGTTACCACAACCGACTTTCCGCGGATCGTCGCCACGCTTGCCCTTCCTCCACAGCCGGCCAGCCCCAGCAAGTATCCCAAAGGCGCTGCGCGCGCCCTTATCCTGTGCACGTGCCATGGCGCCTGGAACCTCAACCGTCTACCCGGCGTTGGCATGCGGTCGGCCTGACGGCGTACTTGTCGATGCTCGGGCTCTTCGCCGCGGCCGCGGCGTACGTCGACGGTTCCGCGGTCGACCCTCGGCTGTACTGGCTGCTGGGTGGGGCGGCGCTGTTGGGCGTGGTCGCCGCGCTGGTCGGCCGGCTGCGCGGCTGGCATGAGCGGCGCGCCCTGCTGCTCGGATGGCCGGTGGCCTCGCTCGTCGTCACGGTCCTGGTCGGGGCCATTGCACCGGACGCCACCCGGGACTTCCCCGGGACGATCACGATCACGTTCGCCTACGTCGGGCTGGCGTGCCGGCGCTGGCGCTCGCTGGCCCTGGTGCCGCTCGGCGCCGTGGCGTGGGTGGTGGGCGGCGCCAAGCACCTGCCCGACACGCTGCCGAATGTGGTGTTGACCGCGATCATGTGGATCCTCGTCGCCGAAGTCCCGGCCTGGCTTATCGCCCGGCTGGAAGAGCAAAGCGCGCTGCTTCGCGAGATGGCCCAAACTGACGCGCTGACCCAACTGCTCGACCGGAGCACCCTGGGACCCCGGCTCTCGACGCACGCCAGCGGATCCGCCGTCGCGCTCATCGACCTGGACAACTTCAAGTTCTACAACGACCGCCACGGCCATGAGGCCGGCGACGAACTGCTGGTCGCCTTCGCCGACGCGCTGCGCTCGTCAGTTCGCGAGGAGGACTTCGTCTTTCGCATCGGCGGCGATGAGTTCCTGCTGCTACTCGTGGGCGCCGATCACACAACGGCCCAGCAGGTAATCGACCGGGTCCGCCACACCTGGGCCCAGGGCGGTGCGCCGGTCGACTTCAGCGCCGGAATCGCAGTCGGGGAACAGAACCTGATGCGCCTCGCGGACGAGCACATGTACGCCAACAAGCGCTCCCGCGGCCTATCGGCCGACTAACCGGTGCGGCCCGATCAGCCGTCGGCACGTTCGACGGTGACCAGTTCGGTGAGGCCGCTGATGGCGAAGATCGACATCAGAAGCGGATGGGCGATGAGGTGGATATGGTCGGCGCGGGTGAACAAGGCGTTGACGGCGGCGCTGTCCAAATACTCGACAGCGCTCAGGTCAACGGTGAGCCGTCCCCCGCTGCCGGCGGCTTCGGTGATGGCGGTGGTGAGGGCCTGGTTGAAGGCGTCGACGTTGCTGAGGTCGATTTCCCCGGCTGCGA
>Ga0335069_10001995_pt1 | contig 32079 bp, 20 predicted proteins | sample Lox_Sample_11_FD_206714 | JGI IMG/M metagenome (GOLD analysis project Ga0335069, IMG submission 206714) | Soil microbial communities from Loxahatchee National Wildlife Refuge, Florida, United States - Lox_Sample_1.1 | ecosystem: Environmental > Terrestrial > Soil > Wetlands | place: USA...
ATTCGGCGCCGACTTCGGTTCGTCGCGACCAAGATCCGCCGCTGTCCGAACCATCTGCGCTGCCGTGTGAATGCAGTAATCAATGCCCCTGGCTCGGTCGGCGGCATGCAGCTGGTGGGCGATGAGGGCGATGAATCCCCCTTCGATAACGCTGCGAAGCTCAGCAACCTGTTGGATCAGATCTTTCTCGTCGTTCATGGAGTTACCCCTGACCCAAAACGCGGGTCAGGAGCACAATATCATCGTCTCGAACCGGCAGTGCCCGCCATGAGGCTTTTGTGTAGTCTCCGAAGTTACGGCCCTTGAGGATCGCTCGGCGCCGCCAAAAATTGGGGGGAACCCCCGCACACGACACGGCCGATCTGTGCATGCGTTTCATCCGAAACCCACAACGCACAACGGTTTAGAGGGTCGGTTGGCTGGGTTTGGAGAGAAATCAGACTCCGTTCCAACTCTCAGTGCGCTGTCTGTAGCACGGCCTCGAATGCCGGCTTTGGTTTGCCGTCGCGGTCGAAAAGCAGAGGATAAGACGACCGCCCCTTGACCGGCCAGTTGTTGAGCCATGAATCCGCGTCAGTCACACCCCAGAACGTGACCCGATTCACCACATCGCGATGTTTCCAGTACACCGCGAAAAGGTCTGCATACCGCTTTGCCAGTGCCTGCTGCACACTGTCGGGCAGTCCCTTGGGGTAGGGGTTGAGTTTCTCATTCTGCTGAATGTTCAGCGAAACATCGGCAGTGTGTCCCCACGCCGACGGGAGCACATCAATATCCAGCTCGGTAATGGCAACCTTGACACCGGTCGCGGCCAGTTCCGTGATGGTCGCATCTTCATCCTCAGCCGAAGGTTTATCGAGGTGCAGATGAGCCTGATCGCCGACCACAGCAATTGGAATGCCCGCGGCCTGCAGCTTCTTTACCAGCTCGATCGCACCCTTTCGCTTGGCCGGAGTCTCGAGGTTGTAGTCGTTGTAGTTCAATTGGACCTTGGGATCTGCTTCGTGAGCATATTGAAATGCCTTGATGATGTAGTCTTCTCCGATGATCTTCATCCAGGGCGATTGGCGGAGTGTGCCGTCCTCATTCAAGGCTTCATTGACGACATCCCAGCTGTCGATCTTTCCCTTGTAGCGGCCCACCACCGTCTGAATGTGGTCGTGCAGGCGCTGCAAAAGCGCATCGCGCGTGATCGGATTGCCCTTGTCATCCTTGAAAACCCACGCAGGTGTCTGGGAGTGCCAGCACAGATTGTGCCCAACAATGAACATGTGATTCTTCAGGCCAAACTCGACATATTTGTCCGACAGTATGAAGTCGTAAGCATCGGGCCGGGGATGAATGACTTCCCACTTCATCACGTTTTCGGGGCTGATCGAGTCGAACTGCTGAAGAATGATGGCATCGCCACGCGCATCCTTGCCGGTGATCTGATCTGCGTTGATCGCGACGCCCACATGAAAGGCGCCACGGAAAGTCTCCTTCAGTGTTGCCTGTGCGGAAGTCTGGGCCACAGCGGACACGCACAACAGAAACACAGACGAAACTAGAAATAAGCTGAGGTGCTTTCGCATTTCAATTCTCTCCGTGAAACCATTCTCGTTGTCTAGTCGCAAAACGTGCTCTATGCCGAAAGACTCTTGCGGCGTTCGCTTAGATCCTGCGAGATGGTCAGGTTGAGTTGCATATTGATGCCGTAGAAGATCAGGCACAGGGCAGCGGCAAGAAACGCCGCGCCCGCGTATACAGAGGCGACGAGGCGAATGCCTAACAGCGCGTGGTCCGACTGGACGGCCAGGTGCTGATCGTAGCCGTAAAAAGAGAGAAGCCAGCCGGCGATAGCACCGCCAAGCGCTACGCCAACCCAGAGCGCAAAAACCACTCCCGCAGTGACGGTTGCCGTTGCCCTGCGCCCCAGCTTCCATTCGCCGAAGTCTGCAACGTCTCCCATCATGGCCCACAGCACCGGTCCCGAGCATCCAAAGGCAAACTGACGTACCACTTCCAGCGAGATGATGGGCACAGTCGCAGTTGGCGGCAGAAAGAATAGCGCAATGCACAGAATGCCTGTGATCAGCATGCTCCAAAAGAAGAGAGCGCGCTTGCCGAAACGCTTGGTGAGCGCAGTGGAACAGGCAACACCAATCAGCAGCGCCGTCAATCCAAAGCCGTTGAACCAACTGAAAAGGAGCTTGTTGCCGGCGCAGCTCTCAAAGTATGGCAGCATGACATTGCCGCGTATCAGCAGGGCCGTGAAGTAGAACACCGTGACCAGAAAAAGCGTGATCCAAGGGCCGTTCTTCATCAGATCTGACAGATCCTGGCCCACAGAGCTTTTCTGGTTCGCGGCAGGCTGAATGCGTTCCTTGGTGACCGCAAAGGCGATGAGAAACAACACAATGGAGAGCGCCAGAAAGCTTCCCATTGTCAGTTGATAACCACGCGCATCGTTCCCGCGACCCAGAAAAGCCACCATGGGAATAGCCAGACTCCCCACAATGAAACCTGCGCTGTTGGCAAAAATCTGACGGAACGTGGCGATGCTGTTGCGTTCGTTCGGATCATCGGTCATGACGCCATTGAGCGCGGCGTACGGGACGTTATTCATGGCGTAGACCAAACGCAGCAGCAGATAGGTCACCCAGGCATAAATGAGCTTGGCTCCCGCGGAGAGATCCGGCGTGGTAAAGGTCAGAATGCCGATGACACCAAAGGGGACGGCGGTCCAGAGCAGCCATGGCCGAAACCTGCCCCAGCGTGAGTGGGTACGGTCGGCGATGACTCCCATCACGGGATTGAAGAGCGCCGACGCCAGGCCGACGACCAGAAACATCGTTCCCGCTTCCGCGGGAGTAAGGCCAACGGTTTTGGTGTAGTAGTCCAATTGCAGGGCCATCAGCGCCTGAAAGACGAAGTTTGCGGCCAGATCCCCCAGGCCGTAACCGAATTTCTCTGAAAATGCCAGTGTGTTGCCGCTCATGAATTCCCGCTTTCTTTCCCTTGCCGTTGGCCGATTATCCAAGGGCTACGCCATCGCGACAGTGATTTGCGCCACACAACTATATCGCTTTACTCGTAGTGTTGGCGACTATTGCGGGGGTTATAATTCGCAGCGAGGAACCACCGTGACTAAACATGCACCGCTCTCCTGCCATCTGAGCTTCAATGCCCAGCATTCGCCCATGGGCGCGTTTATGAGCTTCACTTGCGGCAACTTCGGAACCCGTGGCGGCATTGGCCTCCAGATCGGGCAGCCTGGCGATCAGGAAGTGTTCATTGGCTACAAGGAAGGCGATCGCTATTCCGATGCAACTCTCAAGTGCCTGCCTTTCTATACCGCGGCTGTCAATCGCTCCGCCGATGCTTTCCTCGTGGAGCAGGCGGGCCCCGCGGAACAGAACGTGAAGCCCGACGCTGTACCGTTCAAAGACGGAGAGTTTTCGCGCTCCTATGGCTGGGCCAGCGACCAATGGTCAGCCGACGGACTGAGCTTTTCGGTCTATTCACCTTTTGGAGCGATTCCCGATCCTGCGCGAGACAACGAGCAGCGAATGCGTGAAGGACTGCTGCCGGCCGTAATTGCGCGGCTCGAACTCGATAACACCTCCGGCACCGCTAACCGGACGGCGATGTTCGCGCTCAATCACGCACGACCCGGGAGTCGGATTCTGGAAGAGGATCTGGGCAGCGGTCGAGTGGCCTTTGCCTTCCGGCGCGAGGCCGGTGGGGCTGCCGAGCTGCTCGATTTCACATCCTCCGAACAGGGAGTGAAAAGCGATGCCAGGCCCTTCATTTTCATGCGTTGGTCGGCCAGCGATGGCGTACGTGAGCGGCATAATCCCGTTCACCTGCTGGGCTCGTGCCCTGGGTTTGGATTCGAGGTGCCGGCGGGCAAGAAATATGGGATTACGATTGCGCTTGGCTCTTTTCTTGAGGGCTTTCAGACCAACGGGCTCCAGGCGCGCTATCTGTATACGCGCTACTTCAACGGCCTCGCGGATGTGCTGAAGACAGCGCTTGACAGATCCGGGGAGATCATCGCGTCGGCACAGTCGCTCGACAGCAAGCTGGATGGCGCGGCTCTCTCAGACGATCAGAGATTCCTGATCTCTCACGCCACCCACAGTTACTACGGAAGCACACAACTGCTCGAAGTCGAAGGCCAGCCCCTCTGGGTTGTCAACGAGGGCGAGTACTGCATGATGAACACGCTCGATCTGGCCGTCGATCACGTCTTCTGGGAACTCGAGCATAATGCCTGGCTCGTTCGCAATCTGCTCGACACATTCGTTCGCCGCTACAGCTACACGGATGAAGTGAAGGTCTACAAATCGGATTTCGCTCCTTCGACCGGCACTGTGCAGGCGGACCCATCGCAAACGCCGCCACCGCCCGACGAGGCTCAGCTCAACCGTCCTTACGACACGAAGCCCGGTGGACTCAGCTTCTGCCATGACATGGGCGCGCACAACAACTTCTCGCCGAAGGGTCGCAGCAGCTACGAGCTGGCAAACCTGACGGGCTGCTTTAGTTACATGACGCAGGAGCAGCTCTGCAACTGGATTCTCACTGCAGGCTGTTACGTGGCGAAGACGCGCGACCTGGCGTGGCTCAAGAACAACAAGGCGGTGGTTGAGGCTTGCCTGACCAGCATGATCAACCGCAGTGGCGATGTAGGATTCGCACAATTCGACAGCACCCGCTGCGCAGGCGGACAGGAGATCACGACGTACGACTCGCTCGACCATTCGCTCGCGCAGACGCGTAATAACGTCTATATCGCCGTGAAAAGCTGGGCCAGCTACTGGGCCCTGGCGCTGCTGTTCCGCGAACTCGGCGACTCAGCCAGCCAGGCTCGCTGTGAGCAACTCGCTGCCAAGGTTGCCTCGGTGGTTTCTGACCAGGCCACCGGCGGAGTGCTCCCGGCCATCTTCGAGAGATCCAACCCCGGTTACGCCTCGCGCATTCTGCCGGCGGTCGAAGGATGCGTCTATCCGCTCTATTTCGTCAACACGGGCTTCGCGGACCGAACACTCGAACAGATTTACGCAACGCCGTCTGAAAGGCGCATGTTCGAGGTCCTCCGCGAGCACACACGGACTCTTCTGCTCGATCCCGAGCGGCGCAATCTCTTTGCCGACGGAGGGATCAAGCTCTCTTCGACGAGCAACAACTCATGGATGAGTAAGATCGCCATTTTCATGCACGTCACCCGCAAGGTATTTCACCTTGACGCCAATCCGAAGATTGCTGAGGTTTTCCGCCAGGCGGATGCTGCTCATGTGAAATGGCAGACTGAAGGCAGCTCGTACTGGGCCTGCTGTGACCAGATCGTCTCGGGTGAAGGCAAGGCCAGCCGGTACTACCCGCGGATCATCACCAGCGCACTCTGGATGGAGTAATCGGAGCTCCCGTACGGGGCTAAATGCGGCGCGAAGACAAAGGGCACGCGGAGAAACACCATCGTGCCCTTTTGATATCAGATTTGCGAGCGCCGATTATTGCGGCTTGACAGCTATTGGCTGTAGAAATCCCGCAGCGATCCCCGATGCCCGTTACAACGGGCGAAGAGTTCCAGTGCGAGACTGTTGGGGGTGAGCTGGACTTCGTCACTGCCCAACAGGCTAGGGGAATTGGAGTGGCTATTTTCCAGCAATCCAAGCGCCGACAGTTGTCCAAGATCTCGTTCAAGCCCACGCGATCCAGTGGTGACCTTGAGCTCTCCTATCTTGCATGCCAGCGGCTTCGCGGATACCGAACCTGAATCTTCGAGGACTTTCGGTGCTCGGGTGCATACGACGGTGAGGACCCGGACCGGAAATGTCGTAAGTTGGGAGAACAATTCAACAAGTGCTAAACTCGATTCGCTTTTTCCATCCGCCGCGCAAGACGTAGCCAGAAGGCCGGCCCAGAAGTGCTTTAGCCAGTTTTCGTCAGTGCAGGATCCGTCTTCAAGAATACGCACAACCAGTTCGGGGTCAGCGCGCAGGCTGTCGGTTTCGGGTTCGCCCGCCAGCAGGTTTTCAGCTTTGAGCACAATGGCAATGGCGTTGGCCAGCTTGAGGTTGCCCAGTCTCTCATGAAGCAATTGCCCGAGGGTCTCTGCTCCCCCTGGACAGATGCGGCTCAGGAATGCAATGGCTTCCACAATCCTGACCAGGCCCAGCATGTCCTTCGGCTTCGTTTGTTCGATCAGGCTCTGTCTCAGGCTCTCCCATTGCTTTGATTCCGGGTCATCCTGCAAGACAAACGCCAGTCCCACGCCGTCTTCCCCGCACCGGACAACTTTGGCCTGCACCTCGATCCGGCGTTCCGGATTCATTTCCAGCGGGCCTTCGATCTGGAGCGTCAGCGAGAGCAGCGTCCCGGGTTGCCAGCGCTGATCCGTGAATATGTAAAGCCCCGTTCCGCTGATATCTTTAACAGCCTCCTTCTTCAGTTCGGAGCCGTTCAAGCGATATGCAGCGAAACGATCCACAGCCCGCCGCTCATAAAATCTCCGCTCTGCCCTATCTGAGTCGGGCTTCAAGAGAGTATCAAGCCAGTCATTGAGCCCCGTCATGGAGCCTCCGCTTCCACCAAGGATGCAACTAGAATTTAATGCGATTTTACCGACGGTTTGAGCGGATTCGAAGTACCCGTTTGTAATGGGCAAGTCCAAAAGTACCGCGAGGATAGGTCTTGCGGCGACGAGACCTGGCTTTGCTTGGCCCCTGGAGCCGCCAGGCACACCCCAGAGCCCTTCCCCACCTGGCCAGACGGAGCCATATCTGGGACCGTGAGAAGAAAGCCCGTGGCAAGCTTAAGCATGCGATGGGGAAAGACGGCCCTCCCGGATCGGATCGCCGGGTGTAACGATCCAGCGCACCATAACTCAGCGTGAGGCAAGAAAAAAGGCTGCTCGCGGCAGCCTTCTTCTCGTCATCGGTGAGGCTGGATTCTAATTGGACCCTTATTGGACCCCAGCTTCGAAGCTCTCAAATCTCGTAACTGATTGATTCAGATTGGTTGCGGGGGCTGGATTTGAACCAGCGACCTTTGGGTTATGAGGGGAATTTGGCCGCCAATCCTAAACAAAGCGAACCAATTAAGCCCAAGCAGCCGTTCAGAATATCGACTTCCAGTCTGCCTCACATTGGGTGGTTTGGGACCCAACTCACGGACAGTAAGCGGACAGTTTCGTGAGCACGATTCGCTCATGTCACCCACGCCTGAGGATCTGGCCCGCCAGACAATCGACGGCCCGCTTGAGCAGACCGGATGGATTGTGCAGTATCGTGTCGATGCGGACATCGACGCCGGTCCCGGGGTGGCTATTCGCGAGTTCTCACTTGGGCACGGGTTCGGTGAGGCTGAACACCCTTCGCAATGCCCAATGGCGTAAGACAAGCTCGCGAAATGCCCTAGTGCGCGGCAATTCTCTGTGTGCTTTGCCCGGGGAACCACTGCAAAAGGAAGTTGACACGATTTGAGTAGAACGAAAATTAGGGAGTGGGAATAGCCCCACTCCCTTGCTAGGAGGCGACGTAGGTTTACGCGCCAAAACACATCTCAATCTCAAACTGAAGCCGGCCTGAGCGGCCCGTCCTGAAATGCGCTGGCACAGCATCTGTTCAGACATCGTCACACTAAGGCCGCTATGAACTCCCGGGCAATGGGTCAGGTGTACCAGCGGGGAGGCGTACCGTTTGCACTCGCTCTCAAACCTGAAGAATCATGAACGCTGCGGCGCGGTGGAACCGCACGAAAGAGCCCATAACGTGCCCCGATCTGATCAGTTGGCCCCGATAATGCCCTGGCGCAGAGCAGCCGTGGCAGCCTCGGTGCGATCGGCGACCTGAAGCTTGGCGGTGATGTGGTTGATATGATTGCGCACCGTGTAGTGACTGATTTGAAGAACTCCTGCGATCTCCTTGTTGGTGAGCCCTCGTGACACCATCTCGAGTATTTCAATCTCGCGGGCGCTCAAGCTCGACCGGGCTTCTCGCTCTTCAATCCAGTGGATGACCCGTTCAGGAAAATAGGTTCCTCCGTCGGCCACGACCTCGATCGCGTCGACGATCTCTTCGCGGGGTGCGTTCTTTGAAAGATAGCCGCGTGCACCTGCTTTGACTGCCTGATAGATCTCCTCTTCGAACTCGTAGCTCGAAAGAATGATGACCCTAGGTGGATTCTCCCGCGACTTCAATAGATTGAGCAGGTCAATTCCATTAATGCTGGGCATGCGCAAATCCAGGAGCATTACATCAATAGCGGAATGCTTGAGCACTTCCAATGCTTCCTCACCGGAGTGCGCGGCCCCGGCAAGCTTCACTCCATCCTGCCTTCGAAGCAGTGATGCTAGCCCGGCGCGAACCACGGGATGATCGTCAACGATGAAAACTCGAATAGCTGCTTTGGACTCTGGCGCGTTGATCATGGACCTTCCTCGTTTGAAAAAGCCATCGCTGTGAGAGCGCTCGAAAGAACGATGGCGGCAGTGGGGCCACCACGTGAACCGCAGTTCCTATTCCGGGAGTACTCTCGATTCTGAAATGGGCAGATATGTTGTCCGCACGCTTGTGCATTCCGCGAACACCAAATCCTGCCGAATCGCTCGAGACGACAAATCCAACTCCGTCGTCTTCAATCACCATCTCCACGGTCGATTTTCCATATACGAGCGAAACGATTAATCGGGAACAATGAGCATGCCGGATCGCGTTTGCAATGGCCTCGTAACCGATCCGGAGCAGTGTGTCGGATACGCGCAGTGGAATGTTCTGTATCGTTCCTTCAGTCTTTGTTGTGATTTCGACCGAAGAGCTCTGAGAAATCATGCGGCGAGCGCATCCTTCCAGTGCAGATAGCAACCCGACAGACTCAAGATGTTCGGGACGCAGCGCTGAGATGCTGCGCCGCGCCTCTTCGTGGCTATTTCGAACCATGCTCTGTGCCAGGTCGAGTTGCGGCGTGATATCGATTCCGTCCTTCACATCGTCACGAATGGCCTGCAGTTGAAAGCCGAGACCAGCGAAGCTTTGCGCAAGCGTGTCGTGCATCTCATGGGCAAGACGTTGCCGCTCGTCGAGCACGGCCTGCAACCGCCAGCGCTCCACGAAGAAGAAACCTGTCAATCCTGCAAAGGAGAGAAGGACCACACAGGCTGCTAGCTCAAGAATGTGTGTCGCACTCCACCATGGCGGGCCTTCAAGAACTTCGATGTCGCCCGCGGACGAAAGGAGCAGCGCAAACGCAGTCAGGTCGTGTGTGTACTTCGAATCTGTTACACAAATACCTCGCAACCTCAACTTACTCTTTTCCTTGAGCGTCTGCAGATGGGGCGAGCGCCCCAGTCCAGTCACCACAGCAATGAACGACTGGCTCTCATCCTCGAGCGTGAGTATCTCCGTCCCGTTGCCAGCCTCACGTTTCTCATCCAGCCTTCCCTGTACTTCAACATAGAGAGCATCGAAAGCTCCTGTTGATGCTTGTGAGGCCGAGACAGCAACAGGAGAGACAGGGGTGTGAGACCAAAGCAAGTGGATATCCGCATTGCGCAGCTCTGAACTGAAATCGTGCAGGTATGCATCGCCTCGGGCTTCGATCTCATCGCCGATCTGCAAAGGAGCATGAGGATGACTGCTGGAGATAGCCAGTCCCCCAGTCGAGTCCTGAATATAGAGCATCGGCGAGGTGAGCGTGACAACGCCCTGCACGGTAACCGAGCTCGGAACATCCGGCGAAAAGAGGCGGAGATTTGCGATTGTCTGCGCATTCACGGCTGAGCGATGTTCCTCAAGGTCGCGCTCAATCGGCTCGAGATATCGGTTATGCGGAGCAGCCTCAGATCCCGTCGGGAGCTTCCTTGGCACTGCCAATTCCGGCTTCAGATCTCCGAGCATCGAAGCCAGGTCGCGCTGTGTCGCGGGGCGAATCTCGAGATTCTTCCACTGCGCGCCTGTGTTGTATGACTTGAGGCCGAAACGTCCAGACTTGATGCACGCAGGATCCCGGATTGCAATGGTGGTCGTTTCACCCTGTTGAGAAGTCGCACTGACGGCGAAATCGCAGTCAAAGGCCAGAAACTTGATGTGATACCACTGCTGCGCAAACACGCGGGGTGAAACTGCCTTTGCCGCATACTCTCTCCATCCATAATCGGCGCGGCCCATCATGAGGGTGTTGTCAAGGTCGCGCAGCCCTGCCATATAGCCGTGGTAGGCATCCACGCCTTTCTCCTCGTCACTCGAGCGAATGATCAAACCTGCATCGCCATATTGTCCAAGCAGGAGCACATCAGCTTCGACAGAGTAGTTACTCCAGTACTCGGGGCCACTCATGAGCTTGGCGCCACGTTCGTCAGAGTTGTTGCTCATCACTCCGTCGGCGTACTGCCAGGCTCCGCCATACGCCCGCCAGTCATCCTGCTTCTCAAACGAGATGAGGGTGTGTTGCATGGGTCCCCTGCGCATAATAGACCGGTATGTAATCGCACCAATCACGAGCAGGACCAGAGCTGCAGCTGCAAGCAGAGCAAGGATGATGCTGCGTCTTGCGTTCATGCGGCTCATTGAGGCGACCACCAGGACAGGTTCAGGATCTGACGGATCTGAGGCGAATCAACATTCTCTCGCGTCATTAGGACAGGCTGAACATAGACTGTGGCAGCTCCGGCAGTGCCGTGGATCTCATGATTCATGAGTTCCATCGCAATTCGGCCCATCTCGTAGGTGTTTTGCAGAATGACAGAGTCAATGCCTCCGTCGCGGATTGGAGGAATCAAATCCTGATCAAATCCCACCAGCCTGATCGCGCGCACTTTGGCAAACTCAGCAAGGGCGTAATACGCTCCCCGAGTTGAAGCGAGCGACAGTGCCACAATTGCGTTGAGCGACTCCTTGCCGGCGAGCAGTTCTTCAGCATTGTGCTGTTCTTGTGGCACGCTCGAAAGGCCAAGTCTGCGGACGGCGACGCGAATTTCAGGGAATTCCCGGCTCAGCGTGGTTTCGAAACTTCTCTCTCGTACAGTGTTGCTCTTCAGCTCCGGCTGGATTCCCACGATGGCGATATTGCCTTTTCCCTGAAGAATCAAGCCGACTCTGCGGGCAGCGATCTGGCCTCCAGCTTGCTCGTCGTTGAGGACATAACTGAGCTTCGGCCCGGACGGTATGCCGAGCTCGGTGTCGATCACGACCACCGGAACGCCTTGAGCAAGAACTCTGCGAACGGGCGTTCTCATAGGGAGCGTCTGGATTGGCGAAACGATGATTCCGGCCATTCCTCGATCCACAGATTTCTCAATCAGAGAAATCTGCGTCTGCGTGTCGTCGTCCCGCATGGGTGCATTCCAATAGAGATTCAGTCCTACGGAGCGCGAGACTGCGGCGGCGCCGGCATGCAAGGGCTCCCAGAGGGCAGTTCCGCAGGTGCGGGGAATGACAGCGACAGTCGGTGCGGTTCGCTTGCAACCGGAGCTGAGCGTGAGAAAGGGCAAAAGGGCGGCGAGTGATCCCTGGCAAAAGACGCGAACCAGAATGCGACGATTCCAGCGACACTCACTTCGCTTGATCATCACAGGACTCCCTTTTTGCGGCCCTCGCCCCTTTGTCTTGACCAGGCCCTGGAAACTGATTAGCAGTTATCGTCCCCAGGCAGTTATGGTTCATCTGTCCCATTACGAGGATTTCCCGATGACTGTTGAGCGTCCTCGGATTCGGGTGCGCGCACTGTCGGGCAATTATACGGCGCACGTCGCCAGTATGAAGATGGGGGATCCATCTGATTTGGAATGCGATTGTGATAGTGCAGCAACGCCCGACTAGCGCCGGTGTGTCACGCTGCTGACCAGTGGCGGTAGACTACTCAGCAAGCATGGAGTTGGTGCCGCCGGTGCAGACTGATCGGAGAGTAGTGCGAGAAAAGATGAGGTTGAAATCCATTTCACGTAAGATCTGCTTCCTCCCGTTCCTCCTCTGCCTGCAGCTGGGTATCTCGGGCCAAACAGCAAGCGACCCTGTGCAATCGATCACTTCAGCACTGCGCAGTCGCGAGTTTGACAAGGCGCTGCAGCTGCTGCAACCCGCGCTTCAGAATTCCCCGAACAACGCTCAGCTCTGGATGTTCCGCGGCTTGGCGTTCTCTGGCAAAGGAGACTCAGAAGCCGCGCTTGCGTCGTACAAGCATGCTCTCAGCATTTCCCCGGACTATCTGCCTGCGTTGGAAGGAGCGGCTCAGATCGAGTATGAAGCCGGAAGCGCAGATGCCATTCCGCTGCTTGAACATGTTTTGAAGATTCGTCCAAATGATGTCACGTCTCATGCAATGCTGGCAGTCCTTGCCGAGAAGGAAGGCGACTGCGCTCTGGCTGTCAGGCACTTTTCGCAGACCGGGTCTATGCTAACGTCCCAGCCCGCCGCACTCCAGAGCTATGGGATCTGCCTGCTGAAGCTCAAGCAGAACGACGAAGCAATTCGGGTGTTTCAGCAACTTCTCGCTTCCCACCCCGACGACATTCGTTGCAGGCGAGCATTGGCCGCGGTTCAGCTCGCAGCGGAGAGGCCGCAGGACGCGCTTTTGACTGTGCAGCCTCTGCTGGATGCAGATCCGGATATCGGCACTCTGCGATTGGCGTCGGCCATCTACGAGGCCAACAAGGACACGCCAAACGCGGTCAAGGTTCTCAGAGACGCAATCGTAAAGGATCCGTCGCAGACCGCGTTATATGTTGATTTTGCCGAACTCGCTATGGATCACCAGTCATTTCAGGCTGGCGTGGAGATGGTTAATGCCGGACTGAGACTGCGACCTGATGCTGCGCAGCTCTACATGGCCCGCGGCGTGCTGTATGTACAGCTTGCGGATTATGAGAAGGCGGAGAGCGATTTTCAAAAGGCCGAGCAACTCGATCCCACGCAAGGCATGAGCGCGGCCGCCCAGGGCATGCTTGCGGAGGAACAGAATCAGACCGATCCGGACCAAGCACTCGCAACGGTACGAGCGAAGTTGGCAAAGAATCAAGGCGATGCCTTTCTCTGGTATCTGCAAGCTGCCATCCTGTCGAAGAAGGCGGCAGATCCCGGGACCCCGGAGTTTCAGCAGGGTCTTGAGTCGGCAAAGCGAGCCGTAAGTCTCCAGCCTTCGCTCACCGCAGCGCACGACGTCCTGGCCAAGTATTACCTCGATGCGGGTGAAAATGCGCTGGCCGCCATGGAGTGCCGTCAGGTTCTGGAACAGAGCCCTTCTGATCAAAGTGCTTTGTACCATCTGGTCATCGCACTGCGCAAAACCGACGAGAAGGCAGAGATTCCCGATTTGCTTAAGAGGCTGGCTAAGGCACGACAGGAAGCGACGAAAGAAGAGGGCGAGCGAAACCGCTATAAGCTCGTTGTTGGTCCCGCGAGTTAGAGTACACGAGCCCGGATTCGGCGAAGCATTGGTGGTGCGGCCTTTACTTGAGCGTTGTGAACCGCCATAATGAAGGCGCTTCAGACGTATATCGAATGACACTCAGCCGCCGCTCTTTCGTTCTGCTCTCTCTTTGCGCTTCGGCTCAGCGCATTCTTGGCCAGCAACAAGGCATGGCATCGCGCGATATCGTGGCACAGCAGCGGCCGGCGCCTTCTGGCCGTCCATTCAACGCGCATTTCACCGACGTTGCGAAAGAAGCGGGTCTGCTCGCGCCTGTAATCTACGGCGACCTCGAAGTGAAGAAGTACATCGTGGAAGCGAACGGATGCGGTTGCGCCTTCATCGACTTTGACAACGATGGCTGGATGGATATTTTTCTGCTCTCCGGCACGCGACTTGAAGGTAATACACCCGAAGCAACAAATCGTCTCTACAAGAACAATCGCGATGGCACTTTCACTGATGTGACAGAAGAAGCGGGATTGAAAGGCGTTGGTTGGGCAAACGGCGTTTGCGTTGGCGACTACAACAATGACGGTTTCGACGACATCTTCTGCACATATTTCGGGCAGAATCGCCTGTACAGAAATAACGGCAACGGGACCTTCACAGACGTGACGAAGGAGGCCGGTCTATGGCAGGCAGGGCCCGCACGATGGGGTGCAGGATGCGCTTTTGTGGACTACAACCGGGACGGTCACCTCGATCTTTTCGTTTCGAACTACATACGCTTTTCGTTTGAACATGCCCCCGTGCCAGGAGAGAAATCGACCTGCAATTGGAAGGGGATTCCGGTGAACTGCGGTCCGCGAGGATTGCCAACCGGACGTCATCTTCTTTACCGCAACAATGGGGACGGCACTTTCACCGACGTGACGAAGCAGGCAAGAATAGACGTAGCCACAGAGAGCTACGGGATGACGGTCGTCACGGCGGACTTTGATGAAGACGGCTGGCCCGACATCTTCGTCGCATGCGATTCAACGCCAAGCTTGCTGTTCATGAATAATCACGACGGCACCTTTCGCGAGGAGGGCATTACCCGGGGCGTCGCATTAAGTGACGATGGAATGGAACAGGCTGGAATGGGCGTCGGCATCGGTGACTATAACCTTGACGGGCACCTGGACCTGTTCACAACACACTTCATCGGCGACACGAGCGGCTTCTATCGAAATGACGGAAAGGGAAATTTCGATGAGGTGACCCGCGCTGCAAAGATGGGCGTTGAAACGCGCTATACAAGCTGGGGCGCGGGGATTATCGATCTCGACAACGATGGATGCCCGGATGTGCTGTTTGTTACCGGTAGCGTCTACCCAGAAGTCGAGAAGAAGATGCCTCAGTTCCCCTACAAAACTCCACGCGTTCTATTTCGCAACCTAGGAAATGGCACGTTTGAAGAACTTGATACGCAGGGTGGCGAAGGTATTGCAGCTGCTCATAGCAGCCGGGGATGCGCCTTTGGTGACTTCGACAACGATGGCGACGTCGATGTGCTGATTGTCAATATGAATGAGCCACCCTCTCTGCTGAGGAACGATCTGAAGGGCAAGCAGAACTGGCTCAAGGTCAAACTGGAGGGCGTGAAGTCGAACCGAAGCGCGATTGGAGCCCGCGTCATCGCCCGCTACGGCAAGCGGGTACAGGCGCAGGCACTCGTGAGTCAGTCCAGCTACTACTCCTGCAATGATCCCCGCCTCCATTTTGGCCTGGGGGACTCGAGTGAGGCAGACATCGAAGTTTTCTGGCCGAACGGCCTGCACGAGCGGTACCCGGGAGTCTCTGCGAATCAGCTGGTCACCATCCGGGAAAGCATTGGAATTGTCCCAAATAGAGGCTGGACGCGGTAGGCTCCTCCGCGCCCTTCATTCCGAGTCAAGTATTTCCAATAGGACAAAGAACCCATTGACAGTCCAACGGCGCACTCTCTAGAAGGTTAAGCAATCGGGGAAACGTTTTCTGATATCGACCGAAGGAAGAAGGCAAACAGGCCCCGACTGGCGCCATTTCAGGAGGTGTCCATGGTTCGACGCAGTGTATTTCGGGCTGCAGTTGCTCTATTCGCGTTCAACGCCCTCTTGGCTGTTCCCGTGTTCGCACAATTCACGGCAAGCATCCAGGGCGTGATTCAAGACCAAACGGGTGCAGATGTCGGTAAGGCGGCGATCACTCTTGAAAATACTGCCACCGGCGCAAAGTCGACGACAACCAGCGATGCCTCGGGAAACTATCGCTTCGTCAGCCTTGCTCCAGGCAACTACAAGATTTCGGTTGTAGCGGCGGGGTTTTCAAAGACCGAGGTGACCGTCCCGCTGCTGACCGAGCAGAACCTTAACGTTCCCATTTCCTTAAGGGTTGGTGCCATCACTGAAGCCGTAACGGTGGAATCATCGGCCCCGGTGGTAGACACCGCAGACAACCGCAATCAAATGACTCTGGCAAATGAGGGTGTCGCCGAGTTGCCTGTAGCGGGCCGCAACCTTGTAACGCTTACAACAATGGCGGCGGGCGTTTCAGGCCTGGGCACCATGGGCGGTGGCCAGCCGGGCAAGTCCGGAACTCCAGGCTCCGGCGTCGACAACTATTCAACCGAGACGCAGGTCGACGCAAGTGCGAATGGCCAGGGACAAATGTCGAACATGTACGTGATCGACGGTCTCGATGTCACAAGCGGCATTCGTCAGGGCGTGCTTAACCTGACCCCGAACCCCGAGTCGATTCAGGAAGCCAGCATTCAAGTCAACACCTATTCCAGCGAGTACACGCGGGCCAGCGGAATCCAGGAGGTGATGACCACCAAATCAGGTTCCGAGACATTTCACGGCGAGGCAGCCGACTGGTATTACTACCAGAATATGTTTGCTTCCACACACTTCTCGGGACCGAAGTACCTGCCATTCCATGGGAACAATATGTCTTTCACCATCGGCGGACCCATTGTTCCTCACAAGCAGTTCTACTTCTACTTCGCGGTCGAGCCGCTTCGCTCCTCACTGGCCACGAATTCGTCGATCACGTTTACTGATCCTCAATTCATCAGCTGGGCGAGCACGAATTATCCCAATACCGTGGGAACCAAGGTCATGAGCACCTATCTCCCCGAGAACGTGACGGGCGCAAAGGTGGCCTCAACGGCATCAATCATCCCCGGTTGCGGGACCGCCAGCACGAAATTCCTGCCCTGCAATCTGCCCATGATTGATGTAGGAAACTTCAGCGCTCCACAGATTCGCAACGGCACGCAGTATTTTGTGCGCGCAGACAAAGGCTTCAAGAATGATCGAGTCTATGGAAGCTACTACCGGACTCTGCTGGACTACGGCGCGGCTTCAGCGATCCCGGCATTCTCCGCCCTCAACAACAACTGGCAGTGGGCAATCCAGGTGAACGAGACGCACACGTTCTCGCCCAACACGCTGAACGAGGCAATCTTTGGCGCCAATCGAATCGAGGGCGTTCTCGGAAGCGGCGCCAAGGACTACTCTGTTCCTTCGATTGGTGTGACTGGGATCAGCACCGAGGCAGGGCAGGCATTCGGTGTCGGATTCGCGCAGGGCGACTTTATCCAGCACAACTATCACTGGCGCGACGTCCTCACGCACGTTCGCGGCGCGCACACCTTGAGATTTGGCTATGAAGGCTGGTATGGCGACGACGTGGAGCCATTCCAGGGGCCGTGGTCTCAACCGACTTTCAGCTTTGACAATCTGCTCGCGCTAGCACAAGACTCGGCTCACACCGAGAACCATGTCATGTATGACCCGATTGCCGGTCAGCCGGTGCTCTGGTCCTGGGATGCTGCGTCGAGAACCTGGGGACTGTTTGCCGAGGATACGTGGAAGACGAGCAAGAATCTGACTTTGACGCTCGGCTTGCGCTGGGATGATAGCGGCAATCCGTGGTCGAAGAGTCCCACTACCGTATTCGGCAACTTCTACTACGGTACAGGCCAAACGACCCAGCAACAGATCGCGAATGGTATCGCTAAGGCTACACCCAAGGCGCTCAACCAATCCGTTACGAACCTTTTGAGCCCGCGCATAGGCATCGCGTGGGATGTCACCGGCAAGGGAGACACGGTGCTGCGAGGCGGATTTGGGGTCTTCAACAACTGGCTGACTCAAGCCAATGTCCAGGAAGAGTTCCGCGGCAGTCCTCCCGGTCCAATTACCCCAAACTTTACCGCTGGTACTGCCACGCCACCCCTGTTTGTACTGGGCACCGGCGGCAAACCGCCGTTCGGATTCACGTACCCGGCACTCGCAGGCTCTCCGATCTGCCCGACACTGGGTCCATCCGGTTGTCTTGACACCAAGGGCGGAATCGTCGGCGCGAATGCGGGCATCGGCGCCATCAATCCAAACCTGAAGTCGCCGAAGGCGAATATATGGTCGGCGACCTTCGAGCAAAAGATCCTGCGGAACTATTCCGCCGCGGTGGGTTATGCAGGATCGCATTCGTACAACGTTGTCGGCGGTGGAAATCAGGCCGGCGTGGTGAGCTATGGTCAGGACATAAACGCGTTTTCAGGGGATTTGCTGACACGTGCGGCTCCACAAAGGCTGAATTCCAGTTTCGGCTCGATTGCCTACACCGACAACGACCGGTACGGCAATTACCAGAGCATCTTCGTTGCATTCAAGGCGCGTTTTGCACGTCAAGGGTTCCTTGACACCTCATACACACATTCCGTCTCGAAGGATGACGCAGGTATCTATCCGGCGGAGATAGCTCCTAAGGAGTATTACGGTCCTTCGCCCTGGGATGTGCCGAACCGCTTCTCGCTCACGGCAAACTATCAAATACCTGGTAAGACGAGCGCAGGCGGTGCGGTCGAGCGACTGACCAACGGCTGGGGCCTCAGCGGAACGAGCATCTACCAATCCGGTTACCCGGCGATGGTGAATTCAGGCGCGCCATTCCTGGGAGTATGTGCATCGGGATCGTTAAGCCCATGTACCGCCGCCAACCCGGCAGTGAAGTACCAGGCGACCAGCGGAGACTACAACGCAGACGGAGACAACAACGACTTTCCTGATGTTCAGAACTACCATCAGGGGAACTCCAAGGAAGCTTTCCTCAACGGAGTCTTCACCGCAGGGCAGTTCAATGTCCCCGCGACGTTTGGCACCGAGGGGAATGAAAAGGCCAATCAATTCCGGCAGCCGAACTTCATCGAAACGGATCTGAATGTCTACAAGGTCACCAAGATTACCGAAAGAGTCGACTTCCAGATACGGTTCGAGTTCTTCAACATCTTCAACCGCGTCAACCTCACCGGATTCGACAGCAATCTCGCGAATCTCACAAGCACATTTGGAAAAGCTACTGCGCAGCAACTCCCGCGCAACTGGCAGATCGGTGGAAGGCTAACCTTCTAACTCCAAGTCCCACCACAAGCGCCCCGTCGCTTTGCAGAAGGCGGCGGGGCTTTTGTGCAGGAGGCACTCCGTCAGAAACCGCGATTGCCCCGACCGAAAAGATGAATTGGTAATCGCCGGCAACTGGTGAAATGATCAGAAGTGAGATGGCTTTCATCGGCACGGCGGCCAGGTGAGCATGTACGTGTTTCGAAATGGGCGAGTCTTTTTCATTGCGAGCCTGCTCGTTTCGCATGTATTGGCTCAGGCGCCCGATCGATTTGACGCGATCAGCGCGGCGCTAAGCAACCGATCGTACTCGACAGCTCTTGAGCTCCTTCGGCCAGCTCTCAAAGCCTCTCCGGCCGACCCGCAATTGTGGGCAATGCAAGGTACCGCGTACGCCGGTATGGGAGACAACAAAGAGGCCCTCGTCTCGTTTCAGCGATCACTGAAGATTGCTCCTGACTATCTGCCGGCGCTCAAAGGAGCAGCCCAGATTGAATTCAACGCGGGCAGTGCGGCCGGCATCCCACTGCTGGAGAGAATCCTCCGAGCAATGCCGGCCGACCTGACTGCACACGGAATGCTGGCAATCCTTGAGTACCAACAGGGGAATTGCGTCGCGGCATTGCCTCACTTCGAAAAGGCGCTCTCACTCTTCGAATCGAAGCCAGGGGCACTCCACGCCTACGCCGCCTGCCTGGTCAAGCAAAAGCGCGTGGATGAAGCCACCGGGATTCTTAAGCGGAGTGTGGCACTTAGCCCTGGGAACGCCCAGGAACGCCAGTTGCTCGCTTCAATTCAGTTGATGGCTCAACGACCTCAAGAAGCGCTGTCCACGCTGAATCCGCTGCTCAGTGCAAATCCTGACGCGCAGACGCTCGAACTTGCCTCACAGTCTTACGAGCAGGTACACGACACAGAGAAGGCGGTGGATGCTTTGCGCCAGGCGATCCTGCTCGATCCTGCAGACGCCAATCTTTATGTGGATTTTGCCGTGATTTCGGCCAGACACCAGTCGGTTCTGGTCGGCATCAATGTCGTCAACGACGGCATCAATCTCCAGCCCAAAGCGGCGCCTCTCTACTTTGCGCGAGGAATGCTCTACGTTCAACTCTCCCAGTACGAAAAAGCCCAGAACGACTTCGATACGGCATACAAGCTTGATCCAATGCAGTCGTTGACCGCCGCAGCGCAAGGTCTGACCGCCGTACAGCAGAATGATCTCGGGGGAGCGCTTGCTGGAGTTCAGGAAAAACTGAAGGTAAGGGCCAACGATCCGATTCTTCTTTATCTACAGGCAGACATCATAGCCCAGCAGGATCCCGAACCTGGCACCGCTGAGTTTCAGACCGCAATGAGTTCGGCAAAGCGAGCTGTGGCTTTGAATCCAGCCCTTGGTCCAGCGCACACTTCGTTAGCGAAGCTCTATATGCTCTCTGAGCAGTATCCGGAGGCCTCCGCAGAGTTCCGCAAGGCGCTCGACAGCGACCCGACAGATCAGACCGCGCTTTACCACCTGATCCAGGCATTACGGAAGACGGATCAAAAAGGCGAGATCCCAGACCTGCTAAAGCGATACGCGCTGTTGCGCCAGCAGGCCGCAAACAAGAAGCGCGAAGAGAATCAGTTCAAGTTGGTAGAGAGAGATCCCGAAGCCAAATGAAGTGCAATCGCGGCGTCGTGCCTCAATTTACACGATCTTGATGCGATACACGCATCTCTTGCCGCCGCGAAGAATCGATTCCTCCAGCTCTGCTTTGACCGGCCGTCCAAGGATTTCTGAGTAAGTCTGCTCCTGCCATCCCAATGTGCAGTCGCAGAAACTACCAGGCGTCGTGCCCACTTTTACCATCGGACAGCTGCAGGACGGTCCCTTATCGACGATGCGGATCGTACCCTTTGCCTCGTCGTAGACAGCTTCCGCCATCCAATTCCGGCGGCCTTCTTCAAGAAAGCCTTGGATGTTGCCTTTGTAGCGATCGATGAGAGCCGCGCGATAGGTGTCTGCGCATTTGCCGCCGAGCGTATGCAGAATCTGCTTGCGCTCTCCTTCCGGCAGTTTTGTCTCGATAATCTCAATGAGCTTTGAGAAGCGCAGGCGCGCGGCCTCGGCTTTGTCCGTTACCGCGGTAAGCTCTTTCGGATCGCACGCTTGAAGCGCATCGTCAGCGTGTGCCTCAGTCGGCTTCATTGCACAGCACAAACCTGTTGCACAAACAGCAGCCGCGCAACTCTTCACGAAGTCTTTCCGGTTGATCATGGCCCTCACTACTCCTTTCCTGAGTTCGGAATCGAGATTCCGCCGATCCCGAACCAGAATCCAATCGGGACCAATGACCTCCTCCAAGTTTCAGGTCCCAAACGCAATCTAAGTCATGATGCGCACATACGTGCTGTAGCTTTCTTTATCGATCGACATGAACGGCCGCATCGTCACCTGGGCACCGTCCCTTGATATTGCCATCCAGTCTCCACTCGCATTGCCCAGTGGCTTTGCGCGGAGCAGTGACGGTGAATCGAAGGCCGGCTGCGATTCAGCAATAGCCATCAGCACAAGCGGTCCCTGAACCAGCGCAGCGATGTTGGGGTGATTCGCGTCTACCGTCTCAAGACGAAGTGGCATCGGGAACTCAATCTGAATGCGATCTCCATCTTTCCAGGTGTTGCGAATTGCTGCGAACGTTCCGGCCTGCACTGCGTCGGGTACGCGCTTTCCGTTGATCATCAGCTCAGGATCAGGCGTTGCCCAGGCCGGAATGCGCACATAGATTGTCTGTTCATGCGGCTGAGAAGCAGATACTTGGATCTCAATCTTGTTATCGAACGGATATCTGGTTACCTGGGTTAGTCCAAGTTTCGTTCCGCCGTCGTTCCAATTCACAGTCGAAGGCGTGAATAAGTTTACATAGATGCCATCTTGCGAACGCAGGTAGATGCTGATGTGGTAGTCGGCGGAAAGCTGTGGGAATGTCCCGGAGCAACAAGGCCACTTGTCCTTGTACCAGACCTTCCTGCCGGTATTGGCGTAGTCCGAATAGTAGAACGCAGTTCCATCCGCCTGGATTGGCCACGCTCCGAGAATGGTGTTGTAGAGCACGCGTTCCATGCTGTCGCCGTAGCGAGTGTCCTTCGTAACGCGCAGCAGGTAGCGCGTAATCTTGAAGTGCCCATAGGCGCCGCAGGGTGTCTCAAAGCTTGCATGGGTCTCGCTTAAACTACTGCCGAGCTGGCCCATTCCAGGCTCGCCAAATGCTTCGTTCGGCCCCCAGCCCCCGGTGACGAAGCTTTGCGTCTTCTGCAGCATGTGGAATCCATTTGTTGCCGCACGCAGGTGCTTTTCGCTGCCCAGAGTGATATAGGCCTGCATGGCAGAGCTGAATGCGTTCACATGACTGTACGCGTGCTCAAACGGAAGCACATTATTTCCCTCTGCGAGCGGATCGAAGTAAGTGTCGTCTTCGAGGAATTTCTTCGCCAGATCGAGATAGAGCGGGTTTCCGCTGCGCTGATAGGCGAGGAACAGATTCTCAGGCAGTGTGTAGGTCTCGTCCCACGTGAAGGAAGTGTCCTTGTGTGGCCGGGATCGCTGTTCAGCACGTGAGAGTGCCTTCTCAGGCAGGTAGGCAACAATCGCTCGAGTCAGCTTCTCATGAACGTCCATCGCGATCGGGTCGTGAGCGTATTCGTGTGCGTCAATCAGGCCGCACGACAATTTGTCATATGTATATGCGGGGAGACGATAGCCGACAAAGAACTTTGCTTTCGGGTCGAGTGTCTCACTGTATCCCTTAACAAGCCGGTTGATCTTCGCGCGCGTGTCTTCTGATCCAGTCACCGCATACGCACGTGAGAGTCCCGATATATATTGTCCGAAGGAATGGCCGGCGATGAACCCATGGAAGTCGTTTCTTTCCAGGCTGAATCCAGTCAGGTCGTACCAGCCTCCCATGTCTTCGCCCGGCGCCGGCAACCCGGCAACCTGCCGAAACACCTTAAGCAACCGGTCTTCATCGAGGTTCAAAAAGCGGGAATGGTTCTGATCAAACTGCCGCTTCATCGGCCCTTCGTGCAACTGAACATCTCCGTAAGCGAACGGCATCAGCGGAGTAGAGACTGCGACGAGAGACTTGCCTGCGTTCGCGAGCGCAGGAAAGGAACGAAGAGCACACAATCCAGCTGCGCTGGAGCTTGCGGCTTTGATGAAGACCCTACGATCGAATTTGTGCGCCATGTTCACCACCCGATTTCTTGAGAAATCGTTTACTGAGCAGCCTAGGTTCATGGTTTTTCCATGTCAATGGGTCATTGAAGCTATTGGTCCAGGATCAGCGTGAGCGTCGAAAAAGTGAGCAGCGGCCCCCCTGCTCCTTAAGGGCGGCTCTCTCGATCTTCATGCTCTTATTCGAGGGAGACTACTGTGATGTGATCATTGAGCGAAACGATCTTCGTTGCTCCACTATCCATCGCCAGGATCTTCACCACTTTGGGGAGCGATGATCTGGTTCCCGCGGCAAGAGTGAGCTTCAGTTCTCTCGTTGAATCCCGCCACGCGCAATCGATTCTGGCAAATCGGCCCTGCTCGTACCCGAAGCTCATTCCATCGTCTTCATACCAGCTGGACTGACCATCTGCACCGGGATACACGCGTAGCGTGACCGGCTCTTCGCTCGGCTCCATCGCGTACTGCCTGACCGGTCCCATGGGGACGATTGCTCCCGCACGCACGTAGAGCGGAATCGTCGAGAGATCGATCTTGCGCGTGATCTCAACCGCACCACTTGCCCGCTGATGACTCCAGAAGTCCCACCATGTCCCGGCGGGAAGATATAGCGTTCTCTGCGTCGCGCCCGGCTCCTGTACTGGCGCCACCAGAAAGTGGTCTCCCCACAGATACTGATCCGCGATCAGGAGCGCCTTTGCATCATGCGGATACGCGATCCAGAGCGCCCGCATGAGCGGCAATCCGGTCCTGTGCGTTTGTTCGGCGGCAGAGTAGAGATAGGGCAGCAGCTCGTAGCGGAGCTCGAGATACTTACGGCAGATCGGCTCAACTGCCTTATTGTGCAGATCCTGGAGTGGAGGCCATTCGCCCAGTGCTTCGGCTCCTTCCAGCGGGCCTGGCGTACCTGTATCCCAACCCCATGGCAGTCGGAGCATCCAGGCCCGGCCGTGCGAACGGAACAACGGACAGAATGCACTGAATTGAAACCATCGCACATAAAGCTCCGGTGTCAATTCACGAGTCGGAAAGAAGCCGCCTGTATCCGTTCCCCAGTAAGAAATGCCGCACAACCCCAGATTGACGGCGTTTGTCACTTGCGCCGCAAGCGTCTTCCAGGTCGAGTCGACGTCCCCCGACCATAGCCAACCGTATCTCTGGAGCCCCGCGTACCCGTTGCGGTGCAGGGCGAAAGGCCTTCGCTCAGGATGCGCCTGAATCTGCCCGTCCCAATACATCTCATTGCGCTCAAGGCGTGCCTCGGGTGGAAGCAAGTCCCCTTCATCCGGCCACCATCCGTCAACACCGGTCCTTTCCACGGGCATGTGTTCGGCCCAGTAGGGAACGGCATCTCCTGACGCATGAATAGCAGAGCCTGCGTCCGTGATCTTCCCGTGAAAGTCGTGGGGCGGCACCACGTGCAGGACGACCTTGAAGTGCGATTCGTGAAGGTCCTGCAGCATCTCCTTCGGGTTTGGGAAAGCATCCGCGTTAAACGTGAACGATCCGTGCCCTGTATTCCATCCCGAAGGACAAAAACCGGTTCCAAGGTAGATCAGCGCATCACACGGCAGCTTCTTTGCGCGAAAGGTCTCTGCAATTCCCATCACCTCGTCACGGCTTGCCAGCGTGCGGTGAGACTGCATGTACCCGAGTGACCAAAGCGGCGGCAGATGCGGATATCCAGTCAGATCCGCGTAGCCTCTCAGTACCTCCGCAGGCGTGTCACCGAGAATGAGATACACGTTCCGAGTCGAGGTCGCGACCGCTGACCTCACCACTCCCATCTCGCCGCTCAGATCGAACGCGCCAAGCGGCAGACCGACAAAGATTCCCCATCCCTCCGGGCTCATCAGCCATGGAATTGGCACGCGGGATCCGGCCGTTCTCACGTCCGATGACCCCTGCCCATTCACCATGGCTTCTTTTGTGCCGCGGCGATCGATGCCTAACAACCCTTCTCCCAAACCGAAGAGCGGCTGGCCGCCCAGACGGAAACGCACTGCGGTGCTATCCTTTTCGAATTGGATCTCCTGGCGAATCCGCTTCGCTTCATCCATCACAGCAATACGAAGCGGCTCCTTGTTTACCTCGATCGTGAATCTTCCCCAATGCACTGTCTCCGCGTGCTCTTGTGCCAGTTCCAGAATGGCCTTTCGAGAACGACTCAACACCCCAGGCTCCTCTTCGTGGGAAAGTGCAGGCATCGGAGCGATGCTGATCTGCAGGACGTTCTTTGATACGGCAATGAGCCTCAGATCAAGTTCTCCAGGCTTGCCTGTCTGCCGGGCAACACAGTTTGCCGCGTTCAAGCGCGCGTGAAACAGTTCTTGCGCCAAAGCAGCACCCAAGCCACCAAGCACAGATCTCCGAGTTGGCTGATCCATCGTCAATCTGCAGTTCTCGTCGAAGTCAGGGACCTTGCCGCGCTGCCTCGTCCTCTACCCATCATCGCCACGGCAGTATCCTTGTTCAGCCCGGCAAGCCGGTGCACACGACTACTCCTGATTCAAGAAGGCCATCTGTCTCCCGCTCATCCGCGGGGCATCCGGCGCATTGTCATGTTACGCAAATTCGACAGGAAGGGAGACTTGAGATGAGCCATCTTACCTAGTGGCGACGACATATTAACGATCTTCGTTGTCGGTGGCCGGGTCGAACTCAAGGAAGCATTGTATAAGGGGAGCGAACCACAAGTCTCACCAGAAGACATTCGGCCTATTTTTCGGTCAAGTAGGGCTCCAGGAGAACGAACAAGAAGGATTTCTCATCGTCCGCATTGTCTCCTGATGACTGTCATTTTTGGCAGTAGTCGCGCTCACCTCGCGGGAGGCAAATTACCGGGACAGGCCAATGTGTGTGTGGAGTCGAACGATTCGACTGGAGCGTACGAACCACTCGGCAAAGGAGAACGAATGCAAAAGACACTTGCAGTCATTAACAATTCAGAAAATGGGTGTGGAACCTGCCATTCGAATGGCTGCGGAACCTGCGGGTCCGGCACGTCCAAAGACAGCGCCTCCGGCAGTCTCAACCGAAGGGAGTTCGGCCTTGCCGCGCTGGCGGCTTCTGCCGGAGTGTTTATCGCTGGATGCTCCCCCAAGAAGGCAGAGGAGGCTACGACTCCGCCTCCCCCCGCGACTCCCGCACTCTCGCCGGATTTGGCAGTAGTCCAGACTTCGAAGGGACCGATCATGACGACCCTCGAAGAGTTCTACAAAATGGGGCCTGGCCCATCTAGCTCCCACACCATGGGTCCGATGAGAATTACCTATGACTTCTTTCAGCGGTTAACCAAGCTCCCCGAAGACCAGTTAAAGCGAGCCACCGCGTTGAAGGTACATCTCTTCGGCAGTCTGAGCGCGACCGGCAAGGGCCATGGCACAGACAGAGCTTCGCTTGCCGGATTGCTCGGGAAGGCTCCGGCGACCTGTCCCCCTGAGTTCCTCGATGGCCTTGCAAACAACCCCGACGAGGTGCACAAGGTAACGATTGGACCCACGACGCTCAATCTGACCTTGAAAGATATTATTTTCGACTCGCCCAAGGGTGACTTCCATCACCCGAACACCATGACCTGCGAGCTCCTAGGCGGAAGCGACAAGCTCTACGACCTGGAATACTATTCAGTCGGCGGCGGCTTCATCGAGTGGAAAGGGTACAAGCCGCCGGACAAGGGGCAGCCGAAGTATCCCTACGAACATGCCCGGGAATTGAAGAAGTATCTCATCGATGACAAAATTCCCTTGCCCAAGCTGCTGCTGGAGAATGAAATGGCCATCTCGGGCAAGAACGAAAAGGACATCTGGGAGTTCCTCGACCAGGTCCAGGAGGTCATGCTGCGCGGAGTGAATACAGGGCTCACCGTCGACAGTGTCCTCCCGGGCCCCATCAAGCTGCACAGCAAGGCCGCAGACATGCATCGGAACCTGAAGACAAGCACCAAGGGAGAGGCGGGACGCGCAATTACGCAGGTGGCGTCTTACGGCTTCGCAATGGGCGAGGAAAACGCTCGCGGCCACATCATCGTTACGGCTCCAACAGCTGGCTCGGCCGGAATCATTCCGGCGATTGCCAAATCGTTGAATGATCTCAAGACACCGCAGCAGAAGATTCGCGACGGGTTCCTGGCAGCGGCTGCGATTGGTTATCTTTGCAAACACAATGCGACTTTGTCCGGCGCCGAGGGCGGTTGCCAGGCCGAGGTGGGTGTCGGATCGTCGATGGGCGCAGCCATGGTCGCTCAGGCCATGGACGCGAGGCCCAAGGTCGTTTCCAATGCCGCCGAGTCCGCTCTCGAGGCCCACCTGGGCATGACTTGTGACCCGGTCGCGGGCTATGTGCAGGTGCCCTGCATCGAGCGCTGCGCCTATGGAGCGGTAAAGGCGTGGACCGCTTATTGCATCGCGAGCGAGGAAGTTCCCGAGGAACGCAGGGTCGACCTCGACACCACGATCGCGGCAATGGCCCTTACCGCCAAGGAGATGAACGCAAAGTACAAGGAGACTTCTGAAGGCGGACTGGCGGTTTCACTCGTGTTGTGCTGAACGAATGCGCGGGAATTCCTGCTCTTAAGAAGGCTCTATGCACGAGACAACCGCGCGTCGCGGAAGCGATCAAGCGACAAGCAAGACTACACGGACGGTGGTGCTGGCGTGGGTCGTGACTGCGATCTACTACTTCTATCAGTACGCACTGCGCTCGTCACCGTCCGTGATGATGCCGCAATTGTCTGAGGCTTTTGGGCTGAGTGCACTTGGTGTTGCGTCGATCGTGGGGCTCTTCTACTACGGCTATTCGCCCTTCAGCCTGGTTGCCGGTGCGGCGATGGACAATCTGGGCCCGCGCAACGTCCTCCCGCTTGCGGCGGCATCTGTCGGAATCGGCGCGCTTTTGTTCGCAACGGGCAATAGCGGACTGGCGAGTGTGGGCCGCGTGATGCAGGGGGCTGGAGGGGTTTTCGCGCTGGTGGGAGCAATCTATATCGCCACGAAGAACTTTCCAGCCTCGAAGGCCGCTACCCTGATCGGGGCAACCCAGATGTTTGGGATGGCAGGCGGATCTGCGGGGCAATTCGTTGTTGGTCCGATGATCGCCAGAGGCGTCGTTTGGAGTCACTTCTGGATGGGCATGGGGATTGCAGGTCTCGGAATGGGGGGTCTTCTCTACTTTCTGGTGCCCAAACAAGAATCCTCCCAGCAGTCTACAGGCTGGCTGAGGAATGCAACGGGGGCTCTCCTCACCGTTGGGAAGAATCCTCAGTCAATCCTGTGCGGCCTGATTGCGGGACTTCTTTTCATTCCGACAACAATCTTTGACATGATCTGGGGCGTGCGTTACCTCCAGGATGGACACGGCTTGAACTACGCAACGGCGGTCCTGCGTACATCCGCTGTTCCCTTCGGTTGGATCATCGGCTGCCCGCTACTCGGATTCATCTCAGACAAGATCGGACGCCGCAAGCCGGTGATCATCGGCGGAGCGGCCTTGCTACTGGCCAGTTTGGCGTGGATATTGTTTGGCCCGGCGGGCGTTTTGCCGCCCTACACTCTCGGCCTGATCTCCGGCGTGGCTTCGGGTGCTGCGATGTTACCGTACACCGTGATCAAGGAAGCCAACCCTCCGCAGTTTGGTGGCTCGGCGACGGGTGTCATCAATTTTCTTAACTTCACTTTCAGCGCGCTGCTCGGACCGGTCTTTGGCTGGGTTCTTCTGAGCCTGTCCGGCGGCGCCGGCAAGATGGAACTTCAGCACTACCAGCTCGCCTTTGCACCGCTTCTTCTGGGTGTGGCAGCCGCACTCGTTCTCACGCTTCTGCTGAAGGAAACCGGGCCCGCAACTCGAAAAACCTAGGGATTCGAGCACAAGACAAAGAGGCCGCAGGTCAGCAGGTCTGAGGATACGGGACGCTTTCGACACTACGTGACGGGCCCCCAAGAATGACGGTTGCCGCCGGGATCGAAACAGGACGCATCACACTATCTGGAGCCAATGGAGAATCTGCAATGACTGCATCTTCCACAAAAGAACACGCGACTTCTGAAGTGGCATCCCCCTGGAAAGGATTCAGAATAGGTCTCTGGCAAAAAGAGATCAATGTTCGCGATTTCATTCAGCAGAATTATCAGCCCTACGAGGGAGACGAGTCCTTTCTTGCTCCGGCAACGGAGCGGACACAGAAGATTTGGAACCGTTTGAATGAGTTGTTTGTCGAAGAGAGAAAGAAGGGAGTGCTTGACATCTCCCAGACACCAGGCGCGATTACAGCGCATGCTCCCGGCTACATCGACAGGGAGAATGAAATCATCGTCGGTCTTCAAACTGAAGCGCCGCTTAAGCGGGCAATCATGCCAAATGGCGGCCTTCGCATGGTTTTGAGCGCGCTCAAGGCTTACGGTTACGAGCCAGATCCCCACGTCGTCGAGGCTTTTACCAAATATCGAAAGACACACAATGAGGGTGTATTTGACGCATATACCGCGGACATGAGGCGCTGCCGCAGTTCTCACATCCTCACTGGTCTTCCTGACGCCTACGGCCGCGGCCGCATCATTGGCGACTATCGTCGCGTGGCGCTTTACGGAGTCTCGAGGCTCATTGAGCGAAAAGAGGAGGAGAAACGCGATCTCGACGATGCGCTGTCGAGTGATGACATCATTCGCGATCGCGAGGAGCTGAGCGAACAGATTCGCGCGCTCAAGGAACTCCAAGAGATGGCGTCGAGCTACGGATTTGACATCTCGGCGCCGGCTCGTACCGGAAAGGAAGCCGTGCAATGGCTCTACTTCGGCTATCTTGCCGCAGTGAAGGAGCAAAACGGAGCCGCGATGTCCCTCGGCAGAACATCGACTTTCCTCGACATCTACATCGAACGCGATCTGGCATCGGGCCTGCTGACAGAAGAACAGGCGCAGGAGATCGTCGATGATTTCGTGATGAAACTCCGGATTGTGCGGTTTCTGCGCACTCCGGAATACGACGAGCTCTTTGCAGGCGACCCGACCTGGGTCACGGAATCAATTGGCGGAATGGGGGACGACGGGCGGACCCTCACTACAAAGACGAGCTTTCGTTATCTCCAGACACTCTACAATCTCGGCCCTGCGCCCGAACCGAATCTGACTATTTGGTACTCTCCGCGACTTCCCGACGGGTTCCGCACCTTTTCCGCAAAGGTCGCGATCGAGACGAGCTCCATTCAATTTGAAAGCGATGAGATCATGCGGCGGTCGTGGGGCGATGACGGCGCCATCGCTTGTTGCGTCTCCCCCATGCTGACCGGGAAGCAGATGCAGTTCTTCGGCGCCCGGGCCAATCTCGCCAAATGCATGCTCTATGCAATCAACGGCGGCCGAGACGAGATCAGCGGCAAACAAGTCGGTCCGGCCAATGGCGCCATCAAAGGCGAGTACCTCGAGTTTGAAGATGTCATCGACAGGTTTGAACGAATGATGGGCTGGCTCGCCGGGGTCTACGTAAATGCCATGAACGTTATCCACTACATGCATGACAAGTACGCCTATGAGCGCCTTGAGATGGCATTGCACGACTATGCGCCCTTGCGCACGATGGCCTTCGGCATTGCCGGGCTCTCTGTTGTGGCCGACAGCTTGTCTGCGGTTCGCTATGCCAAGGTTCGCGCTCTCCGCGACGAAACCGGCTTGATCACCGACTTTGAGACCGAGGGGACATTCCCGCAATTCGGGAACAACGATAATCGCGTCGACCAAATTGCATCGTGGGTTGTGAGCGCTTTCATGAAGGCCCTCAGAAAGTACCCGACATATCGCAACGCTCTGCACACGCAATCGATTCTGACGATCACATCGAATGTCGTGTACGGAAAGAACACCGGCAACACTCCCGATGGCCGGCGTCGCGGGGAGCCATTCGCGCCGGGAGCCAACCCGATGCATGGACGGGACAGCCACGGCATTCAAGCCTCGGCAGCCTCTGTCGCCAAAATTCCGTATCGGGATGCGGCCGACGGAATTTCGCTGACCGCCACGCTCGTTCCCGAGGGGCTGGGGCGGATTGCAGAAGACCGGGTTTCAAACATGCGGGGCATTCTCGATGCGTTCTTTGGCGTGACGGGTTATCACATGAATGTGAATGTACTCAATCGGGAGATGCTTCTCGACGCTGTCGATCATCCGGAAAAGTATCCCAACCTCACGATTCGCGTGTCGGGATACGCGGTGAACTTTGTCCGTCTCAGCCGAGAACAGCAAATGGATGTGATCAACCGGACATTCCATGGAAACTAGGCGCGCCCATGAATGACAAGGCAACAGAAAAAGAGCTTCAACTGGAAGCAAAAAGCCCATTCGAACTTCGGATAAATCTCGGGCGACAAATCCCCGAGTCCGATGTGAGAACAGCTCTCCGCACGGGCGAGATGGGCTTTCTGCACTCCTTTACCACGGGTTCGGCGGTCGATGGACCGGGCGTTCGCATTGTTGCATGGACCGCGGGGTGCCAGTTTCGGTGCCTGTACTGCCATAACCCCGACACCTGGACCATGACTAACGGAGTTCCCGTCACGCTTGAAAAGGCAACCAATCAGTTGCGCAAGTATCGGCAGGGGCTCAAGATCATGGCTGGCGGGTTCACATTGAGCGGTGGCGAACCCCTTATGCAGGACCGTTTTGCCGTCAAGGTATTCACTGCCGCCAAGGCGATGGGGATCCACACGGCGCTTGACACAAACGGAGCATTAGGCGATCGTCTCAGTGACGCCGAACTTGAACAGATCGACCTTGTGCTTCTCGATATCAAGTGCTGGGACCAGGAGCGACATCGCAAACTCACCGGAGTCGATGTCGGTCCGGTTCTGGATTTCGCTCGCCGGTTGGCAGCCCGCAAGCGGCCTGTATGGGTCAGGTTTGTATTGGTGCCCGGATTGACCGATGACGCGGAGAATGTGAGCCAGATAGCGAAGTTCAGCGGCAGTCTTGGGAACGTGCAGAGAGTCGATGTATTGCCGTTCCATCAGATGGGCCGATTCAAGTGGCAGGCATTGAACCTCGACTATGCTCTTGGCGACGTCCAGCCGCCGCTGGCGAGCGTGGTTCAAGAGGCCTGTGGACGATTCCGTGAGGA
>Ga0335069_10001996_pt1 | contig 32076 bp, 28 predicted proteins | sample Lox_Sample_11_FD_206714 | JGI IMG/M metagenome (GOLD analysis project Ga0335069, IMG submission 206714) | Soil microbial communities from Loxahatchee National Wildlife Refuge, Florida, United States - Lox_Sample_1.1 | ecosystem: Environmental > Terrestrial > Soil > Wetlands | place: USA...
CTCGACCCAGCAGGCGATTCCTGGCGCGAGACTGGAGATCTTCCCCGACGTCGGCCACAGCCTGATGCAGGACGTGCCGGCCAAGATGAATCGGTCCCTGCGCAAGTTCCTGCTCGATCGCGACGGCAGGCCGCAGCCGTGCTAGGCGGATCGGGCGGTGGACCACCTTTCGGCGGAAGTCGAGCTGCCGACGCCCTAGCCAGGAGGTCGCCCGTCCGGCTCCTCAGCCAAACGCACGCAAATTCGCGTGGACACGGATGAAGCGCTCGGGCGAGCGATGTTTCGTCAGCGCCGACGGCGGCGAAGCACGTCGCGTCGACGCAGCGCGAGCAGCAGCGCCGCGCCCGCGGCCATCCCGAACGTGCTCTCCGACTCGGGCAGGTAGCGCTGGCCGTGGATGCTGTAGCTGTCCGTGTCGGTCCCCGCCGAGCCCCGCGCCTCCCACGCCACCACGTAGCGACCTCTCGCATCCACCGACACCGCCGGACTCCGCTGTGGCGGGAACTTGTAGGTGTTCACCTGGAACTCCCCGCCGATCCGGCTCCCGTCCGACGCATAGCGCTGCGCCTCGGTCGTCAGCGTGAGGTCTGCATTCGCAAACGACCCCTCGCTCTGCCACGTCACCAGGAAGTTGCCGTTCGGCTCCTGCGCCACCGACGGCAGCGTCTGCAAGCCGGTCGTGTAGGTATTCACCTGGAACTCGCCGCCCAGCGGCGTCCCGTTGGAAGCAAAGCGCTGACCCAGGATGCTCTCGTTCGAGAAGTCTCCACAGGAGCACCCACGGCTCTGCCACACCACCACGAAGTCGCCGTTCGAGGCCTTCGCCACTACGGGATACTTCTGGAAGGACGTCGTATAGCTGTTCACCTGGAACTCGCCGCCCTGTAGCGTCCCGTTCGACGCGAAGCGCTGACCCTCGATGTCCGTGTTGCCCAGCGTCACCAGCGTCTGCCACACCACCACGAAGTCGCCCAGCGCATCCGTCGCGACCGAGGGCGCGTACTGCCCGTAGAGCGTGTTCGTGTTCACCTGAAACTGCGACCCCGCCGCCGATCCATTCGACGCATATCGCCGTCCCTGGATGCTGTAGCTGCTCTGATCGCTCCCCGCGGATCCATTGCTCTGCCATACGACCACGAAGCCGCCATCGGGCTCCGACGTTACGTCGGGGCTGTTCTGGTAGGACGTCGCGTACGTGTTGATCTGGAACTCGCCGCCGAGAGCCGAGCCGTCCGAAGCAAAGCGCTGCGCCTCGATCTCGCCGCCCTCCCACACCACCACGAAGTCGCCCGACGGGCTCGCCGACACCGAGGGCAGCGTCTGGTAGGAAGTCGTGATGCTGTTGACCTGGAACTGGCTCCCCGCGACGTTACCTCCCGCGTCGTAGCGCTGGGCCTGGATGCTCGTGCCCGCGTGATCGGTTCCCGGCGACCCGTAGCTCTCCCACACCACCACGAAGTCGCCCGCCGCATCCGACGCCACCGCCGACTGGATCTGGGTCGAGGTCGTGTAGTCGTTCACCTGGAACTCTGAGCCGAGCGCGATCGGCTCGAAGCGCCGCGCAAGGATCGTGCGAGGAACCAAGGAGAATGGAGTCTCTCCGAACCACGTCACCACCAGGTTCCCGCGGGCGTTCGAGGCGACAGAAGGCCCGACCTGGAAGCCGCTGGTCGACGTATCGATCTGGAACTGGCTCCCGACCGCAGCGCCATTCGAGGCATAGCGTTGGCCCTGCACGCTGTAGCCGCTGGAATCGTTCCCCGAGGATCCGTAGCTCTGCCACACCACCACGAAGCCACCTGCAGGATCGGTCGCAACGGTCGGCGCGGCCTGGCTCGCCGTCGTGTAGGTGTTGACCTGGAATTGTCCCCCGACTGGCGTGCCGCTCGAGTCGTAGCGCTGCCCCTGGATGCTTCCCTGATCGGAATCGCTCCCCGGAGATCCGGTGCTCTGCCACGCCACCAGGAAGTCGCCATCGCCCTCCGACGCCACGGCCGGAGCCCACTGGGTGCCCGTCGTGTAGGTATTGACCTCGAACTGACCGCTCAGCGCCGTTCCATCGGACGCGTAACGCCGCGCCTGGACGCTCCAGCCGCTCGTGTCCGCGAAACCGCCGTTGCTGGCCCACACTACGATGAAGTCACCGCCCGGCTGGACCGCAACGCGGGGACCGGATTGATAGCTGGTGGTGTAGGTGTTGACCTGGAACTCGCCGCCCAGCGGCGTCCCGTTCGAGGCGTACCGCTGCGCCTGGACGCTCGTCTTGCTGGTATCGCTCCCTGGCGAGCCGTCGCTCTGCCAGGCCACCACGAAGTCGCCGTTCGCCGCCCGGCCGACGGAGGGCAAAGATTGCGCGGACGTGGTGTAGCTGTTGACCTGGAACTCCGTACCCAGGGCGCTCCCGTTCGAGTCGAAGCGCCGCGCCTGGATGCTCGTGCCGCTCGAGTCCGTGCCCGAGGAGCTGTCACTCTGCCAGACCACCACGAAGGCGCCGTCGGCCGCGGCCGACACCGAAGCGGAGCGCTGCGCACCCACCGTGTAGGCGTTGACCTGGAACTGAGAGCCGATCGGCGTGCCGCCCGAGCTGTAGCGCTGACCCTGGATGCTGTAGTCGAGATCCGAGTCCGGCGAGGAGGTGCTCTGCCAGACCACGACGAACTCGCCGTTCGGAGCCACTGCAACGGAGGGATACAGCTGATAGGCCGGAGAGGTGGTCGTGTAGCTGTTGACCTGGAAGTCCGGCCCCTGCGCCACCGGCGAGAACACGGCGCCGGCGGCCGCGAGCACGGGAAGCAGCGGAAGGGCGAGCATCCCCGCGAGCGAGCGAAGCACCCACGTTTTCCGCATCCGCCACCCACTCCGCGCGGAAGGCCGCGCACGAACAGGCGCTCGTCATCCTACTCTTGCCGTTCGACCCGAAGCAAGGCCGCCCCCACGGGCCCGCGGCGACGTTTCACTCGGGCTCCCTCGCCAGGGCCTCCGCCTGTCGCACCGGCGTCCCCGTCGCGTGTCGCGCTTCCAGTAGGGCGCGCATGGGAGGAGAGCCTGTTTCGTCGCCTCGAACCGAACCCAGGCAATTTGACATAACGACCGCATTCCTATCCCCGCTTGAATGTCCTCTGGCTATGCCGTTCCCTCCGCGACAAGCTGTCGGTAGGGGGAGCGGTTGGCCACGCCCGACGCGGCGTAGGACGAATCCGAAGAGCTCGCCCTCGCGCCAGCGCCGGTCGAGGCGGTAGGTGAACTCGCCGAGGTAGCGCTGGAGATGCTTGGGGCTGACACCGTGGAAGGTTCCGCGCAACCACGTCTTCAGGTTGCCGAAGATGCGCGGCTGGACGAACATCAATCCGCACCCCGAGCACTGCACGAGATCGAAGAGATCCGACGATGTGTCGTACTCGTAGTCCCAGCCGCGCGCGGCCGGGCTCGCAGAGACCGCGTCGCAGAAGAGGCACGAGGCGAACTCGGTCGGAAGCTGGCCCAAGGCGAGCGACTCGATCACGGCACCGAAGACGGGTGCGACGGCCGACTACCACTCCGGCTTCCGCAGCACCTCGCAGATCACGCCGTCGCACAGATGCCGCAGCTCGTGCGCCGCGAAGGCCATCCGCGACAGTTGCTCCTCGGAGGCGACCCGCCGCCCCGCCTCGAGCAGCTGGCGCTTCCATGGCGTCCGGATCTTCGCCGGCTCCCGCACGAGGGCGTCGATCCGCTCCTTGCGGACCAGGACGAATCCGCACTCGCGCAGCATGCGGATCACACCTGTTCGTGTCACATCGGTGACGGAGCTGTACCGATCCGCGGAAGCGAATGTGCACGCGCCAGGCGGGATGACCCGAGCTCCCTGGGGGTCTCCTGCCTTCGTCGCGTCGGGGGTCGCGGAGGGGGCAGCTTGACGCCGATCGCGTCCAGAAGGCGCGGTTCCTCGCGGCCGGCGGCGCCTGACCGCCACCGCGCCAGTCCCTACTCTTCGCGGCCACGCGCGGACCCTGCGCCGCGATTCCGAGGAGTCCGCCGACTTGCCGCGCGCCGGCTCGACCGACCCCGAAAGACTCCTCCAGCGGCCCGTCGCGGCCGCGGCCCTCTCCCTCTCGGGCCTCGCGCTCTCGGCCTGGGGTTACGTCCAGAATCAGGACCTCGCCTTCTTCCCCGGCCTCGCGCTCCTCTTCGCCGGCCTCCGGATCGCGGCCGCGCGGGCCCGGCGTGCCAACGCGGCGGCACGCGCATTCGCGCTGCACACCGCGCTGCTCTTCCTGATCGGCGTCGCGGGGCTCGAGCCGTGGCTTCGCTGGCAGGCGCGCCGTGAGGCCGAGCGCCCGATCACGCCCGCCTACTCCTTCGAGGCCGCGCAGCGCGACCCCGTCGCCTTCCGCCGCTGGGCCGAGGCCTACCGCAAGGAGTGGGCGCGCACCTTCCCGCTCTACCTGCGGCCGGACCCGCGCGGCGTGAATCCGATGGTCACGATCCCGGGCGCGCGCTTCCACTTCTTCGACGCGCCGCACCAGATCAACAGCCTCGGCTTCCGCGGGCCGGAGATCGAGCTCGCCAAGGGCGACCACTACCGGATCGTGGCGCTCGGCGAGTCCACCACCTTCGGCGCCACGATCGCCGCCGGCGACCGCCCCTGGCCCGAGGTGCTCGATGAGCGCATCGCGAAGGAGCTCCGCTGTAACAAGCCCGTGCAGGTGGTGAACGCCGGCATGCCGGGCTGGACGCTCGCCAATCAGCTCGCGCGGCTCAACGAGGATATCTGGCCGCTCGATCCCGATCTGATCCTCAGCTACCACGGCTACAACGGCTTCCCGTACCTCATTCACGAGATCCCGGAGATCTCGGTCGGGCACGCGCCGAGCGCACCCGACCGCCCCTCGCGCCTGCTGCGCGGGCTCGAGGACGCCGTGCGGATCCGCTGGTTCATGCGCCGCTACCGCGCCGCGCAGGGCGTGGACCAGCGGATCCTCCAGGCCGACCTGCACGGCACGTACTACGCCGAGCTCTACCGCAAGCTCGTCTTCGCGACGCGCTCCATGCACGTCGACCTCGCGCTCGCGACCTTCAACCTCGCGGTCACGAGCGACAGCCCCGACGAGGTCGTACGCTTCTACGAGCTGATGTTCCCCGACGTGCGCGCGCGCATCCTGGCCAACCGCCTGCACACGCGGCTCGTGCGCGAGACGGGCGCGGAGTACGGGCTCTCGGTGATCGACACCTCGCGCGAGCTCGACGGCGCCTGGCAGGACGCCTTCATCGACCCGATGCATCTGACCCAGACGGGCCGCGACCGGCTCGCGCGCAACATGCTCGACGGCCTGCGGCCGCTGCTACGCGACCGCGCGGGCTGTGTGCCCGTCGAGAGCGCGTCGCCCTCGTCTCCCTGAGCGCGCGCCGGCGCTGCGCGTCGTGCTCCGGCTCTCGAGCGCGCGCTGCTCGAGTTCCTCGCGCGTCGCCGTGTAGTGCGCGAGCGAGGGGCGCGTGACGAAGGGGGACCCGAGCGTGTTGAGCTTCCCGAGCTCGAAGGGCGGCACCGGCCCGCTCGACTGTCCGAAGAGCACGCAGAGACCGCGCGGCCGCAAGGAGGCGAGCTTCTCGAAGGTCGTGCGGCCGACGGAGTCGTGGGCAAGTCGGCGCCGTGCCCGCCGGTGAGGCTGCGCACCTCGGGCAGGAAGTCCGTCTGGTCGTAGCGGATCACGTGCGCCGCGCCGGCCTCGCGCACGAGCGCCGCCTTGGCGTCGGAGGAGCAGGTGCCGATCACGGTGACGCCTTCCTGCGCGAGCATCTGCACGAGCAGGAGCCCCGCGCCGCCGGCGGCCGCATGCACGAGCGCGACGTCGCCCCTCCGTGTCGTGCGCGTGCCGTGCACGAGGTAGTGCGCCGTCATGCCCTGGAGCATCGCGGCGGCGGCGAGCTTTGGCGCGACTCCCTCGGGCACGCGCACCACCCGATCGGCCGGAGCTAGTTCTGCCGGGCCTTCGTGCCCGCCGCGACGCCGAATTCCGCATCGAGGCCCGGGACACGGACGCGCCGGGGGTCGCGCGCCAGGCTGGCGGGCGGGACCGGCGTAAACAGCGCCGCGAATTCGTCGGCGAGGCGATAGTGGCGCGAGTCGAGCGGAGGAGACACGATCACGAACTGCGGCGGCGCGCCGGCGCGCGTCGAGGGCATCGCGACTAGTTCCCGGGGCGACAGCTCCGCGATCAGGGCGAAGAGCGGCCGGTAGCGCGCGTACTCGGCCGCGTCGTAGCGCCGGGAATCGAAGACGGCGTAGAGCGCCAGGCCGTGCGCGAACAGGACGAGGGCCACGCCGAGGACGGCCGCGCGCGCGCTCCGCTCGGGCAGCCGGCGCAGCAGGCTCTCCACCGCGACGCCGAAGTAGACGGCCAGGAGCGCGCCGGCCAGCCAGAAGTAGTGGAACGGCAGCAGCGAGCGCTCGACCCCGATGCGGTAGCCGAAGAGCAGCACGGTGTAGGCCCCGTAGGCCGCAGTCCAGAGCGCGCGCGAGCGTTCGAGGCGTGGAGCGCGGCGCAGCAGCAGAAAGAAGCCCGCCACGCCGAGCGCCGCGAAGGCGAGCTCGGACGACAGCAGGATCCCGTGCGGTGTAGCCGGCCCGAGCCGCCAGCCGGGCGGCGTGCCGGTCGCGCCGGCGAGGAGCCGCCAGAAGGCGAAGAAGTCGCGCCAGCCGATCCACTGCGAGTAGACGAGGGTCGCGGCGCCGGCGGCGGCGGCGAAGGTCACGAGCGCGAGCCCTCGCGCGCGCTCCGGGATCGCGCGCCGCGCGGCGCGGCGCCCCGCGAGCAGCAGATACCCGGCCAGGAAGAGCGGCAGCGGGCCGAGGAAGTTGAACTTGCTGACCGCGCCCGTGACGGCGGCGAGCGCCGCGAGTGCGACCCAACCGAGCCCGCGCGCAGCGCGGCCCGAGCCGGCCTGCTCCTCGTAGCGCCAGAGCGCGAGGAAGGCGCCGCAGAAGGAGATCGTGATCAGCGGCTCGACCGAGATGCGCGACAGGTAGTAGAGGACGGGCAGCGAGGTCGCGTAGCCGAGCACGGCGAAGCAAGCCGCCCGCTCGCTACGGGTCAGCGCGCGGGCGAAGCGGTAGAGCAGCCAGAAGGAGAGGCCGTGCAGCAGCCCGACGGCCAGCTTGGAGAGCGCGTACACGGCCGCGAGTCGGCGCGCGGTGAACGCCGAGAAGGAGAGATCGCCCGGCGAATCGAGCCGGTAGTAGCCCTCCTGGACGACTCGGAGCAGCAGCATCAGGGGCGTCCCCGGGTGTCCGACGAAGCGCGCGGGCTCGCCCCACGCGAGCTCGTGCGCGGCAGCGACGTAGAAGGCGCCCGGATCGCTCTCGGACCACGCGGGCTGGCCGAGCAGGCGGTTCTCCCACACGCCGAAGGGCGCGAGCGCGCCGGCGACTCCGGCGGCGCACAGCAGCGCCAACGAGATGGCGGCCGTCAGCGCCCGCACGTCACGCCCGGCCGTCGCTCCGCTCGAGCGGCAGGTTGACGAAGAGGCCGCCGCCGAGCGCGTTCTCGGCGCGCAGCGCGAGCGAGGTGAGCGCGGTGAGCCAGCCCGCGCCGTCCATGCGCCCGCGAGAGAGGCGCCCCCACCAGAGTTCCGAGATCCGCAGCCCCGCGCCGCGCGCGGCGCGCTCGAGGCTCGCGCGCGTGAAGAACACGGCGCGGTGTGCCTCGTGCGTGCGCCGCGCCGGCCCGCGCAGGAATCCGCCCGAGAGCCGATAGCCGAGGCGGCCGACCAGCTCGGGCAGCAGCTCGGACGGCGCGGGCACGTGCTCGAACACGTCCCGGAGCGCGATCGGATCGAACGGGCCGGCGACCTGCGAGAGCGTCGCCTGCGCGTCACCCGTGTGGATCCGGGCGCCCGGGTCGCGCGCGCGCGCCGCGCGCTCGAGGTCGAGCTCGATGCCCTCGCGCCGCAGCGCGGGATCGCGCGCCGCCAGGAAGGCGAGGAACTCGCCCGTGCCGCAGCCGACGTCGATGCTGCGCCGCGTGCTCGCGCCGCACTCGGGACAGGCGTCGCCACCCTGCGCGACGAGCCGCGCGTCCGGCTGCTGCGCGGCCATCTAGCGCTCCCCCGCGCCCGCGACCGGCGCCGGGAGGATCTCCCACGCGCTCGCGAACTCGCTCTGGTACACCAGGCGCAGACCGCCCTCGCGCCCGATCGCGCGCGCGTACTTCCTCTCGGTCATGGCCTTCATCTGAGGGATCTCGTGGTGCATCACGAGCGTCGTGAATCCCATCTCGCGCAGCGCGTCGATGGCCGCCTGCGCGGGCAGCGCGCTCGCGTGCACGACCACCTCGTCGCGGGTCGGCGGCCGGAAGAACGACCCGAAGCAGGCGGAAGTGCGGCGACCATGCCAGAACGAGAGCAGGATGCGCCGCGGGCCCGGGTAGGTCCAGTCGTCGGCGCCGAAGTCGATCGGCAGCTCGAGCATGGGGCCGGTGTTTCCGCGCTCCTCGAGCGACGTGAAGAAATCGATCGTCGCCTGCGCCGGCCGAACCGGCTCGAGCTGCCATCCCAGCGGCGCGGGCCACGGGAAGCCGAAGCACGCGAAGATCGCGACGGCGACGCCGGCGGCGGAGACCGCATGCCCGTAGCGGCCCGCCAGCGCGATCGCCGCGGCGAGCCCGGCTCCGGCCAGCACGCAGGCGACGAGGTGCACGGCCGTGCCGAGGCGCCCGACTCCGCGCACCGTGTCGAGACCGGGCACGACGCGCGCGAGCGCGGCCCACGGATCGAAGGCGGGAACGGGCAGGTGCAGCCCCTGGAGCACCGCCGCGGTGTCCGGCCCGGCGGCGACGAACGCGACGAGCAGCGCGCCGGCGAGCAGCGCCGGCCGCGGCTCGCCGGCGACGCGCGTCAGCGCGAGCCGCTGCGGCGCGAGCAGGCCCGCGAGCGCGCCTAGCATCAGCGGCACGCCGAGGTAGAGCACGGCGCCGGGCGCGTAGTACTTCCACTCGGCATACGCGACGAAGGTCCGCTCGAGGATCCGGTCCTCGTGGCGCGCGGCGAGATAGGGTCCGAGCACGATCGCGGCCGCGATCGCGACGATCGCGACTGCGACGGCGAGCTGCGCCAGGGTGGCCAGGCGCGGAGCCCGGCGCAGCAGCAGCCAGAGCCCGAGCGGCAGCGCCAGCAGGCTGGCCGCGACCAGCGTGTAGAAGCTCGCCGCGACCTGCATGGCGCCGGCCGCGCCGAGCCCGATCGCGTCGCGCCAGCGTCCTCGTGCGAACAGGCGCTCGGCGAAGAACAGCGCCAGCGCCGTCCAGGCGATGTCCCACTCGGCCGGGTGGATCACGTTGGCGAGGCGGATCGGGTGGAAGGCGAACAGCAGCGCGGCGGCGAGCCCCGCGGCGCGGCGTCCCGTCCAGCCGTGCACCAGCACGTACATGCAGAGCGCGGCGACGCTGCTCCAGGCGACGAGCGCGGCGTTGTAGATGAAGACCGGCTCGCGCGAGAACAGCGCCGCCGGCATGCCGAGGACGCCGAGCGCGATCATCGGCACGCCGTACGTGATCGTGTGGCGCTCGGGCGCGCAGTGCTCGGTGTCGAGCAAATCCCAGGGGTGCGTCCACAACGTGCGCGCGTGGCGCGCTACCAGCCACGCCTCGAAGGTCACGTCGGCGACCGAGATCGCCCGGATCGAAATCTCGGTTCCCTCGCGGGCCAGCGGCGCGAACTCCGCGGCGCCGGCCCGGAAGATCTCGACGTGCGCGAGCGCCAGTGCGGCGATCAGCACGAGAAACGGAGCGAGCTGCGCGGCGCGTCGCGGGAGCTTCACGGGGACTTCTCGTCGGGCGGAAGCAGCTCGCAGGCGCTCAGGCTCTCGATCTCGCCGAGCTTGCGCAGGCCGCGCCCGCCCGGGATGGCCGCGTCGTAGTTCCGCTGATCGATCTGGCGCAACACCGGGTCGCCATGGTGGAGCACGATCGCGCCGAAACCCATGCTCCTCAGCACATCGAGAGCCCAGCGCGCCGGCAGCTCGCGCGCGATCTCGAGGAGCTCGTCGTGCCGCGACGGCCGATGCGATCCGAAGCAGGCGGACCTGCGGCGGCCGTGCCAGGCCGAGAGCAGGATGCGCCGCGACCAGGCGAGCGTTTCCTGGCGCCGGTCGGATCGGCTCGAGCTGCCAGCGCTGCGGCGCGGGCCACGGGAAGCCGAAGCAGGCGAAGATCGCGATCGCGACGCCGGCGGCGGAGACCGCGTGTCCTCCGTAGCGCCCGCCGCGGCGATCGCTCCGGCGAGCCCCGCTCCCGCGAGCACGCGGGCCACGAGGTGGACGCCCACATGGGGCCGGCAATTTGACATAACGACCGCTCTCGGACATTCCTGATCCCGCTCGAATGTCCTATCCGCTCGGGCGCTGCCCGACGCTTCGCTTCGATCTGCTGCGGCCGGCTCGCCAGTGCCGCTTGACCCGCCGCTCGATCCCGCCAATCCTGCTCGGCCATGTCGGATCGAATGTCGGATCAGGGTTAGGACGTTACGGATGGACCCCGGCGATCCGCGCCTCACCTTGCCGGGCTTCCTGCGCGAGATCGCGCAGCGGCACGGCCCGCGCGAGGCCGTCGTCTCGCGCGAGCGGCGCGTCTCCTACGCGGAGCTCGACCGCGAGGCGCGCTCGCTCGCGCGCGGCCTCGTGGGCGCGGGGGTCGTGAAGGGCGCGCACGTGGCGCTCTGGCTCGCGAACAGCCCGGAGTGGGTGATCGCGGCCTTCGCCGTGGGGCTCGTCGGCGGCGTGCTCGTGCCGGTGAACACCTTCGCCACGCGGCGCGAACGAGACCACGTGCTGCGACACGGCGACGCGTCGCTGCTGCTGATGCAGTCTCGTCTGCTCTCGCACCGCTACCTCGACGATCTGCTGGCCGACCACGCGGAGATCGCGCCGGGCCGAGCGGGGCTCTTGCGCGTGCCGGCGCTGCCGCAGCTCCGGGGCGTGTTCTGTCTCGACCTCGAGAAGCCTCGCGGCGGGGCCCTGCCCTGGAGCGCGCTGCTCGAGAAGGGCGAGGGCGTCTCCGATGCGCTGCTCGATGCGCTCTCCGCCGAGGTGCGGCCCTCGGACGACGGCCTCGTGATCTACACGTCCGGGACGACGGCGGAGCCGAAGGGCGTCGTCCACACGCAGCGCGCGCCCGTCCTCCAGGCGTGGCGCTACGCCGACGTGTTTCGCTTGACCTGCGACGATCGCGTCTACACCACGTATCCCTTCTTCTGGACCGCCGGCACCGCGATGTCGATCGGCGGCACCTTGGCGGCCGGCGGCTGTCTGCTGGTCGAGGACCACTTCGAGCCGGGCTCCGCGCTCGAGACGATCGAGCGCGAGCGCGCGACGGCAGTGCACGCCTGGCCGCACCAGCAGAAGGCGATGGGAGAGCACGCGAGCGCCGCGACGTGCGATCTCTCGCGCGTTCGCAAGGTCGACTTCGCGGGGCCGATCGCGAAGCTCGCCGGCCTCTCCGAGGACCTCTACGGCGTCGGCGCCTCGTACGGACTCACCGAGACCTTCACGATCGCGTCCGCGCTGCCGGCCGACGCGCCGGCCAGCGCGCGCCGCGCGAGCAACGGGCCCGCGCTGTACGGCACACAGATCCGCATCGTCGATCCGGTGACGGGCGCGCCGCTCGCGGCGGGCGAGGAAGGCGAGATCGCCGTGAGGGGCGCGACCTTGATGCGCGGCTACCACAAGGTGCTGCCCGAGCAGGTCTTCGACGCAGACGGCTGGTTCCACACGCAGGACGGCGGTCACCTCGACATCGAGGGGCTGCTCCACTGGTCGGGGCGCATCTCGCATCTCGTCAAGACGGGCGGCGCCAACGTCTCGCCGGTCGAGATCCAGGAGCTGTTGGAGTCGCACCCGCAGCTCCGCCTCGGCATTCCGGTCGGCGTCCCGCACCCGACGCTCGGCGAGGCGCTCGTGCTGTGCGCCGTCGCGGTCGAGGGCAGCGACCCGCGCGAGGACGACGTGCGCGCCTGGCTGCGCGAGCGGCTGGCCGCCTACAAGGTCCCGAGGCGCGTGCTCTTCTTCCGGCCCGGCGAGCTCGCGTACACTGCGAACCAGAAGGTGCAGGTGGCGCCGCTGCGCGAGGCCGCGCTCCGCCGGCTCCAGGCGGAGGGCGCCGTGATCGACGGACACCGGTACGCGCCCGAAACCCCCGAGGAGTGACCCCCATGGAGAAGATCCGCTTCGACGACATCGCGACGCTCCAGTCCTGCGTCAGCGAGGAGTTCGGACCCTGGAGTCCGCCGTTCGAGATCACGCAGAAGATCATCGACGACTTTGCGGAGGTGACGGGCGACCACCAGTGGATCCACGTCGACGTCGAGCGCTGCAAGAAGGAGAGCCCCTTCGGCACGACGATCGCGCACGGCTTCTTGACGCTCTCGCTGCTCCCGAAGCTCTCGGCCGGCTCCTCCGACGGCTTCGCCGTGACCGGCTACGGCAACGCGACGAACTACGGCGCCGAAGGCCTGCGCTTCCTCTCGCCCGTGCCCGCGGGCTCGAAGGTCCACGCGCGCCGGCGCCTCAAGGGCGTGGAGGCGACACCGAAGGGCACGAAGGTGGTGTCGCAGGTCGCGATCCACGTGGTCGGGAGCGAGAAGCCGGCGCTGCTCGTCGACTCCATCATCCTCTACCAGCCGGCGCGGAAGTAGCGCGATGCCGGTGTCGACCCAGACCTTCAACCACGTCGCCTTCTCGGTGCCGCGCGAGCTCCTCGACGCAAAGGGTCGCGCGCGCGTGCTGCGCTTCTACGAGGAAGTCTTCGGCTGGACCGAGATGCCGACCCTGACACGCGACGGCGAGCTGCTCGTGCTGCGCGCGCACAGCAACGAGCAGTTCGTGTTCCTCGCGGCGTCGGAGCATCCGACGCGCTGCGAGGAGATGGATCACTTCGGGCTCTCGGTGCGCAGCAAGGCCGAGTTCGACGAGCTGCTCGCGCGCGCGCAGCGCTTCGCATCGCAGGACGCCGAGGTCCTGATCGACGGTCCGCACTCCGAGGACCACTACAAGGTGCTGGCGCTCCACTCCTTCTACGTGCGCTACGCGCTGCCGCTGCGGGTCGAGGTGCAGTGCTTCGAGTGGGCGAAGGGGATCGGGGCGCAGAGCCTGCCGGGAAGCGAGGCGCCCGCGTCGCCGTGAACCTGCGCGACAAGGTGGTGCTGCTGACCGGCGCGTCGTCGGGCATCGGTCGCGACGCGGCGCTCTCGTTCGCGAAGCGCGGCGCGGTGGTGATGGCGGTCGCGCGGCGCGAGCCGCTGCTGCGGACCGTGGTCGACGCGTGCCGCGCCGACTCGCCGCGCAGCGACTCCCTCTGCGGCGACCTCGCGACGCGCGAGTTCGCGGAGCGCGCGGTCGCGGAGACGCGCCGTCGCCTCGGCCGCGTCGACGTGCTCGTCAACAACGCCGGCATGCCGCTCCACAAGCAGATCTACCACACGAGCGCGGAGGACGCGCAGCGCGTGATGGACGTGAACTTCATGTCCTGCGTGTGGACGACCTTCGCCGCGATCCCCGCGATGCTGGAGCAGGGCGGCGGCGCGATCGTGAACGTCTCGTCCTTTGCCGCGCTGGTGACACCGCCGCGCGAGACGCTCTACTCGGCTTCGAAGGCCGCGATGGACGCCTTCACGGCGGGACTCTGGAACGATCTCGACGGCTCGAACATCCACGTCGGTCTGGTGCGCCCCGGCGCGATCGACACCGAGATCTGGGACAAGCAGGCCGAGCCGGTCGCGTTCCGCGGGCGCAAGGCGCCGGCCCGCATCGTGACCGACGCGATCCTCGAGGTGATCGAGCGCGGGGCGCGCGAGATCACGGTGCCGCGCCGCGATCCCGGGCTCCTCTCCGCGCGGCTGCTGCGGCGCTTCGCGCCGGGCCTGCTGCTGGCCGGCATGCGCCGCTTCGACCCGGTGCCCGCGTCGGTTCTCGACGCCGCGCGCGAGCGCTCGCGCCGCGGGCGCCGCCTCGGCGAGCTCGAGTGAGGCACGCGGCGCTGCGCGCGCTCGCAGCGTGCGCGCTGACGCTCGCGCCTGCCGCCGCGCACGCGCACCGGCTGGCGCCGGCGCTGCTCGAGCTGATCGAGCGCGGCGAGGGCCGCGTCGACGTCCGATTCAAGCTGCCGATCGAGCAGCCGGCCGGCTCGGATCTCCGCCCCGAGCTGCCGCCGCAGTGTGTCGCGCTCTCGCAGCCGGCCGCGGCGCAGGAGGACACGGGCCTCGTCTTCCGCTGGAGCCTTCGCTGCGACGCCGGGCTCGTCGGCTCGCGCGTCGCGCTCGCCGGGCTCGCCGAGAGCGGCAGCAACGCGCTGCTGCGGATCGAGCTCGCGGACGGTCGGCATCTCAGCGCCGTCCTCCACGACGGCGCGCCGTCGTTCGATGTGCCCGCGCGCCAGAGCGCGCTCGAGGTCGCGCGCGCGTATCTGCGCCTCGGCTTCCTCCACATCGTAACCGGCTTCGACCACCTGCTCTTCGTCTTCGGCCTGCTGCTGCTCGTCGGCGGCGGGCGCCCGCTCTTCTTCACGGTGACGGCCTTCACGCTCGGCCACAGCGTGACGCTCTCGCTGGCCGCGCTCGGCATCGTCCACTTCCCGTCGGCGTGGATCGAGGTCGTGATCGCGTTGACGATCCTCTTGCTCGCCGCGGAGCTCGGCCGCCCAGACCCGGATCCGCACGACGCGATGCGCCGCGCGCCGTGGCTCGTCGCGGGCGGCTTCGGCCTGCTCCACGGGCTCGGCTTCGCGGGCGCGCTCGCGGAGATCGGACTGCCGCAGGGCGAGATCCCGCTCGCGCTCGCGAGCTTCAACGTCGGGATCGAGCTCGGGCAGCTCGCGTTCGTCTTCGGCGTGCTGGCGGCGTGGCGCCTGCTCGCGCGACCGCTGGCGCGCGCGCCCGCCTGGCTCGCGCGCGTGCCCGTCACGGCGATGGGCGCGCTCGCGGCCTACTGGTGCCTGCAGCGCGGCGCGGCCGCGCTCGGACTGTGAAGGGAGACGCGATGGCCGAGAAGAAGATCGAGAAGACGGACGCCGAGTGGCGCAAGCAGCTCACGCCCGAGCAGTACGCGGTGACACGCCAGAAGGGCACCGAGCGCGCGTTCACCGGCGTCTACTGGGACACGAAGGACGCGGGCGTCTACCGCTGCGTGTGTTGCGGCAACGAGCTCTTCGACTCGTCGACGAAGTTCGACTCGGGCACCGGCTGGCCGAGCTTCACCGGGCCGCTCGATCCGTCGCGCGTGAAGACGGTGGTCGACCGCTCGCACGGCATGACCCGCGTCGAGGTGGAGTGCGCGCGCTGCGGCGCGCACCTCGGTCACGTCTTCGACGACGGCCCCGCGCCGAGCGGCCAGCGTTTCTGCATGAACTCGTGCGCGCTGGATCTGGAGAAGAGCGAGGAGAAGAAGAAATCGGGCTGATGCATGGAGCGACTCGAGCGACGCGACCTAACGAGGCGTCAACTCGCACTGAGTACCGGTAGGTACCCCGAGCTTCCCTCGTTCGGGTGACGAACTGCTTCGCCCGATGGAGTTGAGTTCCGCGAACCGCGCGTGAGACACTCTTCGGCGCCACATCCGAGCCGCAGCGATCCACTTCTTCGTGGGAGCGCTCTGGGGGTACCGGAATGGCGCGCCTCGTCCTCTCGCTATGTCTCGCGCTCGTCTTCGCACCGGCCGCGCGCGCGGCCTCGTTCCAGGAGCTCGAGGGCTTCTTCGCCTTCTCCGTCTCGAGCGCGAGCTCGTGCGCCGGACCCGGCGAGTGCGTCGGCATCGACGTCTCGCTCGCTCCGGGCGCTGTGCCTTCGAACACGATCCTCTTCGACCTCCAGGCGGCGTGGGATCCCGACTACTGGTCGCTGCAGCAGATCGTCGGTGCGGGCGCGGTCGCGCGCGACGATGAGCAGGGCTTCATCGATGACCTCTTCGGCGACGTCGGTGCCGGCCCGGCAATCCCGAAGGGCTCGACGCTCTTCACCCTGATCTTCGAGGTCGTGGGCAGCGCCGCGGATGCCCTGAACCCCGTGCTCGAGATCGGCGACCTCTCGGCGAAGGACCCCTTCTTCGATCGCGCCGTGCTCGTGGCCGATTCCGAGTTCCACACCTACGCGCCGACGCCGAACTCGCTGCTCGTGGTGCCGGAGCCGGCCACGGGGCTCCTACTCGCGCTCGGCCTCTGCGGACTCGCGCGGCGTCGCCGCCGCGCCGCGCTCGTTGCGGCGGCGCTCGTCGCCATCGGGTGCGGCGACGGCGGCCGCGTGCCCGATCAGCGCACGTTCCTCTGGCACGGCGGCAGCGCGAACCAGAGCCCTTTCTCGCCGTCCGAAGCGAACCCGTTTCGCGGTCGCGTCGCGCCGGCGAAGCCCTTGCGACTCGATTCCATCGTGGTTCCGAATCCGGCGCTCGGCGCGGCGCAGCCGGACGCGATCCGTTATTTCGCGGGCGATCCCGCGCTGGCGAGCGTGCCTCCGCCCGCGCGCATCGATCCGCTCGACCCGACGATGGCCAGGATCCTCGGCGCGCCCGGCCAGGTCCCGACGTCGGCGGCGACGGTCGACCCGAGCTTCGTCTACCTCGATCTGCGCGGCTGGCCCGTGCTCGGGGGCCCGAACGGCGGAGCGATTCCGGCCCTGCTGAGCTCGACCTTTCCCGGCCGCTTCCTTCCGAATGCTCTCTCATCGACCGGGCTCTCTCCTTCGCCCGATCTGACCGACGACTTCGGCGGCGACTTCAATGGCGACGTGGTCCGCTGCATCGATCCGACGAGCACGCTGGCGCTCACGATATTGGCCGGCGTCCAGGCCGCCGTCCCCAACGCACAGTGCATCGAGAGCTCGAGCACGGGCGGCGGGTCCGGTCCCGGCAGCGCAGGTCAGGTGGGCGGCACGCCCGGCAATCCGGCGAACGTCGACCCCGGAGATCCCAAGGGCTCCTACACCGCGCCGAGTCTCGTCAAGATGACGGGCGGCACCGGGGAGGCGCCGATGCGCCCGGCTCCGGATCTGAACAACGAGCTCACCGGCGGGGGGACGCTCGCGCAGGGGCTGTTCATCCCGTCGCGCGGCATGCGGCTCGGCAGGCTGATGCGCTACGAGCGCAACGTCGACCCGGCCACCGGGCGGCCGCTGGTCGGGCGTCTCGACACCGAGTCGATCGGCACGTGCGCGGCGGCGGGGGAGGATGCGCCCGACGCGCTGAATGCGGCCGGCGCGGTCTACAACAGTGCGTTCGCGTCGCATCCCTTCTCGGTGACGCCTGGCGCACCTGTGCTCGTGTCGGGATCCGTGTCGAACCGTCGTGGCGGTGTCGGCACCGATCCCACGTGCCTGCGACCGGGAGGCGCGCCGGGCGAGGCGAACGCCTTCGCCTTCGACGCGGCGACCCTCGCGGATACCAACGCGCTCCAGAACCACCACGCGAATCAGGGCGTATTCGCTGCGCTCTGCCGCGCGACCTTGCCCTTCGATCCGCATCTCGACACGACGTCCTGTCTCTTCCAGATGTTCGGCTCGTTGATGGTGCTCCAGGCACAGATCCTGCCGATGACGTGGGTCGAGTCGCTCACCCCGTTGCTCGCGGGCGAGCAGAGCGGCTCCGCGGGTCCGGCGCAGTTCCTCGGGCTGATCATGAACAGCCAGAAGGGACCCGTGCCGGCGAGTCAGCTCTCGCCCGTGCCGCTCGCGGGCCTGAACCAGCTCTTCAACGACCCGACCGCTCCCTTCGACGGCGCGCGCGGCGGCTACGACGGCTTCGATGGCCGCGTGCAGATCCCGGGCCGTCAGCCGACCGCCGTTTCACCCACGGTTGCGCCCTTCGTCACACTCGACAAGGCGCTCACCAACGAGGAGCGCGCGCTCGCAGGCTGCGGGCCCTTCTACGCTAGCCGCTGCGACTCGTCGCTCCGCTTCCGCGACGCATCGCACGGGGTCTCCTTCGGCGGCTTCGGCGGACTCGATCTGCTGAACGGCGAGGCGAGCGCGCTGCTCGAGTCGGTGCGCGCGCAGGCAGTCGCAGGCTCCGAGACGAGCGCGGATCCGCAGCCGGGCACCGCCGGCTTCGACGGTCCGCCGGTGTGCATGCGCAAGCTCGCGAATGGCGATCTCGTGCGGCTGCCGGGCTGCCGTGGCGTCGTGCGCTTCGAGGTCGTGAGCGGCGCGCAGGGGCTCGTGGCGAACGTCGAGTTCGACCCGGGCTACCGGCCGTCGGTCGATGGCTGCGTGATCGGGAACCACATCGTGCGCAGCGGCGCGCCGGAGGTCCCGGTCGAGCTCGTCGGCGCGTCTGCAGGCGACGCCGAGCTCGCGTCGGAGCTCGCGCGCTGCAACGACGCCGAGGTGCGACAGGTCGTGCCGAGGCGCGTGCTCGTGGATGCCGATTCGAATGGAGTTCCGGACGTCGACACGGGCGGCTTCCCCGTCACCGCCAACAATTCCGCCTGCACCGGCCCGGCGATCGGGCCTGGCACGCCGACGGACCCGCTGCGCATCTGCAACGCGCAGTCCGTCAAGCTCGAGGCGCTCCCGCTCATCCATCCGACGGCAAGCTGTGTCGATTCGCCGGCGCACTTCGCAGTCTACGGGGCTGACGACTGCCGCTACTGGATGTACCGCGACCTCGTGTCGGAGCTGCTCGCCGGCAAGGCGCAGCTCTTCCGCAGTGAGACCGCCGCGCTCTCGTGGAATCTCGTGACGTTCATGGCCGTCACCTCGTGCGACGAGACCAGCCCGACGGAGTGCTTCGACCCCGCGCAGCCCTACGACGTGGATCGCTGCTCGCTCGCCGCGCCGCAGCGCTGCCGGAACGTGAGGGGCCTGCTCGGCATGGCGCCGGCGCAGCCGGCCGACGGTTCGTGGCCGGATGCGGACGGCGACGGCGTCGCGGACGACGGCGACGACTCGGGAACGGCGGGCGACGCATCGTGTGTCAATTCGCCGCTCGCCTGCGACGACAACTGTGTCGACGTCGCGAACACGCGGCAGGTGAATTCCAACGGCCTCGGCGCCGACTCCGATCCCTACGGCAACGCCTGCGACCCGGACCTCGACAACGACGGCGACGTCGACGAGGCAGACCTCCAGCTCCTGCTCTCCTGCTTCGAGAGCACGTCGCCGCCGCCCGAGTGCGCCGACGCCGACCTCGTGGGCGAATCGCTCCAGAGCGAGCCCGACCCGAACGCGCTGCGCATCGACGGCTTCGACCGCCTCCAGCTCTTGCGCTGGCTGCGAAGCCCCGGCAGCGTCCCGGGCCATCGGCCTTGATTGCGTTGTCGTCAGGTGATTGGCGCCGCCGACGCGTCCAGCGTGGCGACCGTCGGGTGTTGCAAGGAGGTGTGCGATGCGGGCGACGAAGAGTCTGCTTGCGGTCCTGGCCTGCTTGGGCGCACAAGCCGCGCACGCCGACACGCTGACGCTGGCCTCTCCTTCGCCGTATGCGGTCATCGGACGGCAGTGCGGCACCGGCACGACGGCGACTACCGCGACCGGCTTCAGCGCGGATGGCTTCTACATCACGGGCCTGACCTCGGTCAGCACGCGTTGCGGCGGCTCCGGCCGCGGCGGTGGCTACCACACCACCACTTACAGCGGCTGCGGCGTCACGCGCTGGGATCTCGTCGGGCGGGCGATCGACATCACGAGTGTCGCGTGCAGCGCGCCGGATCCGGCAGCCGTCTACACGAACGACGTTGGCTACAGCGAATCGACCGCGAGCGGGCGCGTGGTTCTCGTGCGGCCCGATGTGCTGCCGTCCTACGCCTGGACCGAACGGCCTCCGATCACCGCGCCGGCGGGGCAGTTGACGACCATCACGGGCACATTGACCAACGCGAGCGCGGTTCCGCTGCACATCTACGGCGCGCAAGCCACAGGCGGCGACGTGAGCGGCTGTACGGGAATGGATCTCGCGCCGGGCGCCTCCTGTGATGTCGTCACGGATGTGTACCCGTCGGGCGAGGGAGCCACGTCGTTCACGGTCGGGTTCTCCGCGACGACCGACGCTGCATCCGAAGTCACCTACGACCAGACCGTGACCGTCCCCGAGAGCGAGGGGGCGGATCCGCCGCCCGCGCCGCAGGTCCCGGCGCTGCCTCCGCTGGCGCTCGGAGCCCTGGCCCTCGGGCTCGGGATGGCAGGCCGCCGCGGGCTGCGCCGCGTCTGAGTCCGAGCACCCCGCCTAACCTCGCGGCGTGACGGACGCCGGCCGCTGATCTAGCGTCGAGCCGTTGCCCCGGACGTCCGGCCGAGCCGGTCGCCGACGCGGAGCGGTGGTGGAGAAGGTGGAGGCGCTCCGCGCGCAGGGTCCCGCGGTCGACCAGAACGGGCGCGCGCTCGGGCCGCGCGCGCGCAAGACGCGCGGCGCGCTGCTCCAGGCGACCGAGTCGCTGCTCGCCTCGCAAAGCGTGCGCGACCTCTCGGTGGTCGACATCGCGCGCGCCGCCGGCACGTCGCCCGCCACGTTCTACCAGTACTTCAAGGACGTGAGCGAGGTGACCTTGCGGCTCGCGGAGCTGGCCGCGGCGGACATGCCGGCGGTGCTCGAGCTGATCGACCGCCCGTGGGAAGGCGAGGGCGGCCTCGCCAACGCCCGCGCGATCGTCGAGGCGTTCCTGCTCCACTGGGATAGCCACCGCGCGGTGTTGCTCGTCCGCAATCTCGCCGCCGACGAGGGCGACCGCCGCTTCATGCGCGTCAGGCAGCACACGCTCTCGCCGGTCGTCCAGCACCTCGCGGCGCAGATCGCGGCGGGCCAGCGGGCCGGGCGCGTCGACCCGGGGCTGCATCCCGGCGCCGCCGCGGCCGCGCTCGGCGCGATCCTCGAGCGGCTCGCCGCCTACCATCGCGAGCTCGAGACCATCGGCGTCGGCCGCGACGATCTCGTCGCGACCTGCGCGCGCATCCTCCATCAGACCGTGACGGGCGGCGCGCGCTGAGCGCCGCCGAGGAACCCGGCATGGCGCGGCGCGCGAAGCCCTTCTCGCTGCGCGCGCGCGCGCGCAGCTTCGCGGCCGCCGGCGCGGGTCTCGCCTACGTGCTGGCGTCGCAGCACAACGCGCGCATCCACGCGGCGGCGACGCTCGCGGTCGTGGCGGCGGGACTCGGGCTCCGCGTCTCGCGTCTCGAGTGGTGCTGGCTCGTCGCGGCGATCGCGGCGGTGTGGACCGCGGAGGCCTTCAATACCGCGCTCGAGTCGCTGGCCGATGCGGTGAAGCCGGATCGCCACCCGCTCGTCGGACGCGCGAAGGACGCGGCCGCCGGCGCGGTCCTCGCCGCCTCGATCGGTGCGGCGCTCGTCGGGCTGCTCGTGCTCGGACCGCCGCTCTTGCGCTGGCTCCGAGGCGCTTGATTCGCGCGGGCGTCTGTTACGATCGCGCGCCCGTGAGCGACAAACCCTTTCGCGTGCTCCCGCGCGTCACGCCGGAGAACGAGCATTTCTGGCGCGGCGGCGAGCGAGGCGAGCTCTGCTTCCTGCGCTGCGCCGCGTGTCACACCTACGCGCACCCGCCATCGCCCGTCTGCCCGCGCTGCTACGGCCGCGAGCTCGCGCCCGAGGCCGTGTCCGGCCGCGCGACGGTGCTGACCTTCACCTGGAACCACCAGCCCTGGGTGCCGTCGCCGGATCATCCCTACGCGATCGCGATCGTCGAGATCGAGGAGCAGGTGGGACTCCGGCTGATGACGAACGTGCTGCGCGTGACCCCGGAGACCCTGCGCGTCGGATTGGCGGTGCAGGTGCTCTTCGAGCAGCACGACGATGTGTGGATCCCGCTGTTCGAGCCGAGGTCCGCGTGAGGCGGGAGACCCTCGAGCGGCGCGCCGCGATCACGGGCATCGGGCAGTCCGACGTGGGCCGGCGTCTCGGCCGCGATCCGCTCGCGCTGACGCTCGACGCCTGCCTCGCCGCGATCGCCGACGCAGGGCTGCGTCCCTCGGACATCGACGGCCTCGCGACCTATCCGGGCGCGATGGGCGGCGCGCCGGGCTTCACCGGCGCCGGCATCACGGACGTCCACGACGCGCTGCGCCTTCGCCTCGACTGGTACTCGGGCGGCCTCGAGCGTCCGGGTCAGCTCGGCTGCGTGATCGACGCCTGCGCCGCGGTGGCCTGCGGCTACGCGCGCCACGTGCTCTGCTTCCGCTCGGTCTGGGAGGGCACGGCGCAGGGCAAGGGCGGCCGCGCGGGGATCGGCGTCGGCGGCGGCGCGGGCGGCCGCGGCTTTCGCGCCTCGGGTCCCACGATGGAGTTCACGCTCCCGTTCCGCGCCTATTCGGCCGCGAACTGGATCGCCATGTTCGCGAAGCGACACTTCCACGAGTACGGCACCACGCGCGAGCAGCTCGCGCAGATCGCGCTCAACGCGCGCCGCAACGCCGCCGGCAACCCGAAGGCGATCTACCGCGAGCCGCTCACCCTCGAGGACTACCTCGGCGCGCGCATGATCAGCACGCCCTTCTGCCTCTACGATTGCGACGTCCCCTGCGACGGCGGCACCGCGATGATCGTCTCGCACGTCGATGCGGCGCGCGATCTCCGCCGCGCGCCGCTGCGCGTCGAGGCGATCGGCTCCGCGCTGCGCGGGCGCCCGTCGTGGGACCAGTTCGACGACCTCTCCACGATGGCGCTGCGCGACGCCGCCGCGATGATGTGGGAGCGCACCGAGCTGCGGCCGAGTGACGTCGACGTCGCCGAGCTCTACGACGGCTTCAGCTTCATCGCGCTCGCCTGGCTCGAGGCGCTCGGCTTCTGCCCGAAGGGCGAGGGCGGCCGCTTCATCGAGGGCGGCGCGGCGATCGCGCGGGACGGACAGATCCCGCTCAACACCAACGGCGGTCAGCTCTCCGGCGGACGGCTCCACGGCTTCGGCTTCCTGCACGAGGCCTGCGTGCAGCTCTGGGGCGAGGGCGGCGCGCGCCAGGTGCCGAACGGACCTCGCGTCGCCGTCGCGGCGGCCGGCGGCGGACCGCTCGGCGGCTGCATGCTGCTCTCGCGCGCCTGATCGGCGAGCGCGACGACCCGGCAGAGTCACGGCGCGTCCGCGCCCTCTCCGAACTGCTGCGCGTTCTCCTGCCGGATCTTCCCGATGATCGCGGGGAAGTCCTCCTGCGTGACGAGGCGGCTGTCCGCGCGCGGCAGCGGAAAGCCGCCCGCGACGAGCCCGTCGCCGACCTCGAACTCCACCGTCGCGTAGTCGCGGAAGCGCGCGCCCGCGAAGCCGTCGGCGACGTAGAGCACGAGCGGCGGCGCGGAGTCCTTGCAGCGCGCGAGCGGCGTGACCGCGCCGCGCGTGCCGGGCCTCGCGTCCTCGAGGCGCCAGCCGTGCAGGAAGGGGCCCGTCACGAAGTTGCGACGGGTGAGCAGCGTCCAGTCGGGGATGCGCTTGTCGGAGTCCCACCAGGCGCCGTCCACCTCGCGCATCGCCGCGCGCGACGACGAGAGCGGCAGCGCGCGGAGTCGCTCGAGCGTACGCGTGAGCCAGGCGTCGAAGTTGACGCCGTACTCGAGGTCGCTGCGCGCGCCCGCGCCAGCCACGATGCCGGCCGCGATGCGAACGCCGATCTGGTTCGAGTAGAGGTCCTCCGGCGAGAAGGCCGAGATCTTTTCGGGCCAGTCCGCCAGCGACGCATAGCCGTAGAACGTCGCGATCTCGTGCCAGATGGAGAGCTGGAAGGCGAGCCACTGCGCCAGCGCGCCCGCGAGCTGCTTGCGGCTGTACTTCGCGATCGCCTCCGGCGGGATCGGCCGCACCCGCACTCGCATCGACGCGCCCTGCGGCGGGATCTCGGTGCTGCTGCCGGTCTCCATCGTGCGCGCGATGGCGGACATCAACGCGAGCGTGTTGTCGGCGTTGTCGCGCACGTGCGCGATGTCGAGGAAGCCGGCGCGACAGGTGTACACGAGGCCGTTGCGCTCGTCGGAGACGAATCCCCGCGGATCGCGCTGCATCGAGAGGTAGCCGTTGTCGTAGCGATGGTGGCCGAGATCGCCCGGGTCGATCAGGTTGCCGATCTCGACGCCGGGCACGGCCACGCGCCCGAGCTCCACGCGCAGGTCGCTGCCGAATGCGCAGCAGGGTCGCAGCGCGTGCGGGTACTCGATGGCGGGGATGTCGGAGGGCCGGAGGTCCTCCGTGATCTGCTGCGCGGTGTCGCCGAGCGCGGCCGCCACGTCCTCGTCGTGGGCACGCACGTTGCGCCCGACGTGCCACTGCTCGCGGCTGCACGACAGCCCGAGCGCGGCGGCGAGGATCCCGAAGGCCGCGCGCCCCGAGAGAGATGCCGTCACCTCGATCCCGCTCCGCGCGATGCGTCAGCCCTTCAGCAGCTCCGGCGCTCGCGCCTGCACCAGCCGCCGCATCCCGTCCCGCCAGCCGACGCGCGTTCGCCCGACGAGCTCGTGCATGCGCGTGGTGTCGAGGGGAAGGGTCGCGATGGTCTTCTCGGTCGTCTGGAACTTCGGCGTGAGCCCCGTCAGCTCGCCGAGGTACGCGCACCAACCCTCGATCGAGGCCTCTTCGCCGGCCCAGTTCACGATCGTGGCCGGCACGCTCGCGATCTCGAGCATGCGCGGGATCTGCGCGATGTAGTCGTCCTCGTGGATCGGGTTGAAGGTGTTCGGCGCGTCCGGATGCACGGGAATCGGCACGCCGGACTTCATCATCATCAGGTGATAGAAGGGCCAGCCGCCGTTGTCGCCGTAGGGCACGCTGAAGCGCGCGATCGTGACGGGCAGATCGAGCAGCCGCGCCTGCGTGCGTGCGACCACCTCCGCCGCGATCTTGCAGAGGCTGTAGGTCGGCATCATCGCGCGGTGGTTGTCGCCGAGCGGATCGGTCTCCTTCGCGGGCTTGTGACCCGGCGGCGCGTAGACGCCGCCCGACGAGCAGTGGAGCACGGCCTCTGCGTCGCGACAGTGCGTCAGCAGGCGGCCGAGCCCCTCGGCGTTGGCGGCGAGGTCGGCCTCGAAGTCGCCGCTCTTCGCGACGCCGAAGTGGAGCACGTAGTCGAAATCGCGCGGCAGCCGGTCGAAGGAGTCGCGCGCGAGGTCGAGCGGCACGGCGCGCACGCCGGCCGCCTCGAGGCGCTCCCGCTCCTCGGATTTCTGCAGGCGCGAGACGCCGAAAACCACGTTTCGCGGCGCGAGCGTCCGCGCGATCGGCCACGCGACCTGGCTGGTGGGTCCCGTCAGCAGGATCTTCTTGCCCTCGAGCACGAGCATGACGGCCTCCTCTTTGCTTCGATCCGGGCGGTCAGCATACGGGGGAGCGGGAGATGGAGCGACTCGCGTGGGTCTGTCTCGGGAGCGCGCTCGGCGGCGGCGCCCGCTACCTGGTCTCGCTCGGCGCGCTGCGCCTGCTCGGCCCGGGGTTCCCGGTCGGCACCCTCGCCGTCAACGTGCTGGGATCCTTCCTGATCGGGGCCATCATGCAGGTGGGCCTCTCGACGACCTGGATCTCTCCCGGCATGCGCCTCTTCCTGACCACCGGCGTGATGGGCGGGTTCACCACCTACTCGGCCTTCAACTACGAGACGCTCGCGCTCGCGAGCGACGGCGAGTGGCTGCTCGCCTTCGCGAACGTGGGTGCGACGCTCGGCGGGTGCCTCGCGGCGGGGCTGCTCGGTCTGGCGGCGGCCAGGCTGGCCGTGGGGCATTGATTCATCTTCGAGTCGTGGAGGATTCCATGCGTGTCCTGACCGGCGAGCAGTTCCTGGTGCGCGTCTTCATCGGCGAGAGCGACAAGTGGCACCACCGCTCGCTCGCGACTGCGCTGCTCGAGCGGCTACGCCAGGAGCACTTCGCGGGGGCGACCGTCTTCCACGGGGTCGCCGGCTTCGGCGCGCACAGCGTGCTCCACACGAGCCGGGTGCTGCGCCTGTCCGAGGACCTCCCGGTCGTGATCGAGATCGTGGACTCGGAGGACCGCATGCCGCGCCTGACCGAGATCCTCGACGAGATGGTCGCCGAGGGCCTCGTCACGATGGAGAAGGTGCGGGTGATGAAGTACGCGGCGCGGCCGGGAGGCGGGGCGCCCGCCACGGGGTGAGCGCCGTCACTTTCCCCTGCTCGGGCGCTCGAGTCGGGCGGCCGTCTGCCGATACGACCGGGGCGGCCCGCGCCGCGCCGGAGGGGAGCGATGGACGAGCGCCGGATCGAGAGCGCGGTCCTCGAGGCCGTCTCGAGCGAGCACGACGGCATCACGAACGCGCGCCGCGTCGCGCGCCTGCCGGCGGTCGGTCCGACCTTGATCTCGATCTGGCGCGCGCGCATCGCGCTGCGCCACGTGGCCCGCGAGGCGCAGAAGGCCTGGCGCTGGTGGCGCGACTCGCGCGAGGTCACGAACTACACCTACGACCTGACTCCGCGGAACCTGGAGCAGCTCGCGGCGTTCCTCTCGCAGGCCAGCGGCGCCGAGCTCGCGCGCGTGCAGGAGCTGATGCGCGAGCTCGACGCCGACGAGATGCTGCACGCGCACGTGCGCCGCGCGACGCTCGCGTCGCCGGACTGCATGCACGCCGACGCCTTCCCGCGCTTCGGCCGGCGCATCGGCTGGTACGTGCTGGTGCGGCTCTTCCGCCCGCGACTCGTGGTCGAGACCGGCGTCGACAAGGGGCTCGGCGCCTGCGTGCTCTGCGCGGCGCTGCTGCGCAACGCCGAGGAGGGCGCGCCCGGTCGCTACGTCGGCATCGACCACAACCCGCAGGCGGGCTGGCTGCTGAAGGGGCCTTACACGAAGGTCGGTCACATCGTCTGGGGCGACTCGCTGGCCGAGCTGGCCAGGCTCGAGTGCATCGACTTCCTGCTCCACGACAGCGACCACACGCCCGAGTTCGAGGCGCGCGAGTTCGCGGTCGCGGAGTCGCGGCTCTCGCCGGGCGCGCTGGTGCTCTCCGACAACGCGGACGTGAGCGATGCGCTCTGGAAGTTCGCGCTGCGCACCAAGCGCCGGTACTGCTACTTCGCGGAAGAGCCGCGCGACCACTTCTACCGCGGCGACGGGATCGGGCTGACTCTGCCCGCGCTCTAGGACACGACTGCGGTACGCTGCTGCGCCTTGGATGCGTCACCGCTCACGTGGCTCCCGCTCGCGCTCTTCCTCGCGCTGACGGCGGCGAAGATGCTCTGCGCGTTCAGCTGATTCCGAACGAGGAGGAGCCATGGCGCAGTACCAGGAGATCTCGGTCGAGCGACGGGGCGATGTCGAGATCCTCACCCTGCAGCGACCCGAGGCGCGCAACGCGCTGACGCATCGCACCTACGCCGAGCTGCGTGATGCGGTCGCGCGCTGCGACGCGCGCTGCCTGGTCGTGACGGGCGCCGATCCGGCCTTCTGCTCGGGCGACGACGTGAAGCAGATCATGGCCGGGCCCTCGGGGCCGCCGGCCGATGCGCTCGCGCGCGAGCCGCGCCTCACGCCGACCGCCGAGGCGCTGCTCGCGACCGACGTGCCGGTCGTCGCGGCGGTCAACGGCGCGGCGGTCGGCTGGGGCATGGAGCTCGCGCTGCTCGCGGATCTGCGCGTCGCGTCCGAGCGCGCGCGCTTCGGCGAGCTTTTCGTGCTGCGCGGGCTCGTCTGCGACGTCGCCGGGCTCGCGCGCCTCGCGGCGCTGGTCGGGCGCGAGAAGGCGGCCGAGCTGCTCTTCACGGGCGAGGTGATCGGCGCGCAGGAGGCCGAGCTCTTCCGCACCGAGGATCACCGCGAGGGCGTGCGCGCCTTCCTCGAGAAGCGCCCCGCCCGCTATCGCGGTCGTTAGGCGCGAGCTACGTCTTCACCGTGCCGCGGCGCCGACGGCGACGCCGGACGAGTCGCCACGGGACGTAGATCGCCGCGCCGCCGACGGCGAGCAGCGATCCGGCGAGGATCTCCGTCGTGTAGAGGCGGCGGTCGCGCAGCGACACGGTGCGGTCGGCGGCGAAGGCCTTCGCTCCCGCCTCGAGGATCGATTCGGGCCTCAGCGATTGCAGCACTTCCTCCTCGTCCACGAAGCGTCCGCGGTCCTCGAGCTCGAACAACGACGAGACGTAGTAGTCCGCCACGTCCGCGTTGGACTCGATTCCCTGCGCGTAGGTCAAGAGCAGCCCGTCTCGCGCCTTCTCCAGCGCATCGAGATCGACGGTGCGGTCGCGGATCCGGTCGAGCTCGGCCGCGATCAGCGACCGGACGAGCTCGATGTCGGGCGAGTCGACCACGGCCGAGATCTCGAACCATCCGACGTCCGGATCGGCGCTGTAGCGGACCTCCGGGTCGTAGGTGAGCCCGCGCTCGACGGTCAGGACCTGGTAGAGGCGCTGATCCAGGTACGGCTCGAGCACGCGCAGCGCCCAGCTCTCCGGCGATGCGTAGCCGCCGGTGCGGAAGAGGAACCCGATGCTCGCGTCCGAGGCGAATCCGCGGAGCGCGATCGCTCCGGGATGCGGCGGCAGAGGCTCCTTCGGCTCGGCGACGAAGGGCGCGTCGGGCATGCGGCCGAACGTGCGCGCGATCGTCGCGCGCATCGCATCGAGATCGAAGTCTCCGACGACGACGAGCGTCATGTTCGCGGGGACGTAGTAGCGATGATAGGCCGCCTCGATCTCGTCGCGCGTCACGTCGCTGGCGATTCCCTGCGGCTTGCACGCCGACGTGCGCGGGCGGTCGAGCCGCGCGAGCGCGCGATCGTGCGCCGATTCCCACAGGCCGAGCGCGTCGAGGACGGCGACCCCGAAGCCGGGCGCGCCTCCATCTTCGTGGATCACGACGTCCCGCGAGACCGCGATCGCGTCCTCCGAGATCTGCGTGTCGGTCAGGATCTCATGGAGCGTCTCGACCCCGAGCGCGGCATTCCCGCTGAAGATGTCGACCTGATAGGTGGTCTCCCAGTCGTCCGTGAACGCGTTCCACGATCCGCCGTGCGAGGAGATCAGCGCGTCGAGCTCCTCTTCGGAGTGCGAGGACGTGCCCGAGAAGAGGAGATGCTCGAGGAGGTGCGGGACCTCCTGCTCCCGGCACGGGTAGCTCGATGTCCCCACCCCGACGACGGCTCGGATCGCGACGCTGCGCGCGCCCGTGCGCGGGCGCAGCACGACCTGGAGGCCGTTCGCGAGTCGATACACCGCCGGGTCGTACAGGCCCGGAGGGCTGAAGGGTCCGGCGTGCGCGGCTGCGAACGGCGCGGTCGCGACGAGGAGCGCGCAGACCCCGGCGCAGCGCCCGAGCGCGCGACCGACGCGTCGGTACCGCGGCAGCCGATCGCTCAGCGCCACGCCCCCGCGACGATCGGCGACGGCGTTCCGACGCAGCAGAGCCAGAGCTGGTGGACGGCGCGCGTCGCGCCGACGTGGAGCAGGCGTCGTGCGGCCGGCGTGTCGGGGTAGTGCTCGGGCGAGACGTCGGCGAGCACCACGTAGTCGAACTCGAGTCCCTTCGCCTGCTCGACCTCGGTCACCTCGACGCCCGGCGCGAAGGTGAAGTCCTGGCGCTCGACCCGGCGCAGCGACGGGAGGTCGCCGCGAGTCAGGCCCTCGAACAAGGCCTGACTCGAGTCCGGATCGGGCGTGAGAATGGCCACCGACGCCAGCGGCTCCGCGCGCGACAGCTCGCGCAGCGCGTCGCCGAGAAAGGCGACGCAGGCCCCGCGATCGGTGAAGCGGAAGAGCTCGACGGGCGGTCCGCTCTTTGGCGACTCGGGCGGCGAATCGTCCTCGCGGAGCGAGCCGAGCGCCTGCTGCGCGAAGTCCATGATCTCGCGCGTCGAGCGGTAGTTGACGCGCAGGGTCTCGAGCGAGCGTCCCTCGATGCCGAGGCCGGCCAGGAAGTCGCCCCACGCGGTGAAGCCGCTGTGGGTCGAGAGGTGCTGCTGCGTGTCGCCCGCCAGGGTGATGCAGCGCTCCTCGTCGACGCAGTCGACGAGCACGCGTACCTCGAGCAGGGCGAAGTCCTGCACCTCGTCGATCGCGACGTGCCGGTAGCGCTGCGGCGCACCGCCGCGGCCGCGCAGCGGGCCGACGCGGAGCTGGAACGCGCGCAGCAGGATCGCGTCGTCCTCGGGCTCGAGCGCCGCCTCGACCTCGGGCTCCTGCGCGAGCCACGCGAAGATCTCCTCGTTGCGGCGCTTCAGCCACTGGCAGGCGCGCTCGATCTCGCCGGCGCGGAAGGAGCCGGGGGCGCGCGCCTCGCAGCAGCGCCGCAGCAGATCCGGGCGCGTCTGCACGCTGGCCCAGTCGTCGAGCGCCTGCTGCGGCGTGCGCGGGCCCGGGTGCTCGGCGACGTGACGCTCGAGCGCGTCGGCGAGCCCCGGGTGCAGCAGCAGTCGCTGCACGACCTCCGGCGCGTCGGAGCGCGGATCGGCCGGCAGCTTGGGGAAGTGCCGCAGGCGCATCTCGTGCGCCCACTCGCGGAAGGTCGCGATGCGGACGCGCGTCACGCCGAGCGACGGCAGCACGTGCTTCACGTATTCGCGCAGCGCGGGCGAGAAGACCACGAAGAGCGTGCGCTCGGAGTCGATGCGCGGGTCGTCGTAGGCGAGATACGCGATGCGGTGGAGGGCGACGGTCGTCTTGCCCGAGCCGGCGCTGCCGCGGATCGCGACGAAGCCGCCGAGCCGCGCGATCAGGTCGAACTGCGCCGCGTCGATCAGGCTGGTGATCTCGGGCAGGCGCTTGTCGGCGCGGCGGCGCGCGCCCTCGAGGTCGGTGCCGAGCCGGCGATCCGACGCACCGCCTTGCGCGTGGGCGCGCAGCGCCGAGCCCTCGCCGCCGGAGAGCCGCGGGCGCCTGATCTCGACCCGCTGCCAGCCGCTCGGCCCGTGCTCGTCGACGAATACGCCCTCCGGCGCCTCGACCCGCTCGAGCGTCCCGTCGCGGATCCGCACGGTGCGGCGCGCGGTGACGGTGCCGCTGCGCGTGCGCCCGCCGAACTCCTCCTCGTACTCGTCGCCCTGCTGGTAGCGGTAGAAGACGCGGCTGATCGGCGCGTGGCGCCAGTCGACGATGCGGATGCCCGACTCGATGCGCGTCGCACGGCCGAGGCAGAGATCGCGCTCCTCGCCGTTCGACTCGAGCCGCATGTGCGCGAAGTAGGGCGAGCGCGGGTCCACCTCGGGCGCCTCGGCGGAGCTGCGGAGCTGGCGCAGCAGCGCGCTCTGCCGGTGCCACTGCTCGGCCAGCGACATCGCGTCCTTGGCCTCGCGCTGCGACAGGATCTGCTCGCGCAGGCGCTCGAGGTCGGCGAGGATCGCGCTCTCGTCCGGGCGAGGGCTCGCGCTCCGCGTATCGAGCACGCGGTGGACGCGCGCGAGGAGGGCGAGCTCCTCTTCGACGATCGGGTGCAACCAGGTCTCCCGCAGTCTTCGGGCCGTCGCGGCGCCGGGCCCGCTGCGAAAAAGGGCGAGTGAGGTTAGAGGGTCGAAGCGCAGAGCGCCGGGGGCCGCCGGACTCCATGCCGAGCCGGCGTTTGACGCGGCCGCGGCCGCGGGGTATCCCGACGCACCGTGCGCGCGCTGGTCTTCGAGAACTCGCTGCCGCGGCTCGTCGCCACGAAGCTGCTCTCGGCCCTCTCGCCGCGCGCGTTCGTCGGTCCGCTGGCGCCGATCCAGCTGCGCGAGGTCGCGGAGCCGGGGCTCCCCGCGCCCGACTGGGTGGTGCTGCGAACGAAGCTCTGTGGTCTCTGCGGCAGCGACTACAAGCAGGTCTTCATGAACGGCGCCTTCGACAATCCGATGACGGCGATGATCTCGTTCCCCCAGGTGCTGGGACACGAGGTGGTGGCGACGGTCGAGTCGGTGGGGCCGGCGGTGCGAGCCCGCCGGGTCGGCGAGCGCGTGGTGCTGAACCCGTGGCTCTCGTGCGCGCCGCGGGGACTGGCGCTCTGTGAGTGGTGCCAGCGCGGCGAGCTGGCGCAGTGCCTCAACTTCACGCGCGGCGCGCTGCCGCCCGGCATCCATCACGGCAACAGCGCGGGCGCGCCGGGCGGCTTCGCCGATCGGCTACCGGCGCACGAGTCGCAGTGCATTCCGATTCCGGACGAGATTCCCGACGAGGTGGCCGTCCTCGCCGATCCGTTCGCGGTGTCGCTGCACGCGATCCTGCACCACCCGCCGGAGGGCGAT